>Ga0315282_10009641_pt1 | contig 15317 bp, 13 predicted proteins | sample YL17G07_20_MG_FD_203693 | JGI IMG/M metagenome (GOLD analysis project Ga0315282, IMG submission 203693) | Sediment microbial communities from Yellowstone Lake, YNP, Wyoming, USA - YL17G07_20 | ecosystem: Environmental > Aquatic > Freshwater > Lake > Sediment | place: USA: Wyoming | collected... | reverse complement strand
CGGCGCGCCGTTGAGCGTGATCGCCGGCCCCTCGATCCGGACCGTCCGCAGCCCGAAGTAGCTGGTCGCGAGGTCCAGCGCCCGGCCGTCCCGCCAGAGCGTGAGCCGCAGGTCGTAGAGGAAGGGGTCCTCCGGCGACCAGGCGCGCACCCGGGCCAGGTCGACGAGCGCGGCGGCGCGGTTGCCGGAGCGGTGCGCCGTGGCGCGCCCGACCACCTCGCCGCCGGCCAGCGCTTCGACCTCCAGCGTCACGTCGAGGTCGGGCCCGTCGACCGTCGCCTCGACGAGCACGCGGCCACTCTCCAGGTCCGGGGACAGTCGCAGGGCCGAGACGTAGGTCCGCGAGACCGCCTCCAGCCAGACCGTCTGCCAGATGCCGGTCGTCCGGGTGTAGAAGCAACCGTAGGACTCGTAGCGCTGGCTCTGCTTGCCGGTCGGCTGGAGGGGCGAGCGGGTGTCGTCCTCGGCGCAGATGGCGATGACGTTCTCGCCGGGTCGGAGCTGGTCGGTGATCTCGACGGTCACGGGCGTGTAGCCGCCGCGATGGGTGCCGACCGAGACGCCGTTGACCCAGACCTCGGACTGGTAGTCCGCGGCGCCGACGTGGAGGAGCACACGCTTGCCCCGCCAGTCGTCGGGGAGAGTGACCGTCCGGCGGTACCAGACGGCCGGAATGAAGTCGGTGCGGCCGACGCCCGAGAGCCTGCTCTCTGGACAGAAAGGCACGACTATGCGTCCGGCGAGCTTCGCGGCGGCGGGCAGTCCGCGCTCCCGGCCGGATCGGCCGGGGTCGACCTCGAACTCCCAGGGGCCGTTGAGGCTCAGCCAGGGCTCCCGAACGAGCTGGGGACGGGGGTGCTCGGGTCGGGGAATGTCGCTCATCGGTATCCACTCCTTGTCTCCCGCCACGCGGGGCGGGCGCCGAGCGGCGTCCGTGCTGTGATGCTAGCCCAGGCCGGCCCCCGCGTCAAGACTCCCCAACCGGCGGCTGGGACTCTGCCTTGACTTCTGCGCGCCCTCCGGCTATCCTGAGCGCGGTAATCGCCTGGCGAGCCGGTTGGTGGTCGCCACCAGCGCCACCGGAGCCCGAGGAGAGGAATCCGATGCCGGAAGCAACCAGGGTCCGGAAGAAGCGGCAGGTGCGCATCGTCTACACGCAGAGTTGGTGCAAGGGCTGCGGCATCTGCGTCGGGATGTGCCCGGCCAGGGTCTATGCCGCCGAGGAGGGCACGGGCAAGGCCATCGTCGCCGCGCCGGAGCTGTGCACCGATTGCGGCCTGTGCGAGCTGTGGTGTCCGGACTACGCCATCAGTCTCGAGCGCGACAGCCCCGAGCACGACGCGGCGGGAAGCGAGGCCGCGCGATGAGCAAGGCCAGGCTGATGCAGGGCAACGAGGCCCTGGTCGAAGGGGCGATCGCGGCCGGGGTCCGGTTCTTCGCTGGCTATCCGATCACGCCCGCGACCGAGATAAGCGAGCTGATGGCCCAGCGACTGCCGCGCGTCGGCGGCAGGTTCATCCAGATGGAAGACGAGATGGGCAGCATGGCCGCCATCATCGGCGCGGCCGTGGCCGGCGCCAAGGCTATGACCGCCTCCAGCGGCCCGGGCATCTCGCTCAAGCAGGAGAACATCGGCTTCGCCGTGATGGCCGAGATTCCCTGCGTCGTCGTCGACGTGATGCGCGGCGGGCCGAGCACCGGGCTGGCGACGCTGCCCGCGCAGATGGACGTGATGCAGGCCCGCTGGGGGCCGCACGGCGACCACCCGGCCATCGCGCTCGCGCCGTGGTCGGTGGCCGAGTGCTTCGACGTGGCCGTCCGCGCGGTCAACCTGGCCGAGCGCTTCCGGACGCCGGTCACCATCCTCTCCGACGCCGAGATCGCCCACATGCGCGAGGTCTTCGCCCCGCCCGACACGGTGGAGATCGTCGATCGGGTGCGCCCGACCGGACCCCGGTCGGAGTACGTGCCCTATCGGCCGGACGAGCGGGGCATCCCGGCGATGGCCGACTTCGGCTCCGGCTACCGCTGGCACCCCGACAGCAACGTCCACGACGAGCACGGCGTCCCCGCCGCGACCAACCACGTCGTCGCCGACAGGCTCGTGCGCCGGCTGGTCTCCAAGGTGACCGACCACGTCGACGAGATAACCCAGGTCGCCGAGGAGTGGCTGGACGACGCCGAGGTGGTGGTGTTCGCCTTCGGCTCGGTGGCGCGCTCGGCCTCCGAGGCGGTGGACGTGGCCCGCGCCGAGGGCATCCGGGCCGGGCTGCTGCGGCCGATCTCGATCTGGCCCTTCCCCGACGCGGTGGTGGACCGGGTCGCGGCCAGAGCCAAGGCGATCCTCGTCGCCGAGGCGAACCTGGGGCAACTGCTCGGAGAGGTGCAGCGGGTGAACGCGGGGCGAGCGACGGTCGCCCACTTCAGCCGCATCGACGGCCTGCTCCCCCGGCCGGAGCAGATTCTCGCGAGGATCAGGGAGTTGGCGTCAGGAGCCCTCACCCCGCCTTCGGCACCCCTCTCCCGCCAAGCGGGAGAGGGGCCAGGGGTGAGGGCGAGCCAAGGAGCGAGCCCATGCTGAGCACGGCGGAGCTGCTGAAGAAGTATTACCTCCGCGACAACCTGCCGCACATCTGGTGCCCGGGCTGCGGCATCGGCCCCATCGCGGCGGCGCTGCTTCGAGCCATCGACGAGGTCGGGCTGGACCCGGACCGGGTCAGCCAGGTGAACGGCATCGGCTGCTCCGGCCGGGTGGGCGTCTACGTGGACATGGACGTGCTCAAGGGCACCCACGGCCGGGCGCTCGCCTTCGCCACCGGCATCAAGCTGTACAGGCCCGAGCAGACGGTCATCGCCATCATGGGCGACGGCGACTGCGGCGCCATCGGCGGCAACCACCTCATCCACGCCGCACGCCGCAACGTCGACGTCAAGGCCATCGTCATCAACAACAGCATCTACGGCATGACGGGCGGGCAGGTCTCGCCGACGACGCCGTTCGGCGGCCGCGCGAGCACCGCGCCCTACGGGTCGCCGGAGCGCCCGTTCGACCTCTGCAAGCTGGCCGAGGGCGCCGGGGCCACATTCGTCGCCCGCGGCACGGTCTACCACATCCGCCAGTTGCAGCGCCTCTTCCGGCGGGCGCTCGAGCACAAGGGGTTCGCCTTCGTCGAGGTCATCTCGCAGTGCCCGGTGTACTACGGGCGCTACAGCGGCGCGGCCAACCCGGCCGAGATGCTGCGCGCGCAGCGCGACGGCGCGGTCACCGTCGCCGCCGCGGCGAAGATGACTCCGGATGAGCTAGAGGGCAAGCTCGTCGTCGGTGAGCTGGTGAACAAGCAGGAGCCGGAGTTCGTCTCCGAGTACCTCAAGCTGATCCAGAGGTCCCAGGCGGGAGAGACGCGATAGACCCGAACCGCGGAGACGCGGAGGCCGCGGAGAGACGCAGAGAGCTAGATCTTGGCTGCTCCGCGCCCTCTGCGCTCTCGGCGTCTCTGCGGTGATCGCACCCTCGGAGGTGGTCAAGTGAGGCGCTACGAGGCGCGCCTGAGCGGCGCGGGTGGACAGGGCATCATCCTCGCCGGGGTCATCCTGGCCGAGGCGGCGGGAGTGCACGAGGGCCGACGCGTGGTGCAGACGCAGTCCTACGGCCCCGAGTCGCGCGGCTCGGCCTGCAAGTGCGACGTCGTCGTCGGCGATGCGGAGATCAAGTACCCCGGCGTCCACCACCCGGACTTGCTCGTGGCGCTGACGCAGGAGGCTTGTGACAAATACGTCGGCGAGCTGAAGCCCGATGGACTGCTCATCTACGATCCGCTCTTCGTCCGCAAGCCGCCCGAGGGGGTGAAGCGCGCCTGCGCGGTACCGGCGACGCAGATCGCCGAGGGCCTGGGGCGCAAGATCGCAGCGAACATGGTCGCGCTTGGCGCCGTCGCCGCTCTGGCCGGGATCGTCAAAGGCGAGCCGCTCGAGCGCGCGGTGATCGCGCGGTCGCCGCGCGGCACCGAAGCCGGCAACCTGGCGGCGTTCCGAGCCGGCGTCGAGGCGGCCGAGCAGCAGAGAGGTGCTCCATGAGCCTGTTCGAGGAGTAGCGAGCGATGATGCTGCTGGAGCACATGGGCAAGGCCGAGATCGCCGCGCGGGGCGTACCGGTGCCGCGGGGCCACGTCTGCGCGACGCCGGAGGAGGCCGCCGCGGCGGCGGCAGAGCTGGGCGGCCCGGCGGTCGCCAAGGCGCAGGTGCCGGCCGGCGGCCGAGGAAAGGCCGGGGGCGTAATCCCCGTCGACGGCCCGGATGCGGCTGCCGAGGCCGCCGGGCAACTCCTGGGGCGGCCGCTGGTGGGGCACGTCGTCCGATCTGTGCTGGTCGAGGAGCGGCTGCAGATCGCCCGGGAGCTCTTCCTGGGCCTGGCGGTCGATCCGGCCAGCGCGGGTTATCTGGCGCTCTTGAGCACCGAGGGCGGCATCGACGTCGAGGACGTGGCGGCGCAGGCGCCCGGGCGGGTCCGGCGGCTCTGGATCGACCCGCTCGCCGGCCTGACCGCCGAGCACGCGGCGGCACTGTTTGGCGACCTGGGGGACGAGCTGGCCCTCACCCCGCCTTCGGCACCCCTCCGCCGCCGAGCTGGAGAGGGGCCGGGGGTGAGGGCCAGCCTCTCCGATATCCTCGCGAAGCTCTACGAGACCTTCGTGGCCTGCGACGCGCTCATTGCCGAGGTCAACCCGCTGGCGATGCTCTCCGATGGGCGAATCGTCGCGGCCGACTGCCGGATGGAGGTCGACGACGACTCGCTGTTCCGCCAGCAGGCGTACGGGGCTTACCGCGAGGCGCAGATGGACGAGCGGGAGCGCGAGGCCAACCAGATCGGCGTCTCCTACGTCGGGCTGGGGGGCGACGTCGGGCTCATCGCCAGCGGCGCGGGCCTTGGGATGGCGAGCCTCGACATGCTCGGGCTGGCCGACCTCAGCCCGGCCAACTTCCTCGACACCGGCGGCGGCATCACGCGCGAGCTGATGCGCCGGGCGGTGCAACTGACCCTCTACCCCGAGGGGGTGCGCGGCGAGCTGATCAACCTGTACGGCGGTATCAATCCCATGGTCGAGGCGGCGCTCGGCGTCGTCGACGCCCTGCGCGAGATGCCCGTGCGCAAGCCGGTCGTCGTCAAGCTGCTGGGCAACCGTCAGGAGGAGGCCTGGGGCATCCTCGAAGCCGAGGGCGTGCCGGTGGTCAAGCGCGTGCGCACCGAGGACGCGGCCCGGAAGCTGGCGGAGATCCTGACAGGTGTTGTGGGATGATTCTTCTCGATCAGAACATCCGGGCCATTGTCCAGGGCATCACCGGGCGCATCGGCTCCGTGCAGACGAAGTGGATGCTGGAGTACGGGACGGCGCTGGTCGCGGGGGTCACCCCCGGCAAGGGCGGCCAGGAGGTGCACGGCCTGCCAGTCTACGACACCGTCCGGGAGGCGGCGGAGCGGCACGGCGCCAACGCCTCGGCCGTCTTCGTGCCGGCGCCCTTTGCCCTGGCAGCGGTCGAGGAGGCGCTGGCGGCCGGCCTGCGGCTGGTGGTCGTCATCACCGAGCACGTGCCGGTCCACGACAGCTTGCGGATGAAGCGCCGGGCGCAGGAGTGCGGCGCCGTGCTGCTCGGGCCGAACTGCCCCGGGCTCCTCACGCCGGGCGTCGGCAAGCTGGGCATCATGCCCGGCAGCCTCTTCCGGCCGGGACCCGTCGGCGTCGTCGGCCGCAGCGCCACGCTCACCTACGAGGTGGCCGGCAACCTGAGCGAGGCCGGCTTCGGCCAGAGCACCGCCGTCGGCGTCGGCGGCGACGTGGTGACTGGCTCGCGCTTCGTCGACGTCCTGCGCCTGTTCGAGGCCGACCCCGCGACCGAGGCGGTGGCGATGGTCGGCGAGATCGGCGGCACGGCCGAGGAAGAGGCGGCGGCGTTCGCGAAGACGATGCGCAAGCCGGTCGTGGCGCTCATCGCCGGGCGCAACGCCCCCGCGGAGAAGAGGCTGGGCCACGCCGGGGCCATCATCCGGGGCGGCCTGGGCACGCCGCAGAGCAAGGTCCGGGCGCTGGAGGAGGCCGGGGTCCCGGTGGCCGACTCGCCGGCAGATGTGGTGAGGTTGCTGAGGCCGCGAATGAACAGACCAGTCCCCTAGCATCGGTCCGCGGCGACCGGGCCCTGGCGCTGGCTCTGTGCTCGGTGGGCCAAGCCGCCGACAATACTAGCAGGAAAGTAGTGGGAAGCGCCAGCCGCGGTGGGCGCGGGCAGTGCACGCCGGATTGTGGAAACGCGGAGGCCAGGCGACCCCCGGAGGCTGCGGGCGCGGTTCACCGCTCCCCGACGCGGTTGCCGTACCCGGAGGGGCGCGATTCGTCGCGCCGGCGTTCTCGATTGCGCAATGCTCAGCACGCTACCTGGGCGCGGCTCTCCCCACCGGACCCGTCCCTCGAGGCGCGAGCAAAGGGATGGCTCCGGCCGCGCTGACGATTACGGTGGGAGTGGCACTCGATGCAGGAGTCAGGCACACGCACGTCAGTCCACGCGGGACCACAGGCCCAGAGCGCGGGCTGGCGTGTCGAGACCGAACAGGGCGCGGTTGAGCCGAGGTCGCTCCTCGCCGTGGCCGACGAGGTCGACCGGCGCATCCGGACGGGCGATCTGAGCAGCCTCCAGCCCATCGCCACCGGGTTCGAGCCCCTCGACCGCTGGATCGGCGGAGGCCTGCGACCCGGGGAGCTGATGCTGATTGGCGGCGTTCAGGCAGTCGGCAAGACCACGTTCGCCCTCCAGGCAGCCCGCAACATCGCGCTGGCCGGCCGGGCCACGGTCCTCTACGTCTGCTTCGAGCACGACGAGGAGTTCCTTCTCGCCAGGCTGATCGCTCAGGAGAGCATCGACCCAGCCGCGGAGCGGTCGATCGGGCTGAGGGTGCGCGACATCCAGGCGCGGATCCTCGAGGTCAGGAGGCAGTACGCGGTCGGCTTGCGGGAGATCCTCGCCGCCGACGAGCGCGGCCGGCGGGCTCTGGCGAAGATCGACGCCTACGGCCACCGACTCTTCCTGCTCAAGGCCTCCGGGTACCGCGCGACCGTCAGCACCCTGCACCGGCTCGTCCAGCAGCATCGGGAGCGCAGCAGCGATCGTCTGGTCCTGTTCGTCGATTACCTCCAGAAGATACCGGTGTACCCGGCGCCGGCCGACGAGGCCGAGAAGGTGACCCGGGTGGTCGAGGGTCTCAAGGAGCTGGCCGTCAGCCAGGGGATCACCGTCTGCGCGATCGTCGCGGCGGACAAGGAGGGGCTGAAGGCCCGGCGGCTCCACCTCCACCACCTGCGCGGCAGCTCGGCCCTGAGCTACGAGGCGGACATCGCGCTCATCTTGAACGAGAAGTATCGGATCGTGGCGAAGGTCAACATCGAGTACAACCTGCAGAAGGCGCAATCTTACCACAACTGGGTGGTCTGCACCCTCGAAAAGAACCGCAGCGGCCGCGAGCAGTTGGACATGCAGTTCCAGCAGCACTTCGAGTACTGCGCCTTCAACCCCAACGGCGCGGGGATCCAGGAGACGCTCATCGACGACCGGGTCATCACCGAGTGATTGCGAATAGCCCCTATCCCTCGCGCCAGGGCAGACAGCGCCAGGCGATCCCTCGCGGCAAGCTGACCGAGATCGTCGCCGCGTCGCCCTTCTCTTCGAGGGCGCGCCCGAGCGCCTCGTCGAACGACCGGTACGTCGCCGCGAAGCCGTACTCCGCCGCCTCGGCGAGCTCAATGCCGTCGCAGACGAGGTACACACGCTTGGTCTCGAGCGTCCGGCGGACCACGAAGGTAAGCGATCCGGTTCGGATGTTGCCGCGCGCGTAGACCAGGTCCCGAGCGATGTCCTCGCTCCGCATCTTGAGCACGTCCCGGCCGGTCCTCTCGGCGTTGTACGGCAGGTCGGGGCCTTTGCCCCACCCATCGACGGCCGAGAGGCACATCACGATGATGCCGTCGGGCTTGGTCGCGAGGTTGGCTGCCGTGAACGACATACTGAACGAGCTGCCCAGGGCTCGCTCGCGCCTCTCGCCAGGGTGGCAGACGCAGATGTCGGTCGGCTCCATCCGAGTCATCCAGATCTCGCGGGCCTTCGGGAGCGCCGCTCGGTGCTCCAGCCGGAAGTCGCCAGAGTAGATGCCGACCATCCGCTCCTGCGAGTCGACGAGGACGTCGATCTTGAAGGCGAGCCCGGCCAGGTCGGCGGCTTCCTCCATGTCCAGGCGCATTGGGTTCGCGTCGGCGAGGCCCAGGATGGTCATGGGCGTCATCAGCCAGCGGTGGTTCTGCTCGATCGTGGCCCGGCCGGCGACGCCGGGGAGGATGATCTTCCCACCGCCGGTCCAGCCGCCGTGCGAGGCCGGCGATACCTCGCCAAACCCGACAATGACGTCGGCCTCGGCGACGTGCCGGTTGATCCAGACGGGAGTCCCGTGGCTGGTGTAGCCTTTGAGCACCAGATCCTCGTCGCACTCGGGCTGGTGCCTGACGCAGCGGCCGACCCGGCCTATCAGCGCCGGTCCGAGCTTCTCGTCGATGCTCCCGTGCGGGTGCATCCCCGGCGCGAAGACAAGCGTCACATTCGCGTCGGCCACGCCAGTACGGTTCAGGTAGTCCAGGATGACGTGCCCCAGACCATCGCGCGACCCGAGCATCCGGTCCGTCACCCGGTCCCCGGTGAGCAGCGCGACCCGATCGCCCGGCTTGACCAGCTCGCACAGGGGTGGCCTGCCGATCGGGTTATCCATCGCCCGGACGAGCGCCGCGGCCGGGTCCTTCACCGGGGGCAGGTCCGTGAACTTGAGCTCGGCGGTGATTCGGTCGGCCGGAATCCGGAGCTCCTTCGTGCCGTCGGCCCACGGCACGTGGAAGACCCTCATGCTCACGCTCAAGCGGACGCCCTCGACACCTCTTCGGAAGTGGCAGTAGGGGAGTCCTTGAACAGATAGCAGGCCGTCGCCCGCCTGGGCTCGGTAAGGTAGAGCCGCGGGGAGCTCTCGCGACAGATGGCCGTCACGTACGGGCATCTGTCGGCAAACCGGCAGCCTTCACTCAAGTTGGCGCTCACCTCGTCGAGCGTGACTCGCAGCTTGTCGCCACTCCTCCGCAGCTTCGGGTTCGGCAGGGGGATCGAGCCCACGAGCAGGCGGGTGTAGGGGTGCTGCGGGTCCTTGATCACCCGCTCCACGTCGCCGACCTCCACCACGCTCCCCTGGTAGAGCATGAGAATGCTCCCGCTCAGTTGGTAGGCCGTGGTGAGGTCGTGCGTTATGTATACCAGCGAGACGCCAAGCTCCTGGTTCAGCTTGAGCAGGCTCTCCAGGATTGTGGCTCGGAGAGAGGCGTCGACCATCGACACCGGCTCGTCCGCCACGATGACGCGAGGCTTCAGGAGGAACGCCCGCGCGACCATGACGCGCTGCCGCTGGCCGCCGCTCAGTTGGTGGGGATAGCGGCCCAGAGTCTCCTCCGGGCGCAGGCCGACCGTGCGGAGGGCGTTCTCGATCAGGTCCCGGGCTTCGGCCCGGGACTTGGCGAGGCCGAACTTCTCCACCGAGAGAACCAGGGTGTGGTCCACTTTGTAGAAGGGGTTGTATACCTCGAATGGGTCCTGGAAGATGGCCTGGACCTCGCGCCGGAACGAGCGCCGCTCCGCGCCGTCCATCTTGTCGAGCTCTTTGCCCTTGTAGAGCATCTGGCCGGCACTCGGCTGGATGATGCCGAGAATCAGGCGGGCGAGCGTGGTCTTGCCGCTGCCGCTCTCTCCGGCGATAGCCGTGATCGAAGGCCGGTCGGCGTCGATGACGAGGGAGGCGTTGTCCAGGGCGACGAGCTGCTTCTTCGAGAAAAACCCGCCGGCGTTGAAAGTCTTGCTGACGCCGCGCGCTTCGAGCAGTGCGGTCATTTGCGGCCCCCGTTCTGAAGATGGCAGGCGACCCACCGGCCGGGACGCAGCTCCCTGCTCGCGGGCACGTCGGTCCGGCAGATCCCCTCGGCGCGCGGGCAGCGCGGGTGGAATGTGCAGCCGGTCGGCGGGTCGAGGAGCGACGCTGGGATGCCCGGAATCCCCCGGAAAGCGCTCTTGGCCTCCAGGGAGGGCAGCGTGGCGATGAGGAGCTGCGTGTAGGGGTGGAGCGGCTCCTCGAAGACCTGCTCGATCGGGCCGACCTCCATCAGCGTCCCCGCGTACATTACCGCGATGCGGTCCACGAACTGCGCCATCACGCCCATGTCGTGCCCGACGAGGATCACCGCGGCGCCAAGCTGCGCCTGGACGCTCTCCAGGGTGTCCATCACCTGCCTCTGGACCACAACGTCCAGCGCGCTGGTGGGCTCGTCGGCGAGGACGACCTGCGGCTTGAGGCAGATGCCCATCGCGATGCAGACGCGCTGCTTCATGCCCCCGCTCAGCTCGTGAGGGTACATGTTGGGCACCTCTTTGCGCAGTCCGACCCAGTCCATCAGCTCGGCGATCCGCAAGTCCGCGTCGCGGCCGGAGATGCTGCCGTCGTGGGCGAAGATCGCGTCGGCGATCTGGTGCTTGACCCGCATCACCGGGTTCAGCGAGTTCATCGCGCCCTGGGGGATGAGCGCGATCCGGGCGAGCCGGGCCAGCCGCATCTGCTCCTCGGAGAGCTTGAGGAGGTCCATGCCGCCGAGGAGAACCTGCCCGCCCTCGATGCGGCCCGGCGCCTTGATCATCCGCATGAGCGCAAGGGCGATGGTGGACTTGCCCGAGCCGGACTCGCCGACCAGGCCGAGCTTCTCGCCCTGGTACAGGGAGAAGGTCACGCCCTCGACCGCCTTCACGGCGCCGCGCGTGGTGTAGTAGCGGACCCGCAGGTTCCGCACCTGGAGAACCTCTGCGTTCACACCGACCTCCTCAACCGCGGGTTCGCGACCTCGTCCAGCCCGGCCGAGATGAGGAAGAGCCCGACGAACAGGAAGACGATGATGACGATCGGCGGGCCCCACCACCACCACATTCCGCGGATGATCGCGCCGTAGTAGTTCGCCCAGAAGATCGTCATCCCCATCGTCGGCTCGTTCTGAGGCCCGAGCCCCAGAGCTTCGAGCCCGATGGCCGCCAGGATGGCCGAGCCCGTCGCGCTGACGAAGCTCGCGGCCAGGTACGGCAGCAGATTGGGCACGAGCTCCCGGACCACGATCTCCGGGCCGCTCAGCCCGCAGAGTCGGGCCACCTCGACGTAGGCCCGCTCGCGCATCGTGAGCACCTGCGAGCGGATCGTGCGCGTGGGCCACATCCAGGCGAGCGAGGCGACGATCAGGGCCATTATCTCCGAAGTCAGGGCCTGCTTGATGACTGAGGCGATGACCACCAGCACGGCCAGCGCGGGAATCGGCAGGATGCTGTCGGCCACGCCCCGGATAATGGTGTCCACCCGGCCGCCGAAGTAGCCCGCGGTGAAGCCGAGGATGATGCCGATCGACAGGCCAATGGTGGCCGCGATCAGGCCGATCTTCAGCGTGAGGGGCGTCCCCACGATCATCGCCGCCAGGATGTTCCGGCCGGCGGTATCGGTGCCCAGGGGATACTCCCACGACGGCTCCTGGTCCGGCATCGCCGCGAGGGGGCGTGCGCTAGCCGTGTCGACGAGCAGCGAGCCGACCAGCCAGAACAGCACGAGGGCGAGGATCATGCCCAGGCCGGCCACGAGCTGCGGGTTGCGGCGGCAGTAGTTGAGGAACCTTCCCAGGATGCTCTCGTCCGCGGCCGACGAGTTCCGGGGCCTCGCCGCGCTTGATGCTATTCCCATGACGTCTGCACCTCACTTGCACCCACGCGGCGCGCGGTTCAGGCTCGCTGGTAGCGAATCCGAGGGTCGAGCAACGGGTACACCAGGTCGAGGATGAGCGTCGCCAGGCAGATGCCGATGATGATGATGAAGACGACGCCGTAGATGGCGAAGTAGTCGAAGCCGGTCACGGCCCGGTACAGGAGCGTGCCCATGCCCGGGAACCGGAAAATGATCTCCACGAGCAGCGCGCCGGAGACGAGGTGCCCGAGCGAGAGGGCGAGCGAGGTTGTCTGGGGCAGCAGCGCGTTGCGCATCGCGTACCAGAAGAAGATGCGGGGCCCCGGCAGCCCTTTGGCCTCGGCCAGGATCATGTAGTCCTCGCCCATTGTCGTCACCATCATGCCACGCATCGCCATGGTCCAGAACCCCACGGCGCCGAGGACGATCGACCCGGCCGGGAGCATGGAATGGTAGGCGATGTCGAGGGCGTACTCCACGGTGATGGTGGGCATTATGCCATACGACGACCCACCCCCGAGAGGGAAGATCTTGAACACGAACGCGAAGACGTACATCAGGATGATGCCCAGCAGGTAGTAGGGTATGGCGGAGAACGTGACCAGCGGCGGCAGGAGGTATTGCAGGAACCGGGGTGACTTCGGCCAGGCCAGCAATCCCCCGATGAGGCTGCCCAGCGTGAACGCGATGAGGGTGGTCATTGTCAGGAGACCGGCGGTCCAGGGCAGCGAGATGATGATGAGGTCGATGACCTTCGCGGGGTACTGGGCCAGGGAGTAGTTGAAGTCGAGGCGCACCATGTTGCCCAGGTACCTGAGGTACTGGACGTACATGGGCTGGTCCAGCCCGAAGTTGGCCTGGTACGCCTTGACCATCTCCGAGATGTCCCCGGACATGACCCCGCCGGTCGCCGCCAGCATGGACATTCTCTCCACGATCGGGTCCCGGCCGGGCGCCAGCTTGGGCAGGAAGAAGATCAGGGTCGTGGCGGCCCACATGACCACGAAGAAGATCAGTATGCGTCGGATCAGGTAGCCGAGGCTCATGGCCCTCCCCCTTCTAGCTCTCGAGCCCGACAGCAATCAGGCCGCAGACCGCGTTGGTTCCGCTACTGGAGCATCGATGGCACGGAGGACAAGCCGAGAGCGTCGTCCCGGGGTACTGACTGCCTGACTGTCCGGCGCAGGGGTGGATCCGAGATCCACCCCTGCGTGCGAATTCCAACCGCGCCCAGAGATGCCGTAGCTCAGGTCGGCCTCGCCAGTCTGTAGCACAAAGCCAGCCCGAACGGACGTGCTACCCGCCCTACGAGACCGGTTGGAGATCCTGGACGATCAGGTACGCTGTGCGGTGCCAGAACCCCTCGTGGATGTGGTAGTCGGGGGCCTTCGGCCAGCCAGTCCAGTAGGTGGTGTTCATCGGCACGGCGATGACCGTCTGCACGAGCTGAATGTCGGGGAGCTCGGGCAGCCAGATCTCCATCGCCTTGCGGAACAGCTCCACCATCTTCGGGTCGTTGTACTCCAGTTGGCCCATCTGATCCACGAGGTCGCTGAAGGGCTGGTTCGCCCAGCGGTAGTACCCGAAGCCCAGGTTGTCTGTTCCGATGGGCTTGACCTTGTTGATATGGTAGAGGTTGTCGAGCGTCTTCCAGGGGTCGCGCATGCTGCCCCCGTGGCCGTAGACGAAGGCCGCCGCCTCGCCGGTCCGGATCCGCGTGCCGTAGTCGGCCGGCAGCGAGAAGGTGGCGTCGAAGCCTGCCTGGCGGAGCTGCTCGGTGACGATGGGGATGGTCGGCGTGGTGGACGGGTGCTGCGGGAAGGTGATGCTGTCGAAGGTGATGCGCTTGCCGCCCTTCGCCCACATCCCCTGGCTGTCCTTCGCGTACCCCTTCTGCGTCATGATCTGGTTGACCTTGTTGAGGTCGAACTTCAGGGTGTCGTACTGCTGGAGGAGATCCTTGACGGAGTCGAAGAACGGCTTCATGCCACGATAGGGTGGGAACGGTAGCGCCGACGGTTCGTTGAAGCCCTGGAAGGCGTACTTCACGATCTGGTCGCGGTTGATCGCGTAGCTCAGCGCCCAGCGGATGTCCTTGTCGCCGAAGGGCTCCTTCATGTGGTTCACGCCGAGCCCGATCGGCCACCAGTCCATGTACCCGTACGGCGGCTTGTCGTTGCTGGTGATGATCTTCTTATTCTGCGACTGCACCAGCTTCATGTTCGCCGGGGTCAGCGAGAACGCCATGTCGATCTCGTTGGTCACCATCATCTGCGCCATCGTGATCTCGTTCATGCCCGGCAGGAAGATCAGCCGCTCGACCTTCGGCAGCGGCCTGAAGCCGGTTTTCGCACCCCACCAGTTCGGATCCAGGTCCCAGATCTTCTGCTGGATCGTCGCGCCCACGAGCTTATATGGCCCGGTCCCGAGCGGCCAGCCCTTGTTGGGATCGTAGAACTTGAAGGTCTTCGCGTCCTGGCCCTTCCAGACGTGCTCGGGCATGATGTGCAGGCCGACGTCGGCCCGGAAGGTGAAAGTGTCGAAGACGAACTGGGGGTCCCGGGCATTCAGCGTGACCTTGAAGTTCTGGTCGTCGACGACCTGGACGTCCTTGACCCGCTTCTTGAGGTCGCCGGACAGGGTCATCTCGGGGGTGGACTTCACCATGTTGATCGTGAAGGCCACGTCCTTGGAGGTGAACGGCGTCCCGTCGCTCCAGGCCACACCCTTGCGGATTCTCACCGCGACCTCGGTGAAGTCCTTGTTGTACTCGTAGCTCTCGCCGTTCCAGGGGATGAACTCGTCTTTCATCATGTTGTAGTAGAACAGCGGCTGAGCGGCGACGTTCGAGTAACCCGACCGCGAGAACCCTGGCACCCAGATGTTGTAGTTGTCCACGTCGGTGAAGCCGCCCGGGTGCTCTCCGCCGAGGCCGGCCATGATGAGAGTCCGGTTGCGCGGCACCTCCTTGAGGGCGCCGGGCTTCGCGGCCGCAGGAACTGGCTTGGCGACCTCGGTGGCCTTGGGGGCTTCGGCCGGCTTGGCCAGGGTAGTGGGGGTCGCCGCAGGGGCGGCGGGCGCCGCGGGCTTGGGCGCCTCGGTGGGCTTGGGCGCCTCGGCGGGCTTGGGGGCGGGGGTCGGGGTCGGCGGCGCGGCTGGGGCGCAGGCCGCGAGGATCGCCGTCGCCGCGGCCCCCCCGGCGGCCAGCTTCAGGAACTCCCGGCGGTTGGTAAGCTTCCGGCGCATGTCGAGCTTCTCCTCTCGTTTCGTCTTCGACCAGCGAACAGCCAAAGGACAGACGGAGCGGGTATCTTATCTACAGAGCTGGGCAGGTGGACGCGCATCGCCAGGAAACACGCGGCTCCAGAGGGTCGGCGCGAGCATCACCTCCTTCCGAGGCATTGGCAGCAGGCGACGGCGTGGAGTCCAACCTACCGACAGGGGAAGACAGACACGTCGCGCGCGGGCGCGTGGCGTGCAATCATAATAC
>Ga0315282_10009640_pt1 | contig 15318 bp, 16 predicted proteins | sample YL17G07_20_MG_FD_203693 | JGI IMG/M metagenome (GOLD analysis project Ga0315282, IMG submission 203693) | Sediment microbial communities from Yellowstone Lake, YNP, Wyoming, USA - YL17G07_20 | ecosystem: Environmental > Aquatic > Freshwater > Lake > Sediment | place: USA: Wyoming | collected... | reverse complement strand
GCGAAGCTCCGGTAGATGCCCATACCTACCTCGTAGGAGCCCGTGAAGGTGATCCCACCGACGTCGGGGTGGTTCACGATCTCGTCGCCGACGACGCTGCCGGAGCCGGACAGGTAGTGCAGCGCCCCGGCGGGGATCCCGGCTTCGCGGTACAGCTCGTAGAGCTTCAAGCCGGTGAACACGCCGAGGTGCGCGGGCTTGAACACGACGCAGTTCCCGGCGACGAGCGCGGCGGATGACGGCCCGGCCGCAAGGGCCATCGGGAAGTTGAACGGGCTGATGACCGCCCACACGCCGTACGGCCGAAGGACGTCGTAGTACTCGCCAGGCGAGCCCATCGAGGCCATCTGGACCCTGAAGCCGTCGTGCTTCTCGATCTCGTTGGCGTTCCAGCGCATCAGATCGGCCGACTCCTCGACTTCGCCGAGCGCCTCGAGCCGGCTCTTGCCTACTTCCATGGCCATAAGCGCGGAGAGCTCGTTGCGCCGCTCGCTCATCAGATCGGCGGCCTTGCGCACCATCGCGATGCGCTCCTGCCAGGGGGTGGCCGCCCAGGCGGGTGCGAACGCCTTGGCCGCCGCGATCGCATCGCGCGCGTCCTCGCGGGTCGCCTGCGCGAAGTCACCGATCACGAGGCCGCTGTCGATCGGTGACACGGCCGGCTTGTGGCCGCTCCCCTCGCGCGCCTCGCCGTTCACATACAACGGGTGCTTCTGACCGAGCCAGGACTTGGCGACCTCTATCCCGCGGTCGTAGGCCTTGTGGAGCTCTTCGTTGTCCGCGGACATGGTCGCGTAAGTGACCCGGAAACCCTGCTCTGCCATGGGACCGCCTCCCTCTGAAAGACGTACTCCGATGGCCCACATGCTATCGGGCTCCCGCGACTCCCCCCAAGTCGGGGACGGGCCGAGCGACCCCCGAACTGACCGACGGTTATCGAGAAACGGCTCTTCACCGGACGTATCATCAGCGTCCCTTGAGGCTCGTGACCTTCGACCGGAGGGGGCACCGGCGACTGGGAGCGCTCCTTCGAGGGAGGGTCGTGGACCTGCCCGACGCGGTCGGGCACCCGGCTTTCCCCGCCACGATGGAGGCGCTGATCAGGAGCAACGGGGGCACCGTGCTGGATGCCGCCCGAGCCGCCCTCGAACGAGACGAGGCAGAGGCCTTCGTCGTCGAGGCCGCGCGTCTGCTCTCCCCTCTCCTGCCGGCCTCGTTCCGCAGCCGGGACGCGACGGACGGTGCGCGCCCGGTAGTCGGTCCCGACGAGGAGGTGCCGTGGCCGGAGGGCGCGGGCTGGCTCGACCACCAACCGAAGATCGCGGCGGTGCTCCGCCGTTCCGTGAAGGACGTCGCGTGCGAGGAGGTTCCCTCGGTCGTGTTCGGCTACACGCTCGTGAACGACTGGGCCGTCCGCGATGCGAGCGGCGACCCCACGCCCCGACCGGAGGGCCTGCCGCTGGCGCTCGGACCGTGGATCGTCACGCCCGACGAGGTCGACCCCCAGACCGTGTTCGTCACGGTCCGCGTCGACGGCGAGGAGTGGGTGAAGGGGAACCTGAACGGCGTCGCCCGCGACCTCGTGCAGGAAGTGGCCCGAGCTTCGCGGATGGAGGAACTCTCGCCCGGTGAGGTGTTCGCCTCGAGCCCGTTCGACATCCCCGGTTTCGAGCAGCGGATCTGGCCCGGCGCCGAGATCGAGCTGGAGGCCGAGGGACTGGGGATCCTGCGGAACCGGGTCGGATGCCCGCAGTAGGGCGCGCCGCTACTTCTTCTTGGCCGCCTTGCGCTCGACTCCGCGCCCAGCCGCCTTGCGCTTCTCACTTTCCTTCTTCTTCCTCTCGCGGTCGTGCGCCCACCGCACTTTCGCGCGATCCCCTCTACCCATGCGCTACTCCTCCTCGTCCTCGTCTCCGCCCTGCGCGAGCTCGGCGCTCCGGTTCCGGGCGGCGTCGATGGCGTTCAGGAAGGCCGCGCGGACGCCAGCCTCCTCCAGGTGACGGATGGCTGCGATCGTCGTGCCGCCCGGCGAGGTCACCATCTCTCGGAGCTCCACGGGGTGCATGCCCGTGTCTCGGAGCATCTTCGCCGAGCCGAGCATCGTCTGGATGATGAGCTCGGTCGCGACGTCGCGTGGGAGTCCGAGCAAGATGCAGGCTTCGATCATCGCCTCGGCAAGAAGGAAGAAGTACGCCGGACCCGAGCCGCTCGTGGCGGCGACGGCGTCCTGGTGGGCCTCCTTCAACCGGATCACCTTCCCCACGTAGCCGAGCAGTTCCTCGGCAACCTGGAGGTGCGGCTCGTCCGCATGCGATCCTGCGGACACCACCGACATCGCCTCGTCGACGAGCACGGCCACGTTCGACATCACGCGGACGACCGGGATGCGATCCGGCAGGTGCCTCTCGACGAAGGAGGTCTGCACACCGGCCGCGAAGCTGATGACGGTCTGGTCTGGGCGCACGCTGCCGGCTATCTGCCCGAGCACGACCCCCATGTCCTGCGGCGTCACCGTCAGCGCGACCGTCTCGGCCCACCCGGCCGCCTCGGCGTTGGAGAGCATCGCAGCGACGCCGTAGCGCTCCGCGAGCTCGCGCGCCCGTTGCGCGCGCCGGCAGGTCACCACGATCTCGTCGGTCGATCGACCGCCCGAGCGGATCAATCCGGAGACCATGGCCTCGCCCATCTTGCCGCCGCCCAGGAAAGCGACCTTCCGTCCCGTCATCTCGCGCTCCTAAGCAGGTTGGAGAGGAAGAACCACATGTTGGCAGGTCGTTCGGCGAGTCGTCGACTGAGATACGAATACCACTCGGTCCCGTACGGCACGTACACGCGCACCGGATAGCCGATAGCAACGAGGTCATCCTGCAGGTCACGGCGGATCCCGTAGAGCATCTGGAACTCGACCCGGGACCACGGCAGGCGGGTGCGCTCCAGGTAGCGCTTGGTCCCTTCGATCAGTTGCGTGTCGTGCGTCGCGACGTGGACCGTGTGGCCGCGCGCCAGGAGCGTCGCAGTGAGGTGCGCGAACGAGCCGTCGACCTCGCGCCGGGTCGGGAACGCTACCTCGGGCGGCTCCAGGTACGCGCCCTTGACCATCCGGACGATCGAGTCCGGAGGCAGGGCCTCGACGTCCGCCGCCGTGCGTCGCAGGTACGACTGGAGCGCGATCCCGACGCGTTCATGCCGTTCACGCAGGTCCCGGAAGACCGCGAGCGTCCGATCGACGTAGAGGCTGCTCTCCATGTCGATCATCACGAGCGCGTCGGCCGACCGGGCCGCTTCGAGCACGCGTTCCATATGTGAGATGCAGAGGTCGTTCGAGAACTCGAGGCCGAGCTGCGTCAGCTTCACCGAGATCGCGCAGTCGAGGCCGCGCTCGCTGCCGACACGGTCGAGCGCCTGCGCGTACGCGTTCGCGGCATCGGCGGCCTGCTCCGGCTCGACGACGTTCTCGCCCAGGTGGTCGAGTATCGTGCCGATGCTCCGCTCCTCGAGCGAGCGGGCCACGGTGATCGCCTCGTCGAGCGATCCGCCGGCGACGAACCGCGACGCCACGGCGCGCCCGACCGGCGTTTCCACGGCGAGCCAGCGGAAACAAGGCGTCCGCGCCAGGCGCAGCACCGGAGCTCGGAGGATCGGACCGTACATGGAGGCACAGCCTACCCAGGATGGCTCGCGATGCCCGAGCGGAGGATCTCCAGGAACTCCCGGATCCGGTCGTCCCGCCGCTCCGGGCGGTAGGGCTTGCGGTGGACGAGGCCGGGGTCGAGCTCCTCGCTCCCGAGCGCATCCTGGAACCGCTCCATCAGCCAGTCGAGCATCGAGGTGATCATCTCGACGTCGACGTCGTCACGGATCTCGCCGCGCCGCACCCCGAACTCCACGAACTCGAGCGTGTCGTACGGGTCCTCGCTCCGCATGTAGCGGTCGATCGGACGACGCAGGCCGATCCCCGTGTCATACCGCCCGATCAGAGCGACGCGGCTCGGCACCCATGCTTCGAACACCGACTCCTCGGTGCGCTCGAGCCAATACTCCAGCACTGCCCAGAAGCCTCGTTCCACCAGGTCGGGCGGCGCGTCGAGCCACGCGGGGAGCATGCTCACGGCCTTCTGGTGCGCCGCGAGGAACAGGCCTTCCTTGTTCGCGAAGTGAAGGAACACCGTGCCTTTCGCGACGCCGACCTCGGCCGCGATGTCCTCGACGTGCGTGCCCCGATAGCCGTGTTCGGCGAAGTGACGCATCGCGACGTCGAGGATCAGGTCCTTCTTGGGCCGGGTGTCACTCCCGTGGTCCGCGCGACGCCCCCCGAGGTGTCCGACCTGTGCAGGCTCTTCCATGACACGGCAAAGGTACAGGCGGAGGGCCGAGCCCAACAAGCGACCGGCGATGCGCTCGGCTCGGGCCGAAGTAGAGAGCACTTGGGCCGAAGAGAGAGCAAGAGAGAACCCGAGGGACCTCCGGCTCGCCAGAGGCCGAAGCCTCCAACCACCGTCAGCCCCTCGGGCTCAGGTGCCCCGAGCAACCTCCCACAGCTGTCTCGGTTTCCTGGCGGTAAACCCTTTCGTTGGGCTTTGGGGCCTTCCGAGCCTCCCCACCCGCACAGCTAGTTGGCTTTCCCAACCGTACGACCAGGTGCGCCCAGTCGGCCTTACGGCTTTCCCAGGGGTTCCCACTTCGGTTCCCTGACTCAGCCGCTCCGGCTGCTCGGAGCAAAGCGGACATTACCGGCGCGCACGAGATGGGTCAAGCTGATGAAAGCGCAGGTCAGACCTTGAATGTGCAGGTAGGGGACTCAAGAGAAAAAGTGACAAGATCGCATCTGTCGGGAGCGTGCCGAGACATCACGGTCCTGGAGTGTTGCGGCGCAAGCCGTCGAGCAGCTCTCGGTAGACGGACATGATCCCGGTGGCTGTCGCGTCCCACGAGAATCGGAGAGAGTGGACGATCGCGGTCTCCCCCATGCGGAGCGCGGTCGCCGGGTCGGACAGGAGCGCGAGCAGGCGGTCGGCGTGATCTCCCGGGTCATGGCCTTCGACCAGATACCCGGTCTCGCCGTCGACGACGATGTACCGCAGGCCGCCGACCGCGGCGGCCACGACCGGCGTCCCGCACGCCTGCGCCTCCAGCGCGACGAGCCCGAACGACTCCGATCGGGAAGGGACGAGCACGGCCTCGGACGCGGCGTAGAAGTCCGCGAGACGCGCCTGCGGCTGCGGCGGGAAGAACATGACCCGCTCCCCGACCCCGAGGGCCGACGCGAGATCCATCAGGCGGGCGATCTCGGCCCCGTGGCCGGAGCCGCTCGGCCCGCCGACGATCGCGAGCACGACGTCGCGGGTCCCCTTAGGGTCGCGTGCGATCGCCTCTGCGAAGGAACGAACCGCGACATCCGGCCCTTTGTGCGTCTGGAGCCGTCCGACGAACAACACGAGCCGTACGTCGGCCAGGTGCAACCGGCCCTTGGCCTCGTCGCGGGGCCTCGGGAAGAACAGCGCGTGGTCGACGCCGGGCGGTACCAGACGGATCCGATCCGGATCTGCCCGATAGAGGCCGACGAGCTGAGCGGCCTCGGTCGGCGTCGCCGCGGTTATCCGGTCGGCCCGGGCGATCACCGCCTCCTCGCCGGATAGGCGACCCTCAGGCTCCGGGATCTCGCCGCGGGCCAGCGAGTAGTTCTTCACCTTGCCGAGCGTGTGGAACGACGCAACCAGCGGGATGCCCCAGATCTCCTTCGCGTTCCGACCGATCCAGCCAGAGAGCCAGTAGTGGGTGTGGACCAGGTGGTAACCGCATCCCTCGGCACGTTCGCGGGCAAGCACACCGCCCAGGAACTCCGGCAGGAACCGGGGGAGGTCCTGCTTCGGCACGGGATCGCGGGGACCGGCTTTCACCCGGATAATCCGCGCGCCGTTCGCGAGATCCTCGACCCCGGGAGCGTCGCGGCAGCGGCACCGCGTGAAGACGTCGACGTCGACCCCTCGAGAGGCCAGGCGCTTGGCGGCCTCGCGGATATAGACGTTCATGCCACCGGAGTCACCGGCGCCCGGCTGGTCAAGCGGAGACGTGTGCAGGCTGACGACGGCCACGCGAGGCCGAACGGCGCCGGCGACCGACGTCTCCCGGGAAGATGCCATGACCACCATGGTACGAAACCTCCCGATTCGGGTTGCAGGTGCAACCCATGCGAACCCCCGCGCTATCCCGTTCCGGCCCTCGACCTGGAGTGGTGCAGGCGGAAGTCGGCTGCGACGTCGCCGACCCGCCCGTCGCCCCCGATCACTGGGCGACGGGCGAACCGATCCAGGCGCGCGAGCTGTCGCTCCGAGACCGCCCCGAGCTGGAACAGCGCGTGGATCAACGCCGGGCCCGAGGCCCGACTGCCACCGTCGGCGATCTTCACCGCTACGCCGAGCCCTGGCCCGAGCAGCGCGGCGCAGGCGAGTGCCTCGGCGCCGGACTTCACGACCACCCCGTCCACTTCCTGCATGACCGCGGTGTCGATTCGATCCCGGCCGGCCACCAGGTACGGCTCCGCGCGCATCGCGGCCGTGCAGCGGGCTACGGATGGACCGAGGTGGCCGAGCCGCTCCGGCCGTGAGAGCCGCGCGAACAGCGTGGCCATCGCCGAGACCGGCATCCCGTGTACGGGCACGCCGCACCCGTCGACCCCGACCCGAACATGCTCGAGCCCGGTCGCAGCCAGGACCGCCCTCAGGATCCGCCTCTGGAGCGGGTGGCCCGGTCGAAGGTAGGTCTCGACGTCCCAGCCGGCCCGAGCGCTCGCAACGACCATCCCCGCGTGCTTGCCCGAGCAGTTGTGGAACTCGCGTCGGGGGGACCGGACCGCCGCCCTCGCCCCGTCGTCCATCGGCCAGTCCGGTGGGTTCCGAAGCGCGACCGTCGAAAGGCCCGCCCTCCGGAGCAGCGATCGTACGGCGCGAACGTGCACGGGCTCGCCGTTGTGTGACGCGCACATAACGGCTACCAGGCGATCCGGCAGATCCTCGCCGATGGCGCGGAGGGAGACGGCCGCCTGGAGCGGCTTCATCGACGATCGCGCGAACACGACGTGCTGCGGTTCGCCGGCAGCCGCGACGACGCGCCCGTCCGCGTCGCATACGACGACGTGACCGTGGTGCACCGACTCCTCCAAGCCTGAACGGAAGACGCGCACGAGTGGTACGGCGGAAGTAACGGAAGCCATGCCGGAAGCGTAAGGGAAGCCGTTAGCTCGCGTCGGCGAACTCGTGGAGAAGGCCGCCGTCCCAGTCGGCCGGCGGATGCTCCTCGATCAGGTCGAGAAACACCTCTGCGATCTCGGGGTCGAACTGGGTGCCGGCCCCGGCCTGGATCTCGCCGAGCGCGCGATCCACTCCCATCGCACGTCGGTACGGCCGGTCGCTCGTCATCGCGTCGAAGGAGTCAGCCACCGAGAAGATGCGAGCCGCCAGCGGGATCTCCCTGCCGCGGAGCCGGTCGGGGTATCCCCAGCCGTCGAAGCGCTCGTGGTGGTGCCGCACTATCTGGGCGGCATCGCCGAGGAACCGCATCGGCTCGATGATCTGTGCGCCGACAGACGGGTGGGTCCGCATGATCTCCCATTCGCGATCGGTGAGTGGCCCCGGCTTGCACAGGATCGCCTCGGGTATGCCGACCTTGCCGATGTCGTGCAGGAAGAACCCGTTTCCGAGATCGGGGCTCGCCGCGACTTCAGCGTCCACGAGCCTGGCGAGCGCGAGGCCGTAGCCCTGTGTCCGATCGAGATGCCCCCGCGTCGTGCTGTCCTTCGCTTCCACGACCTGCGCCAGGCTCTTCATCGTCGCGAAGTAGGTTTCCTGGAGGCTGTCGAGAGCGCCCCGCAGCTCGGCGCTACGCTGACGCTCGAGGCGGTAGAGCTCGCCGAGCTCGCGCGCGAACACGATGAGCTGTTGGCGGACCACGGGTAGCTCGGGGTCTTCGAACCCCCCGGGGCTGCTCCGTGCCGGGCACATGTCCGTGTCCATCAGGGGCCGCACCTTCTCGCACCGATCGGACCTAGGTGCGTGTGACTAGCCAAGCAACCTCGAGGCGCCGGGTCCATAGGGACAACGGCCCAATAAGGCGTCATCCCCCTCTATCCCCCGAGCGCCGCGCCACCTCGCCGAGACGTCGCCGGCGCCTCCCCCAAGCGCGCTACATGGTCCGGCTTCCGCACAACCCGCCTCACGAGAGGACCTGGGTCGGGTCCTCCTTGTAGCGACGCTTCAGCTCGCCCTGGAGCCGATCGAGCACGGCGATGACCTCGGCACGCGTCTTCGAGACCTCGCGCTCCTCGGCGGCCAAGAGGTCGACCGCCCCGGCCAGCTGCTCGTCGTCCAGTGCGCTCGGGTCCGAGATGCCGGCATCGCTCACGAGGCGCTCGAGCCGCCGTCGAGCGAGCAGCACCTCCTCCTCGGGTACCCCGACCCTGACGGCCTCGCCCCGGGACGGTCCCTGGCCCCCAGAAGACAGGATCGTCGCCAGTCGTTCGACGAGCGGCCCCCGTTCGCCGCCGTCTCCGCGGTGTGCGATCTCCGCTCGGAGGATCTCCGCGCGCCCCTGCACGAGACGGCGGAGGAGGGAGAGGTACTCCCGCTCCGCCAGGCAGTCGTCGCGACGGTGGCGGAGTTCGTCGAGCGAGAGTCCGGGGAGCCCCTCCAAGAACTCGGGGCGCCGGATGCGGTCGATGCGTCGGTTCCCTGTGGATGCAGACACGCGCGCTCCTTCGAGCGATCGGACATGCACATCGTAGCGCGGGCGGTGCACCCGCGTGCTCAGCAGACGGCGAGCAGGGCCTGATAGGGGTCGACGGCCGCGCCGCCGCCGGGATGGTACTCGAAGTGCAGGTGGTTCACGCTCGTGTCGCCGGTCGAACCCACGTACCCGATCGTGGTTCCGACCGAGACCTGGCCGCTGGCTCCGTAGCTCGACATGTGCGCGTAGTAGGTCCAGTCGCCGCCGGGTCCGTAGACGACGACCGCGTTCCCGCCGAGCGTGTTGGGTGTGCGCACCGCGTTCCCGGGCTGCACGGCAACGATCGGCGTGCCGTAGGCCGCGATCAGGTCGATCCCCTCGTGGGTGCGCCCACCCGACCGTGGCCACCCGAAGGAGTCGACGAACGAGTTCGGCCCGGCGACGGGGCACACCGCGACGGCGGCGCCCGGATGCGGATCCTGGCCTATCAGGCCGAGCTGTCTCTGCGCGGCGAGCTCCTGCCTGTACTGGCGCACGACCTCGTCGTACTTGCGCTGGGCCGCGGCGGCGGCCGCCGCTGCGGCCTGCTCCTCCTGGTGCAGACGCGCGGCGTCGTCCGCCTGCTTCTGCGAGAGGGTGGCGAGGTCTTCCTCACTCCGCTGCAGCTCCTCCTCGGCCACCTGCTTCTCCGTCACGAGGTCGCTGTCGCTCTGGGCGATGCTGCCGAGGAACTCGAGGCGGTCGGAGAACTCCGTGAACGAGCCCGAGGATAGGAGCACGTCGATCGTGCTCGCCGGCCCGTTCTCGAACGCGTCGACGGCGCGCCTCTGGAGGCGCTGCTCGAGGGCGTCGACGCGCCCCCGCAGTTGCTGGATCGCCGATCTCGTCGCCGTGATCTGGGCCTTGGTCTGCGCGAGCTCGCTGATCGCCTGCTGCCACGCGGCGGTCGCCCGGTCGAGCTGCGTCTGGGCATCGGCGAGCTGCTGCTTGGCGTCCTCGAGCTGGCTCTTCGTATCGGCGAGCGTGGGGGAGGCTGCGACCTGCCCCACGCAAAGGGCGAGGGTGAGAGCGAGGAAGCTTCGGAGCATCGTCCTGGGTGCGGCCGTCGGATACCTCCTCCGGTCGGGCGGCACCGCCTCAGGCATCGCCCGAGGCTACCAGAGGCCCGAACGCTGGGGCAAACGAGGGGGTTTCGTCACCACGCACCGGCTCGGCTACGCCGGCGGACGGCACATCGCCTCGATGAGGATGTCGGCGACCTCCGGCCTCGAGAACTCCCGCGGCGGTCGTTCACCGTTCCGAAGCATCTCGCGGACCTTCGTGCCCGAGAGCGACACGCGATCCTCCTCGCCGTGCGGGCAGGTCTTCGGCGAGCCCATGCCCTCGCACCGATTGCACCAGAAGGAGTGCTCGAACATGAGCGGCGTGATCCCGAGCTCGCCGGGTTCGAACTCGTCGAAGATCTTCTGCGCGTCGTAGGTGCCGTAGTAGCTGCCGACGCCGGCGTGATCGCGACCGACGATGAGGTGCGTGCAGCCGTAGTTCTTCCGGCAGATAGCGTGCCAGATCGCCTCCTTCGGACCTGCGTAGCGCATCGCGGCCGGGAAGATGCTGATCACGGCCCGATCCTTGGGGTAGTAGCCGTCGAAGAGCACCTCGTAGCACCGCATCCGCACGTCCGCCGGTACGTCGTCGCCCTTGGTCGCGCCCATCAGCGGGTGCACGAGAAGGCCATCGACTATCTCGAGCGCGCACTTCTGGATGTACTCGTGCGCTCGATGGATCGGGTTGCGCGTCTGGAAACCGACGACCCGATGCCAGCCGCGTTTCGCGAACTCAGCGCGCGTCTGGGCGGGCGTCAGACGGTACTTCTGGAACGCTCGGTGCTCGGGTAGCCGGAGGGCCCTGACCTCGCCGGCCAAGCACCAGTCGCCCGCCTCGTGGAGCGCCCTCACGCCGGGGTGGTCGAGGTCCTCGGTCTGGAACACGGCGAGCGCCTCCTTCTGCCGGTGGCGCTTGAAGACTCCCGCCACCTGGAGCACCGCGAGCGGACGGCTGCTCTGGCCCGACATGAGCGTCACGGCATCCGCGCCGCCGATCCGCTTCACCTCCTCGTCCGAGAGCGACAGCGTGACCGGGATCGACCACGCGAGACCGTTCGAGAGGTGCATCGTCTCGAGGATCGAGTGGTACTCCTCCGCGTCCTGGAATCCGGTGAGGGGCGAGAGAGCGCCGACCGCGAGCATCTCGAGATCGGATAGCTCGCGGTCGTTCACCTTGACCTTGGGGTGGTGCTCAGCATCCTGGGCAAGCTTCTCGGCCTCGGAGCCCTCAACGACCAGGTTGACGAGCATCCCACCGTGTGGCGCGATGTTCTCGTTCTGCGGCATGGGTTCGCCTTTCGTCACAGGTACTAAGGGATCGACCAAGCATAACGGCGCCGCGAGAGCCCCCGACCGGCCCGGGGCTATACTCCCGACCACCTCCCAAGACAAGGCGGCCCATGCAGACCCTGCTCTCCGAAGACACCCTCATGGACCTCAACGAGCGTTTCGAGTCGGCCACGCCCCAGGAGGTCGTGCGTTGGGCGCTTGAGGAGTCGGGGCTCGAGCGCATAGCGATCGCCTCCGCGTTCCAGGCCGAGGGCACGTGCGTGATGCATATGGCTTCCTTGATCCGGCCCGACGCGCCGATCCTGTTCCTGGAGACCGGCTTCCACTTCGCGGAGACGCTCGCGTTCAAGGAGCAGCTGACGGATCTCCTCGGCCTCTGCGTCGTCGACCTCGTGGGCGAGCACACCGTCGAGTCGCAGGAAGCCGAATACGGCCCCCGGCTGTTCGAACGCGACCCGACGCTCTGCTGCGAGATCAATAAGGTGCGCCCGATGTTCGAGGCGCTCCGCGGTCTCGACGCGTGGATCACGGCCTTCCGCCGCAACTCCTCGCCGACGCGGGCCGGCGCGCCGATCGTGCGACAGTACGAGCTCGAGCCGGATCGCTTCATCGTGAAGGTGAATCCGGTCGTGAACTGGACGCGCCGCGACACATGGGACTACCTGCGGGAGAACGACCTACCGCACAACCCGCTCTACGACCTCGGGTACGCCTCGATCGGCTGCGCGCCGTGCACGCGCATGCGCCTCAACGGCGAGCCGGAGCGCGCTGGACGCTGGGCTGGGTTCTCGAAGTGGGAGTGCGGCATCCACGAGCGCGAGGCCGCGCAGCAGCCGACGGCCTAGCTCGACCGCAGGCCGCTACGCGAGCACCCAGACAGCGTCGCGCGCGAGTTCGACGGCGAGCTCCGTACGGTCGGGCATCACGTCACCGTCGACCTGCACGGGGAATGCCCTGTCAGACGAGACCGCGACGCGCGATGCGTTGTGCCAGTAGTCGATATCGCGGCCTTTCACGTGCCGAGCGGAGCCGAACATCTGCAGCGCGATCCGCGCCACGCGCCGCCGCGGCAGCCTACGCGCCGAGAGCACATCGAGCCCCGAATCGAGCGAGGCCTCGGGCGTCACGTGCACACCGCGGTCCCGGTAGTAGGTGTAAGGGTCGGTCCGGCCCACCATCACCGAGAGCGACTCTGCCGGCTCGCCTCCGTCGACGCTCACCACCATATCGGCCTTCCTGCCCGCGTAGCTCGTGATCAGCTCCCACGCGACGGAGCGGAACGCGATGCGCTCGAAAGCCGACTTACTCTTCGGGAAGCGCGCATCTATCCGCTTCGTCGCGGCCGCGTCGACCCCTGCGCCGCAGTTCACCCCGAAGTACCGCCCGTCGGCCCTGCCGAGGCTGAGCTTGCGCGCCCGGCCCTCGAGGGCCCGGGCGATCAAGACACCGGTCGCGTCGACGAGGTCGAGCGGCATCCCGAGCGCGCGGGCGAGGATGTTCGTCGCACCCCCCGGAAGCACCCCCAGCACGACCTCAGTGCCGGCCAGCCCGTTGACCGCCTCGTTGATCGTGCCGTCGCCGGAGAACACCACGACGAGATCGACGCCCTCCGCCACGGCCCGGCGCGCGACCTCGGTCGCATGACCGCGCTCGACCGTCTCCAGGATCTCGAGGCTGAAGTCGGCCGAGAGGGCCCGCTCGATCACCGCCAGGGTGGGGCGCGAGACGGTGCGCGCGACCGGGTTCACGACGAGCAGAACGCGCTGGAACCTGCGAACGGAGAGCATCGGGTCACAAGTATCCCAGCCGGGCCCAGGAACCTCCTCCGGCCGCTACCCGCCGGAGACCGGGGGGAGGAGCGCGATCTCGTCACCGTCCGCCAGAGGCATCGGGCCGACGACGCGCTCACCGTCCACGACGATCGAGCCGATCCGCGCGATGTCCGCGAAGGACTCGCCGAACCGCTCACAGAGCGCGGCGACGACCTCGTCGACCGTGGCTCCTTCAGCCTCGACCGTGGAGGCGCCGGCGATCTCCCGGAGAGCGGCGAAGAGGCGGACGCGGACGGTCGTCATCGCAAGTGGAGGGTACCGTGCCGCCCTTCCGGCCGCGGCCCTTCGGCTGCTACCCTCGGTCGTCGTGGCTAGCGTCGTCATCCTCACCGACCGCTTCCCTGAGGAAGCTCTCCCGGCTCTCGGGATCATGGGCTTGGACCTCAAGACCGAGCCACTGTCCGTCGCCGCGCTCGTCGACGTCCTCGCTCTCTCGCCGGGAGTCGTCATCGTGGACGCAGCGGAGAACCCCGGCCAGGGTCTCGCCGTGCTGAAGGCGCTCCGCGAGCTAGACGCCCGAACCCCGTGCGTCGCGATCGTCGAGCGCCGCGACCTCGAGCGACTGCCCTGGGACCGAGTCGCCGACGAGTTCCTATACCCGTCCTCCCCCGAGGCCGAGATCCGTTTGCGCCTTTCGATGCTCCGTCGCCGCGCCGGGTCCGGTGAGGGCAACACCATCCGGCTCGGGCCGATGACGCTCGATGCGGACACCTACGAGGTCGCCGTCGCCGGACGGCGACTGGACCTCACGTACAAGGAGTTCCAGCTCCTCCGTCACCTCGCCTCGCACCGGGGTCGGGTGTTCACGCGGCCGGTGCTCCTCCGCGAGGTCTGGGGCTACGGCTTCTACGGAGGCACCCGGACCGTCGATGTCCACATCCGCCGTCTGCGCTCGAAGCTCGGACCCGAGCACGAGCACCTCATCGAGACGGTGCGCGGCGTCGGCTACCGCGCCGCCGACCTCTAGGGATCCCGGCACGTCGGGTCCCCGCGCGGCACCGTATCCTGCGCATGTGGCCGACCATCCTGTCGGGACCGGCACGACGCGAAGAGGAGACTCCCGATGACGAACCCGAGCAATCCCCACGCAACGGCGCAGGCGATCAAACTCGTCGAGCGCTACTTGGCGCACAACTATCGCCCGCTCCCCGTCGTGGTCTCGAGCGCCGAGGGAGCCTGGGTCACCGACGTCGAGGGCAAGCGGTACCTCGACATGCTCGCCGGGTACTCCGCGCTGAACTTCGGTCATCGGCATCCGGCTCTTGTGAAGGCGGCCCGCGACCAATTGGAGAGACTGACACTGACGAGTCGCGCGTTCCACAACGACCAGCTGGGATCGTTCGCGGGGGAGTTGGCCGAGCTCTGCGCCAAGGACATGATCCTGCCGATGAACACAGGCGCGGAGAGCGTCGAGACGGCGCTCAAGACCGCGCGCAGGTGGGGCTACGAGGTGAAGGGCGTTGCGGAGGGGCGCGCCAAGATCATCACCTGCTCCGGCAACTTCCACGGGCGCACGATGACGATAGTTGGCTTCTCGACCGATCCGATCGCAAGGAGCGGTTTCGGGCCGTTCACGCCTGGGTTCGTCACCGTGCCCTTCGGTGACGTCCAGGCGCTCGTCGCAGCGTTCGATGAGGATGTCGTGGCGTTCCTGGTTGAGCCGATCCAGGGCGAAGCCGGCGTCATCGTGCCCCCCGATGGGTACCTGCGCACCGCGCGTGAACTCTGCACCAAGCACGGCGCGCTACTGATCGCCGACGAGATCCAGTCGGGCCTCGGGCGCACCGGCCCGACGTTCGCGTGCCAGCACGAGGATGTCGTGCCGGACATCTACGTCCTCGGGAAGGCACTCGGCGGCGGGATCGTGCCGCTCTCGGCGATCGTCGCGAATCGCGATGTACTCGGCGTGTTCACACCCGGCTCGCACGGCTCGACGTTCGGAGGCAATCCCCTCGCATGTGCGATCGGCCGCGAGGTCATACGGATGCTCCGGACCGGCGAGTACCAGGAGCGCTCGAGGACCCTCGGCGAGCGGCTCCTGAGCGGCCTACGCGAGGCCGGGCTCCCTGCCGTCGTCGAGGTCCGTGGCCGCGGCTTGTGGGCCGGCGTGGAGATCAGGCCCGAGGTTGGCCCCGCGCGTCAGTACTGCGAGACGCTCCTCCGGCGTGGCATCCTCGCTAAGGACACGCACCGGAGCACGATCCGGCTCATGCCGCCGCTCGTCGTGTCTGAAGAGGACATCGACTGGGCGCTCGAGCGCATCGTCGACGTCCTGGCGGCAGTCAGCGTCTGAGCACGGTCTTCGCGAACCTCCGATTCGACTTCCACCGGAATGCGTAGTCGCGAGTGGAAGGATCGACTGACCAAGGCACTGC
>Ga0315282_10009638_pt1 | contig 15323 bp, 15 predicted proteins | sample YL17G07_20_MG_FD_203693 | JGI IMG/M metagenome (GOLD analysis project Ga0315282, IMG submission 203693) | Sediment microbial communities from Yellowstone Lake, YNP, Wyoming, USA - YL17G07_20 | ecosystem: Environmental > Aquatic > Freshwater > Lake > Sediment | place: USA: Wyoming | collected... | reverse complement strand
CCTATGCCCATGAGATGACGAAAAAAGGCGTAGAGACCCTTTTTGACCTCGAAGCCAAATCAGAAGGGAGACTGAAGGTCGTTCGTACGATGAAAGGGCTTCAATCCGCCCTTAAAGAAGATCGACTCGCTGCGATCATGCACTTCGAAGGGGCAGAAGCGATTGAACCGACTTTTGATTCCTTGGACGGTTTTTATGCCAAGGGCCTCCGATCCATCGGTATTGTCTGGAGCCGACCCAATGTCTTCGGCTATGGGGTCGATCTGAGAGTTCAAGGGACTCCTGATCAAGGACCCGGTCTGACACAGGCTGGCAAGGAATTGGTGAAGGCTTGCAACCGGCTGGGCATTCTGATCGATCTTTCTCACCTTAATGAAAAAGGATTCTGGGATGTCGAAAAGATCTCGTTGGCCCCTCTTGTAGCCACCCATTCCTGCGTGCATGCTCTCAGCCCATCGCCCCGAAATCTGACGGACAAACAATTGGATGCCATCAGAGCTTCGGGCGGGGTTGTGGGCATCAATTTTAGTGTAAGGTTCATACGAAGGGATGGAGAAAAAATCCCCGAGACTCCTTTAAGTGAATTGGTCCGCCATTTCCAATACGTGGCCGAGCGGATCGGTGTTGATCACGTGGCCATCGGTTCTGATTTCGATGGCACCACAATTCTGAATGAGATCGGTGATGTCACTGGACTTCCAAGATTGATGGAGGCCTTGCATAAGAGTGGATTTGATGAAGAGGCCCTTACCAGGATTTCGTTTAAAAACTGGCTCCGAGTCCTCTCTGCGACCTGGAAATGATCTTCACACGGGCTGTTGAATTTGTATCCGGAAATAATATAAAGAGCTTTCTTTTTCAAGAACAAAGATTCGATCCCTCTTCTTTCTGACATTATTTTGCTGATTGTTGAGACCTGACCCTCCTATCTGCACAAATTTGTCCGATGTCACGCCCTGACCCGACTTGCTCAACGAGGGTGGAATGTTTAACCGATAAAATGGACGTACAGAGCCGCTTCCATCGTAGCCACCAGGCTCGTTAAGGAATGCATGACCATCAAAAGATGAATTGAATCCGTTTTAAGCCGCGCTATTCCAAACAAGAGGCCAAGAGCAAAAATGGTCGCGATGCCGTAAGCGTCGTACTGTAGATGGATGATGGCCCAAAAGAAGGAAGTCATTCCAATCGCTCCCATGGGACCCAGCCGAGAGTATCGAATCCCTTGAAAGAGGAATCCCCGGATGAAAATCTCTTCAAAAATCGGCGACACAATGATGATCGCAAAAAGAAGGGCAGGAAGAGAGGAAGCGGTTTTATAAGCGTCGACCATAAAAGGAGGGGCGATCGGTTGATGGAGGAGTAAACTAACCGCATCGGATAGAAATAAAAATCCTGCCAGAATAAGTAGCCATTTGACCCACTCTCTCTTCAGGGGCTCCCTGAACCCAATATAATTCTTGACGGAAATATTCTTGCGAAGGTTTGCAAACAAAAGAGTCAGGGGGGTGCAAATTACTCCCGTAACGATCACCATTATGGCGACACAAAATCCATTGGACGTGAGGCTATCCGCGTAGACCTTCAAATCCAATTCTGGATGCCGGACCTCGGCGAGAGAGACAAATGTAACCATAACGAGAATTTGAAGGGCAGAAAAGAAAGCGAAGATGATCGCCGAAAACCCAAGGGTCGCCCAAAATCCCCAGGGCCTTGCTTTAATTTCATCCGATGATGGTGACAATTCGTTCGACAGCATGGAATCCTCTCTCAGAATATATAACGTAGGTTCCAAAACATTTTCATCCAACAAGGTCTATTTTCTTAGCGTTCACCTTTTCCACCAAATTCTGCCAACATTAAAGCCCGATCCTACATCCGCTCCACACTTCAATAAAATCTTCTTCAATTTTCAAGGTCAGGCACCAGTTACTTCAAGAGGTGTTCGATCTCGTCGTCCGTGAAACCGAACTGTCTGAAAATGCGGAGGATATAAGGCGGGGACAATTCTCTTACTCCCATGTCAATCGGGACCACCCTCTTTTGGTTTCCAAAGGTACGAATGTAGATCGAATGATCCCCTTTGCCTTCCCTAAAAAATGAGCAACCACCCTTCTCCAATAGACGGACAAGTTCCCTGGGTTTTAGAGAAGGAATATTCTTAGGCATTTACTGCCCTTAATTCAAAGGTCTGTGAGACAAGTTCTTTTCCCTCTATCGTCAGAAATTCGTGGAGTTCCTTGATCGATATGGGCGCGTTATACACACCCTCTTCAGTTTTCCTAACATCCTCAAAACACTCAATCGCTTCCTTTAACTTTCTGATCGATTCTTCTTTTGTCACTCCTTGCCCCACCAATCCATTCTCCAGGCACAAGCCTACCCAATCGTTCCCGCTTTTCCTTAGTACCATAGTATAAAAGTCCATTGCTTAACCTCCGTTGCACTCAATATCTCTTTTCATCTTAGCATAGATCTGAGAGGAGTGATACTGTTTTGTCAAACCGTATGCTGAAACGTTTTCCCTTCTTCTTTCCCCATAAAAATGGGACGACTGCCCGCTCGAACAAGTAAGTCCAGATAGTTCGTCCCCTTCTTTTTTTTCATGGGAGTCAAGTCTATTTTCTTAGCGCCCCCCTTTTCCACCAAATCCCGCCACCATTAAAGCCCGATCCTGCATTCGCTCCGCACTTCAATAAAATCTCCTGTCAAGTTTCAAGGCCAGGCACCAGCCACTTTTCCCTCGTGGTCCACCAACTGGACCACACAGTCTCTTCCAAGTTGAATCATTCAAAAGACTATGCCCCAGGAAGAAGATTGAAAATTTGTTTTCGCCGGAAAGCCCGTCCCGGGCACAGTTCACGGCAACGGGCCTCCGCAAGAGACATGTCGACCCTATTCGTTACATCCTTGTTTCTATAAAAATCGCAGTCAGCTTGAGGCAGGTCGCAGACCAGGTTGAAACCGCCGTATTCGGATCCCTGATACCAACCATATAAAACTTATAGGTATAGGGCCTCCTCCCCCGTACCACTCCCACTGGGATGACCGTTGTTATACTGAATGGATACCTGTAATAATAACCTCCACCCTGGGCAAACGGAATCTCTACGGCTGTTTGATTTTCGTTGTTGCTTGCACCGGAAATTGTCCCTATGCTGATACCGGCCCAAGCCCCAACTGGTCCTTCTGTAGACGGTGACGTAATCAGAGTAAGAGTCCCCGATCCTGTCAACACCACGTAACCTGGCTTCGGTGCGGAAAGGGTCAAGGTTACTATATCCTGGTAGCCATTTGTGAGTTCAATGGCCACGTCGGTAGCAGCAGATTCAAACGCAACTCCAGGGGCTGCGTAAACTTCCGTCCCGGCACACAAAACATTGATTGCAGCCAAAAGCGCAATAAGAACAATCCCCATACCTGACATCCGTTTATTGTGATTTAACATGGTAACATCCTCCTTTCTTCTGGCTTGCCCGGTTTACAAGGGGGCGATTGGGAGTAAGTTGATCATACAAAAAAGAAATGGAAAGATCAAAACCCACTTGGGGTCACCCATTAAAATTCGATTTCCACCCTTTCTTTGGAGGATCTATCTCTAACTTCGGTAATATACTACCATAAATAGCCTATGCAGCAGGTTCATGGGGTCGAATCTTTACCCCTGACAATCACTCCCTCCTCTATAGAAAGAGTGAAAAAAATGATATTAAAGACTTCAGATACTTTTCGATTTGTAAAGGATAAAATTGTGGAAGGCTCTAAGGGAACGGTAGATCCCCTTAGAGCTTACGCCAGGGCATCTTCTGGGAATACCTTTTCATCGTTTACTCCAGAAGAATATTAGTGTTAACGAGTTCATGAGTTGATGCGTTTACGCGTTGAAAAGATTTAAATTAAAGCCATATTCAAAAGTCAACAATAATTTAGAAGGGACCGTTGCGGTCACATTCAAAATTCAATTTTCACCTTTTTCTTCGTACCCTGGCCCAATTTCAATAAAATCGTAGGCATCTCCCCCTCACCCTATCCCTCTCCCCAGTGGAGACTGTGTCATCATTTTTGACGGTAAGTAGCAGGGAGAGGGGATCGGTAATGATTAACGCACTGCAAATGATCTCACCTCTGAAATGGTCTCCCTCTTTATTCTATCCCATGCCTTGATCCTGAAATAACCCGTCCCCGTTTCTATCAGTCTCTTCACCGCTGTCCATTGGCCCGAAGTTAATGTCTTCCGAAGGATCGTGTCCCCGTTTGGGTTTGCCGTTGTGTAATTGAATCCCTTTATCTTAGAAGTGTCCTCGAAGCCTTGGAGAGGGCTGAATTCGAGCCTGAACTTGACATTGCAGTTGGAATTAAACTCGAAGGTGGGGGGTATGGCAGCGGCAAGAACAACTCCATCGTCAGGACCATTGACGGTCACAGCCTGAGCTGCCCTTATCCGGAAACTTCTCACCTCGCTCTCTTCAGTGGTCCCATCGGCCTTCGTCCCGGTGATTTTCCAGTAGATGTTTTGAATGCTTCCATTGTTGTAACTTAATTTCATGATCTTCTTCCATACTCCTGCCGATGGCTTCCAATAATCTTGCGTCCCCCCAACAGTTGCCTTTGTTACGGGTGCGGTGAAGTCTGTGGGAGTGATAGAGAAAAACATGCTGTATTTTGTAAATGTCTCTGTTGCAGCCCACTGAAACGAGGGCTGGTACGTGGTGACTAAGGAGCACACATCGAAGATTCCACCATTAAGGGGCGATTGGAGAGTAATAGGTCCAAATTGTTCTGACGCCCCCATTAAGGCGAAGAAGAAGCCTGGATAGTCCATGTAATTGGTGCTGAACGATGATTCCAACGCCGAAGGCTGACCGATCACAGAAATAAGATCATAATTGGCAGAACTCCCATCCCCTTCTCCCCCAGAGATCACATCCACCTCAAGCCGGTAATTGAGACTCGATTGAGAATACGCCAACCCCCCACATACTATCAAAATCCCCAGAGAAATCGCCCAAAGATTTCGTCTCATTTTCCACCCCCAGAAATCCGCATCTTACTTCGACGCTGCTACCTTTCCCTCCAATGCAGAAAGGCGCTGCCTCAGAACCTCATTTTCAGCATTAAGTCCTTGGATGGCCTTGACGAGAAGGGCCGTAAGCTGCATGTATCTCACACCCTCGACCTCTCCATCCCCATTGTAGGTCACAAGAATCGGAGCAATTTCTGCTACCTCTTCAGCAATAAACCCAAGATCGTACTCCCGCCTGTCCTTCCACTTGAAGGTCACGGGACGAAGCATCTTAACTGTCTCAAGACCCATCTCAAGATCCTGAATCTTCTCCTTGTGCTGAAGACTCGATGAACAGGTTGAAAGGGTATTGCCGTTTTTGCAAACGGCAGTGGCACTTGCTGAGGCCCAATTCCTCACGGTTAGCTGCCCATTCACATCGAGACCCGTTGCGGGATTCGTACAGTTGATACAGACCTTGCCATTGTTAAATTCGCCATATATTAATGTGGAGGAGGAAGAGTTGGCGATGTGGAGTATACCGGAGCCCGTCTCGTTGTACCCTGCCGATTCGCCCAGGAAGACATTGTTGCTTCCTGTTGTATTATTGTAACCAGCATTAGCACCAAGGGCAGTATTGTGGCCACCAGTGGTCTGGCGGTGGAGGGCATTAACACCCATTGCTGAGTTGTAGTTGCCTGTCGTGTTCAACATGAGGGCATTGTCACCCACTGCCGAGTTTTGGGACCCTGTGGTGTTGTGGTTAAGGGCATAACTTCCCACCGCTGCGTTCTGGGAGCCGCCGGTATTCAAGAAGAGAGCGGCGTTTCCCATTGCTGAGTTTTCAGAGCCTATAGTATTTGAGAAAAGCGCACCTCCACCCACCGCTGAATTTTCGTGACCTGTGGTGTTGTAGTAAAGGGCAGCATGCCCCAGTGCTGAATTTCGGTAGCCTGTCGTGTTGTGGTATAAGGATCCATTACCACCGGCTGTATTATACCAGCCTTCATCGCCTCCAGTGTGAACCAGAGCCCCTGCACCAACAACTCCGACACCGATAAAGGTATTCGAATTCGAATTCAGCCAGCTGTCTGTCTTAATGTCTCCAATCATCTTAAGGTTGCCATTGACCTGGAGTCTCTCAGAAGGAGAAGAGGTGCCAATCCCAACATTCCCTGCGTTGTCAACGTACACACCTTCATCCCCACCATCTCCAGACAACCAGTGCCCGTTCAATTGTATGTTCTGCGTCGCTATATGATTACCCAGGTTGTCACCACCCCCGCCTCCACCGGAAGCATTGATAGTCCAGGAACCATTGTTATTATTGACTACTGACGTGATATTCGTCCCGGAGACCAATGATTTAATGACCGAACCGTCAGAGGCTAATTTTGAACCAACGATAGCGGCCGTAGGCGAGATGTTCGCATTGGTAATGGTATTTTCTTGAATATGGACGCTCTTAATTGCCCCTGCACCAATCCCGTGTTTGTGATCACCCCGCGAATACTCACTCGATGTCCCGACAGAAGGAGTGCCATCGAGAGTAACGACCGTCGAAGAGGGGGTGGCCCCTCCATCTCCAACCTCATCATTCGCACAGACCCAAGCACTGCCATTCCACTTGGACACCTGGCCAACGCTACAGTTCAAGTCTGCAAGAGTATCGTGATCCATCTCAGCCGTTTTTGTCCGAAATGCATAGGGTACACTGGTCAATGGTCTCCGGGGTGTCATTTCAGGGTCTGTCCCCACCGTCACTCCTAAATAGTATTGAGCGTCAAAAGGCAAACTAATTGGAATAACCTCTCCCAGATTGACGCTATAAATCCCGTTATTCACTGCCACACTCTGCGTTTCAGTCCATAAAACGCTGCCTCCAGTAGGCGTATCATAGATTGAAAACTGCATCGATACCGGTCCGTTGATTGGCGTTCCTCCTGAGTCGGTTAGGTATCCCTGATAGTTAATCTTTTTCGGGATATCTGCAAAGACCGTTAGGGACAAAATAGATAAGACAAAAACGGCACCAATAAGAATAATCAAAATCGCTTTCCCTATCTCTCTGGTTTCCATCTTTTTCACCCTCCTTTCGAAGAAGCCCGGTTTTGACATCTCGAATGCCAACCCTTCTTGGCTCCATCTCACGCTCTTGATAGTTACTAACACCAATCAACAATAGATTTATCCACAACGTATTCATCCTACGTTTTCTTCTGCATGTCCAACTCTGGGATGGGATAGAATAATTTTGTCAGTTCCTGGACGGCAAGATGAAGAAATGCATTCCCTTTCCAGATATGGAATATGAAATGCTGCCCTGTTCATCTGCCCCCCTGTATGGGTTAAGGGCTGTGTTGTTAGGTTAACTCGGAAACGAAGCTTGAAGGTTGCCTTTTTAGGCATACTCTACGAAATTCGAATAGCCAAGTCAACAAAAATGTTCGAAAAGGTTCGGAAGGGGTGACTTAAACTCCCTGGCAACACAAATTTTAGGAAGTAGCTCGGGGAAGAAGGGTTGGAGAACCCTTGGGGTCACCCATTAAAAATTCGATTATCACCCTTTCCTCCTGTTTAACCTAATATGGGTCAAATCTATTTTCTTGGCGTTCACCTTTTCCACCAAATCCCGCCAACATTCAAGACCTGGTTCTGCATCCGTGATTTAATTTTAATCACCCCCTTTCAAAGAATTAAAAATTCAAAGATAAATATTTGACCCCAATTCTATGGCTATTCGTTACAGGACACTTTCTTGTCTTCGCGCCAATAGGGATAATCAATAAAAGTGATCGTTCTGCCGAGATCCTTGTAAAGGATAAATTTTGACTCCTGGTCACAAAGGATTAAGACATAGCTGTTGCTTTCAGGATAAACTCGCACCGGATATTTCTTTACCTTTCGGATGATTTCCTTATCAGGATAGTACTGTTCCAGAATGGAAAAGAATTTCTCAGCGTTTAAATCAGATGGAAGGGGTCCGGTTATAAGCCGATGTCCTTCGATCTTTTTTGAAAAATCGATCAGATATTCCTCCAACTCGGCAACCTCTTGTCTATCAAATCCTTGAGAGGATTGAAACCACGGGCAGGCGGCCAGCAGGAAAATGACAAATAACCAGAAAAAGAAGATTCTCAGTTTGTTCCTCATAGTGTTTACCAATAGATCAATTTGTCAGTCCCCAATTCCCTGCCGGTATCAAGATCCCCATTGGTGATGGTAGAAAGAAATGGGCCGATGTCTCCTTCGGCGATCCCTTTCGACAAAAGAATCCAATGATCAGCCACGTGGCCTATAGCCTTTGGAAAGAGATCCATTTCATAATTTCCGATGCGGTTATTTGGAAGTGGAAGATGATCCCAAAAAGATTCCCTCTCTTCAGAACTGATCTCGAAGCTTCTCTTATAGGTGTATCTATGGTTGGGGTCGAAAATTCGGCCTACAAATAATGGCCTTCCCGCAAACCCAATCCAGTCCTCAAACTGATCGTGCCATTGGTCAACTTCCGGACGGTTGTTCTGGTAGTCTGTTGAGAAATGGGTATGAAGAACCTCTTTCCAGAAGGTACATAAGATAGGTTGGATTTTATCCTTATCCCCGGGAGCGGAACAGAGTTGGACGATCTCCATTAGTTTATTATGCTCAATCTCTGCTCCCCTACGAACCTTATTGTAAATGAAGGCATCCTGAATCATCTCACAATGACGATGTTCTGTTTCATGCCCTTGGTAATCCCCAACAATATTCCTTACGACCGGGTGGATGACTAAATCTCCGGTTACGTGAGAGAGATAACCCAACACCCAACAGAACGGGACGATAAATTCCTCCTCTCTGGAACCGCCACTCCATAAGTCCAGGAGTTTCTGCCCCATGGTTTTAATGGCATCCCCGGTATGCCGGTAATGCATGTGATCAGCCCAATCTTTTTGTTTTGGTTGAAAAACATCGAGATACGGATAGTCCGGACCGACAGAACCAAGGTGAATAAAATGGGAATGAGTTAGAGCGCAGCCGCGAAGCTTTCTATCGATGGTCTCATCGCCCACGAACCGCTCCAAAGCTTTTTCCGTAATCATCAAATGGGCGTAAGTTGCTGGCATAAAATTAGGCCTTTTTTCCCTTTGTGTTTCACCTAATGAGAATCAAATCCATTTCCTTAGTGTTCCACCCAATGGGGGTCAAGTCCATTCTCTTAGCGTTCACCTTTTCCACCAGATTCCGCCAACATCGAAGACCTCATCCTCCACCTTCTACCGGTTTTCAGCAAAATAACAAAGGTTTCAAGGGCTACCAGTGCGCTTTCAGCCATTCGATTGTGGGTCCGAGAGCCACCTGCTGCTCCGCAAAGGCTATCATTTCAGGGACTCGATCCACCGCGTCCACGGGAATATTCATCGGCGGCGGAAAGACAGGGGCAAGCCGGTGATAGGCCGAACCTAGTAGATGCTTGCACTGGTAGTCGGCGATGCCGGCGACGCCATCCAGCATGAGGCTGATAAGTGGCTTAACCCACTGGGCGTAGCCCCAGTCGCGGCATTCGCCCGTGATATAGGTAAGGGATGTGCCTGTACCGAGCGAGAGCAGGACGACATCCTTAAGCGCCGGCCGATCGCTGATCCGCGGGTCTTGTGTTTGGGCAAGGGCGCACATGGCGGGATTGCTCGCAAAGACGCCGCCATCGATGTAACCATCCACAGAGGGAAAGTAGGTTGGAGCCGCGGCCGTATAAAGCCCCACCTTATACGCCAGTTGATCTCCGTCGCTGTCAGAAGAAGGCTGCGGGGTCAAACCTTCAAAATTCGGGAAGCCTATAGGGTTACATCTTCATTTGTCATCAAATACTTCCTAACAACGTGAACCCGTCCCCAATTCTTTTTTCCCCCTCTAATTTAGCCACTGTCAAGCTCAGAACCATTTTCCTATACTATTTGCAGTTTTCTTCTTTTATGCGCTGCCAATTATCCTCGAACTTACACGGCACCTTATTCAACATTCTCCAGCTCTGGACTTCGACCCGCATGTTGTTGCAGCTAAAATCCTCCATTATTTTCCAATTCATCTCCTTATCACAAAGCATCACAGAGAACATGTCGTCTATCTTCCTGATACTGATTCCATAGGAATTGAAGATCGTTTCTGCTTGTGACTTACAGACAGGATTCGAATAACATACTTCTTCCACTGCTGCCTTATATTGAGCCTCATTGAATCCGTCTGGAATACCACTTATCAGAAAATGGCTTGCAACTTTCTGGTTTATATGACAGAGACTTGCCTCCACTGGCGCATAAGTTGCTTCCCTTTTTTCTAGCGATTCCGTGGCATGTGCGCAACTGACGCAAGCAAGTAGCAAAATTACGATCAAAAAACGGTTTGTACGCATATCAAGCCCCCTTTTACTACCATAGATCTATCTGGCTTTCGTCAACCCCTGTGTCAAGGTTCCAATCTTTTATATATTTGGCTACCTCATCCGGACTTGCCCTTTCTATGTCTTCGAAAAGTCGCAACCATATATCAACTATAAGACTCACTGCTTTATTGAATACCGCATCATAATCAGATGTCTCCCCGTTCGGAAGCCTTATCTGCGTGATATATTTGTCTCTTTCTGGGCTGGGTATTTCGGATTCCTTGATATAGGCGCGTCCGGTCAAGCCTACGACATGCCGAAAGATCGCTCCGGGATCAACTACAAAGTTAACCCTTCCCTTGTAATTGTAATGCCATCTATCAGGAGCGATATCTCCGAAGTACTCACTCGCATGGCGGTGTGTAGCCTCTAAAAGCTCCCTCCAAAAACCACTTATTTCAGGATGAACGCGGTTCTTGTCCTCGTCGTCAGGGTCAGAACATTCTTCAAGGATGCGCAGGTATCCCAAATTTCCTCTACGAGGATTGGAACTCACGATATCCTCACCGGTGCGCTTCTCGAAAATGTAAACGTCCTGTATGAGTTCGCACTTACCATGTTCTTCGTGTGTGAATATATATGGGCCGCCGACTGTCGAATTAACAACCGGGTGCACATAGGAATCCGCCACCACATGGCTCACAAAACCGCAAAACCACGCAAGCCTTATGGAAAAAGGTTCCCCAATCTTGTCCATAGCTCCAAGACGCTTTACCCCTTCTTTAACAAATAACAAGGTGTTTTCGTAATGCATTCGGTTCGCCCAGGTGTGGCTTACCTGCAATATGCTTGTAGTGAGTATGTCAGTAAGGTATGGGTAATCTGGGCCCGCAGCCCCCATGATGACGAAATTGTTTTTCTCCCCGATCTTCTGAGCATATTCAATCCCTTTTCCCCTCTGGGGGTCTTTCTTTATTTCTTTCTGAATCCTGTCAATTGCTTGTTGCGCCATCAGACAGTGTGCAAAAGTTGCTGGCATAGAATTACCCCTCTTCCCCGTTTATTTTCCGCTTAATGGGGATCTATTCTCTTAGCGGTCACCTTTTCCACCAAATTCCACTGACTTTGAAAACACGATCCTCCATTCGCTCCACACTTCAATAAAATCTTCTGTCAAGTTTCAAGGTTAAGCATCTTTCAGCTTTTTTGAACTGCTACTAATACTCTTCGTTGCCTTCTGTTTAGCAAGTAAAGCCCAACCGACAGTCCACAACACAAACATTGCTATAAATGCTACAATCATCACGCAGCCTGATAAATATATCGCCCAAGGTTCCCATATAATTTCCGGCCCTTTATCTCCAAATGCACCTGTTCTAAGCATCCATTCCACAATGGTTTGCCCCGAATGCTCCATTTTCAACTGCCGACCTTTTTCTGTCAAACTCCATTGAGCCCTTCCAAATCCTATTTGTAAGCGAGATCCTTCATCTTCAGGCTGAACAACAGTGCACCACTCTAGCAAAAAGAGATATATTACAAGAATTGCAACAGATAATAGAAGTACGGTGACGGCCAACTTTACAAGTTTCGGCAACCTTGAACTACGACCGGAAGGTTTTGGCTTAAAATAGTAAACGATCACAATTGATGCCGCGGCAAATGCTGAAGCAATCAAGCCTGTTTTAGGTAGGAGCGGTGGGGCAAGTCCAACGAAGAAAGAAAAAGCTGGGATAAGAACTCCTACCCCCATTCCGATACCTCTGATCGATTTAAACGAGGATAAATAGCTATTCATACTCATTTATAGTAACCTCCTCCATTTGTTTAATGATTACATAGTTTGACTTTTTATCAGATGTTTCTCTTCCTTTGCGTTCTGACCAAATGTAGTAGTAGCCAATTGGTAGAAAATATTCCGTGGTAGTCGTCGGACTTTTGGCAGTTTTTATTTCTTCGCGATCCGTTAACCGATATTTGATAGTCGCTCCCCCTTGCGGATTGTTATCCTTGACTGTCCTAATAGTTACATTTGAGCCAACTCTTTTCCGCTCACTAACGGATGTAATCTCAAACATAAGGGCACGCCATGATGAATCGTTGGGCTCCTCTTTCCACTTCATATAAAGACTATTAGCCCTTTCCATTTCTATGTCAATTGGCCCCAACATCTTTGTCTTTTTTTCTAACCTGGCGATCGCCGTTTTGGCTATGTCAAGACGGTTTTTGATTTCTTCTCCAAAAAGTTGTTGCCCACTTGTGAAAAGGACCGAAGAAACAAATATTAAAAGGATTGCAATTCTAATTAATAGGCACATATCGACCTCCCTTCTATACTTGTGAAATCTATGGGATCACCCATTAAAAAACAATGTTGCAATTCTGTCTGAAAATAATAGGGAACAAGTCTATTTTCTCACCGTTCAGCCTTTCCCATCAAATTCCGCCACTATTGAAGACCTGATCCTGTATTCGCCCCACATTTCAATAGGATCTCTACCAGGTTTCAAAGTGAGGAAGCATTTATCTTAAGACAAGCTTTGCTCGACGCCGCTCGAGCCGGTCCTCATTCACCTGCTACGGCCGAGGCCGTGGAACTCTGCCCTATGGGCTTTTAGAATAACCAACATATCCAAGTACAGCCTTAAACAAACTCGCCGATTGCGATATTTGTTGATAAGCCTCTTCCTTCGTCATATTCCTTTTTTCTCTTACAAGCTTATACCCCAAATCTTTCGACTTCGTGGCAATCAGCGCGATATTCCGAATCAGATCATCTTCATTCTTAATCGTCATTGGGGATACTTCAATTTTGTCCATATTGGCTGCTATTTCATTCTCAATGATATGGTCGTTACCATAGTGATTCGGCAGTGTATTAAGCGGATTGTACTCAATATTGTGCAAGGGCATGGATAGGTCCCCGATATAATGCCCTGCGTAAACAAGATGGTAAGTTGCGAATTTGCCGGCCGCTGATTCGTCCTGATAAGCCCGGATCGCGGCAACGATGGCCCCGTATAAATGACCTGACCTTTCGCGGTCGGTTGCCAGATTATATTTTTGTATCTGTCCCTTGATTAGTGCCTTCGTTATGATGGTTGTTTCTGAGTTATTGACCCAATGATTATATTCTTCCACGGTATGAACCTTTAATTCTGCGACGTCCGGCCCCGCAAGATTGTAGGCCTGATCGAATTGGGCGGCACCCCCTACGGCGATATGCGTGCGATCATGCCAGGCCATGGTAGGACTGAAGCAGAAGACAAATAAAGAAATGACCAGAAAACCAAAAGAGATTTTTTTCATAAAAACCTCCTGAGCAATGTCGGATATGGAGTCAGCCTTGCAGGGCTGTGATTCTGTCTATTGTAAAAGAACCGGTTTCAGATCTACACTATTGTATCAAAGTTTAGGGCCAGACCTGGATCTCCAACTTTGCTGGATATGCCAAAATTTATGTCGTAACGGAATCAAGTCTATTTTCTTAGTGTTCACCTTTCCGATCAAATCCCGCCAAGCGGGCTTTCCATATTTCTAAAATGCTAATATCAAAAACATAACTCTGCATTCCCGCTATTTGTCGCCAACCTGTCAAATGTCAAAGGAAGAACCCAATTTTATTCCTTGTCACCGGCTAGGGTGGAGCTATGAGCAATGCCAACCACTGACGAGCACATGCGTTAAGAATTCTTACTTTTGGTCGGGCTTCAGCAAGAGCGCCTTTTCAAGTTGAGCTTCGATTTCGGCCGCTGCCCCCTTTCTTCCACTCCCAAAAGTCCAATGAAGATAATTCATCTCAGGGTCTAACGCATTTCTGAATACACTCGCATAGTTCGAGTGTAGCCTCTGATCGGTATGATCCCTATTGACGATCAAGCAACGTAACTTACTCCGAGGATTATTTTGCAGGGCATTTCGAATTGCCGCGCGGGTCAGATAGTCATCCTGCGGAAGTGAGTATCCTAGAAAAACAAATTGTTTGGCGTTGCTGCATATCTCCAAAATATCTTGCCAAATCCAGTTTTGCTCCGGATATTCAAAACTCTTTGCGAACGTGGGTGGAGTGATTACGGGTGGACAGAAGTACATTTCCTCTCTCCTGTTTTCATCGCTTTCTATCGCCACTGGTCTTTCAACTTCCAAAAACGATAGTATCCGTCTCCCATGCTGAGACAGACGCTCGTCTCCTTCCGCGATGAAAAACGTATCCTTATTTCCGATGCCGCGGATTACGTCATACCATCCTATTGATCCATGGGGTTTGAGGATTAAAATGCCTTTTCGAGCCTGCCAGCTGCCCAGTGTGTAGGCGACATTCCAATTCTTCTCTTGAGTAAAATAGTAATCCACCTCTTCGTCCCAATTAAAGCTAACAATGGCATCGCGTTCGCGGGAAACCTTGCCGAGAATTGCTGCGATATCCTTTGGTAACGGCGATATTAAGAATATATCCAGGAAATAGTTGAACACCGCGGCCGCGAGAAGATCATAGAGCTCGGACATCAAGACGTTGTCATGAGGCTTGCGCGTGGTGGTGTGCTTTGTCCTGTGAATCGATGAATAACGGCTGCCATAGAGAAATAGTTTTTTTGCGAGAGCATGCGAAATACTAAAAAATTCTGCAACATCTACATCGCCCGCGTTATCGAGAGTCGACAGGAAATAATCCTCAAGAACACCTGAAATACCCCCAATCGTGTCCTCGCAGAAAGATCTACCAGCGGCGGTAGCACGGGCTGAGTTGGTAAATTTAGGAAATTCTTTTTTTATTCGTAGCGGTTTCCCCAGCAGATATTGGACGAGCTCTGAGGTAAGTTTCCCGCCAACCGGGTAGTGGACACCTGCTGAAAATCCGGCGCCGAGGAAATAGATTCGTTCAAATGATGTTTTGCTTTTTTTCCCTTGCATCGTCTCATTTCCTCCATTTTGGAATGGTAACTTGACACAATTGAGTCAAGT
>Ga0315282_10009637_pt1 | contig 15324 bp, 39 predicted proteins | sample YL17G07_20_MG_FD_203693 | JGI IMG/M metagenome (GOLD analysis project Ga0315282, IMG submission 203693) | Sediment microbial communities from Yellowstone Lake, YNP, Wyoming, USA - YL17G07_20 | ecosystem: Environmental > Aquatic > Freshwater > Lake > Sediment | place: USA: Wyoming | collected... | reverse complement strand
AAGAAAATAATTGTTGTTTAAACACTAAAGAAATCGTTGAAGAATTTTTTAAGAGAAGATTTCCCGATAAGAATTTAGAATTTGAAAAGAAGTGTGGCTATTTTGATAAATGGATGGATAGATTTAGAGGCGGACACCCCGAAGGGTTTGCTGATGATTATAGTTTAAAAGTAATGGAAGAAATGAAAAAGGAAGGTATAAAATGGCGATAACATTTGAAATAGCTAAAACGGACAGGGTGGCGTGTCGTTCTTGCGGAAGAAGGATAACTAAAGGCACAAGAAAGGGAATAATCCACGAAAGAGGTTTTAACGGCTATGAAATAAAAAAGAGCTACTGCCTCTCTTGTATCAAGACAATAATTTTAGAAAGAATAAAGGAATTTCAAAAGATGATAGAAACTATTGAAGATGGAAAGTATTGTAATTGCGGAAGCGAATTAAAAACTGACGAAAAAATTAGGGAAGGCATTTGTCGGGAGTGCAAATAATGGGGCGAAATTATTACGGAGATGTTGAAGGAAAGTTTTGGTTTGCCTGTCAATCCACTTCTGACTTATTGGAATTTGGGTGTGAAGAAACGCCTGAAAGTGTGTTGCGTGTCTGCGTTCCCCACGAAAATCTAAAAAAGGTAGAAGATAAAGTAATTGGATTGAAAGATAAATTTAAGAAAAAGTTTAAAGTAACTTTTGAGGAGTTTATGAAAAAAATGGAGAAAAAGGGCTATTTATCAAGCACGAAAGATAAGGAAACTCTAACGACTAACTGGGATGAGATGTGCAAAGACGCTTCTTTAATTGAGTTAGGCAGTAAAATCCTGACGGCTCTCAAAGTTAAAAAAGATGATTTATTTATAGAGGGAGAGTGCTGATGAAAAACCAAAAGATTTTAACTGAACTGCAATACATTCAGAACGAAAGCGAGTGGATACTTCAAAGTGTAAGAAAAATAAGGCGGTTGCTGAATGGGAAAAATATAAAGGTTAGTAAAGAAAAGATGGTTTTGTTAAAAGTTTATGCTCACGAAATAACCAACATTTCAAAGAGGGGTTTTAGCTGTTTTCCCTATCACAAAAACCGAGTTGGATTGGTTTAGCAAGGAATAAAACAGCAATATTTAAAATGGAAAAACAAGAAATAATGATAAAAAGCGAACAGATTAGACACTTGAAAGAGATTTGTCAGACTTACAAAGTGCCTGACGACTTACTGGATTTTGAAGCCCTGACAGACAGCAAATTAACTTACGAAGAAAATAAATCTATCCTTCTTCCGCTTATTGAAGTTTTAGCGGTTGGAGAAAATGATGTTAAAGATAAAGCTGAAACGGACTACAAGAGAGGAGAGAAAGGAAATATTAAAACCGAGAAGGAAGCTGTCGCAAGAGCCGAATTAGAGGGTTTAAAGGCAGAAGCCGAACACAGCGAAGGAGAGTTTGAGAAGTCTATTAAACAGATAAAAGAAAATAAATCTGAAATATTAGAGAAACTTTACAAAACTCCAAGAGAGTTTATCAAGTCAGTTATATCGGGACACACGACTTCTCTAATTTTATTAGGCAAACAAGCAAGGGGAAAATCTTATTTGACTATTGAAACTCTCAATAACGGAAAGGCAAAATTTAAATATTTTAGCGGTTTTACTTCCCCTATGGCTTTATACAAACTGCTCTATGAAAACAAAGAGGCAGACACAATAAATGTTTTTGATGACACACAGGGATTAATGAGCAATAAGGAAGCATTACCCCTTATGCTAAATGCTCTTTATTCAATAACTCCAACAAGAAAAATTATGTGGAACACAACAAGTGGAAAATTAGGGAACGTTCCAACAACATTTACTTATGAAGCGAGAACAATCTTGATTACCAACGAACTACCAAAAAATATAAATTCCACCTTAATTTTAAGCAGATGTCTGCCTTATACATTCAACCCGAGCAACAGGGAACTCCTCGCTATGATGTATGAAATAGCAAAACAAAGTAATGATATTCCTGCCGAAAAGAGAACAGAAATAGTTGATTTTATGAAAGGATACGCAGATGGAACTTGCCTTAATTTTGATTTGAGAACTCAAAAGCACATAGAAAATCTGTTCAGATATGATAAAATTAATTGGAAAGAGTTAGCTATGCCTTTATTAAGCCGTGATGAGAAGCTGGTGTTACTCAAGCAATTATTAAAAGAATGTCTGACTATCACAGAAGCCCAAGAAAAATGGTGTAGCCAGACGAGTATGTGCAGAAAAAGTTTTTTCAATCTCAAACATCAATTAAATGAAGGAGTAAAAGTGTAAATGGAAACTTACTATGAAAAACATAAAGAAATAGTGAAGAAAAGGGCGTCTATTTGGTATCAAAATCATAAAGAAGATATGTTTGTAGATAGGAATTGCTGGATTTGCGGAAAAAGTTTGAAAGATACACGTTGCCGAAGATTTTGTTACAAGTGTGCGGAAAGAAATAAAAATATTAGATATAAAATAAAATTAGAAATTCGCAATACAAAGAGATATTTATTAAAAATTCTTGGGGGGAAATGTTTTAAATGTGGGAAGACTAAAAATCTTAGTATTCACCATAAAAAAAGAGAAAATAAGATTAAAGATTTAATGCTCTTGTGTGAAAAATGCCATAGAGAAGAAGAAAATAAAGTGACTAAGAGTATCCCGATTTTTAAGGGAGATTTACCAAAAGAAATAAAAAAGTTTTTGTTCTGCGAAATTTGCGGATACAACAAATATATAGTCCTTCACTACAAAGACAACAATCCCCTAAACAACAAAGACACTACGAATTTACAGCTTGTGTGTAGAAAATGTCATCGTAAAATTCATTTTCCAAAATTGGAGATGAAAATATGAGTGAAGTAAATCAAGAATTTTTAAGTAGATTAGTCGAAGAAAGCAAGAATAAGCACTATGGTAAAGAGATTGTCTGCCCGTATTGTGATAATGAACAAAGTGAGGATACAAAATATAGCCACGTTTCTTATCACGGAGAGGATAGTAAAGTCAAGATTGAATGTGAGAACTGCAATAAAGAGTTTTGGGTTGAAGAAATTGTATTAAGGAGTTTTGAAACTACCACTACCGAATGGGAAGATAAAGAAGAAGCACGAATTAAAAAGTATATTGAGGAACACAAATGAGTAAAAAAGTTATCGGAACGCTGAAAGAACTTGAACAGATGATAAAAGATTTAAAGAGATATAAAGCTGGGTTTTATCTCCTAATGGAATATTTTGATAGTATCGAAGATGAAGAAAAGCCAAAAGTAAGTAAAAAATTAGAGAGGTTGGGATTATGAGTAACTTAAATATTCAAGATTTGAAGCCCGAACTGGCGGTTAAGAGAGATTTTAGCAACTCTCAAATAAGTTTAAAGCGTGACGGAACTTTAATTTACTTCAAGGAAGGAAAACTTTTTAGCCCGAGATGTGAGAGAAGCGAGAGGTTTGCTCATATTTTAAACATTCTAAAGCAAAAAGATATGCCTGAACTCTACGGAGAGATGTATATTGAGGGCGGTAATGTATTTGATGTTTCAAGTAGCGAGAATTGGAAGTCGTGTTGTTTTATGCCTATTGATTTAGAGGATAAGAAGTTAAATTATTCAGAAAGACAAGTTTTACTCAATCAGTTAGTAAAAGAAATCAGCAATCCATTTATTACTCCTTTAGTCAAGTTTAAGGACTTCAAAAGTGGCTGGGATTATGTCAAAAAGACGAATGGAGAAGGACTTGTGATTAGAAACGAAAGAGAATGGATAAAGGTTAAGGCACTTCAAAATACTAAAATTGAGATAGTAAGCCACGAAACAGGTAAGGATAAGGGTTGCTTTATTCTTTCTAATGGGAATAGGGTATCAGGAACATCTAAAGAACTTGTAAGGCAATTCAATGAGATTAAGAAAAGAGGAAACAAGGCAATAGCAGAAATATCCTATCCCTTTATCACTCCGACAGGGCATTATTTTCAACCCCGATTAACTAATTTGTGTGAGGTGACAAATGAAAAAATGTATAGTCTGTAATAAAGATTTAATAAAATATATCTGCAAATGCGGAGAAAAATTCAGGGAGAAGTATAACTACAATAAGCATATTCAAACTTGCGAGAAGTATAAAAAGGGGGTTGAAGATGGAAAAATTAAAATCTAAGTTTAAAGTTACTCTCTCTTTGAAAACCCTTGAGAAGATGACAAGTAAGAAAGTTGAAGCAATCATTTTGAACTTAATTAAAAACAGCTTTGAAAAAGGCAGGATAAAGGCAGAATGAAAGTAAAAACAGTTAGTATGAGTTTTGCATTTAATAATCCGTCTGATTTGCCGAGCTTAATGCAGAACTGCGTTAATCTCCCAGAAAGCCAAAGAATAGCACTCTACGGGCTCTTCAACAGAATAATCGGAAAGTTGCCCGAAGTTGAGGTAAATTTTGTTATGGATTATCTTATTAGATTTGGAATGTTTCTTGAGAGAAATAAATTGGTAAAGGAAAAGAAAAATGACTTAACCGCTGTAAAATCTCTATTGGATAAAAAGCCAATTCTGGGGGTGGGTTAATGCAAAATACATTATTTGAAAATGAGAAAGTCTTAAAACTTCAAGAGGTAGAAAGCGGTTTTGATGTTCTAAACAGCGGAGATTTTGACAAAGATGTGCCGATTAAATTAGCTCACTCTCCGAGTAAAGCGACTAATGAAAAAATAGGGCAGACTAAAGAAGAATTTGAAGCATACGCTAAGAAGTGTTACGGTGTTAGAAAAGTTGAGTGGGTGGTTGGATGCAAGTTTGGAGATTGCGACGGCCATTTTTACCTAAATAGTGTTAAAGTCAATTACAAACTAAAAGGAGAATATATTGGAGTTCCCCATCTTGAATTTACAACAGAAAATAAAGAACCTTGTCTTTTGACGGAAACGGGTTACCGCAGCGATTTTATGAATTTAGATGTCACAAATTCTTTTAATTCAATTCAAGAACTCATCAAGTATGAAGTAGAGCACCAAATTAATTATGATGACACAGGCAATAAGAAAAAAGGGAAGAAAGTCGTTACTTATGACTTGAAATTTGATATTCCCGACAAGTTGATAGAGAATGACGGTTCTCTCAATAGTGCTACGAAGGGCATTAGTCAGTTGTCGGGAATTATTCTTACAGCCCCTAAAGGATGTGAATTAACAGAAACGCCTGAAATCGTTAATAAGGAAAAAGATACCTCACAAGAACAGACTATATCTCCCGAAGAAGCGTCTAAGCAAAAAACTATTGAAATGCTGGATAAGATGGCTAACGAAACAAGAGATGTATGCTGGGCGATAAGAAATTACTTTGAAAGCTTTTTATTTCATCACAAAAATAAAGAGAAAAATCCCTATTATCTGCAACAAATAGCTAAATATAATATTGATGTAAGTGACTTGAATAAATTAGTTGCTTTGTTTAGAGAGAAAGAAAAACTGCATAAAATCTATTATGAAAAAGCCCATTTTATGAGATGGGGAACAAACGGGGAGGAATATGCAAATGTCTAATTGGGAAGTTGATGGAATTTTTGATTGGGTGAGTCTGGTATTCTTTGAACTGATTGTATCTTCTTTGGCTTTAGTTTGTATAGCCATTTCAGTTTATTTATTTGCGAATAATCATATTTTCTGGGGAATTGTCTTTATTCTCTTTGCGGTATTTTGGATTATCTCTCTTTACGCAGGTGTTAGAGATTATGTGCGAGGTAAAGAATGAGTTGGCTTACAAATTTATCCATAAGTATATCTACAATCGTGATATTCTTTTATTTGACAATCTTATTAGCAAACAAGTTAATTGACGGCTCAACAGGTAGAGAATGGGAAAAAGAAAAGTATATTTATTGGTTTGGATTTGTTTGCTGGATAATTTTTAATATCTGGCAGTGGGTGGTATTCAGATTATGAAATACAAAATAACTGCAACCTGCAAGGGAAAGGAACTCGCACTTGAGATTTATAAAGTTCTAAAGAATTATACAAGATTTAACGATAAAAACATAGGGCTTTATCTTTACAGAATTGGAAAGAAAAAACTGAAAGGGGGCAAAGCAAGATGAAAGAATTTAAAATAGAAATAGAAGGCGTTACTCCTTATATGCAACATAGAATGGATGATGTAAAACTTGAGGAATGGGAAAAGAATAGAAAACTGATTATTGAAAGAGATGATATTGCCAAAGAAGATGCAATCCGAGCAGAATTTCACTCTTACAATGATAAAGATGGCTTCTTTATTCCATCAGAGCATATTATTGGTGCACTAATCAACGCAGGAGCTATGGTTAAATCTAAAGTCGGAAACGGAAAGAAATCTATGAAGAATATTGTAGCTGGAATGTTCTCTCTAAAAGAGGATAAACTAAGATTACCAAAAAATTATTCGATTGACAAAAGAAGCGCAGTCAATAAAGTTGTCAAAGCGAGAATAATCGTTATCCGCCCGAAATGGGAAAAGTGGAGCGCTAAATTCACTTTATTAGTAGATAATGATACCATTACTAAAGAAACAGTTGAGCAGATAGTCACAAATGCAGGGCAATATATTGGAATAGGAAGTTTCCGCCCAACAAACAACGGAAGATTTGGAAGATTTAAACTAAATAAAATATCACTTTAATATTTTGCGGTGTTTAGTGAAGTGACGTATTGTGGGGTTAAGTATCGTCCTGTTGTGTAAAGTATGGTTTAGTAAAGTTTAGCCTTTCTTTAAAAAAGGCAGTTCATATTTTGTTGAGCAAAGCGAAGTTAGGTAGTGTTTCGTGATGTTATGTCTCGTAAAGTAAAGTAAAGTAACGTATTGTTGCCTTAAGTAGGGTAATGTATTGTTTAGTAAGGTAACGCTTTGTTGTGTTTAGTGGCGCAATGTTAAGTAGAGCCGAGTTATGAGAAGTTTTCGGAACTTCTAAAAACCGAAATCATAATATGGAAGAAACAAGTTTATTAGCATATCAAGAAGTCCTAAAAGATTTAGGAGAAAGACAAAGAGAAGTCTATGAAGCAATAAAGAAACTTGGAGAAGCCGACAACTTGACAATAAGTAAATATTTAAACCTGCCAATCAATTCAACAACACCAAGAACTAAGGAATTAAGAGACTTAAAGCTCGTTGGCGTAAGTCGGGTGGGTGTATCAAACATAACACATAGAAAAGTAATTTTTTGGAAATTGGTAGGTGTAAAAGTGTAATGAATACAATATCTTATATTAACTCCTTAATATATTAAGTTGTTAATACATTATGCCGAAAGAATTATAAAGTTTATTCAATCTATATTTGAATGAAGCATGAATGCCCTGAGTGTGGTGCAAATTTAAAAGAAGTGGAAGAGCACTATGAATGTTTGCTTTGTGGATACAGCACTAAAAACACTTCTGAAAATGAAAAGCCGTGTTATATTGGATAATTATTGGTTTTCAATCTCTTCGCTGGTTCTAATCTTTGAAAGAATTAAATGCTCTCTTTCTTCGTTAGATAAAATTCTTCCATCTTCTCCCTGCCGTCCAACCACTCCTTTTTTTGCACTATCCTTTATTTCTATCTTTCCTTCTTTCTCTAATTTGATTATTTCAGTATTTACAATGTTCATAATTTGAAGAGGCGAGTAGATTAAGTTCTTTTGATTGACTAAAACCTGAGATTGTTCTTTCCTAATGAAACTGCACTGGTTTAAAATCTCTCTACATACCATCAAAATAGTTGGAATGAACTTGACGTATAGTTCTGGAGGCATCTTTTTCTTTAATTCATCAAGCGTATCCATTAAATCATCAGTTACTTGACTAATCCTTTCAAGCCTTGTTTCCATCTTCCTTTGAAAGTCTGGGACTATCTCCTCAGCTAGTTTTCCCTCTTTAGCGGCCTTGACTATCATATTCTTGGCTACAAAGCGCTCATAAATCACCTTAATTGTCGGGTCTGTGATTTTTACGTTGAATTCCGTTTGAATCGTAGAACTAATGCTATGATAAGCTTCTCCCTGGGTCCGGAGGTCATAAACGCGCCTAACAAGCTTTGGGTCTGAATAGGTTGGATTCATAAGATAGATAGATGTGTTATATATATAAATTTTGTGGAAGCGATAAGATTAAATAGGCAGTTTGAGTGGGAGTTATATGAGTTAGCGGATTTGCGTCTGTGCAGTTTGCATAGATTGGCTAAACGAATATAACTCGGATTTCAAAAAACCCTTTCTCACTTGGTTTTTGAAAAATATAATCCGCAGTTTATAAACGTTTAGGATTTTCCTCTCTTTTGAACTGATACAATTTCGTTACATTATTCCAAGACCATCTTAAGCTAGGCTTTTAAGGAATAACGAGGATAGCGCCTCACCTTTTTCCCACATACTCTTGCACGAGGGACTTTTCTTGAGTTGGATTGTTTGCTCTTACGGCAGAACTGTGATTTTTGATAGCAGACGCCGGGATTGCATAAAATGCTCAAGCGCTAATTTATTTAATTTGAAAGAACTTTGCTTTATTTAAATTGATGTAATACAAAAATGCAAAAATACAAAACAAAAATATATAAAACGACATTGCTTAATATTTCTATGGCATATTATTTCGAGTCCTTTCCAGACGATTTAAAAGATACATTCATTGAATTACTTTCTGCTCAAAGTATTGGTGTTGAAGTAGATTGGAACGAATGGTTTAATTTATTACGGGCACGCGGAGTTGAGATTACTAAACCAGTTACAGATTGTATATAAAACGTAACTTTTCCAGAATTTCCCCAATTAGGCAAAGAAGGCAGATTCACCCAAGACGGAAAAACGTTTTATTGTGAAAAGTGCGGGCTTGAATATATACATATAATGGAAAGGTTTATATATATAGATATTATAGATAATTATGGAATACCTCGAAAGAATAACAGAGTTGAAAAAGAAGACAACTTTACTGAAAGACACAGATATGAAAGTTGATTTAATCGATGGAATTAGACTATCCCTTAGGTTTGTTAATAAAGAAACGCCCGACCAAGATACTTTAATAAATTTAACTAAGGAAGAAACTGAAAAAATAAAGAGGTGTCTGAGATGACAAAATTGCAATTAGCAAAAATAGAACTCGATGTTGCCGAATATGCAATAGTCGCTGGAGAAGGAAATGAGATAGATTATAAGGTCTTTTTTAAAGGCAAGGACATTACAGACACAGTAACTTGTATAATAATAAGGAGGATTTAAAATGACAAAGTTTTCAGCAAAACAAAAAGAGATTTTAGAAATCGCCAAAAAGAAAGGTTTTGTTACTTTTGAAAATTTAAATAGTGTATTTTCTTCCCCAATTAGCAGAAAATCAAATATTGAAAGATTTCTAGCACTTGGAATATTTATTGAAGCAGATGGAAAGTTCAAAGTAGATACCAAAAAATTAAAGGAGATTCAAGATGAATAAAAAGAAACTCTCCGAAGAAAATGAAGAACCGCCTGTTTTTGAAGATGAACCAGAAGACGAAGATATTTATGAAGATGAAATGAAAGGAGGAGATTATGGAAAATAAAAATGTAAGTGAAGGAAATTTTGTTCAGCACGTAGTAAAACTAACGCCTGAGCAAATTGTCGAGAAAGAAATCCAATTATTCAAAACAAAGATGAATTTGGAAATGGGAATTTTAAATATGTCTCAATTTCAAAAGGCGATTGATGAGCACCTTCCTGAAAAAGAAGCAAAAAACCAAATTAACAACATGAAAAAACAGATTGAAACCTTGAAGCACAACATTATTGCACTTGAAGAGCAAATTTCCAAAGGAGAAATGTAATGGTAGAGCAAATAGTAACATTAAAAAGCATTGAAACAAAGACTACAAAAAGTGGTTCTCCTATGTGGACAGCTACGACTAGCGCTGGAAGAATGAGTGTATTTGACAAAGCAATGGCTGATAGTTTATTTATGATGGTTAATAAGGATATTAAAATAGATGTTGAAACAAAAAACAACTTTAGGAATATCGTTGGTTTTATAGGCGAGTCATCAGTCGCGCCAATGCCTATTCCGACTGCGGCAATTCAAGGAAGCGGGGTAAGATTTGATGGAAGTATGCCTCTAAAAGGAAATAGAACTTCAACTGCAACAATGCTCATCGCATACGCAAAAGACTTATGTGTCGCTGGGAAAATTGATGTGAAAGAAATACCTGCGAAGGCAAAAGAACTATTGGCTTTATATGAAGATATGCTCGAAACTAAATTTGTTTAAATAAAATTATTTTATTTTTTTTATTTTAGGCAAATATTTAAACTTGAAGAAAGATGGATAAACTAAGAGGTAAAAAAATGAATGAACCAAAATTTTACGATGGGAACTGCCCTAGATGTAAGGCACAAACTACTTTCAGATATGAAGGTCGCGCACCAAGTGAGTTCGAGAATATTTTAATTTATCAATGTTTAAATTGCCATGAAATGATTAGAAAATCAGGTGGAAAAAAAGAAAAGCGAAAACTGGAGGATTTATTTTGTTCGAGCATATAATAGAAAGCGACCTAGAAAAGTTCATAAAAAGACTTAATGAATTTGAAAAAAAAGGGTATACATTCATTTGGGAAACCTATAGAACTACTGCTTTTAAAGACTGTATAGTCTGCGGGCGCCCTTCTCATAGTTTAATTGTTTATCGCAACCAAAATCAAACTCAAACTCAAATAGAAGAACATAGACTTGGATTCGGGAGGAAAGATGGGGAAAAGTAGTTGCCCAAATTGGGTTCACAAAGCAGGAAAATGTATTAAATGTTACAGAAGAACTCAAAGATTATGTTCTACAGGCGAATGTAGTATTTGCAATCCAACTAAATTTATGACAGAATTTAAACCACAAAAATGACAGAAAAATTCACTAAAATGTGGGATATATCTAAAGAACAAGAAGAAAGATTTATTAAATCTATTCCAGAAATTGTTGAAGGCATAGATGTTAAAGAATTATTCAAATTGATTAGAAGTGCTGAATATAAAAGAGGCAAAGAAGAAAATCAAACTCCGCAGATTAAAAAGGATGTAGGGACACTTTCTAATCCCTTATCTGGCGACACAAACCAGCGTGGAGATAAGGACTCAATAAATGAGAAAAACTAAAATGACAGAAGAATTTAATCTAAGCGATAAGATAGAATACTGGGAAGCTGGTGAAAGAAATACAATACTTTTAGAAGATGTAAAAGAGTTTATTAAAAGAGAAAACGAAACTATAATGCCGATTCCAGCAATGGTAAGCCCAGATTTTATAGAAGGCATGATATTTGCAAGAAAGTTTTTAGAAGAAAACAGAATAAAACTTGCAGGAGAAAAACTAAAATGACATGCTTTAAACAACAGCGTGAAGAAATAGAAAAAGAGATTGAAGAAATAAAAACAAGCGACCCTCTACAAACAGGAGTTATTGAAAAAGAAATTATGTTGGAAGGAAAACTCCAGCAACTCAATAAAGACGAATATGCTGTAAGAAAAGCTATGCAAGATATAACTTTAAAAGATACAGCAGAAAGTTATTCATTTAGATTAAGAAAAGCTTTAGGATTTGTGAGCTTAAACGAGGAGAAAAAGCAATGAGGGTTTTAATAGCATGTGAAGAAAGTCAGGAAGTATGTAAAGCATTTAGAGAGTTAGGACATAAAGCATTTAGCTGTGATATTTTAGAATGTTCTGGAGGACATCCAGAATGGCATATTCAAGATGATGTTTTAAAACATTTAGATGATGGTTGGGATTTGATGATTGCACATCCGCCTTGCACTTTTTTAAGTAATGCAGGAATAGGATGGTTTAATGAAGAAAGATATGGAAATAAAGCAAGACTTAGAAAAAAGAAGAGATTAGAAGGATTTGATTTTGTAATAAAGTTAGCAAATGCAAATATAAAACATATAGCAATAGAAAATCCAACAGGATGGCTTAACAGTCACTTTAGAAAACCAGAACAGATTATACAACCATGGCAATTTGGAGATAAAGAAAGTAAAAGAACTTGTTTATGGCTAAAAAATTTACCAATTTTGAAACATACAAAAATAGTAAAACCTAAGATTTATGGATATTACAAGAAAGGCAAGAAGAAAGGTATGCCTATTTATGGAAATTCTTATTTGAAATTTTCAGAAGACAGAGGAAAGATTCGTAGTAAAACTTTTAAAGGTATAGCAAAAGCTATGGCTAATCAATGGGGAAAGTTGCAGGAAATCACCTCGGAGGAAAAAGCATGATATGTCCACACTGCCACAAAAACACAGAAGAACTTGAAACAATAGAAATAAAAGGTTTTACAATAACAAAGCCTAAAGTTTGCAAGACTTATGAAGAAGCTAAAAAATGTCCTAAAGGATTTAGACTTCCAAAGAGATATGAATTGTTTAAGATATTTGAGAAAATGGAAAATAGAAAGAAATTAACTGATGGAGATTATATGTTCTTTTGGAGTGATTTAATTGAAGGTAATTGTGTAAAGGGGTTGTGCTTCGACGGGGACTTCGGTGTTTGTTCGGGCGACGTTAGTCTCGCTGATTCGGGCGACTGTGGTCGGGTAGTTTGGATTAAAGAAGAGGAAAAAGCATGAAAAACCAACAAGAAAAACCAACAATTAAAATATGTGATTTATGTAAAGAACAAAAAGAAGTGACAAGAACTTTATGTTTTCCTTGTTATAATTTATTAAAAAATGAGGGCTTTATCGCTGGAAGATTAAAAGCTAAAACTGAAATACGGAAAGATATAAATAAATCTTGGAAAAATGGTATAAAGTTTGGTTATCAGAAAGCGATTGAAGAAGAATTAAAATTTATAAATACATTAGGATTATCACATGAAAAAAGTTGTTGTGATGAATGTGAAATTGGAAAGATACACAAAAGAATTGAATATTTAAAAAAAGAGTTGCAGGAAATCAAGGAGGAAAAAGATGGAAACTAAAGAAAGAATCTTGTTTGTTATAGTCTTTGGAATTTTAGCATTTCTCTGCATTGTCTATATAGGAATAATAGATACCCAAGAAAAAGTGAAAGAAGAGAAAGCGAAAGAAATAAAGCCATTTGTTACAGAGATTAAAATAGAAAGCTCTTGCAGGGTAATAAATATTTATGACGCTGTTTACTGTCTTAGATACAAGTTAGCAGAATTTTACAATTACAATCTTTCAAACGCAAATGCTCAACTAACAGAAGAACAGTTAAAAAAAGAAGGCGGAGTCTGCTGGCACTACGCAGAATGGTATGCAACTCAAGCAAGAGGATTAGGATTTTATGCGACTACTATAAAAATGCAAGTGGATGAAAACACAAATCACGAAATAGCTTTAGTTTCAAAAGGAAATGTCTATTGCCGATTAGACCAATTAGACGTGGAGTGCTACGAATGACAGTAAAATTTGTTCCTTCTGGTGTAGAAGAAGTAAAGATACCAAATTGTCCTTGCGGAATTGAAAAGTCCGCGTTCTATCCAATCGAAGGAAAGTTAGTCTGCCATCAATGTTTTAATAAATACTGGGGAAGTAAAGGAATTATAAAACCTTGGGTGAAGAATGTTTGAGCGTATCTTAGAGGGAGACTTAGAAAAGTTTGTAGCAAAACTCAATGAATTAGACGCAAAAAAGGGATATACATTTATCTGGGAAACATACAGAACCAATATTTATCAAGACCGAGAAGGCCGTCCGCAAGTAGAACACAGCGTAGTAGTTTACCATAACAATATACCTCAACCGCAGGCAGAAACAAATAGTCATATGGGATTTGGGAGGAAAGAATGAAATATAATACTCTTGGAATGAAAGAAACTTGTCTAAACTGCGGTAAAAAGTCGTGTGAAGCAAGAAGAAATGAAAATAATGGTTGCTGGATTCCAGAAAATCATGTAGAGATTATTCAAGAAGAAGATTTTGACGGAAAGATAACTAAAGTTACAATAAAAGGACTTGAATTAAAACCTTACTGGAAAAGATTTTTGTTAATTCTCTTTCCGTGGAAAAATCCAACTTACATCATCAACAATCCAAAGATAGTTACTCACGATAAAAGAGAGAGGTTAGGATGACTATTCCTTGCGAGAATTGCCCGGCTAAGTTAGATAAGAATAAAGCACACTGCTGCGGAATTTTTGCCTTTCCCTTAAAATTCTTAGAAGAGCATAAAAAATTGTTTCAAGAAGAAGGAGAACTAAAAGAGTTTGGAACAGACGCAGTTATCTTAACTAAGGATTTTAGATGTGTCTTTTTAGACAGAACAACTTTCAAATGTTCAATTTATGACGAACGTCCAGATGTATGCAAAAATTATGGAATGATTGATGACCTACAATGCCCATATTTCAAACGCTCTGGTAATCGCAGAAGTTCAGCAAGTGAAAAAGTTACAATGCGAAAAATAAATGCTATGATTGATAAAGCATTAGAAAATAACAAAAAATATGAAAGTCGGAAAGTTATCAAGGGTGGCTTTACTCTTGGGCAGTTTAGCTAAAAGGGGTGTGGGAACTCCGACAGTATAAACCATTTTATACCTCAAATCCTGCACCTCACAAGCATCACAATGAAAGAATACACAATAAAAAGCCAAACAGACGAAACAAAGTATTCAGTGCAGTTATACTTCGACGAAAGCGGAAAGATTAAAGAAAAATCTAACTGCGATTGTTTGCACGGTAGTTTTTTTAGATATAGTAAAAAGAACATTGCTTCGGGAAACTGGAAATGCTATCATATAAAAGAAGCAATAAAAAAGTATAAGAACAAAGAACCAGACAATATTGAAATAGAAAAAATGAGAATGGAGGTAAACAATGAAAAAAGAAAATCGATTCATCCTATCTTTTAGTAAGGAAGAAATAAGCAATTCAAATATCAGAGCCATCATTCGGGAATTAATCCAACTCAAAATGAATATGCAGAAGTATAAAGAATTTGTTCTGATTAATTCTGCCGAGTTTGAAATAATCAGCAAGTTAGGAGATTTTGTTGATAAAAAGAAATACAACAATCAAATTACTTTCAAGGGAGAGGTAGGAAAAATGAAAGGTCGCAGAATAGTAATGGAGATATAATGTGCCATCAAAGTTGTTTAGATTTTGGAAAGAGAATTATTGAATCAGAGATAAAAGACTTGGATGTCTTAGAAGTCGGCTCTTATGACGTAAATGGTAGTCTAAGAAATATTATAACACGTTTTAAGCCATCTACTTACACAGGGGTGGATATAAGTAACGGCCCGGGAGTTGATGTTGTTTGTGACGCAAGAGATATAATACATGAATTTGGAGAGGAGAATTTTGATTTTGTCATTTCGACTGAATTAC
>Ga0315282_10009636_pt1 | contig 15324 bp, 20 predicted proteins | sample YL17G07_20_MG_FD_203693 | JGI IMG/M metagenome (GOLD analysis project Ga0315282, IMG submission 203693) | Sediment microbial communities from Yellowstone Lake, YNP, Wyoming, USA - YL17G07_20 | ecosystem: Environmental > Aquatic > Freshwater > Lake > Sediment | place: USA: Wyoming | collected... | reverse complement strand
CGTTCCGTCGCCGGGGGTGGTCGGCGGAGAGCCCCAGCCCGGCGCACCGGGCGCGGCCGCCGGCGCCTCGACGGTGAAGCCGTAGTCGGAACTCTCGGCCTCGATGGCCGGCGTGCCGCCGGAAATGCTCCGCCGCAGGCAGAACTCGCCGGCCGTGTCGCAGAGGTAATTCGCCGCGCCCATGTCGCTCAGGCCGCGGGCCACGTCGGCGGTGAAGTCCTTGGCGGCGTCCAAGAGCGTCTCGACCGTCAGGCCGGTGGCCAGGTCGCGGATCTCTACCAACACGTCGACGCCGGCGGAGGTCTGGTCGAGCGTGATGGTCAGCCCGCTCACGTCGAGCGTCTCGCCGACGGCGAACTCACTATGGGAGACCGGCGGGGCGCCCATCAGAGCACCTTCCTCAACGAGCCGCCGAAACTGCCGTCCGGCGCGGAGACCGGCGGCTCGTAGGCCGGGACCAGCGGGTCATCCGGGTCGCCGTACTCGCCCGAGTCCACGAGCACGTTGTCCGGGTCGGCGTCCACGCGGGTGCCCACGCCCTGGTCAACCGGCTCGCCGGAGACCACCTTGCCGGCGGCGGGGACGTTGACCAGCCCGGCGTCGGCAACATCCACCGGCACGTCCTTACGCACGTCGGCCTTGCCGGGGACCTTGCAGGTGCCCGAGCCGACACCGAAACGCACGTCGCCGTTGGCGTGGCTCTCCTCGATGGCCGTGCCGCCGGCGGCGACCAGGACGTTGGCAAGGGCCAGCGCGGCGGTCTTGCTCGCGTTGAGAATCTTGTAGTCATTCCCCACCATGACATGGGCGACGCCGGGGTCCGTGTTCTCCTGCGCCAGGTCGCGGGTGCCAATGCGGGAGACGCCCAACTGGTTCCAGGCCGCCGGGCCGCCGCCGGCCACCGCGGGAATCTTGGCGAGGTCGGGGACTTGGTTCCGGCCGGAGGTCGCTTCCAGCGCGGCATACGCGGCGTCGGTAGCGACGAGGTTTGCGAGGTCGCCGGTGTGTCCGACGCCGTAGGCCACGGGGCGCACGTTGCCGTCGGCCAGGTTGTCATCGTTGTAGGAGCCGGCGCCGTCTCCGGTCGCATTGGACTTGAGCATCTTGGTTGAGAGCAGGGTGCCGGTGACCGTCAGGAGCGTGTCGGTATCGCGCACGTTGCCGATGGCCGGGAGGTCGGCCGTGCCGCCGGCGCTTGGAATCACGCTGGCCAGCGGGAGCGTCGGGGTCAGTTCGGTCCCGAGGTCGCCGAACTGGCCCGCGTCGGCCATGACCTTTCCAACGGCCGGCACGGTGCGCTTGGTCGGCGTCCAGTTGACCGCGCCCTGGAAGTCACTGTAAACGTAGTTGTCGGAGGTCGCCCGGCACTTGTCGCCGGTGCGAGCCGAGCCGAGCGTCACGTTGCCGCAGATGATTCCCGAGTTGGCGGTGTACTCCGCGAAAGTCCCGCAGCCGATGACGGTGGTCCCGTCGCTGGCGTAGACCCTGAGAATGTCCGTTGCCGCGTAGCTGCCCGAGTTGGTGATGGTCGCCAGCCCGCCCTTGCCGTTGCCGAGGTCGGCGATGGCCAGGCCGGTGGGGGCGGTGACGTTGGGGCGGATGTCGGCCGTAAAGCTTCCCCGCGCATGATTGGTGTAGAACGGCGCATTGGCGGCAGACCGGTGGTCCCCCAGCCACCTCAGATAATAATACTTGGTTGCCGACGGAATTATATACAAAGAACCCTCGATACTGTGCGTTGGGTTGCTGTTGTGTGTGAAGAGAGCGATCATTCTGCCATCCGCCGTGACTACGCCACTGGCATCAATCGTAAATCGCCCATAGTTTAGTGGGAGGGACGCGGCATAACGGGGTCGGAGTATTATTTCGTTTGCGCCAAGGTCGCCGCAAACCACCTTCCACACTCCAAGTACGCGAGACGTGGAAACGGTGTAAACGTCATTGAGTCCTAAGTCTACACATGGGTCTACATTGCCGGTGGAGGGGTATCGGATTTCAAGGTTGTCCCATGCGGCAATAATCCCATAGTAAAAGTGAACCTTATGGCGCTGGGTGGCACTCCAGGCCCCGCCAGCGTTTGTGAATATCACCGGATTGGCGGCAGTCCCGTTTATCGTGAGAGTATTCGATTTGCTTTCGTTCGCCGTCCCCGGCGCGCTTGCCGGGGCGCTCTTGATACCGCTGTTTGTCGCCGTGGCGTTGCCGGTGAAGGTGATGGTCACCCCGGCATTGACGGTCAGGTTCCCCCGGCGTTGGCCATCGGTGGCCGCCCCAGCGGAGGTCTCGCCGAGGGAAATCAGCAGGCAGGTCAGGGCGCTCTCGACGGTGAGTGTCGCGCCGTTGTAGACGTAGATTTTGTCGTCAGCGTCCGGGGCCGAGCCTTTCAGGGTGGTCAGGTCGGCAACGGTCGCGCTGGCATTAACGTCGAAGTTGGGGTCAACGTAGGTGTTAGCCAAGGGGCACCGCCTGCGCGGTCTTCAAGCCGCGCAACTTGACCACCGCCAGAATCTCAGCATCAGACACAGCGGGGAGCGGGTCTTTCGCGGCCTCCGCCCTCCGCCACTCGGCCGCGCAACCGGCCAGTACGTCCACGCCGTTAGGATAGGCTTTCGGGCCAGCCGAGAAGCCGGCAACCGTGACCGCGGCGCGGGTCTCAACCAGAATCTTGCCGGCGAACAGGTCCGGCCGCTCGGCGAGGACGCGGTACTCCGCGCCAATGGGCAGGTTGGCAAGGTCGGCCGGCAACGCCAAGTACAGCGCCATCAGCGCCCCCTCCCCGCGGAGAGCACGCCGGCGGCGGCCAGGGCGTTGTCGCGGCGCCGGACCTCCTGGGCGAGCTTGCGGTTGGCCCGGACCAGGTCCTTCTCGCCCGGCGGGTTGGCGGCGGCCGCCATCAGCCGGGCCATGGAATCATCCTTGGCTTTCATCGCCACGGGCCTTCTTCCGGTTTATCCTTGTCCACTTCGTCCACCCCCAGACGGCCAGCCCGGTGTAGACCGCGAAGAGCGCGGCCTGGGGCCAGTCCTGCCGGGCGGCATTGTGGATCGCCAGCCCGACGTTCCCCGGCAGCCAGAGCAGGAAGCACCAGGGCCGCTTCCAGATGTTGGCCAACGTGCCGGCCAGCCCCAGCGCGGCGAAGACCCAGGCCAGCGCGGGGGTCATGGCTTGGCCGCCTTGTACTTGGGCCGGTCGTCCAGATCGCTGCGGCCGAGGGCCTCGAAGTGCATCAGGGCGTCGAGCTGCCAGGCGGCGGCGGCCAGGGCCAGGAGCGCGGCGAAGCAGAGGGCCGGCAGCGCGTCGAGCGCCCCCGCCCGCGCGGTCAGGAGGGCCAGATCAATCATCGCCGCCTCCGGAGGAGGCAGCCGGAGCGCCGAAGGGCCGCGGGTCCAGGCCGGCGAAGTCGCGGAGCATCCCGGCGACCTCCCGCCGGTCCAGGTCCGGAGGCACCGCGAAGCACTGCCAGCCGCAAGGGTCCTCCCGGCTCCTGGCCGAGTGAAACCCCCGCGCGGCCATCTCCGGGACGGTCAGGCCGCGCTCACGCGCCTGGAGCGCCTCGTAATCGGAGCGGGTCACGGAGCACCGGTGGACGGAGTGAACGAAGTGGACCGATCACTCCGGACGATCAGGCAGTCCACGCAATAGGCCTGGCCCCAGGGCGTGCCGGCGCCGCAGAAGACCACGCCGATCAGGCCGCAGCCGGTGCACACTCCGGGATGGTGGACCATGGGCAGGCCGGTGGCCACCAGCAGATAGGCGGCCTCCCGCGGAGTGAGCTCCAGGCCGGCGTCGTGCAGCCGGCCGCGGAGCGTCGCCAGGCCGGGCGAGGCGATGGGGGCGTGGACGCGCGGCATGGTCAGCCTCCGGCCGCCTTGACCGCCAGCCGCCAGGCGGCCACCACCGCGGCGGCCACCGCCGCGGAGACCACCGCGACGGCCGCGCCGACTTCCTTCCATGACCAGCGCCGCACCGCCTGGTGCGCGCCCGTCTCCCGGCCGGCGCGCTCGGCGATGCCGACCTTGATCTCCAGCAGGCGGTCGAGCACCTCCTGGTGCTGGCCGTCAACCCGCCCCTGGAGGCCGTCCAGCCGGCGGTGGATGGCCTCCTGGCAGGCCATCCGCGCAGCCTGGCACTCCTGCCAGCTCGGGGATTGGTCGGGCATGGGCGGCTCCTCAGATCGCGCCGGCCTTGGCCAGGGCGCGGATCGCGTCGTAGTCGGCCTTGGTGGCCAGCTCGTCGGCGGCCTGCTCGCGGACCAGCAGATCCTCCTTGGCCCGGGCCAGGACCGGTACTTTCGGCAGGCCCTCCGCCTCCACCTTCGGCAGCGCATCGAGCGTGCGCGACAGCGAGCCGGCCACCTCGGTGGTCACGGCCAGTTTGGTCTGCGTGGAGGCCAATTGGCCCTTCAGGGCGCCGGCCACCGGGACCAGGAAGCTCAGTTGCGGCACGAAGGTGCCCAGCAGTTGCATGAGGGTCAGCCCAATCGGCCCGGCGTAGGCGTACCACGGCGCCCCGGAGGCTTTCAGGTCGGCCAGCGCCTTGCGGGTGCCGGCGATGGAGGCCTCCACCTCGCCGATCTTGGCCAGGGTGATTTCCATGTTGGCCATGATCTTGTCGGCCAGGGCCAGGCCGCTGGCCGCGGGGATCCGCCCGGCCTTCACGTCGGCGGCGATGGCCGCGAGTTCGGCCCGGTACTTGCCGACCTCGGCCTTGAGACTCGCCAGCGTGGCCGTGTCCTTGTCGAGCGCCTGCACGAAGCTGGTCTGGGCGGCCTGCTGCGCCGGCGTCAGGCAGCCGACCTGGCCGATGGCCAGGCAGGAGGCCAGCGCGACGGCGGCGAAGATCGAGGCGGTCTTGAGTTTGGGGGCCATGGTGAAGCTCCTTTCGGTCTCAGGCTTCCTTGTTCGCGTACTCCTGGTAGCGGTCGGCCAGGTATTTCTCGACGTAGGCGATGTTCTCCGGGCTCCAGCCGACCATCCCCCGCGGCGGCACGCGGGCCGCGCCGCGGAAAAAGCGCACGATGCTGGCCACCACGCCGCGGCTCGACCCCTCGCGGTACTGACCGCCGTTCTGGAGCGCTTCGATCCACCGGGTGCCCGGCGTGTAGCCGTACTCCAGCCGGCCCTCGGAGATCCGCACGGAGCGCCCCGCCGTGGTCAGGAACTCCCAAATCTTCTTGGCCTTGCGCTTGCCGGCGGTCCGGATCAGGGCCTTCTCGCCCTTGAACGGCGGGCCGTAGCGCTCGCGGAAGGCCACCGCGCGCCGCTTGCCCGCCGCCGTCCGGATCTGCTCCACTACCACCGCCGGGTAGGAGCCGGTGCGCGCGCTCTGGAGCCGGTCCTTGGGTCCGATGGTCGGCAGCGGCCCCCGGGAGACGATCATCGGGGCGCGCTCGCCCACCCGCGGCCGCGGCGCGAAGAACGTCTCCGGCCAGGGCCGGCCCTCCGGGTCCACGTGGGCCTTCAGCCGGGCCTTGTGCTCCATGCGCAGGTATTTGCCGATGTGCTGGAGCGCGCCGCGCTGGACGGTCTTGCGGAACTGCCGGAGCCGCCCAAGCCAGGCGTTGAACTCCGGCACGGTCATGGGCGCGCTCATGCGTCCACCTCGCGGACCGGGACCCGCCACTCCGCGGTGTCTTCCAGCCGCTCGACGTCGGCCTGGACGTCGTAGACCACGCCGGCCGCGTCGGTGATGGTGTCGCCGCGGGCCGGTTCGGCGAGGCTCCCGCCGAGCACCAAGTCAGCCCGCTTGAACGTGAACTCCAGTCGCGAAGCGCGCGCGTAGACCCCCTGGGTGTCAACCATGTCCGCGCCCTGGCGGTTGCGGAGTGCGGTGAGCTGGACCTGCGCCGCGGCGCGCTTGTAGGTCACCAGCTCGGCAGCGAGCGTGTAGAACGCCGGCAGCGCGGCCTTGGCGGCGGTCTGGAACGGCGAGTCGGACACGGGCGGGGGCCCTGACTAGGGCTGCTTCTGGCCCTTGGCCTTGCCCTTACCCTTGCCGGCAGCCGGCGGGGCAGCGGGCGGGATGACCAGCGGCGGCGGGGGCGCCGGGGGCACGCCCTGGAGATCCGCCGCGGGCGCCGGGGCGGTCAGCTTGGGCAGCGGCGCCGGCTCAGGCTTGGGAGCGACCTCGTCGCTCCAGAAATGGCCGCACTGCTTGCAGCGCTTGCCGTAGACCACCTTGCCGACGTTCACGAGCGGCTGGCCGGCAAACTCCACGTTCTCACTCTTGCATTCCGGGCAGTTCATGCGAAGTTCCTTTCAGTTTGGGCAACGGGCCGGCCTGGCCCCCGGAAAGAGACCAGGACCGGACCCGCCACCACGATCATTACCCCTCAGCCGCCGGGGCCTCGGCCTCCGGAGCGGCCACCGGGCCGCCCTGGGCCTTGGCTGCGGCCTGCTTCTCGGCGGCCACGGCGATCTGCCGGGCCTCGGTCCAGGCGCTCAGCCGGCCAATGGCGCCGGCCAGCTCGCGCTCCACCGCCTGGCGTTCCTTGGCCAGGACCTCCTCGCGGACGCCGACCGCGAAGAGCTGGGCCTGGAGATTGCGGATCTGTCCCTGGGTTTCTGCCGCTTTGGCCTGCATCTGGATCGTGGTGCTCATGTGCTTGTCTCCTTTTCCGGGGGACCGGGAATCCCGGGGCGGACCACGAGGCCCGCCCCGGGGATACGGCTGGGGTTTAGTCGACGGCCGTGAAGAACGGCACGCGGTAGGTGTTGGCCCCCACCTTGACCACGAAGTAGCCGTCGGCGGTGCTGTACGTCCCGGCACCGACCACCGCACAGGCCGACGCGGCGTCGAACTGGATGAGGTTGACGATGCTGCCGTTCTGCCCGCCGGACAGGACGTGGATGATGGCGTCCCACGGCGCCGGCGTCCCGTTGACCGCCGACTGGCAGTCGAGCAGGATGGCGTCGAACGCGCCGGTCGGGTTGGAGCTGACCTGCGCAGCCAAGACCAGGGAAGCGACCGCGCCGGTCCAGGTCGGACCGCCCACGGCCTGCCCGCCGGTGGCGTAGTCGTCCTCGATCTTCATGTAGGCAGCGCAGTGCGGCACGGCCGCGGTGGCCAGGGCCACGCCAGCGCTGCCCTTCATGCCGGCGCCGACCCACAGGGCGCGGATGCCGGCCGCGTCCAGCCCGTCGCCGGCCGTGGCGCTGACGTACTCGGCGGTGAGCTGCCCGGCGGTCATGTCGACCGACGTGCTGACCTTGATCCGGCGCGCCGGCTTGGCCACGGTGGCCAGGCTGGAGGCGAGCAGGATTTCCTCCCACTCGTCGAGGCCGTTCCAGGCCTCGGGGGTGGCCGAGGAGCCGATCTTGCGGCCGGCCTTCTGCCCGAGCTTGTTGAGCACCACGTAGCAGGTCTTGGCGGTGGAGGCTGCGGCGGCCAGCGCCGTGCCCATCCACAGATCCCCGCTGTCGTTGCTCGGCACGTTGGTCGCGCAACCGCTGCTGGCGGTCCCCAGGTACGGGCTGCCGTTGACGTCGAAGAAGATGTCCTCTCCGGCGACGATGGCCACCTGGGCCTTCTCGACCTTGACCACGCCTTCGACCTGGGCCGAACCGACCAGGCCGTTGGCCACGTCGTCCACCAGGACGCCGCAGAGTCCGGCGTCAACCTCGACCACCGCCCCGCCGAGCTTGTCGGCTCCGGCGGTATAATCGAGCGCCGCGCCCGTCTTGAACATCTGGGCCTTGGGAGCACTCATGAGCTTTTCCTCCTGCTCGTTTTCGTCGCTGTCGTGCAGCTTGGCGGGGGCCGACCGCCGGCCCCCGCCGGGTCAGTCGCTGTCAGTCCCCTCCTCAGCCCACGTCGGCCTTTTGTGCGCCGCGCGGGTCCAGGGCGGCCACGCCCACGTCGTGGTAGCCGCGGAAGCCGATGCCCAGCACGTTCGGCGGGACATCGACGCGCTCGACCACCGGGGCCTCGTTGCCGTTCAGGAAGGCGATCTCGAACGCCGCCAGCACCGCCGGGTCGGCGAAGAGGTACCAGTCCACGGCGCTGTAGTTGGCGTGGAAGGCGCTGTTGGACAAGTACGGCGAGGTCACCGGCTTGTACTTGCCGGCATAGGTGTTGGCATCGCCAGCGACCAGTTCGGTCGTGGTCGCGGTGATCTGCCTGGTCACGAGCAGGTTCTGGCTCTTGTAGATCCGCTCGGCCAGCGGCATGAGCGCCGTGGGCGCGAGCAGGATGGCCGGCTCGACCAGCATGGGCTTGCCGTGCGCGTCGGTCTGGTCGCGCATCTGCCCGACCATTACGCCCAGCGCCGCGTCGCCCAGGCCGGCGGCCGCGTTGGCGTAGATGTTGGCGTTGCCGGAGCCGAAGAAGCTGCCGGTGTTGGCCAGCAGCAGCGTGAAGAAGATCTCCTCGATGGAGATCGCTGACCCGCGGCCGATGTGGTTGGGAATCTCCAGGAAGGCGCCCAGGTCGTCGTTGACCACGTCCTGGCGGGTGAGCTGGAAGTAGATCCCGTAGGTGTCGGCCTTCTGGGTGAAGGACTGCTCGCCGAGCTCGCCGTGGGGCAGCTCGCCGCCCGGGCTGACCTTCTGGAAGGTCATGTTCCCGGTCAGGCGGTAACGGGTGTGGGTCTTGAAGTCGGAGACCCGCCCGATCTTGCAGATCTGCCGCGCCGCCGAGGGCACCGCCTGGTAGGCGGCCAGCAGCGCCTTGTTGGCGACCGCGCCGAGGATGCCCGGCAGGGTCACCGAGCTGAAGGCCGCGCGGATCCAAGCCTCGGAGCCGCGGCCCATGGGCAGGCGGATGCCTTCCGCCCGGGCGCAGAGCTCCATGAACTCGGTCAGGCGCATGCGCCGGAGCCCGTCCGCCGCATTCAGGGTCTGCTCGCCGTACTGGCGGGTCAGCGCGGCGTCGTCGAGCCGGAGCTCGCGCTGGAAGGCCAGGCACATGCCGGCCTCGATGGTCCGGGCCTGGAGCTGCTCCGAGCTGCCGATGGCCGGGGCGCCGACGCTGGGCGTCCGGGTGCGCACCGCAGCCAGGAACCGGCCGTTGGCCTGCTCGACGCTCTCCCCAGCGGTGATGGCCGCGTCCACCGCCTCAACGGCGATGTCCAGCCCCGCGGCGGAGGCGCGGATCCCGGCGACCCGCTCGCGTTCCGCCCGGACCGCGGCGTCTGCGGCGGCCCTGATGACCGCCTGGTCGGGGGCCGGCGCCGGCGCAGGGGCCGGCACCGGGGCCGGGACCGGCGCGGGCGTGGCCTTGGCCTTGACCTCGGCCTCCCACTCGGTTTTGAGGCTCACGAGCTGGGCCTCATTCAGCGCCTCGGGCTTGTGGCCCTTGGCCTGCAACCATGCAACGAACTTCGGGTCCATCGCGCTCTCCTTCTTAGAGGCCGCAACCCGCGCCGAAGTGTCTCGGTCCGCGCCGAGCGGAACGATGGACGCTTCGCCGAATTCTGTTTGCCGGGCGATCAGCAGGGGCCCGGTGAAGGTCTGGCCGTTGACCTGGACCTCGACGCCGGGGTCCACGTCCTCGGCGACCAGCACCCGGGCGCCAAGCGACGCCTGGTAAGGGAAGCCATTCTTGCTGTTGGCCAGGAACTCCTGGGCGGCCAGGCCGGTGCCCGAGACCACGCCTTCCAGCGAGAGGACGCCGGCGGAGATCGCCGCCTGGCCGTGGCCGATGACCTGGTGCGAGTCGTGGTCCAGGAGCACCGGGGATGGGCCGGCCGGGAGCTGCATTCCGGCAAGGTCCGCGACCACCGGGCCGCTGTAGAAGCGCCCGCTGGCGAAGATGATGGTCTGCATGATCACGCCGCCGGTGTAGACGCGCATGAGCAGCCGGGGCAGCTTGGCCGGCCCGCCGGCGGCGGCGGGCTCCGCGGCCCGGATCTCGACGGAACCGGGCCCGGCGGCCAGGCAGAGCAGGTCGGTCCGGGCGTCATCGGCGCGAAGCATCGAGCGGCGGTCATTCATCGGCGGCTCCTTGGTCTGCGTCCCCGGACTTGTCCGACTGCCTGGGCTCCGGCGCAGCCTGGGCCGGCGGGATCTTCGCGGCGACTGCGTAAGGATCGGGCAGGCCGAGCTTGAGGCAGCGCCGGCGGGTCCGGGCCGCGGAAGCGAGCACTTCGTCAGGATCAAGGCCGTTGGCCATGCACTCGCGGTCGTGGGTGCTGGTGATGATCGCCAGCCGGCCGCGGGCGCCGTCCGCCTCCTTGCCCGGGTCCACGTGCCGCGGCGCCGGCCAGACCCACGCCGGCCACCAGCGCGCGACCTCGCGCAGCATGGCCGCCAGGCGGAGCTCGTCGGCGACCCGGCGCAGCAGGCGCTTGAGGCAGACGCGCGAAAGCCAGCCCTGCTTGGAGCCCTGCTGGCTCCAGTAGCCCTGGTCGTCGAAGCGCGCCGAGCTGTAGTTGTGGCCGGCGGCGTCGGCGGCGATCTTGAGGTAGGGCACGCCCTCCGGCCGGCCGGCCTCGGCGAGCTGCTCGCGCTTGAACTCGCGGAAGGTGGTCGCCGGATGCGAGGGCGTGCTCTGCGCGAACTTCCAGCCGGCCGGCAAGGTGGTCAGCGTCCCGGGCTCCATGTCGAAGATAGGCAGCTCGCCGGCCAGATCGTCGAGCTCCAGCGTCGGATGGTCGGTGAAGATGAAGCCGGAGAACATCGCGGCGACGCGGGCGGCCAGCATGGTGTCGCCGACGTAGTCGCGGAGCTGGGCCCAGACCTCCAGGGTCGGCCCCAGCCAGGGATAGCCGCGGACCTGGCCGGCGCGCTCCTTGACGTAGACGTGGATCATGTCCCGGGCCGGGATCGTCTCGTATTCGCCGGTGGCCGCGGCGGCCAGCAGGCTGCCCGGGTGGCGCTTGAGCACGTAGTATTCGAGGGGCTTGCCGTTGGCGTCGGTCTTGATGCCGTCGTGCACGTCCGGCGCGCCGACCATCGAGTACGGCGTGCCCACCCGGTCCGGCTCGATGACCAGCAGGCGGAGCTTGACCGGGCTGCGCGCGGCCGGATCGTAGCAGAGCTGGATGAAAAACTCCCCGGCGGTCCAGAGCTCCTCGACGCGCGCGCCGAACAGGTCGGCGAACTCCTGCTGGCCGGCGAGGTCGCAGACCTCGCACCAGTCATACCAGCCCCACTCCAGGGCGTCGTTGAACTCCTCGTCTTCCGGGTAGGCGCCGTCCTCGTCGCGCCCGGCGCCGAGCTTGATGGAGCGGACCTTGAGCGCCGGGCCCTCGTAGCCCAGGGCGTCGGCGCGCCAGGTCTTGACGATGCCCCGGGCGTAGCCGCCGTTGTAGAACTCATAGCGGCTGCGGTTACGGAGGTCCAGCCGCGAGGGGCCGATGCCGCTTTCGGCGTCGAGCGTGACCGCCTTGGTCCAGTGCTTCTGGTTGACGCGGGTGGTTTTGGCGGCCTCGAACATCCGGCCGGCCATGAAGGCCCGGCGCTGCGGCTGACTGCGCAGCACCTTGACTGGCAGTAGTTCGGCGCGGGCTGAGCCGCCGGCCTCGACGCGCGCCGCCCGGGTCTGGTACTTGCGGCCGGCGTCGAAGGCCGCGCGCTGGCCGGGCGTGCGCAGCGAAAGCGCCGGCTTGCCCTGGCCGGCCGGAGCCTCGCGCTTGCTCACTCCGCTCTCCCCATGCGGATCCCGAAGACCTTGACCGGCCGACTGGCGCTGCCGTCGATGGCCGCCGAAGAAGTCAGCGAGGCATAGAAGGCGCGGGCCTTGCGGAGCTGCTCCAGGTCGGTGTAGGTGATCGAGCGGCCCTCGAAGGTCAGGGACTGGGCCCCGCCGCCGGCGACCATGGCCAGGATCGCCGCGTCAATGGCGTCGATGATCGTCTGCGGATCTGTCGCCATCCGGCCTCCAGGTCTTGAGGGGCGCCAGGCCGGGTCCAAAAAGAAAGCGGGCTCGTGAAGTTGTGGCTCCACAAAGCCCGCCGACTATCTCGGATGTCGCCGCCGCTTGCGAGGATCGGTCGCCGCGCTCAGCCCCGGCCCGCGCTCACCTCATGCCCCACCCTCCCGCGAAAGAATCGCTGCGTCTCTGCCTACAGTTTGACCTATGGGCCCCGGGCAAGTCAAGAAATTTCGCCCAAAATCCCGAAAAGACCCTATTAGTGGGGGTCTTTCTGCTTTTCGGCCCCATTTTTGTCGGCCAGGAGCGCCCGGTCTATCTCGCAGGTGGTCCAGCGCCGGCCGCAGGCCCGGCACTCTCGGCGCCGATAAATCCGGCCGAATCGCGGCTTGGTTTCAACCACGAAGGTATCGTTGGCCCCGCAATCCGGGCACACGAGCCCCTTGCCCGGCAGCTCGCCGCTCACCGGCGCACCCGACGTTCCGACCATGTCCGCTTTTCCTTCGCGCCCCCCCGGGCCGTCAGGTTTTCGGAATCCAGCGTCACGCCCAGCCGGGCCGCGGCGACGTGGCAGCCCACGAGGCAATCCCAGCCGTGATTCTCGCGGCCGGGCAGGCAGGTCCACTTGGCGAACACGTCGCCGGTCTTCTTGGTCTTGGATTCCGGACGCTCGCTGGTGAACTGCTCCGCCAGCGCCCGGTGCTCCTCGGCCTTGTCCCCCCACAGCGAGAAGCAGCCGCGGCCGCCCATGGGCGTGCGCAGGCGCTGCTCGGCGAAGGTCTTCCAGCGGTCGGTGTTGTACATGAGCAGCCGCGCGTCGCGCTGGAGGGTCAGCGCGTGGTACCAGCCGTCGCCCTGGTCGCGCCGGGCGCAGAGCCGCGGCGCGCGGAGCTCCAGCTCGCCGCCCTGGCCCTTGGTGGGCACCAGCACCGACGCGAACGGGCTCTGCCGGCAGAACGGGTAGACCACGTCGCGGGCCATCCAGCCGGAGTCCACCGCGCAGAGCGCCACCCGGAGCTCGCCGCCGCCGACCACCGGGTAGGCGCGGCCGCAGATCGCGCCGACCGCCTGGGTCAGCGTCGCGCGCAGCGCCGCCTCCACGCCCCACTTGCCGCGGGTCACCGGCAGGACGCCGCGGTCGAGCGCGCCGCCGGTGAAACCATCGCCAAACCAGCAGGTCAGCCAGTGAACGTGCGAGGTCGAGCCGCAGTCCACGAAGGCCGCGACCGCGGAGGCGCCGTGCTCCGCCGTATACCTGGGCAGGTTGTTGAGCTTGGCCAGGATGTCCCGGGGCTCCAGCGCCGGCTCGACGCCCTGGAACTCGTCGAGCGGGGCGTTCTGGTACTCGGCCATGAAGACCTTTTCGCCGCGGTCGATGAACAGGTTATAAGCGTGCTGGATCGCCGAGAGCTCGCCGGGTTCCTTGCAGTGCTGCCAGGAGACCTCGCAGCCGGCGTCCATCGCCGCGCGGTTGGCCGCGTAGAACGCGGTGGCCAGGCGCACGGCCGCGTCGCGGCCGCCCTCGGCGTCGGCGATGTCCCGCCGGCGGAACTCGGCGTACTCTTTCAACCACAGGTCCTCGTGGCGGTCGGCCCACTTGCGGACCATGGGCAGGATGTCGCCCTGCCACTCCGGGTGGGCCTCGTGGTTCAAGAGCCGGTCGGCCATGTCCCCGCGCCGGATGATGGTGCAGGCGATCACCCCGAAGAGCTTCTGGGTGTGCCCGCCCAGGCCCAGGACCGCGCCGGTGACCAGCTCCTCGCGGGTGGCGCACTGCGACGGGGACTTCGCCGACTGGTCGGTCTGCGGGTCGTCGAGCAGCACGAAGTCCGGGCGCACCGCCGTGCCGTCCGGATGCTTGTGGTTCATGCCGCGCAGCCGCCCGGTCAGCCCGTAGCTTTTGAGCACGACGCCAGCAGAGGCAGCCCCGGGGATGGCCGGCAGCACCAGGACGTTGGCGCGCCATTCGATCTTGGTCGGCTTGCCGCCGGAGGTCTGGCCGGGACAGCGATGGGCGATGCCTTCGAGCGCCCGCGCCGGCAGGCAGACCTCCGGGAAGTCGGCGGCGAGCAGGTCGTTGTCCTCCAGTTCGGCCTTGATCGCGTCGATGATGTCGGTCCCGGCGGTGTGGTCGGCAGCGATGATGGCCACGAAGCGCCGGTGGCCGTAAACCGCCGCCCAGATGGCCGCGCCCTCCAGGATGGAGGTCTTGCCGAAGCCGCGGAAGACCGCCTCGGCGAAGAGCCCGCCGGCCAGCGCCGCGGTCTGGATCTTGCCGATCACATGCAGGTGGTCGGCGGAGAAGGGCAGCGGGAACGTCCCGGGCAGGTAGGTGACCAGGAAGCGGGCCAGGTCCAGCCGACAGGCCGCGCGGCGTTCCGGGTCGGCGGGCGGCGGGATCGGGCCGATGTCCCGGCCCTGCGCGGAGAGCGCGCGCTTGATGTCCGCCTGGCTGCGCAGGTCCTTGTGCTTGAGCGGCTTGCCGTCGGCCAGCAGCCGGCGGAGCCAGGCGAGATACAGCAGCAGGTGGATCCGGCGGCCGCGGCCCAGGGGGAACTTGGCGGTGAAAAGGTGGTAGGCGATCTGCCGCGCGGTGATCGTGTTGGGCGCGGCCGCGTTGACCAGCCGCGCGAGCTGGCCGGGAAAGAGGCGCTCGGCGTTGAGCGCGCGGGAGGTTGGCCGGTCAGCCATCATCATCCTCCGCGGTCTTGGGCGGCTTCTTGAAGCCCTTGCACGGCGAGCATTGCTCGCCCCAGCATCTCGGGGAGCCGTGCCACTCAGCGCATGGCGTATTCCGCGGCGGGCAGCCGGTCTTGAGGTTGGCGGCCAGCGACCCGTCGGCCCGGCGCTCCCGGTTCCGCTCCACGATCCGGAGCGCCTCGGCGTGCCGGGCGCACCGCCGGCAGCAGCCGGCTCCGCCGCGCGCAGGCCTGCGCCGGTCGGCATCTGAGCAAGGGAGATCACCGGTCGGGCAGACTTCGTTGCACTCGCGACAGCCAACGGCCGGCGTGGACGCAGACCGGGAGCGGACCGCAGCCTCTACCAGCTTGCGGATTGTCGTCCACGCTCCACAGCGGCAGGGGAAGGCTATCGCGTCTGCATCCAAATGATGCTCCCCAACGTGCAGGCGATATGCTTCCTGCAGCGCCTCCCGCAACTGCTTGACCTCCGCCTCTAACTCGCACACCCGGCACTGGCCGGGCAAAACATTATGTTTGCAAAATACCTGTCTCCCCACGTTCATCCTCCCTTCGCTCCGTACCCGTGCTGCCGCAGCAGCCACGCCGTGTACTTGACCAGGTCCACCTGGCCTCGCCGGTTCGCCGGCGCGCCGGCCTCGACGTCGGCGCGGATCACCGCCTCGGTGATCCCCGCGCCGGCGGCGGTCTTCTGGAGCTCTACGGCGAGCCGCGCCGGGCTCCACAGCCTCTTCAGCGCCGCCCTTTTCATCAGCCGGCCCTCCGACCATGGCTGGGGAGCTTGCAAAAAAAAGAGGCAGAAACAGACCGAGAC
>Ga0315282_10009635_pt1 | contig 15324 bp, 26 predicted proteins | sample YL17G07_20_MG_FD_203693 | JGI IMG/M metagenome (GOLD analysis project Ga0315282, IMG submission 203693) | Sediment microbial communities from Yellowstone Lake, YNP, Wyoming, USA - YL17G07_20 | ecosystem: Environmental > Aquatic > Freshwater > Lake > Sediment | place: USA: Wyoming | collected... | reverse complement strand
AAGCGCCTTGGGCGCTGACCAACGCTGCTTTCTGCGAACGCAGAAAGGCCAGGCAGTCGACAGACGTTACGGTTCCCCTGATCTGGTGAATCTCCACTTTGAACTTTTGGCCGGGCATCAGTTGAACGGTCGCCCGGCTGAAATTCCTGTCGGTGATGTCGAGATTGAAGTAGGAGAACTCTTTTCCGTGTTCTCCTCGGAACGACGCAAGGCAAGTGGCCTGGTCATGGTCGCCCGGAACTTCGATATCAAAGGATTTGAGGAGCTCGAACTTGAACATCTCTCCCTCCTGGTTCTAGGTTGAAGATTATCACAGATGACGCTTGCTCTCAAGTAAAATGGGTGGCTAATGGGATTTGCACCCATTCTGGCACTTCCACAGAGTGCAGTGCGAAACTCTTACACTATAGCCACCATTAAAACACGGGGCGCGTAACCCGTAACGTGTAACCCGTAATTTCCACGTTACTCGTTACCCGTTACTCGTTACTCAACTTTATAAACCTTTGCTCCTTCGTGAGTTTTTTGTTCAACTTTTACCGCCACTTCATCGCCCTTTTTGGCTGACTGGATTTTTTCATGCTCAACCTCCATTGAATCAATGGTCTGAGTAAATTCATTTTCACCGTGAACAAACTTCACTGTTTCGCCTGTTTTCAAACTATCTGTTAATCTGATAACAGCCACCATTGCCTTGTCAAAATAATGAATAACTTTGCCAATTTCTTTGTCCATAAAAATTACTGATTACTTATTACTAATTGCTAATAATAAATAGACCTTTACGAAATTATTATAACCGAAAATAGGGAAAATTAAAAGCATGTGCGCAGGGGGGGATTTGAACCCCCATACCCTTGCGGGCGCTACCACCTCAAGGTAGTGCGTCTGCCAGTTTCGCCACCTGCGCGTCCGGTTTTTTCAGTTGTTTCATTTTATGGCTGATTTCTCGGGCGGCTTTTTCGCGAACATAATAAAGTTTAGCCCGTCTTGCTTTTGCCCTTTTGACTAAATCAACTTTTTCGATGTTAGGAGAAAATAAAGGGAAAATTCTCTCTACCCCAATGCCTTCAATAACTTTCCGAACAGTAAAAGTCGCGCCCGGCTCAGAACCATGTTTATGGGCTATAACCAAACCATTAAAAGCCTGAAGTCTGGTTTTACCTCCTTCTTTAATTTTTTGCCAAACCCTGACAGTATTGCCCGGCCGAATGTTGTCAATTTTTATCATATTCGTAATTTAGCATATTTAAAAAATTTTTCAAATCCTCTGGTAAATCCGCTTCAAGTTTAATTCTCGCGCCATTGAGCAGATTAAACTCCAAAGAATTTGCATGCAGGAACTGACGATTTAAATTATTTTGGCGACCATATAATTTATCACCGGCAACAGGGTGGCCGATTGCCTTAAAATGCACTCTTATCTGGTGGGTTCTCCCTGTTTTTGGAAATGCCTCAACTAGCGTGTAATTATCAAATTTTTTAATCACTTTATATTCCGTAATCGCCTCGCGCAATTTTCCTCTTGCTTTTTCCGAGGCCAATCTTTTCAACGGCGTTTTGCTCCTGCCAATAGGCAAATCAATCACACCACTTTCCACTTTCAACTTTCCACATACTAAAACAATATATTTCTTTTTTATTTTTCTGTTCTGGAATTGTTCTTTAAGATATTCAAAGCTCTTTTGATTTTTGGCGATTAATAATACGCCCGAAGTATCTTTGTCCAGACGATGAACAATCCCCGGCCGTTCCGGATCCTCTCCCACACCTTTAATTTCCGGATATTTTTTTATCAGCCAGTCAACCAAACTATTTTCTCCGTGAACTACTAACCCGGTCGGCTTATTTATTGCCAAAATATCTTTATCCTCGTAGATTATTTTGATATCTGACATTAATTTACACTATTCGTTTTTTATTGAATTCTTTATTTATTACAAACCCAATTCATCAGCAATGCCTTGTAATGAAGACAAACCAATTTGTAAAAATTCATCTAATCCTATATCCGCCTTCTCACACTCCAAGATAATATTACGATTACATTTTGCCGCAAATTTTTTGTCTTTGAATCTACTTTTTAAAGAATGTAAAGAAACAATTGATAATTTCTTTTCCGGACGTACCAAAGCCGAGGCAATAATGAGCCCTGTTAATGTTTCCGCTGCCGCCAAACAAAATTGAATTTTTGTTGAACGCTGTTTTTGCGTCAGTTGAGGTATTATTTCATGACCGTAGCCATGAGAAACAATAGTCTCAATAAGAAAATCACTTCCGCCAACTTCTTTTAAAATTTCCTGTAATTTAATACAATGCTCTGATTGATTATTCTTTGTCAAATCCCAATCAATATCATGCAACAATCCAATTATTCCCCATTTTTCTTCGTCTTCATTAAATTTTTTTGCTAAAGCACGCATAAACACTTCTGTTTCCCTAAGATGTAATCTTGTTGTATTGTCAGAAATATATTTATTTAGTAAGTCCTGTGCCTGTGCGTATGTTATACCTAAGTCCATAAATTTATTTTATTAAAAAATCGCTTAATGCGATTTTTGAAACCGATGCGCGCTGAAGGGATCGAACCCTCGACCTACTCGGTGTAAACGAGTCGCTCTACCACTGAGCTAAGCGCGCAGCGCCCCTGCCAGGAATCGAACCTAGATCTACTCCTTAGAAGGGAGCTATTCTGTCCGTTGAACTACAGGGGCATAATTTTTACTCTGATGGGTCTTTTATTGTTGGCGGGGAAATAAGATATTCGTTAAATTTTCTTTCTTTTATATTAATCTCATCAATGACCTTTTGTAAAGATGTCTTATTAATAGTAATATTCACAAACTTGGTTTCTCCTCCCTCTACTTGCCCGGATAACTCTTTCTGATATTTCCAAAAAGTATAACCGTCTATCGAAAAAACAATAATTAAAAGAAGAATAAATCCTCCCAGCACAAATTTCCAGTCTCTCGGTGCATTAATTTCTCCCGTAAAGTAACTTATTGCTTTTTTAAAATTAAATAATTTCATACTCCCGTAAAACTATTCACTAATATTTCAAAATTTGCCCCCCATTCATTGGGCGCTAATTTTTTGAAATCCATTCTTTCAATATTTATTAGATAAGGAAGATTTTCCAGTAAAATAAGGTAATGAAACAATTGATTAAAATTTCCCGTGAGATTGAATTGGAAAGAAAGACCTTTTTTATCTTGGTTATCAATATTTATATTGCCAATTTTTATTGAAGCGCCTGTTTTGCCGGCAATTGATTCCAGGTTTTCAATAAAATTGATAATACTCTCTTTATCCAAAAAAACAGAATCAATTTTTTGTTTCTCATCAACAATTTCGTTCATTAAAGCCTTTAAAGAATTGCTATTTTCTAATTTTTTGTCACTAACCAGTATTTTCTGTCGTTCTTCTTTAATAAAATTATTCTGTTTTTTAAAATTAGAAAAAAGATATATCCAGCCGGCCAAAACAGCTCCGTTTAGCAAGACCACCAAAACAATTGTGATGATAAATTTTTTATTCTTCATAATTCAATGGTCAATTTAAACTCAATATCTCTCTCTTTAATAAGATTGGAAACCGGAGATTCCACTTTTTTGAAGTCTTTTTTATTTCTGAGAGAATCAATAAAAGAAAGAAGATCTTGGCGGCCCTCGCTTGTGCCCTGAATTAAAAATTTTCCCTTATCAAAGAAAAAATCAAGGATTTTTATTTTATCTGTTTTTTCTTCTAAAATAATTTTGATAAAAGCGCTTTTTTCTCCAACATTTTCCTGCCCCGAATCCAGAAGGGAAATTTTAGCATTAAGCTCTTCGACAAGAGAAATAGTATTCTCTGTTTTATCTCTCGAAAGTCTTTCTTCAGAAATGGCTAACTGGCGCTCCAGATTATGTTTTTGGTCCCCTAAAAAGATAGAGGAAGATAGAAATATAACAATACCGATTGAAATAGCAGAAAAAGAGAAAATGCCAATAACTGTAAAGAGGCGCCTTAAATATTCTTTTTTAATTTTTCTTTTATCTTCTTCGGGCAAAAAGTTCATAATGTTTTTAGGGCCAAGCCAAGGGCAATGGCATAACTTAGAGAATCTTTTAATTCTATTTCGGGAATATACTCTTCAAAAGAAAATATATTTACCCAGGGATTGCCAAGTTCCACCGGTAATTTTAATTCATAGGAAAGATATTCAGGAAATCCAAGCAAATTTGAATCTCCGCCACAAAGCAATATTTTGGAAACCTTTTTTAAATCATGACCTTCAAAACTAGAATTCCAATAATTGATATATTTGCCTATTTCATCTTTAATAACAGAAATTATTGGCAAAATTGAATTAAATATTTTTTCTTTTTCTTTGCTCTTTACAAATCCATGTTCTTTTTTGATTTTTTCCGCCTGAATCTGGTCTACCATTAAATTTCTCATCAAGGCTTTTTCTAATTCTTCGCCAGCCACTTTTATGGTGGTAGTAAATTGAACTTCATTCTTGCTGATGATGGCGAAACTGGCTCGTGTTTGTCCAAAATCAACTACCACCAACGTATTTTTTTCATTTTGAGGGACTATTGTTCTGGCTGAGGCCTGCATTTCCATTTCCAGAGCCAGGAGCGTAAATCCTGCTTTTGTAAATACATCTCTGTAGTCCTCAACAATTTTTTTGGGAAAGGCAATTAAATAAACATCGATATAATTACTATCAGGGGTTTCTCTTATAACCTTGAAGTCGAAAATGGCTTCGTTAATTGACAAAGGAATATGCTCTTCCAATTGTAATTCCAGAGCTCCTCGAATTTCTTCTTCTTTCATCGTTGGCAACTTTACTCTGGCTAAAAATGCTTTTTCCTCAGGGAGGGCGGTGATAAGATATTTTGACTTTAATTCTTTTTGAAGGGCTTTCAAAAAATCAATAAGTTTCTCTTTATTTTTTATTTCTCCGGATTCTATAAGACCGCGGGGAATCAAATGTTCGCCAAACCGACGGACAAAAATTTGCCCCCCTTTTTTTTCAAGTTCTACATATTTAACAGAATGGTCAGAAATATCAAGGCCCAGCGCCGGCATTAATAGATAAGCCGGGGGAGGAAAAGAATCGGTGAAAAAACCTTTTTTCATAATATTTCTCTTAAAAACTCGGCTGCTTTTTCTGGTGCAATGGTGCTTACTTCCATACCGGCACAGAATTCAAAACCGGCGTAAATTGATGTTTTTGGCAAAATGACTAAATGCCAATGATAATGTTCGCTTTTTTGTTCCAATCGGGGAGCCATATGAAAGTAAAAATTATAAGCCGGATCATTTAAGCCTTTATAAATTTTATATAAAGCTACCTTCAGGGCATCGACGAAGAAAGTTTTTTCTTCTTCGGTTATTTTCTCGAAATAAGGACGATGTTCTTTGGGATAAATTCTTACTTCAAAATTCGACTGGGAAGCAAAGGGACAAAGGACAACAAATTTTTCATTTTCATAAACAATTCTTTGTCTATCCTTTATGTCCCATTCAATCATCACGCAATAAACGCACTTTTTATTCTTTATATAAAAATTTTCCGCACCCTCAATACTACCTCTAAGTTGGGGGTCAATTACCGGAATAGCGATAATTTGAGAGTGAGGATGAATAACTGACGCGCCGGCCTCTTTGCCGTGATTATGAAAAATAGAAACGTATTTTATAAATTTTTTATCTATCAAGTCTAAATATCTCTGCTGAAAAATATCAATCATCTCTTTCATTTCTTCCGCGGAAAATTGGTGTAAATCTCTATAGTGGTCGGGATAAATTACAACCTCGTGAAAACCGATGCCGTCCATAACTCCATTCGGCCCCTCAAAACGCTCATTAAGATTATCGGCAGGAGAAAAAGTCGGGAAATCGTTTAAAACGGAAATAATTTTATCGTGTCCGCAAAAAGGGCAGTTTGTTTTTTCTAAATTTCCAGGCCGCTTTGCCCGATTGGCAGCAATAACAACCCAATCATTGCTTACCAAATCTAATCTCAATTCCGAAGCCGCATTTTTCTTTTTTTTATAAATCATATTTATTGCGACTAAGATTCCAACGAATTTTTAATACTTCCCATAAAGTTCTAAAATAACCCATTAAACCGACACGACTTTTGGGATCATTAATCCAATGAATAGGGATGATGGCAATTTTATAATCTAACTTTCTAGCCAGAGCCAATGCTTCAACATCAAAAGCCCAACGGTTAATTTTTGTCATCTTAAAAATTTTCTCGGCCGCATAGTCCCGGAAAGCCTTAAAACCATTCTGGGTATCCCAAATTCCCGGCACTGCCATAAGCTGAATATAGAGATTGCCGAGATTGCCCAGTAATCTTTTATGCCAAGCCTGGGAAACATCCTGACCTGCTCCCTCTGCGTCTTTTGAATCCCGAGTGCTTATAACTATATCATATCCTTTATCAAAAAAAGGTCTCATTTTTTCGAAATAAGAAATATCTGTTGAGTTATCGGCGTCGGTAAAAAGTCTAACCTTTCCCCTGGCAGTCAGCATTCCCTGACTAACAGTATAGCCCTTGCCTCTGTTTTCTTTGCGGTCTATTAGTTGAAGATTGGGGACCTCTAATGTGAAATCACGAACAACCTCGGCTGTATTATCTTTAGACCCATCATTAACAACTAAAATCTCCCAAGAATAGGGTTGCTTTTGCAAATAAGAAGAAATTATTTTAAGAGTCTTGATAATTCTCTCACCCTCGTTATAAGCAGGAATAATAACTGATAAATATATATCTGCCATTAATGATTATTATAGTATATTTTTCTTTTCAAGAAAACTTCTGAGAATTAAAGCCGCGGCCGAAGCATCTGTTTTGGCTGTTTTTCCCTGTATCCGTTCTGCCTCTTGCGTTGTCAGGGTTTCTGTCTGATAAACAACAGGCAGTCCGATTTCTTTTTCCAGTGTTTTTTTAAACATTTCTATTTTTGCCATCACTAAATTAGGCTGGCCTTTATAATCAAGAGACTGACCAAGAATAATCTTTTTAACTTTATTTTCTTCGCAGATTTTTTTAATTTCTCTAATGGCATTTTTATCGTTTGCGACAACAGAATACGGAAAGGCAAAATTTCCCCTTTCGTCAGAAAGGGCAACCCCGATTCTCTTTTTTCCATAATCAATCCCCATTAAATACATGTTATTATTTCAGCGCCATTTTTGGTAATTACAACAGTGTGCTCAAAATGAGCGGCTAAGGAACCATCTTTTGTTTTCCAAGTCCAGTTGTCGGATGACAAAACGACTTCGGAACCACCGACAGTAAGCATTGGTTCAATTGCCAAAACCATTCCGGCTTTTAAAATTTCTCCTGTCCCTTTTTTGCCAAAATTTGGGATTTCCGGCTCCTCATGCGGTTTATGTCCAACTCCGTGCCCAACCAAATCGCGCAACACACCAAATCCATTTTTCTCCGCGCAAGATTGGATACTAAAACCAATATCGCCGATACGCGCGCCATCTTTAACAACTTTTATTGCTTCGTCCAGGCATTTTTTTGTCACTTCAATAATTTTTGCATCTCCAACGGTTACAGCCATATCAGTATAAAGCTTTTTATATTTCATTCCCAAATCTAAACTGACAATATCGCCCTGTTTAATTTTTCTGGAACCCGGAATCCCGTGCACCACTTCGTCATTTATAGAAACGCACAAAGAAGCCGGATAAGGAATTCTATCTTCGGCTGTTTTATAATTTAGAAACGATGGCTCCCCGCCCGCCTCTCTGATTAATTTCTCCGCCAACCCGTCCAGCTCAATGGTAGAAACGCCGGGTTTAACCATTTTCCCCACCCGAAACAAAACAGAGGCAAGTATTTTGCCTCCCTCACGTAAAATTTTTATTTCATCGTCAGTATAGATATTAATCATTAAAAACTTTTTTAATTATTTCTTTGTGCACCTCTTCTATGGCCGGCTCGCCATTTATCTTAATTAATCTGTTCCTGCTTTTGTTTTTATAATATTCAATTGCTGGATAAACGGTTTTATCAAAATAAGCCATTCTATTTCTAATTCTTTTTTCTGTATCGTCAAATCTTTTTCTTTTGAGAAGTTTTTTAGTGGCCCATTTTGTCGAGACTTCCACATATATTGGTTTTATATTTTTGCGTCCATAAAACTCAAGTGTCTCGTCCCAAATCTCCGCTTCCATGGCCGTACGCGGTGAACCATCAATCACTAAGTGCACATCTTTTTTCATTTTTTTCACTAATTCATTAGACCAATACCAAATAGCCAGAAAGTCCGGTTGTTTGCCGCCTTCCAGTAATACTTTTTTTGTTATTTGGGACGTCAGATTATTTTTTCTCTCCGCAAGTTCGCGCATTTTATTGCCGGCATAAAGATAAAGCACGGGTCTCTTGTCGTTAGTCTTAAGATATTTAATCAAGAGTTCGGCCTGGGTCCCTTTTCCGCATCCCGACCGGCCGATAAAAAGAAAAGTATATGGTTTAGAGAGCATATTTTGATTATATCACTTTTATTCGATTAATATCATCAATTGCTATCCAGGCCGACATTGCGCCAAATCCGGTTTTATCAATTTCAAACGGTTTTATTTCAACGGGATTTTTTAGAAAAACCAGCAGACAATATTTCTTATTTTTAAACATCTCAAAAAATTCCGAAAAATCGGTTTTTTCGATTCCGTCATCCTTACCGTATTTATTAAAAATGTCTTTTACCAGTTTTGGCGTTAAGTCTTCGAACTGCATTACCCCGCTTACTTCTGCCTTGATTTTTACCGGCTCTCCAGAATTTTTAAAATAAACCGTATCGCCTTTTTTAATTTTGTCCCACGGTCGGGCCTTGTTTTTGTACCAGCGCGATTCAATCTTTTTTTGCCCGCTTAAAATTTTATCAGTCAGCCCCCACGATTTTTTCATTATCGCAACGTGCTCCATATTTTAAAACTTATATGTGTTTTCGCAACGGCGTTCAATAGAGATAATATAAATTTCCTTTTTATTTTTAGAAAAAATAATTCTTATTTTACCCTTGCGGACCCGAAAAATATCTTGATACCCTTTTAACTTTTTGATGTTTAAATTTCTCCAATTCAGAGAAATAATTTTTTTAATCAAAAATTCTATAATCTTTCTTTCTTCTTTGTCAAATTTGAAAAGAAGTTTTTTAAGATTATGCATTCAATTTGTGAAGTTCTTTTAAGATTTCTCTGGCAGCCACGCCATTCTTGTTAATTTTCGTAAAATCAGCAATGATTTCCCATTGTTCTTCTGATTTTGGTGAAACAATTTTAAAAAGAGGCTTTGATTTTCGCACCACCATAAAAGATTTGCCTTTCTCAATAAGAGAAACATATTTCTCTATATTTTCCCTAAGTTCTTTTAATCCCAAAATGTTAGTTTCCATATAATTAAAGTTTATCTTAAGATAAACTTTGTGTCAATACCCGAATTTATTTTCCATAATTCTCTTATGATTCATCCAAAATTATCCGTTTCTGGAATTTTCCTCGTTCTTCGGCTTTCTCCGCTTTTATTCGCTGAACTTCTTCTTTATCAAATCCTTTATAATCTGCTATCGCGTCAAGCACCTCAAATATGTCGGTAAATTCTTCTGGATTTTCGTTCTCACTAAACTCCTTAATTTCCTCTAGTAATTTTTCTTTCAACTTCTGCCAATATTCCATTTCATCGGCAATATGCGTAATCGGAACTCCGCCCTTGCCCTTAATATATTCCGGTATTTTATCCCGCACTAATTTGTTGTACTTCATAGTACTCTACTCATACTCTCGCATCACCACCTGGGCCTCTATTTGCTTGATTGTTTCCAAAACAACGGAAACAACAATCAAAAGAGCGGTGCCGCCGATGGTTAATGCGGAAATTCCGGTGATGGCCCGAATACTTAAGGGCAAAACCGCGATCAATCCCAAAAATATTGCCCCCACTAAAGTAATTCTATTAAGAATCTTACTGATAAATTCAGCCGTGGGCCGGCCGGGCCTTATTCCGGGAACAAAAGCCCCGCTTTTTTGAAGATTAGTGGAAACCGCCTCGGGGTCAAAGGTAACGGCAGTATAAAAATAAGTAAAAACAAAAACCAGTATAAAATAAAGAGAACCGTAAACCCAGAGATTGTTCATAAAAACAGAAAGAAATTTTGTAATAACTTGAATTACTGAACCCTGGAAACCCGACAAAAAATTAACAATCATTTGGGGAAATAAAAGAATAGAAATAGCAAAGATAATGGGAATGACTCCGGCCTGATTTACTCGCAATGGGAGGTGAGTTGAAAAACCGCCGTACATCTTTATTCCCCTTACCTGTTTGGCATAAGAGATGGGAATGGGCCGCTCTGCTTCGGTAATCAGCACCACCCCGGCGATAATAAAAACAGCCGCAATTAAGAACATTAAATAAAGGGGAATCTGCGAATAGTCAAAAGTAAAAAGCGCTTTCTGAATACCGCTGGGAAGGCCGGCCACAATGCCGGCAAAAATTAGAAGAGAAATTCCATTGCCAATTCCAAATTCTGAAATTAATTCTCCCAGCCACATTAAAAGAAGAGAACCGGTAATAACGACAATAATGTTCATTATTCTTTCAAAAAGGGTGAGATTAATCAAAACATGCTCCCGGCCCAAAAGAGACAAAAGACCAATGGCCTGAAGAGCCGCCAAGGGGACTGTCAAAATACGGGAATACTGATTAAATTTTTGTTTGCCCGTTTCGCCCTCTTCGTGATACATTTCTTTGAGCTGGGGAAAAATCATGGTTAAAAGTTGCATAATAATAGTGGCCGTAATATAAGGAGCAACTCCCAGCATGACAATAGAAAGATTGGAAAGTCCACCCCCGGAAAAAATGTTAAGCAAGCCAAAAAATTGATTTCCCGTTAAAAACGATTGAAGCCGAATTTGATCTATCCCCGGAATGGGAATGGTGGCGCCGATTCTGAACAAAACAAGAATAAAAAGAACAAAAAATATTTTTTTTCGCAAGTCCGGATCCCGAAAAATAATTTTTATTTTATTCCAAAACATATTTGTCTATTTTTGCCTTGGCTGATTTTGAAATCTGGCAGTTCTCAACAATAATTTTTTTTGTTATTTCTCCGCTCCCAAGAATTTTAACCTTTGCCTTTTTTCTTTTTATTATACCTTTTTCGGCCAAAGTTTGAGGATTGACTTTTTCGCCATCCTTAAAATTCTTTTCAATAACGTCCAAATTAACAACAACCGGTTTTTCTTTTAAAGAGGGAGAACTATATCCTCTTTTTTTAGGAAGTTTTTTAATAATATCTCGCCACTGGGGCCTGATTTTTCTGCCGGCCCGGGACTTCTGGCCTTTAATACCCCGACCCGAATAACCGCCCCTCTTGCCACCCCGGCCGATCCGTTTTATCTTTCTTTTTTTTGTTTTTGGTCTTATCTGATGTAATTGCATAATTTATTTTAACTTATTTAATGCTTCAATTGTGGCCCGGGCGATATTAATTTTGTTTTTGCTTCGGGTAAGAATCTTGGCAGTAGCATTTTTAATGCCGGCTAAATCAAGGACTGTTCTCAAGGAACTGCCAGCCATTAATCCGTGTCCCTCAGGAGCGGGCTTTAAGATGATTCTACTACCGGCAAATTTTGCTTCGGTCCCGGCGGGGATGGAAAAATTTTTGGTTAATTTTATTTTAATGATATTTTTCTTGGCCTGGCGAAAAGCTTTTTCTATTGCTGAAGCAGTATCGCTTGCCTTACCGATACCCACTCCCACTTCACCATTTCGATTACCGGCGATGACAGTGACCCGAAAATTAAAACGTCGCCCACCCGCCATCACTCTGGCTACCCGCCTGATATCTATCATTTTTTGGTCAAAATCTCCCTTATTGTCTCTTTTATTATTTTTATTCATAGTTTTAGTCCCCCTTCTTTTGCCCCTTCGGCAGCTGCTTTTATTCTTCCATGATATTTATATCCTCCCCGATCAAAAACAACATTTTTAATTTTCTTCAATTTTGCCGATTCCGCCAATTTCTTTCCAACTTCTCTGGCAATTTCTGTTTTTGTTGCTTTCTTTTTTAATTTCAAATCACTTTCAGAAACTAATGTTTTCCCAGACTTATCGTCAATCAGCTGAAGAAAAATATGTTTATTGGAACGAAAAACAGAAAGTCGCGGCTTATCTTTTGTGCCGACTACTTTCGCTCTTACTCGGCGATGACGTGTCTCTTTACTCATGTTGTTGCCACTGCTTTTTTACCCGTTTTTCTTCGAATAATTTCATCTTCGTATCTAATACCCTTACCTTTATATGGTTCTGGTTTTTTGAGAGCCCTTACTTCAGCGCTAAATTTACCAACCTTCTCTTTATCTATTCCGGAAATAATAATAAGGTTTTTTTCAACGGCAACTTTCAGACCTTCGGGGATTTCCTTTTTAACCGGATGAGAGAGTCCTAAACTTAGAACCAACTTTGTTCCCTCGACCTGAGCCTTAAAACCTATACCTTCAATAATCAATTTTTTAACAAATCCGTTCGTCACCCCTTTTATCATATTTTGAATATGAGAAGCATAGGTTCCCCAGAGAGCAGAAGTTTCTCCGGTGATTTTTTTAGGCCTTAAAGTAATCAAACCGTCTTTAATATCAACTTCAATATCTTTTTTAAAAATCCTGTTTAATTCTCCCAGCGGTCCTTTTACAGATAAAATGCTATCGTTGAGTTTCACTTCAACGTTCTCCGGTATAATTATTGGTTTTTTGCCTATACGGCTCATATTACCACACTTCACATAATACTTCTCCGCCGACCTTTTCTTTTCTTGCTTCTTTATCGGTCAAAATTCCCTGAGGTGTTGAAATAATCTGTAAGCCAAAACCTCGCCTGACCGGTTTTATTTTTTTAAGGGGCAAGTAAATTCTTCGAGACGATTTTGAAATTCTGGCAATATGATTTATTGCCGGATTTTTCTCGCTATCGTAAGCCAAGATAATATCTATTATTTTTTTGTTTTTCTTGCCCTTTTGTTCCGCCTCTGTCAGAAATTTCTCTTTCACCAAAATTTTTACTATTCCCATTTTTAATTTTGAATAGGGAATACTGACTGTTTCTTTTTTAACAGCCTGGGCATTTCTTATTTTTGTTAACATGTCTGCTATTGCATCCATAAAAATATCTCAAAAATTAAATCTCAAATCTCAAATCTGCATCTTAAAATTCAAATCTTATTTTTATTTTTCATTGTTATAATACTAGCTCCCAATATCTTTGCAATTTCAATCGTTTCTGTCAACAATTTTTCTGCTTCTTCTTTGTTTGTTTTATTAGTATCTCTTATTAAGCTAATCCATAATTTCGATTCGTTGGCGGATTTTAATGCAGTGGTGTAAAAATTGATATAATCTTTTTTGGAACTCGCTGCCTGCGCTTCAATAATATTTGCTGATACCGAAGTTCCGCTTCTTACTAATTGTTTTACCAAAACCTGCATGGCCGGGTCCTTGGACAATTTTCCGATAAATCTAATAATATCTAAGGCATATTTGTAAATTCGTTTATTAAATTCGGTTTTATAATTTTCCACGTTTTTTGATTTTAAAAATTAAATTTTTCTAACTATTAAATAAATTTTGTGTTTTCTCCACAGTATTTTTTTTAACTTTTCAATTAGCCCAAATTCTATCTTATTTTTACGCGATTGTCTATAAAAAATACAACATATGGCGAATGGGTGTCGCAATGTTGCTATCAATGATTGTCCTATTGCTCTTTGCAGAGCGCCAGTCAATCCCTGTTTTTTTAAAAGTTTCGCATACTTTAATTCAATCGCAACAGCGCCGATTTTTGAACATTTGATAAAAATATCAGAAACATTAACGCCAAATAATTTTACAGTCTGCAAAGATTTTGAATCTGTCCAATGTTTTTTCTCTTGTAGTGTTCGGCCGTGATGATATAAAACTTTTTCAATATCAGCCGATAAATTATTTTTAATAAATTTCCTGATACTTGGCAAAAGAGCATATTCTAAATCAGCCTCGCTGTTAATAGAAAACGAATCATTTATCGGTAAGTTTTCTATTAATTTTCTAAGTTTAATGACAATTTTTTCTTTTTCTGTTTCTGCTTTATTCATTTATATTTATAAAATTCTCGCTTATATAATTTGCCAATTCAATAAGATTTGAGATTTTACATTTGAGATTTAAGATTGACCGAGCGCCTGCCTGCCGGCAGGCAGGAGGCGAGGGAACTTACCAAGATGATTTGCGAATGCCAGGAATCATTCCTTCGTTGGCCAATTCTCGAAAACAAATCCGGCACAAATCAAAATCTCTCATATATCCCCTTTTCCGACCGCAACGAAAACACCGCCTCACGACCCAAGATTTATACTTTGGTTTCTTCAACGCTCTGGCAATAACCGATTTCTTGGCCATAAATGTTTTATACTACTTTTTAAACGGAAAGCCAATTGATTTCAATAATTCCGACGCTTCTTCTTTTGTTTTGGCATTAGTAACAATTGTCACTCCTATGCCAAAAGCGGAACGGACATCTTCGCCGGCTGCTTCGGGAAAAACAATGTGTTCCTTAAAACCAATGGTCATATTACCCGCCTGGTCAATTAAATTAAGATTGAGCCCCCTAAAATCCCGCACCCGAGGAATGGTAATATTAATAAGTTTGTCCAAAAAGTCGAACATTCTCTGGCCCCGAAGAGTAACCGAATATCCTATGGGCATACCCTGGCGCGACTTAAAAGAGGCGATTGATTTTTTTGCCTGATTTATTTTTGGCTTTTGGCCGGCAATAAAAGTAAGTGATTTAAAAATATTTTCTTTTTTGGCTTCATCTTTTACTGAACCAATTCCCGTACTAACAATCACTTTAATAATTTTATTATATTTTTCTTTAAGACTCATATTCGTATATTTGTAATAATTCGTTATTCGTTGATTTACAGCTCGCCGCCGCATTTTTTGCAAGTGCGGAATTTTTTATTTTCTATTTTTTTCATTCCCATCCGAACTGCCTTTCCGCAATTCTTACAAACAATCATCGCGTTAGAGACATGGATAGGCATAGGCATTTGAATTATCTGGCCTTTTTGCCCCTGCTTTTTTGCCCGGCTGTGTTTCTTGTGGATATTTATTCCCTCAACCACTATTCTATTTTCTTTAAGAAAAACATGGGTAACCTTACCAGTTTTCCCTTTGTCTTTTCCTGAAATTACTTTTATTGTATCTCCCTTCTTTATTTTCATATTCGTATATTCGTAATAATTCGTTATTCGTAGTTTATACCACTTCTGC
>Ga0315282_10009634_pt1 | contig 15324 bp, 17 predicted proteins | sample YL17G07_20_MG_FD_203693 | JGI IMG/M metagenome (GOLD analysis project Ga0315282, IMG submission 203693) | Sediment microbial communities from Yellowstone Lake, YNP, Wyoming, USA - YL17G07_20 | ecosystem: Environmental > Aquatic > Freshwater > Lake > Sediment | place: USA: Wyoming | collected... | reverse complement strand
TTGTTCCAGCAACGAGATGGCTTTTCGCCGCCGTTGCTCCAATTGTTGAGGGCTTCCTACGGGTCTCATTCCCGTATTATCGGATATTGACTGTGCGTTCGTTTAACTTTTCAAAGAGCAATAAGATGTCCCTTTTATCAGGTTTAACAAGCAGCCCATAAGACGGGATACATATTTTCGAATATTCATTTTAGATAACCTTCGGCGCCAAGCCTATATAAAAATTAACCTATAACAAAGCATAAGCATTGATAAAATAATTTCCATAATATTAATAACTCTGTAAAATTTCATTAATGGTAAGACATCAACTTTCAAAAATCCCGTTTTCTGCCAGCTTTTTAACCATTTTTGATAAGCGTGTATTTTTTACCATAAACCAATCCAATTACCCAATTTAATCTTCTTTTATATCTTCAGGATTATCTTTAAACAAGTACTTCAGATGCAGCCTGATAATCTTAATATGATAATACAGAAACCATCCGGTCTTGGCACCAAATATAAATTTTAATGCTTTTAAAAAACTTGATCTATTATAATATCTGCAATCAAGAGCGAAATTAAGATATTTATTTGCAGCATACCGTTGTTTTATATTTATCAATCTACGCTGCTTAATGGATTTACCCGACCAATAACCGGCACCAGTTATATTATATACTGACATAACTTTATCCAAAAATACCATATCTCCCCTGGTAAGGTATAATGAAAGCATATCTGTATCCAAAAGCATAAAGTGAGGAACATTCTTAAAATCTATTACATTTCTGTATATTCTTGAAGACGCGTGTACTTTAATTTTATCTTTCATTGTATACTTTTCTCTTGTCTTATATTTTTTTCCATCAGGCTCTATCCATTCTTTATTATTAACAATATCTTTATAAAGAGTCTTATGCGTACATATAACACAATCAGGATTTTGTTCAAGCAAATCAACCTGCTTTTGCAGCTTTTCAGAATCGCACCAATAATCATCTCCTTCTAAAAAAGCAAAGTACTTTGACTTTACATTCAAGATGCCCTGTTTGAAGTTTTGTAATACCCCAAGATTCTTCTCATTTAAGAAAAGTCTGATCTTATGTGGATACTTTTCTTTATATTCCTCGCAAATATCGGCGGTTCTATCCGTAGAGCAGTCTTCAAGCACATAAATATCAAAGTCAAAATTGGTTTTTTGATCCAGAATTGAATCGAACGCTCTTGCAATTGTTTTTTCGTGGTTATAAGTTAAAAGTACAGCAGTCAACACGTTCATAAATGTTCTATGACTTTCATACCAGATTCCCTCTTTTGGGGCGGTTTATGACCTCCCTGTTTTAGAAATCTTATTATCCTGCATATTTTCAAGATAGAATCGGTTCCCAAATCTCCATAAAATGGCAGACACAACACTTCGTTTTTTATCTTATTTGCTACAGGCAGATTGCTTTTCTGAAAAGCCGGCAAAGCTTTATATGACTCGTAATCAGAGCACAACGGGTAAAAATACTTTCGTGCAAACACGTTATAATCTTTCAACTTTTCATACACTTCGTTTCTTGATAATCCAAATGACTCCTTATTAATCTTAATCACAAAATACTGCAATGAATCTGTGGAATTTTCAGGCATTTGGGGAATTGTGATACCATCCAGATTATTTAACTGCTCGATATACACCGATTTTATTATTCTGCGTTTTTTCTTCTCTTCCTCAAATAATTCAAGGTTTAACAGGCCCAGGACTGCCTGAAGCTCGTTCATTTTCCCATTTATGCCGATATCAATTACCTCCTCTTCATTCTTTATACCGAAATTTCTAAGATAGTAAATTTTTTGTCTGTAATCTGGATTATTATATGTAAGGCATCCGCCTTCAACAGTATGAAAAAGTTTTGTAGCATGGAAACTGAACATGCTTATGTCACCAAAGGTTCCAATGCCCTTACCGTCTATTTCTGTCGTGAAGGCATGTGCAGCGTCATAGATAACTTTCAGTCCGTATCTATCCGCCAATTCCCGTATTTTTTCAGTATTGCAGGGGAATCCGTAAACGTGAACCCCCAGGATGGCAGATGTGTTTTTGTGGATTAGCCTCTCTATTTTATCGGCGTCAATTGTCATTGTATCAGGTTCGATATCGCAAAATACAGGTTTTAATCCATTCCAGGCAATGCAATGTGCCGTAGCGGGGAAAGTAAAAGGAGTTGTGATTACTTCGCTTCCCTGCGGTAATCCGAGAGCTTTCAGGGCTATCAGAAGAGCTGTAGTTCCATTGTTAAACAAAGAGACATAATACGATTTTAAAACATCTTGCAATTTTTTTTCAAGGTTATTATGCATTTCTCCATGATTCGTCAGCCACTTTGACTGCCATACCGGCTTGAACTTTTCACTCAGCGTATCCAATGGAGGCAAAATCGGTCTGGTCGTATAAATTTGCTCTTCAAATGGCGATATATTCCCCAATTGTTTCGGCGTTGACTTTCCTTTGAAAATTTCTGTCCTCGCCTTAACTTTCTTATTTATTCCGCTGCAAAAACTTCTCATAGGTTTTCAAAACTCCTTCCCTGTTTCTTTCGCTTATTTTCCTATTACCCGCATAAATACCCCACGGTGCCAAACTCCATGTCACCACAGATGATGCTGCAACACTTACACCTTCTCCAATTGTCACTCCGGGACAAATGATGCTATTGGCACCTATAATTGCGAATTTATCCATTTTGATTGGCGCTTTTTTTACGTTTCTATATTCTTCAGGAACTGTTGGATTTCCAAAACCCCATTCAAGAAAATCCTCCGACGCCGTCAGAATTCTGCAGCCTTGGGATATACCGCAAAAATCGTCCATAATAAACTCTTCACTGCCCGTTATCGACGTCAGGCACCCTATATGTACGTAATTTCCGATTTTGATTTTGCTGCTTAAGATACAGAAATCATCAATCCTAACATTAGAGCCAATCTCAATATTTTTAGTATTGTAAAAACTGGCTTTTCGGCTAATAAGGACGTCCTTCCCTATTTTTTTAAACGCTAATTCTTTTAATTCATCAGGATTGTAAAAATTATTTATCATACTATTAATTCATATATAAAGCATTTTAAGAAGCTTCTTTTTTTATTATCATCAAATAAGCCCTCTATGATATATTTTCTTTATCCTGAACTCTTTAGTCAACATATCTTCCTTCGTTCCTTGCGAGAAATATATACACCATTATCAAAATAAAAATTGAATCGCTCTCTCATTTTTTTTCCGCCTCGTCAGCCGTATTATTACTGCCGACAGCGGCAAAAAGTTCTTCCCGCCATTTACTAATTGTTTCAGTTGATACCCAGGCCGAACAGTGTCTTGCAAAATAACCGGCTTCAAACATCAAAATCTCATTGCTCGGCTTATCGTAAAACTTCGCATATTGAAAATCCAGCAGAAACACCGAGTGATTGAAATTACCCTTACAAAGCATAACTGCACCGGAATTTACATCTATGTGATTACAACTTGCTTTGTAAAGGCTGACAAACAAAGGTACTGTCTGCATAAGCATTTTGGAACATTCCGACTCTGATTTTGAACGCATCAACACGCCTATATGAGAGCAACTCTGAAAATCCTCAAGTATAATCATGCTTACTTTGGGAATACCCAGAACATTATTTATATGCCCGTAACCGTAGACTTCAGGGACACTAACGCCTTTATCCCTGGCCGTAAGAAGGTTGGCAGTCTCATCCAGCCCATATTTATGATACTTGAGACAGCGTTCTATAGGTTTGAAAAAAAAGGCTTTTACTACAAACGACGACTCTGTCTTCTGCGGATGCCAAAAACGGAAAACAGCTTTGCGCTCATTTAATTTAAGCATCTCAATACCGGCAGGCATCGCACTTTTGGCAATGTCCCTAACGGCCTCCGCAACATACCTTGCTGCCGGAATCAAACTTTCGTCTTTCAGCCACCACCTGATTCCTCTGGAACGGTTGGTAAACTTCAAGATAGACCTGACTATTTTTTGTTTGCTCAGCATATTCGCTTAACCATCCTGTGTTTTCCTGAATACCACAAGACATTGCCGTCCAACTAAGCTCACTTTGGGAAAACGTTCTACAAGTTCAAGTCCTGCCTGCTTCGCAAGACCTATAAAATGGTCGAAAGTAACATAGTTTCCTCTAATTTTCTTTCCCAGCATCTTCCGCCAGTAAAACTTGAGACAATTTTTGTTGTAAAAGCTCAAGGCAACGTATTTTCTCGAAATCCGTGCCAGCTCCTTCAAAGCTCCTAATCTAACCAAGTCGGTTTTCATATGATGGAACAACCTTATACAGAAACATAAATCGGCTGAATTATCCAACAAAGGTATAGATGAAATCTCTGCCCGAAGCAGTCGAACGTTCGCTGGAGGGCCAAATGTTTCCTCACAGACTCTTAGCATATTTATAGAATAATCGGCCATAGTCAGCTCTTTTGTGTGCGAAAAAATCTCAAAGAACCGTCCGTTGCCGCACGGAATATCCACTATATGGGAATCGCTGCCTACCATTTCAAAAAGCCGCTGGGCAAATGTTCTTTCAAAGCGGTCTTGCCTTTTCATTTGCCATTGACGGCCAAGTCTTTTTTTATCGTACTCCCCCCTTCGATAATCTCTGGCTCGCTCTACTGTAGATTCTCTGTTTGTGACCGTGTTGTCTGGCAAACAGGTATTTTTATCGAACATTTTCCTTACCTCGAAAATAGAGATACAAACTGTTTTACAAACTTCATAGCTTGTGTCTATAGAAAATAATAACGCGAATCCTTGTAATTCAAGTGATATTTTTCCGAAGATTTGTAAATCTCGTTATAGTATTGTGATTTTTTTCTCTGGCCATCTTTTTGTCACCATTTGTTTTCTAAAAAAGTGCAAAGGATAGTAATCAATCCTGTTTCGATTGTCAAGTAAACCGGCCGTCGCGGCATCCCTGTCCTGCTGTCAGCGGTTCGAATACATCGCCTCGTAGTATTTTTGATATTCGCCGGAGACGACATTGCGAAGCCATTTCTGGTTCTGCAGATACCAGTTTATGGTCTTTACAATACCCTCATCGAAACTCACTGACGGCTTCCAGTTTAACTGACTCATTATCTTGGTCGCATCAATTGCGTATCTTCGGTCGTGGCCGGGCCTGTCCTTAACATACTTTATCAGCGACTTCGGCTTTTTGAGCTGATTAAGAATCAGTCCTACCACCTCAAGATTTGTCTTTTCATTGCAGCCGCCGATATTGTAAATCTCGCCCGGCTGTGCCTCGGTCAATACCTTCCATATAGCGGCACAATGGTCATAAACATACAGCCAGTCGCGAACATTCAGGCCGTCACCATAAACCGGCAGCTCCTTGTCGTTCAGGGCGTTGTTAATCATCAGAGGAATCATTTTTTCGGGGAATTGATATTCACCATAGTTGTTCGAGCATCTGGTTATATTAAAGCGCAGTCCCCAGGTGTGGCCGAATGCCTTGACCAGATGGTCGGCAGCGGCCTTGCTGGCAGAATAAGGCGAATTTGGCGACAACGGTGTCTGTTCGGTAAAACTGCCTTGGGGTCCAAGCGAGCCGTATACCTCATCGGTCGAAATCTGGACAAACCGTTCCAGCTTTTTTTCGCGGGCGGCCTCCAGCAGTGTCAACGTGCCGGTAACGTTGGTTTCTATGAAAATTTTCGGCTCGGTAATTGAGCGGTCAACGTGACTTTCTGCGGCAAAATTTACGATAGCGTCAATCTTATACTGGTCTATAAGTTTATCAACCAGTGGACCGTCGCAAATATCGCCCCTGACAAATTTATGATTGGAATGATTTTCAAGGCCGGCCAGGTTTTCCAGATTGCCGGCATAAGTGAGCTTGTCGAGATTGACCACAAAGCAGTCGCTATGCTCTGCAAGCACCATTCTGATAAAGTTGCTTCCAATAAATCCCGCACCGCCTGTAACCAAAAGCTTTCTCATAATCTCCTCAAAAATTTCTCCAGCGGTCCCTGCCAAGGCTCAATTGGCTCATCAAGCAGAGCCTTGATTTTATCGCAGTTGAAGCAACTGTTTAACGGCCTTGCAGCAGGGCTGACATAATCGCTGGTTTTGCAGGCAGCCAAGTCGACCGGCATACCGAGCTTTTCTATAATAAACTTTGCCATTCCAAATCGGCTGACGTAGCCTGCACTCGCAAAATGGAAAATGCCCTCGTGCCTTTTCCGCAAAAGACCGCAAATTGCTTTGGCAGCTTCTGTCGTAGCCGTCGGCGAGCCTGTCTGGTCGTCAACGACCTTTAATTGGCCGCCGGTCTTGGCCCGTTCAATCAGCTTCTTTACGAAATTATTGCCATTCAAACCGTAAGTCCACTCGACACGCATTATACAATACCGGCAGCCGCTTTCAATCAAAAGCTCCTCGCCAACAAGCTTGCTCCTGCCGTAAGCGCTTATAGGATTCGGCGTGTCGGTTTCAACGTAAGGTCTGTCGGATTTGCCGTCGAAAACAAAATCGGTACTTATATGCAAGACCCATTTTTTGAATTTCTTCGCCAGCCGACCCAAATCACCAACCGCTTCAGCATTGATTCGGCAAGCCAGGTCATATTCGGACTCAGCCTTGTCGACGTTGGTATAGGCCGCACAATTTATAATCGCTGAGGCGTTTGCAACAACATCTTCGAGTTGCCCCGATTTATCGGGGTCGGTAATATTAAACTCAGGCAGGTCAAAAACCTGATGGTCAATACCTCGCTTGCCACATTCATCGGCTAAATCTGTGCCGAGCATTCCCCTGCCGCCCAGTATAGCCAGCACGTTATCAGCCATCTTTGCGCATCCAGTCGTAAGGGATGTGGTTGTCGTGCGGGTGGAGGCGGTACTCATCCGGCTCCGCATAGTTGTACATTTCCGATGGTATATTCACAATGTAAGCCTCGGTTTCCCCGACACACATCCAGCCGTGCTGAACGCCCGGCGGTATGCGGAGCAGACCGGGACAATGTTCGCCAAGATACACCTCGTTGACAATCCCAAAGGTGGGTGAATCCTGACGCTCATCGTATAGAGCGACTTTAACCATCCCTCTGACAACATAAAAATGGTCGGTCTGCTTCTTGTGGTAGTGCCAGGCTTTTACAATGCCGGGATAAGTGGTGGTAAAGTAAATCTGGCCGAATTTCTCGAACCACGGGTCGTCGGCTCTCATTATTTCACCGAGCCTGCCTCGCTCATCAGGCAACACCTTGGCCCGCCGGACTTTCACGCCCTCAATAAGCTTTCCCGAACCGCGAACTATCAACCCCTCATCCGCAAAAACCGCTTTCAACGGCACCGTTTTTTTTGTCATTGCGGCGGCTCCTTCACAATCAGTTCATTAACCTTGTTTAAAGATTCAAAAGTCCCCGCATCGCTCCACCATCCATCGAGAATATCATACTCCATCTGCTTTTTTGCAATATAAGCGTTGTTGACGTCCGTAATCTCAAGTTCGCCACGGGCCGACGGCTTAAGCTCTCTTATAATTTCAAAAACCGCAGAATCATAAAAATATATGCCCGTTACGGCATAATCCGATTTGGGCTGCTTAGGCTTTTCCTCAATACCGACAACCTTATTGCCCAGCACTTCTGCAACGCCAAAACGGCCGGGGTCGGGCACTTGTTTTAATAAAACCCTCGACCCATTTCTCTGAGCAATAAATCTTTGGGCGTACTTTTTCAGGTTTGCCTGACAAATATTATCACCGAGAATCACAACAATTCTTTGGTTGTTTGAAAAATTCTCCGCCAAGCTAAGCGCCTGGGCGATTCCGCCGGCCTCATCCTGCACTTTGTACGTAAACTGACAGCCGAAATCTTTGCCTGAGCCGAGCAGGCTGACCACGTCGCCCATATGCTCGACGCCTGTTACAATCAGTATTTGCTTAATTCCAATCGAGGTCATTTTCTCAATCGGGTAATAAATCATAGGTTTTTGCCCTACAGGAAGCAGATGCTTGTTTGTAACTTTGGTCAGCGGCATAAGCCTCGACCCTGTTCCGCCGGCAAGAACAACCCCTCTTAAATCCATATCTTCCATCTCCTTATAAACTTGCGCAACCTGGGGATTCTAAACCTTCCAACCTGCGATGTCAATAACAGCTTCCGGAATATCTCCGGATTTATGAAAATCCTGCTCGTTCGTTAAAGATGCTTCTAAAATGCTTGATTACTGATTATGTAAATGATAGTATTTGAATTTTAATTGTGCGGGAACAATATGTCCGGGAAACAGGTGGATATTATTACAGCTTTTGAGATTTGTATGTCATTTATAGCCTGTAATTCCCACAATATCGTGGAACAGATTAAGGAAAATCTGGAATTTTAGAAAAGGAATAAGAATATGGCAAGCTCACAGCAGAATGTTCCAAGCAGTCAACCGGTTACACAAGGCTCTTATAAAGAGGCAGGCATCTATGAAGATGAAATAAATCTGATTGATTACTTGAATGTTCTTCGGAAGCACAAGTTCTTGATTTTACTCGGTTCGGTCTTGCCGGCATTTATAGTCGGGCTGATTCTTTTCATCTCGCTAGGAAAGTACAAAATAACTTATGTCTATGATATCAGTCGGTGGGGTCTCGATGAGAAAAATTATAATGTGCTTGTCGAGCAGTTCTACAGCGAGGAGAATATAAATCAGATTGCGGATGAATTACAAAAAAAAGGTGCCGCTAACTATACCAAACTAATAAGCAAAACAGGAAGCAGGGAAGACCTGAAGAAATTTGTTGATATTGAAGTTTTACCGCCGTTTTTGGACCTTTCCAAAGAAAAAATAACCGACCCAGGTCAATTAGAACAGCTTAGGCAGTCAAAGGCTTTACTGCTTAAATTAACCGTAATTGGGACGCCTAAAAATGACGTTCCTGAAATATCTTTAGCTATAAGAAATAGTCTTGAGAATGTAATGCCGGTATATTTAGTACAGGAACAACTGAATGCTGCCTTATGGGAATGCAGAGCCGGGATGGCTGATGTTGAAGAAAACAGATTTGACAGGGAGCTTACCTTAAGAACAAATAAATCAATTTTAGCCAAACTTAAAAATATAAAAGCCGGCATTTCAGGTGAAAATCAAGGCGGCCTTATCCTCCAGTTCAATATCAGCAATAACAGCGAGTATTTACCCGTTGAGCGTCAAATACAAGCCGCCGAGTCAAAAACGATACAACTCGAAGAACAAATCGCGGCAGAAGAGGAAAAATACAAGTATTATGGGAACTTGTCAGCCTTGAATCAGAAGCTGCTTGCTGAGATAAAAAACTACGCACTTTCGCAATATACAGTTCAACAATTTCAGGCATTTATGAGCGGTTTGCCTGATAGCTACAACGACAAAGAATTAAAGGACTATTTAAATTTGCTTATAAAAAAGATTGATAACAGAATCTCGACAAGTGCTCCTATTACGGCAAGGCCGGAAGTTTATCCGGTTGGCAAAGGCACCGTCAAGAAGAGCGCTATTGTATTTATGATATCATTAATAATATCGGTATTTGCTGCCTTCCTATTAGAAGGCCTCAAAAAAAGTCAAGCTCAAGTTTCTTAGCGGTTGATTATCCGTAGCTCACGAGATAAAGATGTCAGCACAATCAGCGGTTAACTGCAACCCACAGGGACGGAGTCTGAGAAAACAGACCAACGATAATCGATATTAATTACTGCACTGCGGACGGCAAACCCGGCAACCCTACGATGGTAACATTGTGCTGAAAGAATTTTATTAGAAAGTAGTGCAGGTTTTTTATCATAGGAGCAGATATGTTAAACGACAAGATAATTTTGATTACAGGAGGAACGGGTTCCTTCGGACAAAAATTTACGGAGCATCTTTTTAAAAAATATAAACCCAAAAAAGTGCTGATTTTAAGCCGGGATGAGTTTAAACAATATCAGATGGCTAAGATTTTCCCCGGCACTAAATATCCTATTCGATATTTTCTCGGTGATATCAGGGATAAAAACAGGCTCTTCAGAGCCTTTGAGGGTGTTGATTACGTTGTTCACGCTGCTGCGCTGAAACAAGTTCCTGCTTTAGAGTATAATCCCGTCGAGGCCGTCAAAACAAATGTGGTAGGAGCAGAAAATATTGTGGATGCCGCGATTGATGCCAAAGTCCAAAAAGTTATTGCTTTGTCGACGGACAAAGCGGTTAATCCTGTAAATTTATATGGTGCAACTAAATTAGTGGCGGAGAAAATATTTGTAGCTGCTAATGAGTATGCCGGAGGAAGAGTAAAATTTGCAGCAGTACGTTACGGAAATGTCGTAGGTTCAAGGGGGAGTGTTATACCATTGTTCATAAAAGCTAAAGCTAATAAGGCAAAGGAAGTACCTATAACTGACCCTAAAATGACAAGGTTCTGGATTACCCTTGAGCAGGGTGTTGCTTTGGTCGCAAAAGCCTTGAAAGAAGCTGAGGGAGGGGAAATTTTTGTGCCACAGATTCCTTCTATGAAAATCACTGATTTGGCACATGCAATAGACCCTAATTTTAGTTTTAATATAATTGGCATCAGACCCGGTGAAAAACTGCATGAGGCTCTAATATCGGGAGATGAACCAAGGTATACCAAAATCTTTGATGACACGTATGTAATTTTGCCTCAGTTTTTTGGCTGGGAGCGGGTGCACAAGAAATATGAAAAATGCCCGTACGTCCCGGAAGGGTTCACATACACCAGTGATAAAAATAAGCAATGGCTGAATGCTAAGGACCTTGCAAAAATGGTCCAAGAAATAGAAACTGATAAAAATTCAGCTATGGATGTTTAAATGGGAATGGCAGTGAACCTGACTTCTGTAAGCAGATTGGGAGTTGGAACCGCCTCTTTTGGTTTCGATTATGGCATTGCCAACAAGACTGGAAAGGTGCCAAGAGATGAGATTTTCAAGATTCTGGCATATTGCAAAAAGGCTGGGATAAACTTGTTGGATACAGCTTATGCTTACGGGGATAGCGAAAATACTATCGGCGAATGGATGCAGAAAGAAGCGAGTGTATTCAGAATTGTCTCAAAGACGCCTTCTCCGGATAAATTTGACGACAACGATATTGTAGCGTTCTTCCAGCAAAGTCTGAAAAGGTTGCAAATAAAAAACATCTATGGATACCTGATACACAAGTTCGAAGACCTTCTATATCACCGGGAGATATGGAATGTCTTAGAAGTCTTAAAACAGAAGCATTTTGTCCAAAAAATAGGATGTTCCCTCTATAAGCCGCAAGAGCTTCAAAAGCTGTTTGATGAGAAATTGGCTATTGATATCGTTCAGATTCCTTATAGTGTTTTTGACAGAAGATTTGAGTCCTTTCTACCCATACTCAAGGAAAAAAAGGTAGAGGTTCACGTAAGGTCAGTTTTTCTGCAAGGGTTGGTTTTCTTAGACCCAGATAAAGACTTGAGAGGAAATTTAGTCAAAGCGAAATCCCACATCGAAGCCCTGCAAGAATCAGCGATAAATACGGCTGTTCCTATAGAGGCGTTGTGTCTGAATTTCGTATTACTCAATCCTTATGTTGATATCGCAATACTCGGAATTAATAATGTTGGCCAATTGATACGTAACATCAGCTATCTGAATATGATGGAACAGGTTGAACACAGATACCATCAGCTTGATATATTATCTATCGATGACGAAGACGTGTTATTACCCTATAAGTGGAAAGACTAAAATCTTTCTTAGCTGGTATCTATGAAAAAGCTTCTGATTACCGGTAGTTCTGGAATGCTTGGTGCGAATCTTGCCTTTGAGAACAAAGACCGTTATGTCTTATATGGCATTGACAATGCAGCGCCAAGTACTCAATTACGGAAATCATTTCAAATCGATATCAAGGATTCCGGCAAACTACAGGAAGTTATTAGTGAAATCAAACCGGATTTTGTTGTTCACTGTGCGGCAATTACAAACGTTGATGCCTGTGAGGACGATTATATTTTGGCCCGCAAGACGAATGCTATTGCGACCAGAGACTTGATTGCTGCTGCAGGTCGTAAAACAAGATTTATCTATATTTCAACGGATTCTGTATTTAGTGGTACAAGAGGAAACTACACAGAAGCCGACCTTCCCTCACCGCTTAACAATTATGCCAAGAGTAAGCTCGAAGGCGAGTGGTATGTAGAGCAGGAAGCGAAAAACTATGTGATTATTCGGACGAATATGTTTGGATTTAATCGCGTAAGAGGACAGTCTTTTGCAGAATGGATTGTAAACAGTCTGTCGCAACAGCATAAAATCAATATGTTTACCGATGTGATTTTTTCCGCGGTAAGTGTATACACACTTGTTCAACTTATTGAAAAGCTGCTTCTGTCTGAATTTACGGGCAGATTGAATATCGGCACAGACAGCCCTATCAGTAAATACGATTTCGGAATACGTCTATCCGATATATTTGGTTTTGATGTTTCTTTAATTACCCCGATGAGCGTGGATAAATTTGACTTTAAGGCCAAAAGACCTAAAAACACAAGCCTGGATATATCAAAAGCAAAGGGTATTTTTGGCAGTGCACTAAATATTGAGGAAGAACTTGCTCTATTTCACAAAAGATGGGTGGTTTAATTATGAAAGATAAAATCAAAATTGGCAACCATAGTATCGGCAAAGATTGTCCCGTGTACCTGATTGCAGAAATAGGTTCAAATTTCGATGGTGACTTAAAACGAGCCAAATACCTTGTTGATTTAGCGGTTGACTGCGGCGCTAATGCAGCTAAATTTCAGACCTTTAGAAGCGAAACAATAATTAACAAGGAAGCCTTTAAGGTAAGCTCATCGTTTCAGGTTAAATGGAACAAGCCTGTTTGGGATGTTTATAAGCAGGCTGAGTTTCCATTCGAGTGGCACAAGGATATCTCTGATTATTGCGCTTCCAGACATGTCGACTTTCTAACCAGTCCGTATGACTTCGAGGCTGTTGAAATGCTTGAGGAACTGGGCATTCCCGCATATAAAATTGGTTCGGGTGAAATAACAAACCTCGAGTTCTTGGAATATGTAGCCCAAAAAAACAAACCGATTATTCTTGGCTGTGGTGCTGCAACTATGGGAGAGATAAGTGAAGCAGTTAAAGCTATACGTTCTGGGGGAAACGATGATATCGTACTTCTACAATGCGTAACAATGTATCCTTCACCTTTTGAGGATGCAAACATACGTGCAATGTGTACATTACGTGATGCTTTCGACTGTTTGACCGGCTATTCTGACCATACTCCAGGCAGTATAGTACCTCTCGGTGCGGTCGCTCTTGGGGGATGTGTGATAGAAAAGCACTTCACCGATGACAAAACACGCAACGGTCCAGACCACCCCTTTGCTATGGATATTGATGACTTTAAAAAAATGTCAAGCGCAATCAGAACTCTGGAGCTGGCTTTGGGCTCTCCGATAAAGGATATATATCCATGTGAATCCGAAACGATGATTCTGCAACGCCGGTCAATTTTTGCCGCTGTGAATATTCCCAAAGGCACCCTCATAACGCCTGAAATGATTTCCGTGCTTCGTCCTCAAAAAGGGCTTTTGCCGAAGTATAAATCTGTGGTTATAGGAAGAACTGCCAGAGTGGATATCACGGCTGGTGAACCAATAACCTGGGAAAAGGTGTGATTATGATAAAAGGCAAAAAAGTCGGCTTGGCCGCCGTAGAAAAAAGCGATTTGAAACAATTACTGGATTGGCGCAATAATCCTGATTTCAGAAAGTATTTCCGCGAATTCCGGGAACTGAGTATGGCACAACAGGAGTATTGGTTTGAGGAAAAAGTGATAAAAGACCCAGCTACACAAATGTTCAGTATTCGCAACGTTAAAAATGATGAGCTTCTCGGATGCTGCGGTCTGGTATATATCAATTGGGTAGCAAAGCATGCCGATTTATCACTATATATTGGCTGGAACAATGCTTACATTGATGATGCAGGGTATGCTGAGGAAAGCTGCCACCTGCTGTTAGATTATGGATTTGATGAGATTGCCTTAAATAAAATTTGGACGGAAATATATATTTATGATGAAAAAAAGAAGAAACTTTATGACAAATTAGGATTTAAAATCGACGGCATCCTTCGAGATAATTGCTTTTATGACGGAAAATTCTGGAATTCTTATATGTTATCCATACTGGCTTCGGAGTGGAGGGGAAAGAATCGAAGCGAAAACAAGAAACAGAAAAAAATAAACTAACGGCGTTATCTATGCAGTCTTTGCTATGACCGGCCGTAAATTATACAAAGTCCAAGTGAATCATATTGAAGGTCAAGACTATGGTAAGCGCAGAAAAGGTAAAAGAGCAGTACCTCAGCGACAAGCATTTTCATTACCATGAAAGCCAATTTAAAGAACCAAAACGCAGCACCATTGCTCTGTGCAATTTTGTAAGCAAGATTCTGTCGGCGAAAAAAGAGTCGTATAAAGCCGTTGATATTTGCTGCGGTGGGGGCGGGAATATATATCATCTCTCGAAGGCTTTGCCCGGCTCGACGTGGGTTGGGGTTGATTTTGCGGACAAATTTTTCTCGATAGCCAGGAAACATCTGCCGGATGAAACCAAGTATAAATTTACTAAAGGTGACCTCTATAAGCTGAAGGAGGCATTTCCCGCAAAGTCGTTTGACATTGCGTTTTTGATTCAAACGGCAACGTGGCTGCCGGGATACGAAAGTGCCGTTAAAAAAATTATGGGTATAGCGAAAAAGTGGATATTTATAACAAGTCTATTTTCTGATTTTAAAGTGGATGTTTTTGCCGAGGTGGTTGAATACAAAGACGACTGGAGCGCCATGGAAGATTCGCCATACAATTACAACATCTATTCACTCGGTAAATTCAAAGAATTCTGCCTTCGCAACGGAGCGAAAGAAGTGATAGCGGAGGATTTCAACATAGATATAGACTTGCCCATTCCGGAAAATAAAGTTATGGGTACTTATACAATCAAAAGCGGCGATGGAACAAGACTCCAGTTCAGCGGGGCGATGTTTATGCCATGGAAAATGATAGCGGTAAGGCTCGAGTAGACATGGAAAAAAATATTCTTGCCATAATTCAGGCCCGTATGGGCTCGACAAGACTGGCTGGCAAGTCAGATGAGTTTATTTCTATTTCGTAAAGCAATCACAGTAAGATAGTTAATGAAGGTTACTATTGCTCTTTGAAAAGTTAAACGAACGCACAGTCAATATCCGATAATACGGGAATGAGACCCGTAGGAAGCCCTCAACAATTGGAGCAACGGCGGCGAAAAGCCATCTCGTTGCTGGAACAAG
>Ga0315282_10009633_pt1 | contig 15324 bp, 15 predicted proteins | sample YL17G07_20_MG_FD_203693 | JGI IMG/M metagenome (GOLD analysis project Ga0315282, IMG submission 203693) | Sediment microbial communities from Yellowstone Lake, YNP, Wyoming, USA - YL17G07_20 | ecosystem: Environmental > Aquatic > Freshwater > Lake > Sediment | place: USA: Wyoming | collected... | reverse complement strand
ACTCCAGAGAAGAGCTTAAAAAAGCAAACCCAGACTTGATCGTCAACTCGTTAAAGGAAAAAGACAGAATTCTCAATTTCATTCTCCGATAAGATGGCTACGCCGCCTGTTTGGTACTATTCTCACCGTGCCTTTTTTGGACAAGTGGCGCACATCTAACAAACTCCCTTTCATTTTCTCGTTGATTTCCGCCTATTTAGTGATAATCTGGCGCCTTGGCTGAAGTCCCGTGTCTTATAGAAGATTCTTTCATAAGAGTTATTTGAACATGCGCACAAGAGTGAATTGGGGGAAGGGAGAATGGACGAAGGGCGACTGACTTCTGTCAGTCAAGTTATCTGTGATCACGCGAAACAGAGGCGATATACGCAGAGACGCTTCGACATACTGAACGGGTTCGAGCTTGTTGTGACAAGATGCTGTAATTGCCATAAAACCCTCGCTTTAGAAGTGAAAAAGCTCAGCTAGCCACCTGACGTTAACTCTAAACATTTTGCGATTGCGTCTTCTCTCATCAAAATCAATGGACCGGGCTGTATCTGTACTTAGATAGGTGCAAGTCATCAAAGAAAAAATATTAACGAAGCAGAACAAATAAGAACCAAGAAAAGCGAGTTGACATAAAAAACTTATGTTTAATGAAAAACAGGCTATGGATTGACGATACTATCTGGTAAAATGGGGAGACGGGTTAAGCTATTTTCCATCGTTATCCTAACCGCATTGTCAGTCAATATATGGTCATCAGCCTCCATTCTTAATCTCCAATCGACTGGTGGATCAGATGCGAAGGACCGCTACGCCCAGGAGATTGAAGTACCCCTATGTTACAAGGTTCAGAGCGTATACAAACATGGGATAGTGGTAATCGTAGTAAGCAGCCTTGCAGCTGTAGTCTTGCTGAGGAGAAGAAGGAGAAGATGGTCATTGATCATATCTTGGTGAGTTTGGCTCTTCTTCTGTAGAAGTCTATTTTCTCTGGTGGTTGTACGTGGATCTCGAAGGGTTCCTTTATCCCAGAGTTCCAGAGCGCATAGTGCACCCTAGCTGGCTCCAGCTTAGTGACTACGAGAACGTCTATGTCGCTTGAATAGGTTTGTCTGTTCTCCGCTACGGAGCCGAAGAGGTAAACCTCTGTCTGTGTATCTAGTTTGCTGAGGGTTTCTTTGATGGTTTGTAGATGTTTCTCCAAGTCTCTGAAGACTTCTTGTCTCTTGAGGGCTGTCTTAACTAAAAACTTACGCTCCATTTCTTCATCACTTCTTCAACCACTTTCGTCAACCTTTCAGCCTCTTCCCTTCTGAATTCTCTCATCACATATCTGGAAGTTATATACGCGTCTTCTAGCATACCTAGTTCCAGAAGACATCTCTCCAGCAGACCCTTTATAGCCGACTTTTCCTCGTCTGACGCCAGATCTGAGAGCATCTCCAAGAGGGCTCTTACACTATGCGTCCGTGGGTAGTCGACGCCGCTGGCCAACATCTTTGATTTGAGGAAAAGTTGTAAGGCTTGTTCAAGGCTGAAAACTGAGAGACCGTAGAAACCTTTGTTTATCTGGTATTTCGCAGTCTCCAGAAACTCCTTCGATCTTTCCAGCAGGTATGCTGCCTCGTCTCTATGAGTCAAGCTTACTCCTCGCTTCTGAAAATAGTTTATATAGAATGGGTATTTAAGTGTCTAAGATAAGAGGGCGTTTTCCACTTCAAGCCGAAGTCACCCTCGTAAAGTATACGTCAGCCAAATGCTTCAATCTCGAGGCTGCATGCTCCCTTAGAAGCAGGCGTACACAGGGCTTCCCCATGGACGTATTCGCCCTCCAAATGGTCCATCCCTATTGTGGACATAAACGTTTCCAAACTCCACGTAGAGCCTCCTGTTCATCTGCCTTACGAGGATTATAGCGAGTATACTTTTCGACCCGGGCTAGCCGTGGAGAGGACAAAGCAAAAAATAACACATAATTCACTCATCGACATCGCCTTGTAGAAGTTAAAGATTTGTCTTAAAAATGGTGGACCGGGCGGGATTTGAACCCGCGGCCTCCTGATTGCGAATCAGGCGTTCATACCAGACTGAACTACCGGCCCAAACACTTTCCATCCGAAAGAGAACATGCATCAAAAGAATTTAGCGTTTTCGGAGTTTATCCGTTAAGGCTCAAAGGATTTCGCCATGTTTGCTCTTGGCTTTTTTCGTTAACCAGTTTGCAGTTTCCACTAGCGCATGTACAATCAAATATTGACACTGTTCAGATACGCTTTAGGCGTGTAAAGAAAAATAATGAGGGTTGAAGTTGAAGAATTAGACGTACTTTTTGTCGTTGTAGCAGTACCATCTCTGGTATTCTTTGATGTAGGTTAGCGGACGACCACATGTTGGGCAGGTCGGCTGAGCTGGTTGAGCGGCTTGTGCTGGTTGCGCTGGAATCGAAGGCTCAGTTGCGGCTGGCTTCAGAATCACAAAGTCTCCTGCTCCTTGAATGTTGTCCCAAGCGACGTCTCGAATATCGCCGTCCTTGTCTTCAACGCTCAATGAAATGCCGGCTTTTCCAACTGTGAAGCCTACGTCCTTAACGGTTCCTACAATGTTTCCATCTGCGTCAATAACCTTCATGCCTATGAGTTTGTCCTTGGTAACGCTCTTTTCTTTCTGCGTCTTAGCCAACGAAACACCTCAGAGATAGTATCTAATGGTATAGGGTTTTATAAGCTTTGACCCAGCCCTGCAGCAAAATTAGTAAAGGTAATCGGCAATAAAACCGCTTAAAAAAACGAATTGTGCAGCCTGTAGCTCGCGTTTTAGTCTGATAGAAAATGATAATAACACCTTGCGATGAAATAGCGTTAGGGTTAAAAATGGCAACAGGAAGCAGTTCAGAACTCGACATGAATCATTGGCTCTATCGCTTTCTAGCGCTCATAATTGACAGCATAATAATAGGCATTCCAGTATACATCATATGGAACTTCGTATTCTGGTCGCTTTTCTGGAGCGGCGCGTGGTGGATGTTAGGATACGGATCTTGGCTATTGCTTCCGTTACTCTTAGGCATAATTGAGGTATTTTACTTCGTTATCTTGGACGTTTCGTGGGGTGCTACAGTGGGCAAGAGAGTCTTAGGATTACAGGTGCAGATGGTAGACGGCGGCAAAGTACCATTCGGCAAAGCATTCATCCGCAACATAAGCAAGATCTACTGGCTTTTCCTCCTACTGGACTGGATAATAGGAATAGCTACGCCTGGACCTGACCGACGCCAGAAATATACTGACCGTATGGCAGGCACCACCGTCGTTTCAGTGAAGCAACCATTCGTATCTGCTGCGCCGCCTCCGCCACCTCCACCGCCAAGCTAATAACTCGCTTGCTTTGTGTTCCAAGAAGAGCCAAACTCCCCTTTTTTAATCATTTTTTTGGAAAGATGCATCAACTTGGCTTTTGGCAATTTCTTCTTGTAGTCCATCAGCAATAGTGCTTTGTCAGTTCATTCAACAACCTCATAAACCCTTTGATTAATCTAGAGTGAAGACAGTGTGCCGTCTCTGCTGTGAACGTGTCTAGTGGATCGCAACGTAGACTTTCCTGTCATCTATCTGATACTCATGCCATTCCGCTTGGAAGTCGCGACTGCTGTGCATATACACTTTTTTGGCGCGAACCAACTCCGCCATCTCCTCCAAGTAAGACTCCAAAAGCCCTATGCTCTCGTCATCCAACTCAGCAATATGAACCGCGTCCAAAACATCCGTCGGCACATAACCAACCTCCTTCCTCAGGGCTTGAACACGACGGGCTAAGTCTCGCATCAGGCCTTCACCCAACAGTTTTTCATCGCGGTGCCCACTCACAAACACGTACACTTCGCCTTCCGAAGCAGAAACCCAGTTCTCACCCGCAACGTACTCTGGAACTTGCTGGGCATATTCTACCGCTTTAACATTTGTCAGCTCCAAGAACAAGGATTCTACGCCTCGCAGGGTGTTGGAAACTTTTTCTGGCGCGACAACGATCACCTTGCCAAGCGGCCATCTTCTCTTCAGCTTTGCTTGTTGCCTCGCAGCATAAACCAAGGAAACGCACTTGAAAAGAATCTCAAACTCTTCTTCTAATGTTTTGTTTCGCATTTTCTCGTCTGGTTCAGGCCAACTTTCAAAGTTTATCGAGGCGGGCAGTTTTCGGTTGAGTTTCCTGTAGACTTTCTGGTACAGTGCTTCGCTGAGGTAAGGCGTGACTGGGTTGAAAAGTAGAGTAACCGTCTTCAGCGTGTAATGCAATATTGCGTATATTTGCTTTCGTCTTTCAAGGGTTTCAGGGTCGTCCGTCCAAAGCTCTTTCCGTATCATTGGCACGTAGAGCCTGCTCAACGTCTCGATGACGAAAGCCTCTAAAATCGCAAGGGCAGAGTTAAACTCGCATCTTTCCAACTTGTCTGTGTATTCTTTGATTGCCCATTGCAGTTTCGAGAGCAACCACTGGTCTGGAGGCTGCAGCGTGTCTAAGATTTTGCTCAATACTAACTGGTCCTTTGCAGGTTTGAAACCGTCGAACTCGGCGTTCTGCAAGAAAAACCTGCTCAAATGATAAAGCGTAGACAACACTTGGTAAGAACGGCGGTTAAGCTCTTGAAGGTCAAAGTTCATGAAATCTATGGGCGAGCACTTCCGCATCATGTAGAACCTGCACAAGTCCGCTGAGTGTTTCTCCAAAAGTTTGTTCGCTTCCACTATATTGCCCAAACTCTTGCTCATCTTTCTGCCTTTTGCGTCTTGAGTTAAACCTTGGAACAAAAACGCGTGATACGGACTTTCAGGCTTTCCTGTTAGTATGACGTATTCTAAGAGGAGCGAGTTAGCCCACCCGCGAGTTTGGTCTATTCCCTCCGTTAGGAAATCCGTTGGCACAAATTTCCCGAATTCGTCGTCGGTGAACCTCGCGAACGGTGAGGCGCCGCTGTTGTGCCAAGTGTCCAAAACGTAATCTTCCCTGCGCATTAAGCCACCGCACTTTTCGCATCTAAGTGTGACGTGGTCAACCCACGGCTTATGCAACTCGAAATTCTCAGGCACCTTCTCCAAAGCGTTCGCCATTAATTCTTTTTTGCTGGTCGCTAACCTTTTTTGCCCGCAGCTTTCACAGGTCCATATCGGCAGGGGCGTGCCCCAAACTCGCTCTCGGGAGATGCACCATGGCTTACCTTCTTTCAGGAAAGATACGAAGCGGTTTTTGGGCTCTTCAAAGTAATACTCGATTTTTTCCGCTGCCTCCAGAATCTTCCTGTTTATTTTGTCAGTTCTTAGGAAGTATTCTTTCCTCGCCAGCCAGACCAGCTTGTGGTGTGAACGCCAGCACGTCGGATACTCATGCTTGACCGTTTTAACTTCCACAAAGGCATTTCGATTGCGAAGTTCTTCAACAACTAAATAATCAGCATCTCTCGCGAAAACGCCGTTGAATACGCCTGCGTTCCTTGTGAATTTGACTTCATCGTCGAAAGGAGCGAAGACAGGAATGCCTCGTTTCTGTGCAGCCCAGAAATCCTCTTCGCCGTTTCCAGGCGAGAGGTGGACAACGCCAGTTGCGGTGTTAACGTCCACGAAATCTTCGCAGATGACCTTGTGCACAAGCGAGTGCTTGCCTTCAAGTTCAGCCTGTTTTGGGATTATATCCTTGAGCGGATAATCGTATTTTGTTCCTTCGAGGCTTTTGCCCGAGACAGTTTCTGTGATTTCGTATTTTTTTATGTCGAGTTCCTGCATGACTGGCTCAACGCGCTGCCGCGCCATGATCCAGCGTTCATCGCCGACTTTCACTTTAGCGTATTCTACTTGTGGATGAACTGCAAGCATCGTATCCGTTATAATCGTGAAGGGCATGGTCGTCCATATGAGAAAATACTCGTTTTGGCTGTTGGCTAATTTGAATTTGAAGTATAGGGAGGGGTCTTCAACTTCCTTGTAGGAGCCCTCGTAGCCCACTTCAGCACTGCTCAATGACGTTTGGCAGCCGGGACAGTAAGCCACAACGTAGTAACCCTCTTCGAGTAGGTTCTGTTCCCAAGCGCTTTTGAGGTACTGCCATTCTCTCTCGATGTAGTCGTCAAGGTAGGTCCAGTAAGCTTTTTTCTGGTTTATGAAAATCCCCAGGCGCCTGTCGGCTTCCACCCATTCGCGGTGATACTTCAGTATAACCTTCTTGCATTCTTCTATGAAGCGTTCTTCGCCTACGCGCTCCATCAGTTCTCGCTTGTTCTTCACGCCTAAAAGCCTTTCAACTTCAAGCTCAACGGGCAAGCCTTGGCAGTCCCACCCAGCCCAGAAAGGCACGTAGTAGCCCTGCATGGTTTTCCAGCGATAGCGGATGTCCTTCATCACGCGCCCCCTAGCGTGGCCTATGTGTGGAATTCCATTCAAAGTGGGCGGACCCTCAACATAGCCTAAGAGACCTTTATTGTCTTTTTCCCAGAGTTCCAGTTTGTCGCGTATCTGGTTTTTTTCCCAAAATTCGCGGATTTCCTTTTCCAGTTCAAGCGGGCGATAATCTGTCGTAAGGCTGAGGCTAGAATCAGCTTTGGATTTGGCAGTCACCTTTCATCCCAGTACACCGCAAATACATCGAAACAGTATATAAAAGTATTAAGCTTTTGAGCTTGCACTTTGCTGTAAGTGACTGAATCGGGGAATGTGACCAGCTGGTTCGCGTTGTTGATTAGATGGCTCTTCGAAGCTTATACTGGCAAAAAATTTGACTCCACCCTCATAGAAGCCAACTTTGAGAGTCGAACCTCAAAGGGAGTGAACTTATATCTGACGCGCATGATTAACATAAGCTAGACGTATTTAAAGAACTCCAGAGCTGTCGCCTTCAAAGTGATTCAGAGGATGTGCTCATGAAAAAGTTAAGCTTAGCCGTTTTTAACACGCAACCGCCACATTTATACTTCGGAGGCGTGGAACGCCGCATAGTTGAAACGGCTAAGAGATTGCTAAGTGAGGTTGGCACGAGCGTTTACTGTGGTACGAAAGCAGGGTTCAAAAAAACCGCTTTAGTTGACGGGATAACTTTTGTTCCATGTTTTTCCACAGATGCGCTTTTCCCGCTGGACAACTGGTTTTTCAACAAGACCCTTTCCAGAGCGACGGACGCGATTAAAGCGGATGTTTACGAAGCTCACACCGTCAGCGGCTACGGGTTCTTGAAGGCTCTTAGAAAACGGAACATCATGAAACCTTTCATACAAACGATCCACGGGGTTCTTGCAGACGAATACGCGCAATCGTTCCAAGGCGCATCTCCAACGTTTCGGGCAAAGCTTGCTAACCTCATTATGTGGCAGCTTTCAAGAATCGAAGAGGAATCGGCTAAAAACTCAACTCTGATAGTGACGGTGAGCGAATACTCTTCCAAGAAAATAGTCCAATTCTATGGTGTGGATAAGGCAAAGATAAGAATAGTGCCCAATGGCGTTGACCTTCAAAGGTTTAGGCCAGTCGAAGGTGGCGAGAAAGTCAAGCGTAGCCTTGGAATAAACAATAAGCAATGTGTACTTTTCGTTGGCAGATTAATACCCAGAAAAGGATTACTTTTTCTCATCGAAGCAGCTAAACAAATCGTTAAAGAACGCAGCGAAACCGCGTTTGTAGTTGTTGGAAACGGTCCTCTCAAGAATCATCTAATCTCATACTTGGAAAAGGTAAACCTTTCAGATAACTTTGTTTTTTTAGGCGACGTAAACGAGGATGTGCTCCCAGCCTTGTACAATTGCGCTGAAGTGTTCGCTTTGCCGTCAATCCAGGAAGGACAAGGCATAGCGTTGTTAGAAGCTCAGGCAACTGCCAAGCCAGTTGTTGCCTTCAATGTGGGAGGAGTCCATGAAGCCGTATTAGATAAGGAGACTGGGTTGCTAGTTAAGCCAGACAGCCACGAATTAGCCGACGCCATTCTGAACCTTCTGTCAAACGGGGCTTTGAGGGAGAAAATGGGGGCTAAAGGTCGGGAATTCGTTCGCAACAATCTTTCTTGGGATATTTGTGCCCAAAGAATGCTTCAAGTTTACAGCGAGGCAGCACAAGAGGTTAATGGTTAGACACCAAGCTTCGAAGGAACATTCAACATGCGACGTTCAAAGCCTTTGCCAGACGTTTCAGGTCGCTATCGCTCATCCACTCGGTTTTCAGGTACTGGCAAATTCTCTCGTCGCTGAGTCCCAGTCGCCGCGCTTCTTGAACCGTGTAACGGTATGCTTCAATTTCGGTGGGTCGTTCGATGTACTCGTATCGGGTGTCGAAAAGTTCCTTTCCTTCCATAAACTGTTTAACATGGTACAGTTCATGGATAACGTCTAAGTAAATGTCAACTCTGTTGCCGCTGCTCAGATAGCGCGCGTTAACCATCAAATGCCCGTTCATGTCATCAACGCCCATGTAGCCGCCGAACCCCATAAACTCAATCTTAAGGTTGCGGAGGACCTCTTCGGTTTCTTCGCCGAAAATCCTCCTTACGGCTTCTACTTTTTCGAAACCCTTGAAGTACTCTGTGAACCTGCGGGTTGAGGTACCCACCCGAATTATCCTGCGCAACCGCAGTCTCCTGAACAAGCGGAAAATACTGAACACGATGTACTCAAGCCAGTCCATGCTCGCTAACCGCTCCTATTTGAAGGCTGAAAGGTATTCAAGTTTCATACCCATGCGCGCTAAATCCGCAGGGTTTTCTACGCAGCCTATGCTGGCGTCAATATTGCGGTGCACGGGGTGAACCCACATGCCTTCTGGCGCAAGGTTAAATTGCAGAGGAACTTCCATTTTTACCCCGTGCCTTTCTTTCAAATCCTTGATTAATTGCCCTTTACTGCAAGCACTGCGAATAGATGTGTAGCTCTGTAGTAGCTGCGGCGAGGCAAAGGCTCCGATGCCATGCCACAATGCCGCGTTTTCAGGCGAACCCAGCGAGTAAAGGAAGAACTGCGGCGAAGACGGCGTTTCCGAGAAGCTATAATCAGCAAGTTTTTCGCCCCTTACTGTAAAGTTATCTTGAGCCTGTGCGATGCTAACGTCATCTGGGTCAATCGCGTTCGGATAAAGCCGTGTGGTTTGGTATTTGATGCTGATGTTTTCGAGTTTGGTTTCGTTGAAGTAGATTTTGCCTCGGGCGGCGCGTTTGGAACCGTAGCCCTTCTTCGAATGGGGCACAGTCAGCAACGTTGTTCGCTTTGTCATGCTTCTTCCCATGCAATCATACGCTTGCTTAACTGCTTCGTAGTCTCTGTGGGTCTCGCTAATTATGTGATGCAGTAAGCCATCCTTTGTTTCGGCTTGCAGGGTCGCTAAAGGCATGCGCAACGCATAAAGCGATAAATCGATTCCAAAAGCTTCTGAGAGATTTTCCATCTGCGCGCACTTTACTGCGTCCACCAAATCCAAGTAAGAGCCTTCGGCGCTTTCAAGATAGTGGTTTACGAGTACCGCTTCGCTTTTTGAGATTAAAGTTCCTTCATACTTAGTTACGAACTGTTGGTCTACCCTAAGCCCTTCTGTCTTGACATAGGCTGCTGGAAAGGCGCTTTGGCCGCTGGTTACGATTGATTCTTTCAGGGGGTTCATGGAGTACCTGTCTGGCTCTGTATCGTCAGTGTTAAGCAGAAACGGGATAATAGGTCCTTGAGGCTGCTTTTTCAGTGCTTCGCATACTTGGGCAACATCATTGGTATCTGGCTTGTGTAAGCCGTAATCGTGAAAGTAGTTCCCGCAAGCTTCGAGCATGCGCGCGCCTATGATTCCTTGAACTTCTTCTACGGTTAACTGCGGGTTTGAATACTCAACTGAACTTCTTAGAAAGAAGCGGTTTCCTTCAAAAGTTGAGTTGACTCTGTGGCCGTTTTTGAATCGAAACATGGATACAGGTTTTCCGTTTTTTTCTTCCTTGAAGCCGGCGAGCTTTTCAACGATGGTTTTCACGCAATGCCATGAGCTTTCAAGGAAATTCGCCACGAGCATACGGCACAAGTCCTCAGTCATTGAACATCATCCTCTTTCCAAAGATTCCGCTATGTATGTGCAGTTTTTAGCGACAGCGGGACCTAAAAACATTCTCGTTACGCGAAAAATTTCTCGAAACCCAGCTTTGAACAGCGTTTCAAGAAGGACGGTTTCTTCTGTCGGTACGCAAGTGAAGACATCGAGATTTCTTAATTTGCCGAGGATGGTTTTAAGGAGCGTCACGGCGATGTCAACACGGTTTTGACGGCATATTAGAGGTCCAACCTCAGCCATTTCGTCATAAACTTTTGCCGCACAGTACCCTATGATTTCATGGTTGTCAGCCGAGATATAACATAAATTGCCCGTGTTAAGAAGAATGGGCTCCAGCAGCTTCTTTCTATGCGCTCCAAAACATTGACAATCAAACTCCATTAATGCAGGAATATCCTGCTTCTTTGCCTCCCGTAATTGTAACGTTCCTTCAGTTACGGAAGAAACGGTTTTTCCTTGAAAAACCAAAAAATCCACGTCAGGTTTGAAACCGAAATTCTTGTAGAACTCGATTAAGTGCGGATAAGCATAAAGCCCGATTGTCTCTACACCTGTGCTTTTTAAGTAGTCTACCGCATGTTTCACCAAGAAGGCTCCAGCGCCCTTTTTTCTGTAACCTTCCTTAACTATCAGGTTGCCAAACCATCCCACTTTCCCAAAACTGACACTCGTAGCGATGCCTACGCGTTCTGAACCGTGAAACAAGACAAAGCATCCTTTTGGTTCAAGTTTCTTCATGAACTCGAAATCCTCCAAAGCCATGTTCCAGTCCATCGTGTTGGCAAGTTGAACCGCAAACGAAAAATCCTCAACGCCCATTCGCTTTACACGAGGCATATGATTACACTCTTCCCCTAGAACATAAGCCTATACCAGCACCCTTATGAGTCCCTTTTTCTTTGCTTAAATCAACTGGAGTCGTACCTCGTTCAGTCAAGGCGCAAAAAATCCGCTGAACATCGCCAGAGGCTGGTCATTCTGTTTTGAGAAGTGGGGCTGGAGAGATTTGAACTCTCGTCTATAGAGCCCGAGTCTACAAGCCTAGACCAAGCTAGCCGACAGCCCCGCTTCAGCGCATTTGTGGCCTTTCCTCATTGAGAGGTCATAGAATAGTGTTGCTTAACCTTTAAACTTTTAGCGGTCAAAAGTTTCAGAGGGAATTGTCATTAAGAAGTAGGAAGAAGCAAAAAAGGATGGAAACCTGAGTTTCTATGTAGTTGCCACTGTTGGAGGCGTAGTTGTGGTGGGCGTGGTAGCAGGTTTTTGAGTCGTGGTGATTCTTTTGTGATAGATTCTTGCGGCTATGCAAAGTCCTGCGGCTACTGCAGCTAGCCAAAAAGGCCATTGGAACTCTGCCGAAAGGAGAACGCTTATGGTTGTGCCTTCGGTAAACTCTGTCGGCAATGTGCTAGTCGTTGATCCCGCCAGCGGAACATTGAAGTGTAGTATGGCTTGAACGAGCAGCGTTAGCGCGAAAAGAACGGCCACGAAGAACAATAACGTGAATAGTGGTTTCTTGTAAGCGAAGCCAAGCAGGTGTTTGGAGTAGGACTTTGTTGGAGCGATGGAATAAACTATCATCACTATGCCGCTTGCAACTAGGGTGAGTAAGCTCACCACGTTAAGCGCCCATATCAATGGTATTGTGAACGTAGTACCTATAAGGTCAAAGTTTGTGTTTAAAGGTGAGACGTTTGCCTTCGCTAGGTTTTCGCCAATTGTGAGCTGCCACCATGGACTAAACAGTGACACGATGATTACCACGATTGTTGTGACGCCGCCGGCGAGACCAAACCAGTTTATTTTGGCTTGCATGTTTTTCACCCATTTACGCTATTGGAACGTTCGAAATCTTAATGTGCTCATTCGTTTGGACATTGATTCCATTGACGTTAATAATGAGTCCCACCAACTCGACGTCAATGCTTTGTGCTCCTGCGTGGGCAGTCTGAAAGTGATTTATGGCATCTTGTGTCCAAGTTCCAAGGACAGTTATTGTCGCAGTTTCGCTCGCGCGGATGTTGACTGGATTGTTGAGGGTGGCATGACCTAGAGGGAAATTATGAGCATCGCATTGAATGTCCGCGGACATTGAGTTGATTGTCAGATCGAAGTTGAAAGGATTTGTAAACCTAAAGGTTAGTGCGACTGTTTGTGATGTGACATTGTATTGTGAATCCACAAAAACGGGAGGTTCCAGTGGATTTCCAGTAACAAAAGTGCCGTTCATTATTTTATTTACCTCAGGAGGAATTACCAATCCCAGCAGGTTGTTTTGGTACACGAGTAGTATTCCAGCAATAGGTCCTACAATAGTGGCCAGCGTTATTAGGGTCAGAAGTAGTCGTATTTTCTGCATGACAACTCTCCAATTTTTCCAATCTGATTAGGTAAGCAAAATGCTGTTTTTATGGTTTATGAAGGTTGCATCAGTTTTCGAACTACTTGACACCGTTCCTTCGACATAAGCGATTATAGGTATTGTAGGGAACGCCATCGAAAAAGGCGGCTACTAATAACCTACGCTTTTATTCCCTAAAAGGCGTATTTAAAACTTCTTTGACTTTGTTGCTTATAACCGGCCCAAGGCCGTAAACCGTTTTTGACCAGTCATCCACGTTAATCAGGGCGTTCAAGGGTGTCTGATAGGATTTGAGTATAGCGGTGGCTTTTTCCCTTCCGATGTTGGGTAAACTGGCGACGAAATACATCTGGGCATCAGATAACGTTTCAGTTTTCTTGAAGGGATGAACCGTTGGAGTCCTCTTCTCAACAATTTGTTCCTGCCTAGCAGCCACGTAAAGGAAATCAATTGTCTCCTTGTAGGATGATGTGTTAACCAAGGCTATGCCGTTCTTTGCCAAATTAAACATGGCGCCCCAAATCGCTACGGGCTGAATATGGCTGAACTTGTAGATTATTGGCAGATAACCCTCTAGGAGTATCAGCGATTTCGGGTAAGCCTCCTTGAGCCTAAATAACTGCTCAAAAAGGTATCTGCGAGTGAGCGTGTAAACAAAGTCGTGGACGGTTTTTCTTTCCACCGCGCACTGGTCAGACAAGATGTAGTCACCCTTTTCTAGGGTTTCGGTTTTAACGTTGACGCCGCGTTCTATAAGGCCCTTGACGATTTTGGCTGCAGTGTTCGCCTCACGGCTGTCAACAATAATTGTTGGTTCTTCATCGTTCTTCTTTTTCTCTCTTAAGTATGGAAGTAGAGTTTCAGTTCCAGACATAGGCTCAACTCTGGTTAAGGTAACCTCAGCTTTCATATTTATTTTACTTCCGCTCCTGAATAATTTACCTCTCCGCTGAAATCACGCCATGTTCAAGTTTTTCTAAAGCCGAACACACTTCTCAATAATAGAACCGAATGCATCAAGAGCGATTCGCACTTTCAGTGCTCACTTCTGCTCATGAAGGATTGTGTGGTTTACCCAAAATTCAGCGTCTTTTCTAGCGCAGCTCACTCCAGTCTTGTGAAGAGTATAGAACCGTGATTATTCGTATCTTGTTAAGTATAACGGCTTATTTGCTTCCCTTCGTCTTTCTTCCAAAGGCACATTTTTTAATGAAACGGTCTCCAGCATTTCGCTCAAGCGTTCTTCACTGCTTTTTTGCTCTAGGCTGGAGCGGAGTTCCTCATCTATCAGGGACCTTCTTGATTTCCTAACGCGAGAACCCATCGACACTCACGTCTTGCTTAAGTAATCCAAAAAGTAATAATAGTCTATGCAAAATAATAAAGTTTGTGATTGCCACACTACAGTAACAAACAGTCACATGGAATAGACAAAAAAATGCTTATGTTAATGATGCATAAATTGTTAAAAGAATTAAAAAAATGGGAGAGTTTAGGGTCCCTTTTTGGTGATTTCTTTTACGACGCCAGCAGCTACAGTTGTACCCATGTCTCTGATAGCAAAGCGGCCGAGCTCTGGAAAGTCTTGGTACGTTTCTAAAGCTATTGGATGCAGAGGCTCCATTCTCACCCAAGCAGCGTCGCCTGTTTTGAGAAAGCTAGGTTTCTCTTCAACGACTTGTCCTGAACGTGGATCTATCTTCTTTATCAGTTCAGTGAATCTGCATGCGATTTGTCCCGTGTGGTAGTGGAGAACTGGCGTGTATCCAGCGGCAATTGCGGTTGGGTGGTAAATCACAATTATTTGTCCGATGAACTCTTTGGCCACTGTGGGCGGGTTGTCTACTGGTCCTGCTACGTCTCCGCGGTGGATGTCCGTCCTGGCTACACCTCTCACGTTGAAGCCTATGTTGTCGCCTGGTTCAGCCACTGGGATTCTCGTGTGATGCATCTCTAACGACTTCACTTCTGCAGTCTTGTTGGACGGCATGAAAACAACGTTGGCGCCTTCTTTGAGCACGCCCGTTTCAACTCTGCCAACAGGAACCGTGCCGATGCCAGTAATGCTGTAAACGTCCTGGACGGGAACGCGTAAAGGCTTGTTAGTGGGTTTAGGAGGCAATTCAAAAGTGTCCAACGCTTCCATCAAAGTTGGCCCAGTGTACCAAGGCATTTTATCGCTTTTCTTAACGAGATTATCGCCTGTCCATCCTGAAACTGGCACAAAGTGAACCTTTTCAACCTTAAAGCCCACCATCTTGAGCATTCTCGAAATCTCGTTTTTGATCTCGTTGTATCTGTCTTGACTCCAGTTGACAGACGCATCGTCCATTTTGTTCACCGCAACGGCCAACTGGCGAACGCCTAAAGTGAAAGCCAGAAACGCGTGTTCTCGTGTTTGACCGCCTGGGCCTATGCCAGCTTCAAACTCGCCTCTTTTAGCTGAGCAGAAAAGTATAGCGCCATCTGCTTGGCTTGCGCCTGTAATCATGTTCTTGACGAAGTCCCTGTGCCCCGGCGCGTCTATGACCGTGAAGTAATATTTCTTGGTTTCGAACTTCAGGAATCGCAGGTCTATTGTTAAGCCTCGTTCTCGTTCTTCCTTGAGGTTGTCGAGAACCCATGCGTACTTGAAGGTGCCCTTGCCCATTTTCTCGGCTTCTTCTTCGTAGGCTTTCATTGTTCTTTCGTCAACCGCTCCTGCTAGGTAAAGCAAGTGTCCGGTGGTGGTGGATTTCCCGTGGTCTACGTGCCCCATGATTACGAGGTTTAAGTGGGGTTTCTCGCTTTTGCTCATTCCTTTTTCCTTCCTCTATTTTTCAATTTTTCCTTAAATTGTAGTGATTTCGTTAACACAACTGTGCTTTCAATTATTTTAAGTTTATGATGACATAACTGCTATGAAACGCGGCGAAACTAGAAATGATATTA
>Ga0315282_10009632_pt1 | contig 15326 bp, 13 predicted proteins | sample YL17G07_20_MG_FD_203693 | JGI IMG/M metagenome (GOLD analysis project Ga0315282, IMG submission 203693) | Sediment microbial communities from Yellowstone Lake, YNP, Wyoming, USA - YL17G07_20 | ecosystem: Environmental > Aquatic > Freshwater > Lake > Sediment | place: USA: Wyoming | collected... | reverse complement strand
TGATAACGCCGCTCTACTCCATACTGAGGTCCATAAGATGAAGATGATAAGGAAGTGGTTTAAACAGCTAAAGGTCCGCTTTAAAGAAGAAACCGGCATCGGGCTGGTAGAGTCCTTAGCTGCGGTTGCCATCCTGGGGACGGCCGGTATTGCCTTTGTCCTGTCCCTGTCAACCGGGGCTGTTGCCGTGCGTGAGAGCGACCAGGAAACGGTAGCCCAGAGCTTAGCACGCGCCCAGCTGGAATATGTCAAGAACTACCCCTACCACTCGGCACCAACCAGCTATCCCTATGTCTATACCTATAACGAGACCTATAACCCGAACCCCGTTACCCTCCCCGAGGGATATGACATCTCGCTTACCTCCAGCACCATCCCTCAGGCTGGGGGTAACAGCGCCATCCAAAAAATAACGGTAATTATCTCTAGAAATGGAGAGGACATACTGACCCTTGCCGACTATAAGGTGAAACGATGAAGAATCAAGAAGGGTTTACCCTGCCGGAGCTCCTGGTAACGGTGGCTATCACCGGGCTTATCGTTGGCTTTCTGGGGACGATGGTCTACCAGATGCTCACCGTCACCGAGTATGGCGGCGATAAGATGACCGCCACCCACGAGCTTCAGAACGCCGCCAACTGGGTGAGCTATGACGGGCAGATGGCGAAAACCGCCAGCGGCGGCAGCAAGCTGGTACTCCTCCTGCCCGATAGCTCCCAGGTCACCTACGAACTTGTCGGCACCGAGCTCCTCCGCAACGAAGGGGAGTCACAGATGACGCTGGCGCGGAATATCAGCGCCGTCCAGTTCTCGGTTGAGGAGCGCACCGAGCATGTCACTGCTGGCGTTTTCTCTGAAGACCGCCGGCTGCGAATTATTACCATGAACGTAACCTCAGCCCCGGAGGGGAGACCGAACATCATCGAAGAGAGGCAGTACAAGATTTGCCTCCGGCCAACCGACCCCTCGACGGGGATATGGAGGGCACAATGAGGGATAGCCAGCGCGGGCAAGCCCTTCCCCTGGCCCTACTCGTTCTGGCGGCGGGGATGCTGATTGCCGCCCCATTCATCGGCCATGCCAGCAGCAACCTTATTGGTTCCAGAACCTACGCCGAGGTGATGACCGACCAGTACTCCTGCGACAGCGGGGTCGAGTGGGGGCTGTGGCGTCTCAAGGAGAACCCGACGCTCACCACCAACCCCAACTATATTTCTTCTCCCCTCGCCCCCTTCCCCAGCGAGATAAACGGGGACTCCTTCCCCAGCACCCAAATACGATATATTGGAAGCGCCGGGGGAGGGACAGCAACGATAACACCGGCGTGGCAGGACGGGCAGGACTGGCATAACTATCCCGTCGGGGATGTCGTGACCGGCACCCTGAGCGTGGTGATTGATAATATTACCGCCTCCCAGAATGTACAAATCAGGCTGAAGGACAGGCCGAACCCGACGCAGCAGTTTAGCGGCGACGGCCCGTATATCGCCAGCTTTGAAATTGACTATGCCGGCTCATGCACCGTCCAGGTCAAGCTGCCGTCAACGAAAAAGTATGGCCCTTTAGGGCCGGGGCCAATCACCATCACCATCACCTATCCCAGCCCCAGTGGCGGTACCGGCATCACCGAGACGATAATACCCCAGTGGCAGACCGGTCCGAGCTGGGTTTATTACCCCTTCCGGGCAACAGATACCGGCATGGTCACGGTTATCGTTGAATGCGGGGCACCCATTATCAGGATTAAGCTCGTCGGCTCATCCACCCCGACGGGAGACTCCCCGTATACGGCACCGGTGGGACCGGTCAGCCCGGGGCAGCCCGACGAGCAGATTCAGGTCCAGACCCGAACCTATGACCCCAAGGGCCGTGAAGTCCCATATTACGGCCCGGGGACAATCACCATCGCCTATCCCATCGCCAGCTACGATATCAGGGCAGAGCAGGGTGAGCGCAGTCTCACCGTAAGAGTAACCGCCAGCTATCTGGCAACGAGGGTAATATCATGGCAGATAGAATAAACCAAAACGGTTCTAACACAAAAGGCGGGGCAAAGAAAGCAATCCTGGCACGGGGCAGGTTGTTTGCCACCATCTTTGTTGTTGCCCTGGTCATGTTCTACGCCGTCCTCGGGATGAGCTATCTCGGGGAGCTCAAGAAGCACGGGGCACTGGCTTCCCAGCTCGCTGAGGTCAACCAGACGCTCAGCGAACTCCCCTCATCTCCCCAGGACCTGGAGCAGCGACTGGCTGAGGCTGAGACCGGCCTTGCCGCCGAGCAGAGCCTCTTCCCGGACAAGATAAACACCATCCAGCTCATCAATACCATCCTGGCGCAAGCCTCAAGCTGCGGGGTCAAGGCGACACCGATGGCAACCCAGCCCTGGTCAGCGGAGAAGGTCGGGGAGCATATCTATCCCGTCCTGCAGCTCACCATTGCGGTTGAGGGGAGCTTCGATGAGCTGGTGGCTTTCGCCAACGACTTAGGAAACAGCGAGTATGCCACCCTGGTCATCAAGAACTTGAACTTCAGCCGGAGCACCGAGCAGTCCGAGGAGGGGGCGACACAGGTAACTGGGACCCTGAAGCTGGCTGTTTACGCCCGCTCCCTGACTTCTGAATAAGGAGACAGAGTATGTTTGTCACCCTGAATATCACCACCAACAGTGTAAGGCTCCTCTCGGTAAAGGGGAAGCAGGTGGAGAGGTGGGGAAGTATACCCCTGGCGCCGGGGCTGGTCAAGGACGGGTTTATCCTGCAGCCGAAAGCGGTGGGGGCAGCCATCAACACCCTGTTCAAGTCAACGAAGGTCCCTAAGCAGCACGTTATCACCAGCCTGACGGGTCTATCCTTCACCTACCGCATTCTGAGCCTGCCCAAGACCAAGTCCGCCCTCCTTGAGGAGGCTATCCAGCGCTCCGCGAGGCGGGAGATACCCCTCCCCCTGGAGGAACTCTACCTTTCCTGGCAGGCTATCAACGGCAAGCCTGACGAGCTGGACTACTTTGTCCTGGGCGTGCCCAGAGACCCCATCGATGCCGTGGTCCAGACACTGAACGCGGCCGGCGTCTCACCCTACATCGTGGAGCTAAAGCCGCTGGCGCTAGCGAGGGCAGCCAATAAAGGGAATGCCCTGGTCGTAGACCTGGAGCCGGACTGCTTTGACGTCGTCCTGATAGCCGGTGGTATCCCCGCCGTTATCCACACCATAATACCCAGGGGGGAAGGGGCAAACCTGGAAGATAACGTCCGGCGTCTGACCGATGAGCTTTCAAAAACGGTGAAGTTCTATAACACCACCCACCCCCAGACCCCCCTCAGCCCGAAGACGCCACTCCTGCTCACCGGGGAGCTGGCCAGCGCCACCAGCAAGCTCATCCAGGCCGAGATTGAATACCCCGTTGAGTCACTGGTGCCATCGCTGGAATTTCCCTCCACCCTGCCCGTCGCCCCCTTTGCCACCAATATGGGCCTGGCCCTACAAAAGATACCGCCGAAGGTGGCAAAGGGAGGGACTAATGGCTTCCATGATATCAGTCTCAACATCCTCTCCAACAAATACCGGGCTAAAGCCCGCCCCGCCTCGGGGCGCCAGTTGCTCTTCCCCGTGGCGATGATTATTGCCCTCGGCCTCCTCTTTGGCCTCTACATGCTCAAGAATCAGGCTAATGCGGAGACCCTGCGCCTGCAAACCGTCCTGGGTGCCGCCGGCCAGGTGCTCCATGAAGCCCGCCTTGCACTTAACGATGCGACCCAGACGGAGAATACGATAAACGAAACGATTGCCGATACCGAAGCCCTGAAAGCGGAGCACCAGTACCTCCTGGGGCAGCGGGGTGAGCTTGCCAGTAACCTGACACTGGCCACCGGGGCGCTCCCCGCCCCGTCATATTTCACCTCGATAAAGATAGACGGCGACGAGATAACCATTGCCGGGGAGACTGATGTCTCAAGCAAGGTCATCAGCTACGCCGAGGCCCTGGAGGAACAGCTGGGCTTTTCTGAGGTCCGTATTGCCAATATCACCGAGGCGGAGACGGGCACGATAGCCTTCACCATTGTCATGACTAAGTAGAAAAAGGAGGTCAGTTATGGACAAGGTAGTTTTGGATAAAAGGGCACCAACCAGATGGGAGAGGAAAATACTGGTGGTGGACGATGAACCTAACGTCGTCAGGTCGCTGACATTCGTCCTGGAGAAGGAAGGGTACGATGTTTCTTCCGCCGCCAACGGTGAAGAGGCGATGGCAAAGATTCAGGAGATAAGACCAAGGCTGGTATTACTTGATGTCATGATGCCCAAGAAGAACGGCTACGAAGTATGCAAAGAGGTGAAGGACAATTCAAGCCTGAGTGATACTCACATCATCATGCTGACGGCAAAGGGCCAGGAGGCAGACCGGGAAAAAGGCTTTGGCGCCGGCGCCGACGAGTTCATGACCAAGCCCTTTTCCCTTATGGCGGTCGTGGACAGGGTCAAGAAGCTCCTGGGATAGGCAGGAGAACGGGAGACAAAGATGGAAACAAAGGTCAAGAGGCAGAAAAATATCGCCAAGGGCAAGCAGATGGAGGAGACGCAGGGAGCGTCCGAGGAAAAGTACAAAAGGCTATTTGAACTGTCCCCTATCGGCATAACAACTGTAGATATGAGGGGTGTAATTACAGGATGCAACCCCGCTGTCTACAAGGAAGGCGGCTATAGAGAGGGTGACCTTGTCGGCAAACACTTCTCAAAAATAGCGCCCCTCCGACTAAGAGATATCCCCAAATTTATGGGAGTATTCAACTCGCTTATAAGAGAGAGAGAACCCAAACCATTTGAAGTTGCCTATACCCGTAAGGATGGGACCACCGGTTGGACCGAGCTTCATGTCGGCTTACTGAAAGCAGGTGGCAAGAAGTTAGGTCTCCAGGTAATTCAGAGAGACATCACCGAGCGCAAGCGGACGGAGGAGGCGCTCCAAGCCGAGCAGAACAAGCTGCAATCGCTGATAGACGCCATGGACTGCGGCCTCAACATACAGGATAGAGACCATAACATTATTTATCAGAACGAGTTCGTGAGGAAAATTTACGGTGACCGGCTGGGGGAGAAGTGCTACCGGGTCTATGAAGGCAAAAAAAGGGTGTGTGATGGGTGCCCGGCAGAAAAGGCATTCAGGGATGGCAAGTCCCATACCGCGGAGAGGAGGGCGGTATTGCCTTCGGGGGAGGCCACCTTCTGGGAAAATACGGCTAACCCCATCAGGGACGCCAGGGGAAGGATAGTTTCCTGCCTTGAGGTCACCAGGAGTATCACCGGGCGCAAGCAGGCAGAGGAACTCTACCACACCCTGGCCAGTAGCTCACCGGTGGGCGTTTACATTGTCCAGGATGGGAAATTTGTCTTCGTAAATCCCCAGTTTAAGGAATACAGCGGCTTCAGCGAAGAAGAGCTTTTGGGCACGGCACCTCTTAAGCTTGTCCATCCTGAGGACAGGGAGCGAGTCAGAGAAAGAGCCGTGGCAATGCTGAAGGGAAAGCGCCTCGCCCCCTACGAGCTGAGGTATATTACCAAGAACGGGGAGACGCTGTGGGCCACGGAGACGGTTACCTCCATCAGCTATAAGGGCAAGCGAGCAACCCTGGGAAACTTCATGGACATCACCGAGCGCCGGCAGGCGGAGGAGATGCTGCGGCAGAGTAAGGAAAAGCTACAGCAAATGTTCGAGTCGGTGACCGATGGGATACTGGTCATCGATTTGAACGGCATCATCACCGAGGTAAACCAGAAAATCGTGGAGATGCATGGCTGCAAGTCCAAGGGTGAGCTCTTCGGCAAGAGCGCCCTTAAACTGGTTGCCCCTCAAGACCATGAGAGGATAGTCCAAAACATGCGGCAGGCGGTAAAAGAGGGAACGATGAGAGGCGTGGAATACTCCCTGCTCAAGGCTGATGGCACCGAGTACCCCGCCGAGCTAAGCACCAGCGTGCTAAGGGACGCCTCGGGCAAAGCAGTCGGTCACATCACAATCGTAAGGGACATCACCAAACGCAAGCAGGTGGCGGAAGCGCTAAGGGAGAGCCAGGAATTCAGCTCCAACCTGCTGGAAGGCGCACCGAACGCGATACTCGTCATTGACCCGGATACAACAATAAAATATGTAAATCCATCATTTGAAAAGCTAACTGGCTTTACTTTGGGCGAAATTGTAGGTGTGAAAGCGCCGCACCCCTGGTGGCCAGAAGAACAAAAGGAGGAAATGACTGTCGGCCTTAAGAGGGCTATAGCCCAGGGCGGCAAAAAAACGGAGAGACTCTTCCAGAAAAAGAACGGGGAACGCTTCTGGGTTGAGATGAACTCGGCATCGGTAAAGCATGCGGGAAAGCCAAGCAATTTTATTCTAAACATGGTCGACATCACCGAGCGCAAGCGGCTGGAGCAACAACTCAATCAGCAGATGGAGGAATTGCAACTTGCCTACCAGAAGCTAAAGGACCTGGACAAGCTGAAGGACAGCTTCCTCTCCACCGTCTCCCATGAACTGAGGACGCCCCTCACCTCAATAAAGAGCTTCTCCGAGATTCTCTTAAACTACGATGAGGACAAAGAGACGCAAAGGGAGTTCTTGAACATCATCAATGAGGAAAGCAACCGCTTAACCAGGCTGATAAACGATTTCCTTGACCTCGCCAAGATTGAAGCCGGGCGGATGCAGTGGGAAAATGCAGAATTGTCGCTGGCTGAGGTCATCCAGACAGCCTTGAATGCCACCCATGCCCTGGCTATCAAGACAAATCTGAAAGTAGCTACCCACTTCGCCCCTGACCTCCCCACCATCCAGGGCGATAAGGACAGGCTGGTGCAGGTCGTGACCAACCTGCTCAGCAATGCCATCAAGTTCACCCCTGAGGGGGGAAAAATCCAAGTGAAAGCGCAAGTCCTTAACGGGGATAAGCCGAGCGAAAACCATGATATATTAATGGTCTCGGTCACCGATAGCGGCATTGGCATTGCCCCCAAAGACCACGAGAGTATCTTTGAAAAGTTCAAACAGGTGGGGGATACCCTCTCCGGTAAACCCAAGGGGACTGGACTGGGGCTGCCCATCTGCAAGGAGATAGTAGAGCACTACGGGGGCAGGCTCTGGGTGGAGAGCGAGCTGGGCAAGGGCAGCACCTTTTCCTTCACCCTGCCCGTAACGCCGAAGGTGGAGGCGGAAGCACCCGAAGCCAAAGAGGAAGTAAAGAAGGAAGAAGCCAAGGCTGCTATTAAAAGAGGCAGGACAATCCTGGTGGTGGATGATGAAGCCAATATCCGCCGCTTCTTAAGTCATGAACTTACCATCAGAGGGTATCAGGTGCTTGAAGCCTCTGGGGGCAAAGAGGCGATAGACCTGACCAGAAAACACCACCCCGACCTGATAACCCTGGACGTTATGATGCCGGACATAAGCGGGCACGACGTGGTCGCGGTGCTGAAAAATGACCCCGCCACCAAAGATATACCCATACTGGTCCTGTCTATAGTGGAAGAAAAGGAAAAAGCCTACCGGCTGGGAGTTAATGACTTCGTGACCAAACCCTTTACCATGAAGGTGCTGATGGAGAAGATAAGCCGCCTGCTAAATGATGCCCAAAAAACAATAATGGTGATAGATGACGACAAACCCCTGGTCAGGTCGCTGAAATACAGGCTGGAAAAGAAGGGCTTCTCCATTTATGCCGCTTACGGTGGCAAGGAAGCGCTGGAAACGATTGAAAGCCACCCGCCCGACCTCGTCCTCCTGGACATCGTGATGCCGGAGATGGACGGCTATGAGGTCATGAAGGCATTAAAGCATAAGCCCGACACCGCGCAAATACCAATCGTGGTGATGACGGGGGTGGAAAACGTTGGCGGTAAGGTTAAAGCCCTGTCCGTGGGGGCAACCGACTACCTGCAGAAGTCCAGCGGGTTTGATGAGCTGCTGAAGACGATAGAGGGTATCCTCTATAATAAATCAGGGGGTGATTTCACTTCTTCGGCGTGAGCAAGGCTTCTATCTTGCTCAAGAGTACTAAGCGCTCAACGGGCTTGGTGAGGTATTCATTTGCCCCCACCTGGAGCCCCATCGCCTTATCCGCCGCCTGCCCCTTGGCCGAGAGCATCAGGATGGGCAACTGGGCAGTCTGAGGTTCAGCCCGCAGGCGGTGACAAATCTCAAAGCCGTCTATCCCCGGAAGCATAACATCCAGAACAAGGAGGTCAGGGTTCTCCCCTTTTGCCTTGCTCAGACCATCCAGGCCGTCGGTGGCGGTAAGCACATTATAGCCCTCTTTTTCCAGGATAAAGCTTATCGCCCTCAGGACGGCGGGGTCATCCTCAACAAGCAAAATTTTCTTCGCCATTAAGCCCCCTGGCTTCTCTCTAGGGGGTATTATAACATATGTGACAGGCTTCGCAACTTGACAAGCAGAAGGTATCAAGATAAGATTTTTTCAAGCTTGAGGAGGTGCTATGGCAAAACGCCTGTTACTGAAGGAACTAGCACGATATAATATCGGTACCTGGGCAGATATAATCTACCGAAATGCGCTCCTTTATCCTGATAATGAAGCCTTCGTCTACGAGGACAAAAGGATAACCTTCTCCGAGTTCAACACCAGGGTAAACAAGCTGATTCATGCCTTGCACGGTATGGGGGTAAAGAAGGGGGATGTGGTCGGCATTCTATCCTGGAGCTGTCTCGGGTTCGTTGAGGTCTACGGGCTGACAATGAAGGGGGGGTTCATTGCCTCGCCTTTTAACCCCCGCCTGCAGGCCAGCGAGCTGGAATATATCATCAACTATTCAGAAGCCAATACCCTCTTTGTCGGGCAGGAGCTACTGGAAATGGCAAAGTCCCTAAAGCCGCGCCTGCCCAAGGTCAAGAACTACATCTCTCTAGAGACTCCTGCCCCGGGCATGACCTCTTTTGATGAGCTACTGGCATCAAATCCTGGTGGAGAGCCGGAAATCCAGCTAACGGAGGACGACCCAATCTGCATCATCTATACCAGCGGCACTACCGGTGTCCCCCGTGGCGCCCTTTACACCCAGAGCCGCTTCATAGAAGACACCAAGACGCTGGTCATCGATATGGGCCTGCAACCCGGGGACAGGCGTGTCCAGATAACGCCCCTCTTCCACATTGCCGGCAATACCCACTTCCGCTCCTCTTTATACACCGCCGGCTGCAATATCATTGTCAAATTCTTTGATGCCGCCAAGACGCTGGAGATTATCCAGAAGGAGCGGGCGACCCATATGGACTTCGTCCCCACCCACCTGGTGGCGATGCTCAACCTGCCCGAGGCCAAGAAGTATGACCTCAGCTCGATGAAGTTCCTGTGGTACGGTGCCTCGCCCATGCCCCTGGAGGTACTGAAGAAAGGGATGGAGGTCTTCGGGCCTATCTTCGGGCAGGGGTACGGGCAGAGTGAAAGCGGCCCCGCCATCTCCCACATGTCAAAGGCTGACCACAACGTCCTGGACAGGCCCCAGAAGGAGCAGAAGAAGCTTTCCTCGGCGGGGAGGCCGGATATCGGGGTGCAGGTCAGGATTGTGGATGAAAAGGAAAACGATGTTGAGCCCGGCGAGGTCGGCGAGATAATAGTAAAAAGCAAGCAGGTCATGGTTGAATACTGGCACAAGCCGGAGGATACCAAGGCTAACCTCGTTAACGGCTGGCTCCATACCGGGGATATGGGCTACTATGACGATGAGGGCTATATCTACATCGTCGACCGGAAAAAGGACATGATTATCACCGGCGGTGAGAATGTCTATCCCAGAGAAGTGGAGGAGGTCCTCTACCGGCATCCCGCAGTTCTGGAGGCGGCGGTCATCGGCATCCCCGACCCATACTGGATAGAAAAGGTCCACGCCGTAGTAACGACCAAGAAGGGGAAAAACGCCACCACCGAAGAGCTTATTGCCTTCTGCAAAAAGCACCTCGCCGGTTACAAGGCACCAAAGTCGGTTGAGTTCGTTGATGCCCTGCCCAAGAACCCCTCGGGCAAGATTCTGAAGCGCGAGCTCAGGGACAAATACTGGAAAGGGACGCCGAAAAAGAGCTAATCTTTTACCTTGGTCTCTTTCTCCAGCAACTCAGCCAGAGCCTTGTAACCCTCGCCACCAAAAGACTTAAACTGCAGGGCAAGCAGCTCTGAGTACTTAAAACCCTTGGAGTTGACCCAGTCTCGGTGCACCTTATCCCCCCGCCCAATCATGTGGCGGGCTAAATCGGGAGCGCTGTTTGAAACCTTAATACACACCGGGCACTTATAACTCATGGCTTAACCTCCCGCCTACTTCTTCTTTTTCTGCTTCTCTTTTAGCGCCCGGAGAACCTTCTCCGGGGTTATGGGCAGGTCGTTTATTCTCACCCCGACTGCCTTATATATCGCATTACCGATGGCACCAGCCGTCGGATTGGTAAGCCCCTCACCCGCCTCCTTGGCGCCAAAGGGTCCCTCAGGCTCGTAGGTGTCAATCTCCAGAATCTCAGTCTCCGGCATATCCAGGGAGCGGATAAGCTTGTAATCAGCGATGGAGGGGTTAAGTATCTTGCCCTCATCCATGGGCTGGTCCTCGCAGAAGCCGTAGCCTCCGGCCATCATTATCGCCCCCTCCAGTTGCCCCTCAATGCCCACCGGGTTGATTACCGTGCCGCTCTCGTGGGCGGTGGTGACATTCACCAGCTTGTACTTGCCGGTCTCGGTATCCACCGCCACCTCGGCCGCCTGGACGCCAAAGCTGTAGGCGGGGGATATCATGCCTTTGCGGTGTGGCGTATAGTAGCCACGCCCGATGATAGCATTGCCGTCCTTGCCCCTGATTGCCTCTTTAACCACGTCAAAGTAGGAGATGCCCCTCTCCGGGCGGTCAACCAGATGAACAAAGCGGTCCTTGATATCAAGGTCATAGACAATATTGGGCCCCATCTTGGCGGCGGCAAACTCAAGGAGCTGGCGCTTGGCATCGGCGGCTGCCCTCTTGACGGCGTTGCCGTTCATCAGCGTTTCCCGGCTGCCCCAGGCACCGAGGTCGGGAGGGCAGATACCGGTATCGCCGGAGAATATCCTGACATCCTCAAGGCGCACCCCCAGCTCCTCGGCGCAGATCATGCTCAGGGTGGTATTGGAACCCTGGCCGATATCACAGGCGCCGGTGTAGAGGTCAACCTTGCCGTCAACATTTATCCTGACCAGAGCCGCCGAGAAGGCGTAAGGGGTATTAAACCAGTTAAAGATACCGCCGGACATAAAGCCGTAGGCGGCAATGCCGATACCGTGATTGGGCGGCAGCTTGCCCCGCTCTTTAATATGGTCTTCAATCTTGTCCAGGCACTGGTGCAAGCCGCAGCTCTGGATAAAGGCCTGTCCCGGGACCACATAATCGGGTGTCATGCCGTTCTTGCGCCTGATTTCAATGGGGTCTATCCCCAGGTCTTCCGCCATCATGTCCAGCTGGGACTCGCCGACGAAGGTGGACTGGGGAGCGCCGAAGCCACGCATGGCTGAGGTCGGTGCGGTATTGGTATAGACACGATAGCCGTCATAGCGGTAGTTGGGATATTTGTAGGGGAACGAGGAGAAGAAACCGGTAAGATAAAGGGCGGTGGCTCCCATCGCTGTATAGGCGCCGCCCTCGGTAATGGCGCGGGCCTCCTTGGCCAACAGGGTGCCGTCTTTCTTGGCGCCGAGTTTAAGATAGTAGTACATCGGGGTCCGGCGCTTGGTGGCGATGAACTCCTCTTCGCGGGTGAGGACTATCTTCACCGGGCGGTGCAGCTTCATGGACAGTATAGCCGCCGGGAACTGGGCAGAGTCCAGCTCAAACTTGCTGCCGAAGCCGCCGCCGGTATGCCGGTTCATCACCCTGATGTCACTCTCGCTCATGTCCAGCATGTCCGCAAACAATCGCTGGATATAGTATGACGACTGACTTGAGGTCCACACCGTGAGCTTGCCGTTATAGCCGAAATCGGCAACGGCATCGTGGGTCTCCATGCAGACATGGGCCTGCGAGGGGCATTTGAACTGGTCCTCGCGAATATGGTCGCACTTCTTGAAAGCCTCATCAACATCGCCCCACTCAATATGGCGGGTAACATTGATATTAAGCTCAACACCATCATGAATCTGAGGAGCGTCCTCCTTGATTGCCTCCAGGGGGTCAAATACCGCCGGTAACGGCTCATATTCAACCTCAATCAGGTCAAGGGCTTCCTCTGCGGTGTCCTCATCAACGGCGGCGACAGCCGCCACCGGGTCGCCAATATAGCGGACCTTCTTCCGGCAGAGGATTTCCTCATCGCAGAGCTCGGGGAAACGCCGCCAGATACCCTGCTTGTGACCGGGGGTATCCTTCCCCGTGACCACCGCCTTCACCCCGATTAGCTTTTCCGCCTTGCTGGTGTCAATCTTGAGAATCTTAGCATGGGGATGTGAACTTCTTAAGACCTTACCATAGAGCATGTTGGGCAGGACGACATCAAAGGTATACCTGGCAGCGCCGGTTACCTTTTCCGTGCCGTCAACATTATGTACGCGATGACCGATTACTGAATATTTGCTACTCACTTCTCCTCCTTATACTCACCCTTAACCACCGCGGTTACGGCTCTAATAATGCTGTTGTAGCCAGTGCAGCGGCAGATGTTGCCATCAATGCCCTCTTTTATCTGCTCCTTGGTCGGCTTGGGGTTCTCTTCCAGGAGTGACCGTGACGCCATAAGCATCCCCGAGGTGCAGAAGCCGCACTGATAAGCACCGTGGTCAAGGAAGGCTTTCTGTAACGGATGCAGCTCGGTCCCCCGAGCCAGACCCTCAACCGTAACTATATCGGCGCCATCTGCCTGCAAGGCCAGTATGGAGCATGACTTAACCGCCATGCCGTTAAGCATTACCGTGCAGGCACCGCAGGAGCTATCACTGCAGCCCCTCTTGGTTCCCGTCAGCCCAAGGTGGTCGCGCAAGACCTGCACCAGCAGGGTCTTGGGCTTTACATACACTTCATAAGGCTGACCATTGACCGTTAATTTTAACTCTTGTTTCATGCCTTCAAACCTCCATTAAGCCTTTGCCCTGGCTATGGCTTCCCTGGCGACCCGCGCCACCAGGACCTTTACCAGTTCTCTTCGGTACTCATCCGAGGCGTAGATATCAGATATCGGTTCCGCCTCGGTAGAAGCTACCTCTCCCGCTTCCTTGAGCAGAGCATCGGTAATCTTCTTTCCTTTCAGCACGGCTTCTGCCTTCTTTGCCCGCATCGGGGTCGGCGCCGAGGCCCCGAGCGCAATGCGGATATCCTGGCAGACGCCATCGCCAGCGCCCAGGGTAACCGACACCCCCACCGACGTTGTCGCCAGGTCGCTTTCTATCACGTTGAACTTGGTATAGGCAGCGCCGGTGCGGGGAGGAAGAGCCGGAATTTGAATCTCGGTAAGCAGCTCGCCCGGCTCCAGCACGGTCTCAAAGTAGTCCCGGGAGAAATCCTCAACGGGTAAATTTCTCTCGCCCTTGAGGCCGGTGACAGTTAAGGTGGCGTTCAGGGCGATGAGCACCGGTATCGGGTCTCCCGCCGGGTCGGCATGGCAGATATTACCGCCGATGGTGCCCCAGTTGCGGGTCTGTATTGAGGCCAGCCTCTGCTCCATCTCCGCGAGCACGCTGAACTTCTTCTTGATTACCGGCGATTTTTCTATCGCCCGGTGCGTGGTCAGGGCACCGAGCTTCAGCCCCTCTTTATCATCTTTAATGTAGGCAAGCTCAGATAAGCCCTTGATATCGACCAGATACTTGGGGGCGACCAGCCCCTGCCTCATCAGGATTAACAGCGACTGCCCGCCGGCAATTACCTTGCAATCATCCTTGTATTCCTCAAGCAAGGTGAGGGCTTCCTTGAGTGTCTTGGGGGCAAGGCGTTCAAAGTCCTTTATCATTTTGAGCCTCCTACCCTACTCTTCAGTCTCGCCTGCAGATTCTGGGTAATCTCCTCGCCAACCTTATCGGTCTTGGCGCGCATGATTCTCTCCCCGAAGGTAGCCAGCCGCCCGACGATACTTATATTCGCCTTATATGCTACCTCTACCTCATCCTTGGAGACTTCAGTCAGGTTGACCGTCATCTCGTGGGTAAAGGTACCCATGCCACCCATCGCCGCCCCCTTGCCGACCGCCTTTAAATACGTGGGCGGCTTCATCTCGGCTATGGTGGTGAGGAAGTTAAACTTTACTGATATTGGCCCCACCTTCTGCTTGACAGTAGCGTCGTAATTTTTGTCGTCAATAGCCTTCACCTGTTCCGCCCCGGGGATACAGGAAGCCAGCGTCTCTGGCTCGAGGAGAAAGTCCCACACCTTTTTGATAGGTGCTTTCAGGTTAAACTTCCCTTCTATTAGCATTTTGAATCAGACCTCCTTCTTTTTATCATCCTTGAATATCCTTGAACGGGTCCACCGACCTGCTCGGGGGGATTACCCTCGGCATCTCAAACTTCCCGTTATAGTCTCTCCTAAATGCAGGAGGCGTCTTCCCTGCTTGCGCCAGATGCCCCCGATACTTGGTGCAGAAACAGAGATAAAAGTGCCTGCCTCTATATAGCGGGCAGTCTTTACACAGCTCGCCGGAAAAGGGGCAGAGCATACTTGTCTTAGCCATGACCTACCTTCACTAATTATACTCAAATCCAAGACAAAAAGTCCTCTTTTATTCTAGCAAAAATCATGATTTAATAAAAATTACGGTTTAATTTCCGGGCTCTCCCAGTCCTTCATTGGTCTCATCCACGGCGCACGTTCCACAAACGTATCATGATTCAGGGGGACCGGTGGGTGGCAGAGGAAGTTGGGGTCAAACTCGTGCTTTATTGCCAGAAGCCACTTATGGTAATTCGGGCCGTATGCCGGACCGGTGAGATAAAGCGGCTGGTGGGAACCCAGAAGCGAGGTATAGAAACGCTTCCTTATGTTCTCTTTAGAAGTCTCCAGATAGAAATGGTCAACCCCGTCGGTGTTTTCATCGGGGTCCCAGTAGACGAGGAACTCGGAGTAACCCTGGTGGCCCAGCTCAAAGCTCTGGAACCACCCCGGGTCGCCGTAGTCAGGCATAAGGGGCGGGGTAAACTTCCTTTTCAACTTGGCATAGTTTTCCCCATGGGGTATGGCATGCTCAATGGTTTCTATAACATAGTCCACCGAGACGTAAGAGCCGCACATCAGCCACATGCCGGCGGAGTCGGCGTTCTTGAACCAGGACTCATCGGAGGGACGGGTGCGGCGGGCCTGGCCGCCAAGCTCGGTTATGATGTCATTCAGCACCC
>Ga0315282_10009631_pt1 | contig 15327 bp, 16 predicted proteins | sample YL17G07_20_MG_FD_203693 | JGI IMG/M metagenome (GOLD analysis project Ga0315282, IMG submission 203693) | Sediment microbial communities from Yellowstone Lake, YNP, Wyoming, USA - YL17G07_20 | ecosystem: Environmental > Aquatic > Freshwater > Lake > Sediment | place: USA: Wyoming | collected... | reverse complement strand
AAATACCGTTTACCCAACGTAGTCTCAGCTGGAGAATATCTTACTTTAGAAGGAGAAAAGATGTCCAAGAGTAGGCAATGGGTAGTTAATGTGGCGGATTATCTCGAGAAATTTGACCCAGACCCCTTAAGATATTACCTTGTTGCAGTTGCTCCGTTAGATAGAGATGCCGATTTCTCTTGGGATGAATATGGAAGGAAAAACAACGACGAACTAGCCGATATACTAGGGAACTTTATACATAGAACGCTTACATTTGTAGGTCGCTTTTTTGGAACGAAAACCCCGAAGCCACATACCTTTGACGCAGCAGATAAAAGGATTCTTCAGTCAATAAAGGATACGCATAGTAAAGTAGACAAAGAGCTAGAGCATCTCAACTTCAACGTTGCATTAAGAAGCATCGTCGATTTAGCAGCGTTGGGTAACCAATACTTAAACGAGAAACAGCCATGGAAAACAATAGAAACAAAGAAAGAAGACGCTGCAACTACGTTGTACATAACCTGCCAAATAGTAAAGGCGCTATCAATCATGCTGGAGCCGTTTCTCCCAAACACCGCTGAGAAGATATGGACTTATCTCAACTTAGCCGGTTCAGTTCACAAAAAGAATTGGAGCGAAGCCCTAAAGGAGCTAAAACAAGGTCATAAACTAAAAGAGCCGAAGCCTCTGTTCCAAAAAATCGAGAAAAAAACCATAGATGAGCAGAAAAGCCTCCTTGCCAAGGGAAAACTAGGGAGCGCTTAACCTCAAGTGTCTACTATCCCCTTAAAATTCGATCTTCATGTACATACAAACCACTCTCCTGACGGATTTTCCTCCGTTAAAGAAACATTAAAAGTTGCAAAACTAAGGGTGCTGAACGGCTTAGCTATAACAGACCATGACACAACATCAGCAATTAACGAAGCCCTAAAGCTAAAGGGAGATTTAGTTATCATACCTGGCGCAGAAATAAGTACAGAAAATGGTCATCTATTGGCTTTGGGACTAATGGAGACCATCCAAAGTAAACTGCCGATGATAGATACCATAGAGAAAATACACGAGTTGAGTGGCATAGCGGTTGTACCGCATCCTTGCATGCTCTTCAGTTGCGTTGACAAATCAATTCTAGAAAAATCGAAGATAGATGCAATTGAAGTCATAAACTCCAAGTTATTTCCTTTCCATAATAAAATCGAACAAAGCAAACGGTTGGCTGAACAGCTCCAGAAGCCGCAAACAGCAGGAAGCGACGCACACTTGCCATTAGAAATAGGAAATGCCTACGCAATAATTTTTTCGAAGTCCATAGAAGTTGACGACATATTACACGCAATTAAGCAAGGAAAGACAGAAGTTTACGGCTCTCCAACACCGCTAATTTTGAGAATGAGGAAACTAATGCTACAATTTCTAAAATAATGACATTGTTAATAAGAAAAAGCCTTAACATAAGCATAAAAAATGCTACCAGATGTAAATTTTAATACAATGATTAAACAAAATGACAAAGTTAGATTGACAACGGACGGTGGGGATAGTCGTGAGTAGTTTACATAGATTAGAAATAAAGCTATTACTGGCATTAAAGGATAAAGAAGTGCTCAATTTTAGTGAGCTTGGAAACATAACAAATTTGCCTCAAGCCTCGATTGCGAAGGGGGCCTTTTGGTTATCATCTAAAGGTCTTGCTGAGATAAAGGAAAAGGGAAGAAATTTTGTAAGACTTGGTCCTTTAGGATCGACCTTTCTTAAAAATGGGTTTCCAGAAAGAATGCTTTTAAAATTCATAATAAGTCACAAAGGAGAAGCAAAACTTACACAAATTCAGAAATTATCTGGCATCGAAGGTGGGGAAATAGATGCCGCTGTCGGATGGGCAAGCAGAAAGAAATGGGTGAAGATAACTAGAATTAGCGGAGAAATCGTTCTAAAGGCTGAAAAAGAGCCCGAGCTAGGTCCAGATGAAAAGTTAATTCAATCAATATCAGAGGGACAAGTTTTTCGGGATTGCATACCACAAAATCTCGAACAGGGCATTCAATTGTTAAGATATAGACCGAATGCCATAATATTAGGAAGAGAAGCAGAGAAAGACTTAGTCCTTACAGAAGAAGGAGTAAAGACTGCACAGAGAATCAAGGAAATCGAGGAAGTTAGTCAATTAACTCCCGATCTTATCAAAAGCGGAAAATGGCGCAGCGTAAAATTAAGAAAATACGATGTAACAGCACCCGCTGCTGAAGTTTGGCCAGGCAAAGAGCAACCATATCTGCAATTTTTGAATGATATGAAGGCAAAGCTGGTATCACTCGGGTTTAAGGAGATGGAGGGCTCCCTTGTCGAAGCTTCATTCTTCAACTGCGATGCTCTATATATGCCACAAGATCACCCAGCACGTGAGATACATGATATGTACTTCGTGAAAAACCCAAAATATGCAGATTTATCCGCATATAAATCATTTCTGGGCAAAGTTAAAAAAGCGCATGAAAATGGAGGAAACACTGGGTCAAAGGGATGGAGATACGACTATTCTACTCAAGAAGCGAAACGATTAATCCTAAGAAGTCAGGGAACCGCATCAAGCGCAAGAATGTTGATGAACAAGAATCTAGAAATTCCTAGCAAGTATTTTTCGATAGCTAGATGTTACAGACCAGATGTAGTCGACAAAACGCATCTCGTAGAATTTAATCAAATAGAGGGAATAGTCGTAGGCGAGAGCCTAACCTTTAGAGATTTACTAGGCGTATTGGAAAAGTTTGCTGTAGAAATCGCAAAAGCTGACAAGGTTAGATTTAGACCAGATTACTTCCCATTTACAGAGCCCAGTGTTGAATTAGCCGCCTATAAGGAAGGATTAGGATGGATGGAGTTTGGCGGCGCAGGTATGTTCAGACCAGAAATGACTGCCCCCCTAGGTATAAACGTACCAGTAATCGCATGGGGACTAGGAGTAGACCGACTCTTCATGACTAAGGCGAAAATCAATGACATACGCCAACTCTTCACGCAAGATTTGGAGTGGTTAAGAAGAAAGGAGTTGATGTAAATGCCAACCATAGAAGTGGATGTCGAGGATTTAGAGAAACTTGTAGGCACAAGATTACCAAGAGAAAGCGAAAAACTTGACGATATACTTTCTTTCATCAAAGGAGAAGTAAAATCACTAGAACTAGACGCACTTACAATTGAATTAAAAGATGGAAATCGTACAGATTTGTTAGGTGTTGAAGGAATAGCCCGCGCTCTAAAGGGAGTTCTTGGCGTACAAAAAGGAGTTATAAGGTATAGCATCAATGGCGACTCAGGAATAAAAGTCAATGTTGATAGCAAACTATCCGAAATTAGACCATATATTGCCTGCGCAGCCGTGAAGAGCGTAATCCTTAATGATAAGATTATAAAAGCACTCATGCATCTTCAAGATAAATTGGATTTAGGATCTGGCAGAGGACGTAGAAAAACATCTATCGGCTTATATGACCTTGACCTAATCGAGGGCCCATTGAGTTACACCGTATCAGAGCCCAGTAAGATAAGCTTCATTCCCCTAGGTTCTAATGAAAAAATGGTGTTAAAAGATATTTTAGAGAAGCATCCGAAGGGATTAGAGTACGGTTATATCGTCAAAAAACACAAACTTTGGCCAATTTTGTTAGATTCACGTAATAAAGTGCTGTCCTTTCCACCAATCATAAATTCAAATGACCTAGGAAGAATCACTGAAAACACAAAAAATATTTTCGTTGAAGTAACCGGCACTTCCCATCGAGTAGTTTTAGACGTATTGAGAAACGTTACGCTTGCTCTATCAGAAAGGGGAGGAAAAATATACTCAACCAAGATCATTTATTCAACTGAAGAGATGGCGGAAGAAATTACACCTGATATTGGGAATTCCGAAATTGAGATAGAGACTTCGCATATTAACAGAGTGTTAGGATTGGAGTTAAAGAGAGAGAAAGTAGTAGAAAACCTAACGAGGGCAAGATATGGAGTTAAAGAATCAAAAGGCAACGCTATAAAAGTAGAGATACCATGCTACAGAACAGATATCATGCATCCAATAGACATTGTTGAAGACATAGCTATAATGTATGGCTTCAACAATATTAGCCCAAGATGGCCTGCTTTAGCTACATCTGGAGGCTTGAGCAAAAAAGAGAACTCCTCAAATTTGGCTAGAGAATTAATGATTGGTCTAGGATATCAAGAAATTCTTACATTCACTATGAGCAACAAAGATAAACTGTTTTCAAAAATGCGCTTAAAGACAACCGAAATTATAGAGATTTCAAACCCAAAAACATTAAGCTATACATGCCTACGCAACTGGCTGATGCCTGGAGTAATGGAGTTTCTAAGTCACAATACTTCAGTATCATATCCACAGAAGATATTCGAAGTAGGTTACTGCACAGTAATTGATAAAAAGAGTGAGACAAAAACAAGAGACGTAAGAAAATTGGCATGTGTAACATGTCATACAAATGCATCTTTCACCGAGATTAAAGAAGTAGCCACTGCATTTGGAATAAACTTTGGAGAGGAGATTTCAATAAAAGAAGGAAAACACCTAAGCTTCATAGATGGACGCTTCGGAAAAATCCTAATCGATGGAAAAGAGGTGGGCATTCTAGGTGAAATCCATCCCGCTGTGCTTGAAGAATGGAAGCTAGAGAATCCAGTAGCTACACTTGAGATAGATTTAGACAAGTTCTTTAAGAAAGCAGAGCAAAGATAGATTTTAATATAAAGCTAAAGTAGCTTTTAGTTGCTATGAGGAAATCCGAGCAAAATCCTCAATCAAACCCGAAAGGGCTCATGTCGACGGCTCCGAACGAATGGCATACATGCTTTTCATGAGTTAGGAGTTACCCAGACTTGAGACATGATAGAGGCGGTGGCATAAACCTCACGTCTGAGAGAGCTTCACCTAGATGGGCGATGCCCCACTGTGAAGTGAAGTGTTAGTGACGTGAGATACAACTGCCACCGATAAGTACACAAGCAAACTATTTAGCGAGATTGGCAAATTGGTTGTCGCAAGATGAAGATAAAAAATTGCAGTGCAGCAGAGAGAAAAACAATAATGCTTATGCGGTTTCTTGATAGGTTGAAACTAGAATCTGAGAATGGAGCACTTATCATAGTCGAAGGAAAGAAAGATTTGATAGCGTTAGAGACCCTAGGTATAAAAGGCAATGTTCTTTGTATAAAATCATCCAGAAAAGGACTTGTTGATTTTTTAGACGAAATAAAGCAAAATTATGTCATAGTTTTCTTAGATTTTGATCGCAGGGGAACAAAGCTGACCAAAGATGTAATAACCTATCTTGAAGCGAAGGGCATCGTCATAAATTTGCTATATTGGAGAAGTATAGGAGCCTTAATTAGAAGGGATGTGAAAGACATTGAAGGGATTCCATCGTATCTTGAAAAATTAAAGAAATCTGTTGAAACACAGTGGATAAAAAAATGAAAATTGTTGGTGATATATATGGGCGATTCTCAAGCAATCAGTCCGAAATACATAATTCAAGCTAAATTAGACGTTGAAGGAGTAGTAGAAAAGCCGGATGTTATAGGAGCCCTCTTTGGTCAAACAGAGGGCCTTTTTGGTCCAGATTTAGATCTTCGAGAACTTCAAAAAACTGGAAGAATTGGTAGAATAGAAATCAAACTAGAATCTAAACAGGACAGAACATATGGAACAATAATAATTCCAATAAGTCTCGATAAAGCATCCACAAGCCTCATAGCGGCTATAATAGAGAGCGTTGATAGGGTTGGACCATGCGCTGCAAAAATTACCTTAGAGAAAATAGATGATGAGCGAGAGCAAAAACGCGATGATATCGTAAAGAGAGCTCAGAACATTTTGCATGGATGGACTATTGACTCTTTGTCTACTACTGAAGAAACCTTGAGAAAAATGATAGACACAATTAAACCTGTGGAAGTCGTAAATGTAGGACCTGAAAATATATCAGCGGGCCCTGATGCACTTACATCAAATTCTTTAATCCTTGTAGAAGGAAGAGCAGATGTAATCAATCTTCTAAAATGTGGAATAAGAAATGTTATAGCAATAGAAGGCGCAAAAATACCTGAAGCAATTATCAAATTGATTAAAGAGAATAAGGACAGAGAAATAACAGCGTTTTTAGACGGAGATCGAGGAGGAGACCTTATACTAAAGGAGTTACTTCAAATAGCAGACATCGATTACATCGCTCGAGCACCTAAGGATAAAGAGGTTGAAGATCTTTCACCAAAGGAAATAATTAAGGCGTTAAAAGAGAAAGTACCCGCGAAGAAAGTTCTTGAGAAAAAAAAGGTCGTACAAATAGATGACAACATCAAAGAAGTTGTTGATAAGTTAAAAGGAACCTTAGAAGCAATCATATTAAACGAGAAATTAGAGACTATAAATAGAGTGCCTGTGAGCGAACTCTGTAAAATATTAAAAGAAACAGAAGAAGCATACACGATAGTCTTTGATGGAGTTATAACGCAAAGGCTCATAGACATTGCTGAAGAAAAAGGCATCAAACGCATAATAGGAGATAGAGTTTCTGAAATCACAAAGCGTCCAGTGAACACGCAGCTATTGACGTTTTCTGAGATTACAGATTCATAATCTAGATTCAGTAAGATCTTCCGAGTTACTCTGAAGATTTCAAGACGTATAATGCTAAAGGCATTAACATGCTAAAATGTAAACGCTGCGGTAAAGAGGCAATATATCTACAACGCTATTCAGGAGAATCGTTTTGTAAAAACTGTTTTTTCAAATTTACTGAAAATCGTGTAAAAAGAACAATTTCTAGATACAACATGCTTGAGCCAAACGACAGAATAGCTATCGCATTATCTGGAGGCAAAGACAGCATGGCTCTATTGCATGTAATGCACAAAATTGAGCATAAATTTTCTCAGGCTGAGCTTATAGCTATTACAGTAGATGAGGGAATCCAAGGTTATAGAGACGAATCAATTGAAATAGCGAAAGAAGGATGCGAGAAACTGAAGATTGAGCACATCATAACATCGTTTAAGGAACTCTATGGATATACCCTTGATGAACTTGTAGAAAAAAAACATAAAAAAGATGTAGAACCATGTTCAATCTGCGGAGTATTACGGAGAAAAGCGTTGAATTTGTCAGCGAAGAAAATCCACGCTGATAAATTAATAACAGCCCACAATTTAGATGACGAGATTCAAACGCAACTCATCAACCTTATCCATGGCGACGTCATGCGTATAGCACGCGTCGAACCCTTGCTGAAAGGAACAAAATTTGTACCCAGAGCCAAGCCATTTTGTGAAATTCCAGAAAATGAAGTCGCGTTTTACGCTTTTTTAAGACAAATAAAAATTCAATCAATTGGCTGCCCATATGCCCAAACTTCGCTAAGGAACGATGTTAGAAATGCCCTTAACAGGCTAGAAGTAAAACATCCTGGCATAAAATATAGTGTTTTTCGAGCATTTGAGAAAATAAGACCCATTTTAAAGAATTCTGTTGAGGAAATTGAGTTAAAAGAATGCAAAAAATGCGGTGAACCAAGTCCATTTGATATATGTATATCGTGCCAACTTCTCTCAAGAAGTGGCATAGCCAAGATATAGATGTGGTAGCTGATCCCGATGCTCGACACCTGGTTTCTGCCGCATTCCAAATAGTTGATCTCTTATCTGTAACCCCCTGAGCGCTGAGAGTCTCACTTTAGGAGTGCTCCCTCCCGGGTCTATTCCGATTCGATGAGTAAGAGAGTACGACTTTCCATACAGAAAGCTTCCTCTCTCCACCAGCCCCAGAGGACAGATAATCATTGTCAAAGCTATCTGAAAGTTAAGCAGGCCTAAGCGCCTCACATCAGCTTTCGGCCCGCCATGTAGGGAATTTGCGGTCAGGATTCATCATCCTTCAGGGAATCCCTATCTCCCCGCCTAGATCAGCTACCACATCAAAAAATTACGCCAAGATTAGTATAAATATTATTATGAAACACAAAATGTATTTATAAATCAGAAAATAACGCATGATGTAACGCCGGGGTCTCCTAGTCTGGTATATGAAGCCAAAGGAGCAGGCCTGCTAAAATTCGTGGACAGTCTGTGGTCGTTTTCGGCCTCCCGGGTTCAAATCCCGGCCCCGGCGCCAAATCAGAATCGGGCCGGTGGTCCAGTTGGTAGGATACCACCCTTACGTATAATCTGAAGAAAGGTGGTGATCAGGAGTTCGAACCTCCTCCGGCCCACTTTTACATCGAACATCTTCAACTATTACAAAATAAGTCGACTTGTGTGATTTACAGAAACAAAAATGTATAAAGTGCTTACCATAAAAAATAAATCAATGCATGAAACAAACGCGAACACGAACGAGAATACTTTAATTTCAAACGCTCATACAATAATTACGGGCTGGATAACGTATTCTAGTACGCAGATGAACGTACAAGGGTGAAAACATGAAGCTAGAGGTAATACCAGCCATTCTTGTAAAAACAAGGAAGGATTTGCTGGAACACATCTCACGCGTCCGCACCTACGTGAAAACCATACATATTGATGTGATGGACAATAAGTTTGTGCCTAATTATACAATTGGAACGAAAGAGCTACAGGAACTGCCAGCTGGATTGAAATATGAGATACACTGGATGGTGCAGAAGCCAGAGAAATGGATTGCAAAGGTGAAGGGATCGCATATGCACATAGTACATGTGGAAGCAGTGGAGAACTGGGAAAAGGTTGTTGTGGCGGTGAAGAAGAACGGGGGAAGATTGGGAATCTCTTTGAGTCCAGAAACACCGCTCGAAAAGATTAAGCCTTATTTGGACCAGGTGGCAAAAGTACTGGTCATGTCAGTGCATCCAGGGTTCTATGGGCAAAATTATATACCTGAAGTGGAATTGAAAATCAGAGAGTTAAGAAAGATAATTCCAAAGACGAATATAGAAGTTGATGGTGGTATCAACCCGGAAACGGGAGTGAGGGCAGCAGCTGCAGGTGCAAACAACCTTGCGGCGGCGAGTGCAATCTTCACAAAACTGGACATCGGTAAGGCGGTGGAAGAGTTGAAGATTGCATTGAAGAAAGGGTGGGAGTATGGGAAACAGGGATAAGATTACGAATGTGAAGCAGCTCAAACTTATTGCAAATACTATTCGTGAGGATGTAATCAATATGCTCTGTGAAGCGAAGTCTGGGCACTCTGCCGGCTCAATAGGGCTTGCGGACATCTTCACCGCTCTTTATTTTAATGTGCTCTATCATGATTCGAAGAATCCGAACTGGCCGGACAGAGATCGATTATTACTTTCGAATGGGCACGTGTGCCCAGTGATGTATGCGGCGATGGCGAATGCGGGGTATTTTCCGAAGGAGGAATTGCTTACGTTGAGGAAGTTGGGAAGCAGGTTACAGGGACATCCGCACCGGACTTCACTGCCAGGGATTGAAAATTCTTCTGGACCGCTGGGGCAGGGGCTCTCGCAGGCGGTGGGAATGGCAATAGTTGCAAAAGCAGAGAGAAAAAGATGGAGGGTTTATGCGGTGCTTTCGGATGGTGAACAAGGGGCTGGGCAGACTTGGGAAGCCGCGATGCTTGCTGCGAAATACAAGTTGGGAAATTTGACGGCGATAATTGACAGAAATAATATTCAGATTGATGGGTTCACGGAAGATGTGCTTCCACTTGAGCCCCTTGTGGAAAAGTATAGGTCCTTTGGATGGCATGTGATTGAAGTTGATGGACATAACATGCAGGAGATTATAGATGCATGCGAGGAAAGCAAGGCAATTTACGAAAAGCCTACTGTGATCATTGCACATACTATTCCTGGAAAAGGAATTCCTTTTATGGAATACCTTACTGAATGGCATGGTAAGCCTCCGACACAGAAGGAAGCTGAAGAGGCAATCACCTTACTTGAGCTTGAGAGGAGCGTTATCGAAAGGGGAGAATAAACATGATGAACATCGATTTCCCCGCAAAGAGTTCTGCGCCCAGCAGGGATGGGTTCGGGAAGGCACTTGTGGAGTTGGGGGATAAGGACCCGGATGTGTGGGTGCTTACTGCAGATGTTTCGGAATCTACAAGGACGCATTGGTTTGCGGAGAAATACCCACGTAGGTTCATACAGGTGGGGGTATCGGAGCAGAACCTTGCAGGGGTGGCAGCGGGAATTGCAGCATGTGGGAAGAAGACTTTCGCTTCTGCTTATGGAGTGTTTTCTCCGGGAAGGAATTGGGATCAGATAAGGGTTTCCGTATGTTATAATGATGTGCCAGTGGTTTTCCACGGCTCGCACACAGGGGTTACGGTGGGACCGGATGGGGCTTCGCATCAGGCGCTGGAGGATATTGCGATTACAAGAGTACTGCCTAATATGACGGTGATGGCACCCGCAGATGCTGAGGAGGCTAGAAAGGCGACCATTGCAGCTTACGAGCAGGGAAAGCCAGCATACATACGCACTTGCAGGGAGAAAATGCCTGTATTTACTACTCCAGAGACACCTTTCAAGATTGGGCAGGCGAATGTGTACAGAGAAGGAAAGGATGTAGCTGTGTTTGCATGTGGGCCGATGGTCTATGAGACACTAGTAGCGGCTGAGGAGCTGCAGAAGGAAGGTTTTTCCTGCGCGGTTGTGGATTGCCATACGATTAAGCCCATGGATAGGAAGACAGTAATAGAGTGGGCGAAGAAGACTGGACTCATAATTACGGTAGAAGAACACCAGGTGAATGGAGGGATGGGAAGTGCAGTAGCAGAAGTGGTTGCGGAGGAGTATCCGGTGCTAGTGAAGAGGCATGGCATTTACGACCATTTCTGCGAATCTGGGACTGCGCTAGAGCTGATTAAGAAATATAAATTGGATGCAGCTGGAATCTCTTCTGTCATAAAGGATTCGATAGGAATGAAGAGGAAGTGAGAATATGAAATTCTTCTTGGATACGGCGGATGTGGAGAAGATAAAGGAAGCAGCAGAAATGGGGATGTGCGACGGAGTTACAACCAATCCAACTATTATTATGAAATCAGGGAGAAATCAAAAAGAAGTCGTACAGGAGATTGCTGCGATTGTACCCGGACCGGTGAGCGTTGAAGGGATTGGAGAGAGTGCAGAGGACATAGCAAAAGAAGGAACCGAATTTGCAAAATGGGCGAAGAACATTGTGGTGAAGGTACCAATGACAAAAGAGGGATTGAAGGCCGTGCGCATCCTCGAGAAGAAGGGAATAAGGACTAATGTGACGCTTGTATTTTCTGTGTCGCAGGCATTGCTTGCGGCGAAGGCTGGTGCTTCCTATATTTCGCCTTTTGTAGGAAGACTAGATGACATTTCACAGGATGGAATGGAACTTATCTGGGAGATAATGGAAACATACTCCAATTATGAGTTCAAAACTGAGGTGATTGTGGCCTCGGTAAGGGACCCGGTGCATGTGATGGAGGCAGCAAGGGCAGGGGCTCATATAGCTACAATTCCCCCAGATGTTTTTGAGAAACTGTTCAAGCATCCTTTAACTGACAAGGGAATTGCACAATTCAAAGAGGATTATATGAAGAGCAAGAGGTAATTCCCTGAAAAAGATTGGAAAGACGCCGGAATATGCGTCGTTTGCATGCACGATTCTGGAATAGGAGAAGGATTTTATTTCTGAAGATTGAGAATGGAAAGAAAGCCCTTGAACTGACATGCAATTTAGCCCATCATGATGGATCTAACTTTCTTAGGATCAAATATACGCAGGGAAAGACGTGACATTAGGGGGCCTAACCTAGTGATGAGCCCACGTGCATCTGTACCAAGTTTACATACAAGCATATGCTCAAGTAAGCCAAGTTCCTCGATTTTTGCAATATCTCTTTGAACACCGCTTTTGTAAACCGCTTTTTCAACCTGGTCAAGAGTTAATCCTAAAATTATGATTCTATCGAGATCCAATTTAATCCATTCTTTAAAAATGGAAATCTGTTTTTCTGAGAATTCAGCTTCTATTGTTTGTAAATCTCTATTCAATTGCGTTACATATGCTTCTAATGGAAAATTATCATAAAGGCAATATAGATTCAGTATTTCGCGACAAGAAAGCTGATTATTTTTAGCAAGTTGTTGACGCAGTTTATGCAGCGGAATAAGGGCATCTATGTGTTTTGGGGAACTAATGCCTATATCGACATACAATCCATAACCTACTATGCCAGAGCTCACAACTTTACCCCGCAGGAGTGCGGATGAATGAACCTCATTAAAATCTAATGGAGCTAAACCAAATTTTTTATGCAAATAATTAACCATGACTGGTGCGTCTTCACCAGATAGACTTATTTGAATCCAGTTTCGATCGTTTTTTCTAAGAACTTCTAAACGAACGTTTAGATTCGAAGACTCAGATTCAAAGAGTCTTGTGAAAAATGAAAGAGTTTGCTTTTCATCTTCGCCATATAGCTTTTCAAGCAACGTTATAGTTGACATTTTTATGGATTCACTCGTTATCCAGATCTTCATTAAAACATTGAAAACATATAATTTTACTTTATCACAATACCACGTAGCGAGTTGCAACAGGATATATTTTATTTCTTATTTTATTTCTTTAGAAATGCGTTCAATCCTATCTTTCAGAGAGCGAATTATCTGACCATTGTCAAAATGAGTTAATGTACGACCGCATTTAGAGCAGTGAAAGACTCTTTCCATAGCTTCTTCAAAGGTTAAACGACTGCAACCAGGAGTATTGCAATAGTAGAAATCATGGGTTGATTCATATCTCAAACGACTTTCCAGCTTTTCAAGTATTTTCCTTTTCTGATTTTTTATAAAACCTTCAAGTTGATCTGGCTGAAGCTTCCACTGAAAAATATACCAACCTGTTTTTTCATCACGTAGTCTATCGCATGAAACTAGGGAATGACTATTTAACATATAGAGAATTTTTCGAACCAAATTTAATTGAATGCCAGTTTCTAACGAGATTTTATCGTCGGTCGCTTCCTGTAAATTCTCTAACGCTCTAACAATCTGTTCTCCTTCTTTTCCCCAAAAAGCGTTAACAATCTTGATTAAGACTTCATTAGATGACTTCAATAAGTGAGCCTCAATTCTTTTTAGTTCGCCTTAAATTATAAATCTAGGTTATTATTTAATGCAAACGCTGTGACATAAAACTATTGCTTTTCATAATCACATTAACTGGTGAATTACTTGTCAAAAGTTACTGTATTAAGATTAGGGCACAGATACGTGAGAGATTTTAGGATAACAACTCACGTGTGTCTAATTGCAAGAGCCTTAGGCGCAAACACAGTTATTTTATCAGATATTATCGATAAAGAAGTCGAAAAGGTCATTAAAAGAGTCATAGAGATGTGGGGAGGACCATTTAGTATCGAAATGGGAGTACCATGGGAAGACGCCGTGAATAAATGGAAGACGGAAGGCGGCATAGTCTGCCACTTAACTATGTATGGAGAGAATATCGAAACAAGCGATGTTATGTCGCGCATAAAAGAAGAGAAAAAGGACATTATGGTAATAGTTGGAGCGGAAAAAGTTGAAAAAAAAGTATATCACCTCGCTAATTTTAATGTGTCAATAGGTAATCAACCACATAGTGAATGCGGTGCATTAGCAATTTTTCTAGATAGATATTTTAAAGGTGAAAGTCTCAGCAAAGACTTTGAAAACGCGAGACTAAGGATTATTCCGCAACCACACGGAAAAAAAGTCATAAAAATAGAATAGTGATTATTTTCGCCTCTTCTTAATTACAACAATATCTCCCAATGTACGATCGTGTTTTGGAGGAGAAACTGTTTCCTCTACTTTTTCTAATGCGAATTCGTCAAACGGTTTGAGAAGTTTTATTCCAAGAAAGTGTTCAAGTTTCAATGCCAAAACTTTGTCAGGCGTTAGATTCTTATTTTCAACTTTCTTTACAACCGACGCTTTTTCGTTTATTTTCTCTCCTAACTTTTCATGCGTTAAACCAAGTTTTTCTCTTGCATGTCGTATGACTTGACCATAATTATCAACGATTTCAAAATCAATCAATGACGAAGAACGAGGTTTCGGAGTAGCGTTATACACAATTTTTGGACGACGTAGCTCAGGAGTAGATGGGGGGTTACTGCTTACAGACTTTGTCGACCCAAGTTTCATACACTCATTACAAACAATAAACTCCACACCGTCTACTACGATTCTGTGAGAAGCATTAACAATAATTTTTCCACAGATTTCACATTGTAGCTGGGATTCCATAGAATAGCCCCTGACCTAATTTAAAATATGAACATTCTTATACTTTTTTAGATTGTATTTTATCCACGAGCATAAATGAACCCCAGCGATAAACCGGATTTAAACAAGATTAGAGGCGTAGCAAACTACCAATTTGGAAAAAACGTTGGTACCATGCTCTTTACAGAAGACGTTAAGATTAAGTATTCAACTAAAACTGGAAGAGTACGTCTAATTTTTGAAGGAAACGAGCTATTAGCAACGCTGAAGCCTACCAACGGATTAATGGCATTGACTCTAGCCGGAGCAAAAAAACTAAGAGACTTAACTAATCCACCGCAATTCAGGGTTGTTGTAGACGACGATGCTAGACCATTTGTAGCAAAAGGATTAAACGCCCCAGCGAGACACGTCGTTAATGCAAGTAAAGAAATACTTCCAAATGATGAAGTTATCGTCACAGATCAAAATGATAAAGTATTAGCCGTGGGAAAAGCGCTATTAACAGGAAAAGAAATGCTAGCATTTAAAAGAGGAATAGCGGTAAAAATTAGAAAAGGATGTAAGGAAGTATAAATTTTGATGAGAGGAATTGATGCTAGAAAAGCAAAACGTCTAATGAATCAGATGGGCATGCACCTTAAAGAGATACCCGATGTAGAAAAAGTGATTATTCAGACAACAAGTGAAGAAATCATCATAGAAAAACCAATTGTTTCGGTTATGGAGTTACAGAATCAAAAAGTTTTTCAGATAACTGGCGGAAACATTTCAGAGAAAACCTCAGAGAAAACCTTAGAGATACCTGAAGAAGATATGCATTTAGTAGCACAACAAGCAGGAGTCAGTCTAGAAAGAGCAAAAGAAGCGCTTAAACAAACTAACGGAGATTTAGCACAGGCAATTCTTTTACTTACATCAAAAAATAGATGATTAATTATACGTGAGTTTCCTCTAAGCTATTGAGAAAGTCAGTAACTATTTTGCCGATAGGCGTAAGTCTATACTTTTTGGTATATTTATCAACAGTCACTAGTTTAGCTTGCCTCAGAGTTTGTAAATGATA
>Ga0315282_10009630_pt1 | contig 15328 bp, 16 predicted proteins | sample YL17G07_20_MG_FD_203693 | JGI IMG/M metagenome (GOLD analysis project Ga0315282, IMG submission 203693) | Sediment microbial communities from Yellowstone Lake, YNP, Wyoming, USA - YL17G07_20 | ecosystem: Environmental > Aquatic > Freshwater > Lake > Sediment | place: USA: Wyoming | collected... | reverse complement strand
TGGCAAAAAGAACGGACAGCAGATTGCTTTAGATTGTTTAAGGAAAGGGAAGGCTGAAGAGAAGTTGAGAGAAATAATTTCTCTGCAAGGTGGAGATCCAGAAATAAAGCCGGAGGATATAAAAATCGGGGATTGTGGATTTGATGTGTGCGCGGAGAAGAGTGGTTATGTCCTATGGATCAACAATTCGGGGATTGCTTTGCTGGGGAGGGCTGCAGGGTCGCCGAAATACAAAGGGTCTGGGGTTCAGTTGTATAAAAAACTCGGCGAGAAGGTGATGAAGGGGGAGAAATTGTTCACGGTTTATGCCGAGAAAAGCAGCAAGTTGCAAAGAGTTCAGAAAATTATAGATGAAGATACAATCATCGGTGTGGGCGAGAGGATGGAGATGTTGATTGATGTTGTGAAAGAGATCCCTGCTCACAAGAAAGCTTTCATTTTGGAAAGATGAGACTGAATATTTATATAAAAATTAAAGAAAAGAAAAAGTTTATTTCTTGAGAATTATCTCAATTGTCGAGACATTGATCTTTGATTTGTCTTCCAATTCTCTTTCTTCTGTTCCAAATCGAATGTCATTTATTTGAACGTCACTCACAAACCTTCTTCTCACGATCTCTGTCACATCTACTGCTCTCGAAATCGCTTTTCCTCTTGCTTTTATGTGAACCTCTTTTTTTCCGTCATTGAATTGAGTGATGACGCCTAAGACATAAGCCATACTGGGTAAGCGCCATTGATAATTAATGTTTACGCCCCACAAATATGACATTGTCTTCGGCTTTTGCTGAATCTTCTACCATTTATTTACACCTCCGTTTTGTTTTCTGGTATTTTTGACCTTCCATAAATCCATGATTCTATGGTTGGTTGCGGAATGTTAAAAGCAATTTTTAACTTTTGTTTAATTGTTTTTGCACCAATTTTTTCTTTATTTCTTAAATTCATTACTGAACTGTATGTTATGAAATCCCAGTGTGTTTGGATCTGTTTATAACTATCTATAGCTTGCGTAAGTGCCAGTTGTTTTCTTTTTATGACAAAACCTATAAGTTCATTAAATCTTTTCAAACTTCTATAATTCCATATACAAATATAATAATTATTTTTTTTACCTTTAAATATTAAAGATTTTATGCACAATTCATTCAAAAATTTCTTTATTTGTTCAAGTAGCTCTTTATTATTTGAAAAGCAGTTGACGTGTCTAATTACATCTGTTCTTCCATCTTTTCTTTTTATTTCGCGGAAATCTATACCACCTTCTGCATCAAAAAATCCTCTAATGAAAGATGCTTTTATTTTTTCGTTGCCTGAGTTGATAAAAGAGGGAGCAATAGTTTGATTATAACTTTTCAGAATTCCGTAAAGTTTTCTAGAAGAGAACTGGAATGAGTCTCTCCAATTGGGATTTTTTAATGATAATCGCCTTAAACAGATATTTGTTTTAAAGTTGAAAAGTTCATCAATAATATCTATAACTTTTGCAATAAACTCAAAATCAGTAGAACTAAAAAATATTTTGCCATCTTTAGTAAAAGATCCATCTCCATAAATTGCCCCTAATAAATAAGCCAGTTTTTCTTGACTTTCTGCCATTCACTGCACCTCCTGTAATCATGCTGTATCGTTGAAACTAATTGTTATATTGAACGGTTAAATTTAAAAAGGTACTTTCACATCCTCGAATAGGCCCAAACCGATATCAAGACTATTACTGCTACAACTACCAACATCCTTATTCCGAATTCAAATGGGTGCTCGTAGGGGCCGTAGATTGGAATTGAGGTGGTTGTAGTGGCTTTTGTAGTGGTTTTGGTGGAAGTTGTGGTGGTTGCGGTTTCTTCAGTAGTAGTTGTGGTGAAAGTTGTGGTCCCTTGTTTGACTGCCACGGTGTTGCAATCGGATTTGGTGGCTCCGTCGTCACAAAAAGCTGCGAGGTAATAGGTGTAAGACTCTGCAGGAGGCCAAACTCCTTCACTATTATTGAAAGTGTATTCATAGGATGGAGCACCAGAGCAATCTATGGTGCTGAACACATCCAGGATTCCTGATTTGCAATCATATACATGGCAAGAACATCTGCCAGTCTCGCATACATCACAAGTGATAAGGGCCATGGAAACTGGCAGTAAAAATAGAGTTGAGATCAAAAATGTTGCGATAGATATGAGTTTCATTCAACCGCACTCCATCTTTTGCATTTGATCTGATGAAGACCAAGAGAATGGGAATAAGATGTTTTGCGAGTGATAGAATTTCCATGAAAGTCGATTGGTCCCTTTCAGGTCCTTGCATGTGAAATCTCTTATCAGAATGTCATATCCTATTCTCAAATCTTCTTTAAACATCTTCTTCACAAGACCCTTGTCGTCTGAGATGAAGAATGCCATTGTCACGTTTCGGTCGAGGGTGTTGTTGTATTTGAAAACACATCTAAGATTTTCAGTGTTTTCGCAGGAGAAACTTTCTATTTTAAAACCAGCTGTTTTGGGCTGCTCTTCCGTTGTCACATATTTGGAATTTACGACAGACGGAGAACCGCAGTTGGCAGTAACTTTTGCTTTGCCAGATCCAGTCGGGGTGAATTTTCCAGTGAAAGGTGAGCCTGTGATAGTCAATGAGACGCCAGTTGATATAGAATTTCCTTCAGAATTTTCAACGGAAAAAATTCCTGAGCTGCAACCGACGACATCGCAACTGCATTCTACATTTGCTTGGCAGGTAGAAGGACATTGCAGAATTTCTCCTTGGACATCAACCACTGTCCAGTTGACAATTTGTGGATTGGCGCATGCTGCGGTTATGTTTGCTCTACCAGCAGAGATGGGAGTGAAAGATAAAGTGTTTGGCGGGATATTTTCTATGACCTCATCAACTGGTGTTCCATCCAGATTTTTCAATATCCAAAAACCTTGAACACAATTACCATCTAGAGAGCATTTACATTGGTCGTTTGAAAAACAAGTGTCGCATTTCACTGAAAATGTCGATGGCGGAGCGGTGGTTGTTGTAGTTGTGGTGGTTGTTGTAGTTGTGGTGGTTGTTGTAGTTGTGGTTGTTTGGCCCACACAATGATCGACAGAACAACCGTATGGACAAGATTGAGCCAGTTCCCATTTTCCATCTGTGCATCTTTCCAGATTATACCCAACACATCTGTATGCTCCGTTTGTGCATTCCGCTTGGGTGGTAGTTGTGGTGGTAGTATGGCACTGGCAGTCAGTTCCACAAAACTGACCTGTTTGGCAACCTGTATGGCATCCTATAGTAGAAAAATAATCTGTATTGGTTGGACTCAGAGTGCAGTGGTCATTGCTGCCGCATTGCTCAATACAACATCCTCTGTTTGGATGCCAGCACCAACACTGATTGTTGGAGGAACAAGAAATACTGGAGAAAGGACTGCACATACAAAACTGGCCGCAAATGCCAAGTGGGCACCAGTATTCGCAACTGCCTGTAAAATCTGAATCATATTTGTTATAGCAATAACTAACGCACTGTGTATCAAACGAACAAGGCTGTTGAGCAAAAACTTTTCCTGAATCAAGCAAGAGGCAGATTAAAACTGTTGAAAGCAATGTTAACCAGGTTTTTTTCATATCCTTCAATTTAAAATAAGGTTTCCTTAAATAAAATTACATACTCACTCTGTCTGCAACCTTGCCGTTGTTGCAAGAGATGTAGATTGTGTACAAACCTCCCAAAGGAGAAGCGGTTGGCGAAAATAATAGAGCACCTGACTCTGTTGGTATATCCACAGATTTAACATAATCGGGGACTTTGGCGAAAACCAATTCAGTCTTTTCCCCGTTGGTTTTCAATTCACAATTATTCCAACTACATTTTATTTGTTCGTCGCTTGCTTTCAAACATTTCAAAGTAAGTTCATTTGATGGAGTCACAACTCCTGGAAGTCCTTGAAGAGCTCCTGGGTAAAGATTGGCCACCAAGAAATAAAGTCCTATACCAAGCGCGATAGCAAGAACGACGGTCAAGAAGAAATCTTTGTTAACAGGTAGTTGTTTTTTCTCTCTATCTCTTTTGGCTGGCATTTCCTATCAAATAATAGTTGTTTTTTGCGATTAATAAAATTATTTATTGCTGCGAAGAAGGGCACCATCTTCTTACATTCGTAGTCACATCTACATTAAATTCTATTTCTCTTTCTGTTGGAGGGACGGAAAGCTCATATTTTTTATCTACACAAGTATAGGTTGCTTTGAATGCAACTTTTGGTTCACATACATTGAAGTACCCGGAACCCTGCTGAAATCTAATCACTTTGTAATTTGTTGGGTTGGCTTTTTCATAAGAAGAAAATGACAGATCTTCCGAACATGCGAATCCTGATGTTATAGGATTATTGATTTGCGTACAGGATGGTGGCTTGTTTGGTCTGTCCCAAGCCATGTATTCGCCTTCTTCATATTTTTGTGGTAACAAATCCCACCGATCCACCCGAAAAGTACAACAGGTTTTTGTAACTGAACATTCTATATAGGGATCTGCTATCATTTCCATTAATCTGTTTTTCTCCTTTTCCAATAATTCATTCAAACAACTATAGAATTGCGGACACTGTTCGCATGTTTTTTGCCCTTCCTGACAATCCTCTATTTTTGGATAATAGCATTCACAAGATCTCATGAGGCAGTCTGATGAATCCTCCTGAAGATGTAACGAATTCGACCAATCCGCAAATTTTCTGTAAAGAAGGAAAAATCTGTCTCTTGTAACAGCTTCAAAAACATCATTATTGGAAGATACAGTATTGTTATCACTACTAGTTTCAATAGAACTTCCATAAGCACCCACATAAAACTTCTCATCGTATTTTCCAGAATTCAATTTTTCTTCATCAACAGGAAAGTCGACACAAGTGTATTTGCCTACTTTGTAATCGAGTACCGCCTCTTTGAAATGTGTATTGGCCACGTATTTGTTTAAAAGTTTCAATGCTTCTGAAGAGAGAGTATACCTTATTTCATTAATAGTTGGTGGTTGGGGACCGTTAGAGTAATATGTAGTTAAAGTTTGAGCGACTTTTTTCGTGGACATCTGGGAAGAAAAAATAACATAATTTCTACTTAACCCTTTAATTATATCCAAATACTGTCCGATTTTACTGAATTTCTCGCTCGCCAAAGTTCTTGCCTGCGAAGCTTGATTCCAAAATAAGCTAAAAATCCAGATAAAAATTATTAACATGGCTATCATAACAAGGATTATCAAACTGCTTTGAGATTTACCAGACATATAGATAACCTGACAACACTTCGCTTTTTTCTGACGGTATAGGAGTCAACATTTCGAATACTTGCAATCTGTTAATTTCATTTGGAACAGAATATCCTGCTGTGAATTTAATCGAAGTTGTAGGCGGAGACAACACTCCAATCTTCGGGACTCCGATTTCAAGTCTCCAGTTTTTTTCAAAATATGCATCGAAAAAGTTTTTGACTAGCGAATCAACATCTATGGTTCCGAAACCAGGCCCATAATCGACTGGATTTTTTCCATTCGCAATCCTGTCTCCGACCAGTTGCGCCAAAGTTCTTTCTGTTCCATTAACTTTTGCATAATAGAATGTTATAGACATGTCACTAATTCTTTCGAACTGATGATAGCGTGTGAAAATATCTAGAAGTTTGGGAGTGAAGTTTGCGAATAAAACATGGGAAATTGATATAAGCACAACTACACCGATCACCAAAATCATGAATTCCATGATTTCTTTTGTCTGACCTTTTTTCGAAATCATTCTTATACTCCTATGATCAATTGATCTTTTTCCGGGGTTAATGTTATGTCATAACTTCCAGCATTAAGGTTCAGAAGAGTTATTTTTTTCTCACAGGCCAGAGCCACACAAAACTCGCCTTTCTGATAGTTCATGCATAAATAATTTTTAACCCCAGACTTGGTATAAGTTGGATAGTTGATGATCATTTGCGATGTAGTTTTCACTCCAGTAAAACAAGTGCTATCAATCAGACCACTGAACTGCTCTAAATCTCCATTATACACAGTTATCGTTGCAGTAGCTGGTTGAGTTGTTGTGTCGCTAATCCTTATTCCGACCGGCGTAGAGAGCGAGACAGCCATTTTCAGAGCTTTGCCTTCTGAATGATTGCTCACACCAATATGCCATTTCTCCGGGGAATCTGAAAAACCATCTTTTGTTAAATTAGACGTTTCGAACTCAAATTCAAATCTATATTTGTAATTTCTTACACATCCTGGTTCAATATTTGCATAAGAAGATGAGAAGGATTCCAGTTTGTTTAAGTCGATTGCATGATGGTTGTCTAAAGTTACTTCCTTTCCTTCAACTTCTCCTTTTTCTTTGTATCCTAAACAATTATCTGATACTATCATCATCTCAAGCGCGTCATTTGCGATTTTTTTAACCTCAACGTTTTCTTGTGATCCTGTTTGAAAAATATTCATGTTAGTTATCTCGTTTAGAACCAGAGCTATCACTATCAATACAAGAATCAAGTATATGCCTTGCATCAGAAAACTTGTTTGCGCTTTCGCCATATCATCACTTCAAACTTATTTTACTCCCCGTTTTTTCTATGGTAATAGTTTCTTCGTCCTGAATTGTGACATCTGTCATCTCTGCTTTTGCTGATATTGGAAAATAAATTGATTTTTTTGTCGCTTTGTCAAAAATTGAAATCACATTGTCCGAAACTGTTAATTTGTATTTTTTTATCATGGGCCTATAAACAAAAACTGTATCTCCTGTTGTCGACATAGATTTGTCGATGAAGCTCTCTAAATCAGTTGCAAAACTTGCTACACTGCCCTCTTTTGCCAACTCCGCTTGGGACGCAAAAATTGTCCTCAATTGAAAAATTATTATGGCTGAAACCAAGACAATTCCTACAACAAAAATGATTTCAGAATAGGATGCCTCGGCTTTCATAAAATTACTCCACAGTGACTTTGACACTTGCAGCTAATTTTGTTATAGTCAAATCATAAGTCCTGACGTTCGGCCTTCCCAAAATTTTGTTGACGGCCTGCCAAAAATCTTCATAATCGGCTAAAGAACCCATGTAAGGCAAACTTACGTCGCATGAAATCTTTTCGCATCTCAATTTATCCGGCTCGTCTTTGAACTGCAAACATAGATAATTGCCATAACTTTTTTCCTGATTTTTTATTTCGTCTATAACTTTTAGAACAGGATTTTCTGTATCCACTGTCATGTAAACTACTCTGATTTGCGGTGTTATGGAAAAGGTCATCTTCTCAAAATATTTATATTCCTGGGTGCATGCATTTTCTAAATTGTTGCGGAGCGTGTTGAAATTCTGTAAGCTGTTTTGCCTCTGCGAAAAATCTATGACTCTGCCGATAAAGTTGTAAGCTATGACTAGTGCTATGGCAGCGATGACGATACCAGCAACCATATACATCCATGTAGCAGGCATAATTAAATTAAGGATTTGCTAAATAATCTAATTAACGTGACCATTTTTTATACAGAGTTTCGTAGGAACTTTTTGGAGCCTTCTTCCTTTTCATGAAGAAGAAAACTATCACAACGACTAGGATGATGAAGACAAATATCCAAATTAAACTACCTACTCCTCCTCCAGTGGGAGTTGTTCCTGTAGTAATCATACTTTCTTCTGTAGTGGTGGTGGTTTCGATGAATTCGGTGGTTGTTATAGTTTCAGTGAATTCAGTGGTGGTTGTGGTAGTAGTTGTAGTTGGGATTACGCCTGTAGCAGAAATTGGCGTGCAAGCGGATCTAGCTCCATCGTCACACAACATTAAAATATAATATGTTATTCCTTCTGCCGGATACCAAGTTTTTATTCCATTGTTAAACGTTCCTCTCAACACAGGGACGCCCGTGCAATCCGTACTCCTGTAAGCATTGAAAACTCCTCTCTGGCAATCTGAAATTTGGCATGTGCACAATCCTATCTGGCAATAATTGCATGTTATTGCGGCGGAAGATATCACCGGTAGAGAAAGTGAAAAGATAACTGTAAACAAAATTAAAATTTGCAATTTGTTTTTGTTTAACATCTCAACGGCACCACTTCATTGGATTTTGAATAGGCGATTGGATTGGCCAATCTTGTGTCTGCATCCAGATAGGCGTTCCATGAAGCATAGTAAATAGGCTCTTTTGGCAAGCCTGTACATGAAAATATGGCGTCCAAACTACCGCTGCCTTGGCCAGCGATGGCCGGCCCCACCGAACTTATGACAGCATCTCTATCGTCAGAGAACAAAAATAATACTTTAGCGTTTGAATTCAAAGTGTTGTTATATATAAGGGTACATTTGTATCCACCTGTCATCTGTACACAAGTGAAAGATTTTCCTGTGAAGTTTCCTATTGGAACCTCTCCTGTTATGGTTATATTTTTCTTTGCCATCTTGATTGGATTCGTGCATGCGGCGGTTGCTTCCACTTTACCATTGCCTGTCGGAGTGAAGGTTGCTACAAATTGTGTGCTTGTTATTGATATCGATATGACTCCTGAAAGTGGATTGCCTTCTGTTTTGTTTACTTGGAACAGGCCGGCAGAACAACCTGTTATGTTACACCTGCATTCTTTGGCCACAGAACATTCGGATGGGCATTGCATGAATTCTGGCTTAACTTCCACAAGTTGTGAGACAACTTTTTCGAATGGCTGGAAGCATGTTGCCACAACTTCTACTTTTCCTGTTGAAGTCGGGGTGAAGTTTACAAACTGCGGTGGGATGTACATAGAAAATGGAACTATTGGCGTGGCTTGAGAGTTTTTAACAATCCACGTTCCATTCGTACAAACTGCTCCTTGCAAGAAACAAGTGCAATTCTGCCCCACTTCACAGTCTCCACAATTAATATTCCATTCTGGCAGAGGAGTGGTGGTAGTTGTAGTTGATGTGCTGGTTGATGAACTGGTAGTTGTTGTGGAAGAAGTCGAAGTTGTTTCACTTGGTCCTGTTGTACCGCTTGTTGTAGTTGTAGCGCCTTCTAAAATCTGGAAGCTTAATGAAGTTTTAGCAATACTTCTTTCATCACATCTCAGTTCTTTGTCGCCAACACAATCATCCGCACAAAAACCGACTTCCTGTACATAACAGCATTTGTTTTGATCTTCGCATGAGCTGAATAAAGAATTGATCACAACAGGATCCCACTCGCCAACAAATTTGGGATCTTCTGTATTCAAATCAATTGAATCGTTCGAAACTTCAATAGATTGTTCGGTTATCTTCTGGTCGCAATTAGGATCGGTCAATAACTTGACATAAATTTGAGGATTTCTGTTAGCAAGAGATTTCATTTCTTTGCTAGTCACCTTGCCATCATATGGCAATGTTGTGTTTGGAGCGATGATTATATTTTTTCCATCACCAGTAAAAACTGCAGAGATGGAACCAGAGCACTCTGGTAGGAGTTTAACCTCTATCGAATCGCATTCATAATCTTCGCTAATCTTCTCATCATTTCTAATTACCGAAGCTAAAAATGAATAAGTGCCAGGTGTTGAAAACTTTACTTTGACTTTTTTTGTTACTGTTGGTGTTTTATCTTGGGATGTGGGCGCTTGTAAACTTAATCCCCATCTGTATTCGCCATCAGTGCCAAGAGCCAAAAATGTTTTATCTTTCTGTGTTCCATATTTGGTGTAAGATTCATTTTGATCGTAAACTATATCGGTTGATGGATTACCTCCAACCCATTGCTTATTTCCGGCATTACTAGCAGTTATAGTGAAAGTTGCTGTCTCGCCGACATTGTAACTTTTTTTCTCTGAGGCTTTTTTATCTGGCGTGCATTGAGTGATGTAACCTTTGTAATCCACTCTTTCTAGTCTGAATTTCGTGTCGCAATAAATACCGCCAAATGCTTTGTCTTCTGGTCGTGGTGTTGCAGAAGTGTAAGGATCTTCAGGATTTTCCGTAAATTCATTTTTGCTATCAAAATTTACTAATTTCAAATTTTGGCAATATGTTATCTCTTCTTGTTTCAAATTTATATTTGGCCAAAATGCTGCGGGCCAATCACCTCCCGCAGGTGGTAAATCTTTTTTTATGCTTATAACACAGAAATAACTTTTTTGCATGTAGCTAGATCCTGGTTTATCCAAAAAATTGTCTTTCCACATCGTGGTCAGTGCACCGGGCCATGTAAAATCTACTACTTTGGTTTCATCTATTTTTATTTCATCTGAAATTTTTTTGCATTGACGGTAATACATTTTATTTGCTGGTTCTCCATCAGCAGTACAAGAAAATAATGGATCAGGAAGTTTTGAAGCATCAGCTGTATCTAACCAAATCTCATTGCAAACTTTCACACCTTCCAGTGCATATGTAGCATCAGCCCAATTTGTAAGAGAAATTGCTGCACCTGTACCCAAAGTCGCAAGTCCACCAACTCCCATTAGAGCTACTGCTAATGCACCAGCAGAATAAGGAGCTATTCCTAAAACACCTAATAGGGCGCCACCTGTAAGAATCACACCTGCAATAATCAATGCTAAAGCAATAATTGCGATTAAAGTTGAACCTGCCCGCACTTCATTTTTAATTTGGACTTGCGTATGAATTGTGTCCCCGAGTGTGAATTTTTCTTGGCCATCATTGTATCCACCATTTGTCAAAGTAATCATTGAAACCTTTCCAGCATCCCCCCAGAAAACATTTACATTCCCACTGTCCCAATTAATCTCCAGCTTGGAAGACAGAGAATTTGCAGAGATTGGGTTTTGCTCTGCTTTGACCCATCCGAGAATCTGATGATCATTATCCCCTGCAAAAGCGAAATTGAAAGAATAGATTAGAGTTAGGAAGATAGTTATCAATAAAAGTATACTTTTAGCTTTCAAAATTTTCACTCTCTATTATCTCTATATAGAATAATGTGTTTTTTATAAAATTTAAACATTAAAAACTATCGGGACCACTTCTTGTAAACTTCTTCGTAAGAGACCACTTTCTTCTTTCTCATCTTGAGGAAATAGAACGCGATGCCTATGATGATGAAAATAAATATTATCCACCAGAAATTGAAACCTCCTCCAGAAGGTTTTGTTTCGGTTGTGTATGTGGCAGTTTCTTCGGTGGTTGTAGTTTCGGTGAATCTGGTGGTAGTGGCGGTTCTTGAAGTAGTAGTTGTGGTGGTTGTGACTATACCTGATGGCAGAGCCCTCTGTGGAGTACATAAAGATCTGTTTCCATCATCGCATAAAATATAAATATAATATTCGATTGCATTCTGCGGATACCAGGTTTTCACTCCACTACTGAAAGTGTCTCTGACATATGGAACACCAGAGCAATCTGATATGGTAAAAACATTGAAAATTCCTTTGCTACATTCTGTTATCTGACAGACACAACCATTCACTTGGCAAGGATTGCATGTGACAATTGCTAATGCTGCTGATGGGATTAAAACTATACTAAGAGCTACGAAGATTGCTAATAAATTTTTGTTCAGCATGTCATCAACCTCACTTCATTGGATTTTGAATAGGCGATCGGAGTGGTTAAGCGAGTGTCTGAAAACATGTATGCGTTCCAAGAAGCGGTAAATGCGGTACCATGTCGATTGTTGCATGAGAAGGTTGTGTCCAAATCTGCACTGGCCTGACCAACTGTGTATGGCCCCGTACTGTTAATGACAAATCCTCTCACATCTGAAAACATGAACAACACTCTTGCATCTGTACCAATTCTGTTTTCATATGACAGCGTACATCTGTAACCGTTTGTTATTTGCACACACACGAAGGCTGTTCCTGTGAAGTTGCCTAATGGAACATATCCTGTGATGTTTATACTTTTGTTCATAATCTTGATTGGATTTGTACAAGCAGCAGTTACTGACACCCTACCATTGCCTATCGGAACGAATTGCCCTATGAATGAAGTGGAATTTATTGTTAAAGATATAGATTGATTTATAATTGGTTCTCCCATGGTTTTGTTGACATAAAACGTACCTGAACTACAACCTGTGACATTGCAACTGCATGTTCTATTGTATATGCATTCAGTTGGGCATTGTAAGAATTCTTGTTTAACTTCTACGACAGAAGAAGTTGTTTTATTGAATGGAACGAAGCAAGAAGCTGTAACTTCCACTTTTCCTGTGGAATTCGGAGTGAAGTTTACAAACTGTGGTGGGATGTTTCTCGCGAATTCTGCTATCGGTGTGCCTTGATAGTTTTTACCAATCCATGTCCCATTCGTACAGACTAATCCTTGCAAGAAGCAAGCACAATTCTGCAACATTTCACAAGATGTGCAGTTAATGCTCCATTCTGGCAGAGGAGTGGTGGTTGTAGATGATGTGCTGGTTGATGAACTGGATGTGGTACTAGGAGTTGGGGTTGGAGTTGGAGTTGGAGTTGGAGTTTCGGTTGGAGTTTCAGTAGGTCCACCAGGCCCACCTGGCCCACCTGGTTCGCCTGGCCCAGGCCCTGGCTCTGGAGCGAATTCTGATAGTTTAATTTGCAAATCTTTGTGCGCGATGCTTTTTTCAGCACATGTTTCTGCATCTGCTGAACCTTCCGGAGCACATTGCTCCAATTCTGAAATGCTAGAACAATAACCAATCCTTTGAATAAAACAACATTGGTGTATATCGTCACACTCGCTTGCTGAAATCCAATTTCTAATTTCTTCCCCGCTCCATGAACCATAAAATACCTGATTTGGAGCTATGTCATTTTCAAAGCCTACACCGAGTGCAGAATCTTCAAACACTTGTTTTTTGCATCCTTCGTCAAAATATACTTCTGTCCACATCTTCAAACCACCTTTTGATAAGGCTTTAGTTATATCTTCGTCCGTAATACTTACAGTTAATTCATAAATCAAATCTCCCGTTATGGTTGGTGGTATGGTTGCAACTAATCCACTGTTATATTGCGGCCAATCGGCTTTAAGGCTGCCACATTTGCTCGACCATTCACTTTTAGGCCTAACATCAATGGGAGCTGGGGTACATTCTTTTTGAGCAATTGGATCGGGATCGTTTCCTTTATAAATAACTGCCGTGAAAGTTTTCTTACCTCTTTCCACCCATTTGATAGAACCACCTGATGACCCGTCTTGTCCTGAAATCGCCCTAACGCCCCATCTATAAGAGCCGGAATCACTCTCCACAGCAACATAATATTTATTATCTTCCGCCGTCCTGCCTTCTTTCTCAAAATCTACTTTTTCTTTATACACATGCCCCGCTTCTGGTTCTCCAGGTTTCCAATCCTCGCTTCCACAATTATGCACTTTCACCGTGAATTTTGTTTCTCGATCGACATAAGATTTCCCACTTTGCTCCACAGAAGCTGTACAATCTAATACAGATCCGCATACTTCCTTTTTTCCAACTTTAAAGTTTGTGTCGCAATATGTCCCACAATAGGCATTTTTTTCTGGCGGATAAATGTTTCCAGTTATAGACAAACATTGTCCATTTGTATCGTCTATGCTAATTTTATCATTGCCATTCTGAAAAGTACCGGGCGGTGCTATTTGATTGAGTAAATCACAATAATCTCTTGTTTTCTGTGAAACTCGAAAATCTGGGAAATAGTCAGAATCATCAAGATCACTAATATCAGTGGTACCTTTGCATGGTTCACATGGATTGCCAAGTTTTTTAGATTTTACTATATTTTTTTCAGCATTACTGCTCGCGCATATATAGAATTTGTTTCTGTATTTTGGATTACATAGAGCTTTGCAGTCATCTACAGACATTGCAGTTTGTTTGCTGCATTTATCTTCACAGTCCTTTATCATATCATCTATATCTTGCCAAAGATTTGTTACTCCTTTGTCCCCACCGGGCCATTTAAAAGTATTGGAAGAATAGGATTGCCCAAACGCTATATCTTCTTCTTGATTACACTGGCGGTAATACTCTTTAGTAGATGCTATGTCGTCATCAAAAGACGTTTGGACACATGAGAAGGCAGGATTTGGATTTTTTGTTGTATCTGATTGCCTGTCTATCCATACTTCATCACAGGCTCTAAAGGCCTTTAAATCATAGGTTTGCGTTGCATCTTTTTCTCCTTTGACTACACAGGCATCGCACATCCAAGGAATAAAAGGAGCTACAATACAAAACACTTTTTCACACTTTCTGTCAGGAATTTTTTTAGTTATTTGAAAATTGTTTTTTACATCTAGACTGAAAGTTGCGTCTTGCCCAGTTGTGATATCTGAAGCTTTAGAAGTAAGATCGATAGTCGGTTTAGTGTCCCACTGCTCACTGTCAATCGGTTGCGTTTCGCATTTTGTATTTACAGTTGACCGCACTTCGCATACTTGCCAATTTGCGTCAGACTGATATTTGCATTCCAGCTGAAAATTATTATCCGATGCACCCCAATTTGCGCCGCAATCTGTGGCCTGGGCAAGAGAAAGTTTAGGCAAAAATATTATTAATAAAAATACGGACAGAGACAGTGTTCCAACTTTCCAGATGTTCATAAAACTCCTATAAAAAAATTGTTTTTTATAAATTTAATCATTAACTTATCGTGCAACCATTGGCTTTAATGGTCTGCTGTTTGCCTGGATCATAGCATGTGTATGAAAAAGTACAAGCTCCAGGAGTCAAATCGTTGCCAGATAAAGAATATGTGCCTGAAACGGTAGAAGATTTTATCTCCAGAGTGTCACTTCCTACACTATTAGCAGAATCTGTGATTGTAAACTGGCCTGTAGAGCAAGAACCTGTGGCCGAGCATGAAAATGTAGATGTTTGGCTGTTGACTTGGCAATTGCTCAAACTGAATTTGCTGAGCTGGCCGATTGAGGTTGTAGTAGTTAATCGTTCTCCTCCCAAGTCAGCACAAGTCTTCGAATCATATCCAGCATCTCTCCACCAACTGTCTGCCCTTTTGCCTGTCATGCTGTTATTTACGGTATTCGGATTGCAACTTCCGTAACCAACCTCGCTTTGGATTGCTTTCATCGACGTCTCAGGATCGTATCCAACCGAACCCTCGTAATAATTGCACAAATACTGCAGACATTCAGTTGATGTCAGTGTTGTCCCGCAGTCACATTCTGGATAGATGTGGAAACAATACACCCCATCTTCACATAGAGGAACTCCAGCGACTAGATTGCCAACACCTTTTTCGCCTGTCCTTGTATTTTTGTTCAAATCCACACTGGCTTTGGCTTCGCAAAAAGCTACGGCTGCGCTTGGGCTGCAGTCCTTTCTGAAATTGTCGCACAGTGTCTCGCACTGGGCCCGCGCGGCCTGATAATTATAAGATTCTGTCCAGTCTTTTATTGGACCGATGATGTCTTTGACTGAGAC
>Ga0315282_10009629_pt1 | contig 15329 bp, 17 predicted proteins | sample YL17G07_20_MG_FD_203693 | JGI IMG/M metagenome (GOLD analysis project Ga0315282, IMG submission 203693) | Sediment microbial communities from Yellowstone Lake, YNP, Wyoming, USA - YL17G07_20 | ecosystem: Environmental > Aquatic > Freshwater > Lake > Sediment | place: USA: Wyoming | collected... | reverse complement strand
AGACCCAAGAATTTTGGAGATGGCCTGAAACGAATTGGGTCAATCCGGATATAGATTGGAAAAAAGGTAAGGTGATCACGGCTGGAGTCGATGTGGGATCAGTGAGCACTCAAGCCGTCATTATGGTGGATGGTGGACTTTACGCCTATGGCAACACGCGGACCGGTTCAGATAGTCCAAACAGCGCCAGACATGGCATGGCTTATGCTCTCGAAAAGACCGATCTGAAAATCGAAAATATTGATTACTGTATCGGCACCGGTTACGGACGGGTGAATGTACCCATGGCTCAACAGTCCATCACTGAGATCTCCTGCCACGCTCGGGGTGCCAACTTCATGTATGGACCTGAGGTCAGGACGGTCATGGACATGGGTGGTCAGGACTGCAAGGCCATTAACACCGATGAAAGGGGAAAGGTTCTCAATTTTATGATGAACGACAAATGTGCTGCTGGAACCGGTCGAGGGATGGAAGTTTTTGCCGACCTGATCAGGGTACCCGTCTGGGAGATCGGTCCACGCTCCTTCCAGATTCCAAAGGAGCCTCCCATGATCAGCAGCACCTGTGTTGTATTTGCCAAGAGCGAAGTCGTCGGCTTGTTGGAGTCTGGGATGCCTGAAAATGAGATTATGGCTGCTTATTGCTCAGCCATGGCACATCGGATCATGGAGCTATTGAACCGTCTTGGCGTAAAGGAAAAATTTGTCATCACCGGCGGTATTGCTAAGAACGAAGGTGTGGTGAAAAGGCTGGAGAAAGAATTAGGCATTAAAACGGCTGAGCGTGTCTGGTACAAGAAAGAGTATATTGATCGCGGTTATCCCTTTGACACACAGCTCGCTGGCGGCATCGGAGCAGCACTCTTCGGAAATGCTTTGCTGAAGATGGGAAAGGCGAAGAGTGCGAGAAAAGCGTAATATCAAATTTCGGATTGCGGAATTCGGAATGCGGATTTAACATGAATAGGAAAGGCTGAGAAGGAAATACGATGATTGCTAACTATGGTTTTAAGGATGGTTCGGGCGACTGGTTCATTGTGGTTGACACAGATAAATGTGATGGGTGCGGGAAGTGTGTGGATGTTTGCCCAGCCCATGTGTTTGAAATCGGTCCGGATGAGTTTGATATGTTTCGGGAGACAGCGGTGGTCAGTGTGAAACATGAGGAGCGCAAGAAGGTGAGGTATAGTTGTGCTCCCTGCCGGCCTGGTTACGGTGTAGGGCTCGCACCCTGTGTCGCTGCTTGCGAACCTCGAGCCATTTCTCACTCAGAGGGATGGAAGCTTTTATACGGACAGTGATGAGTCCGTCTCCTGTGGAACGCTAAATACTTTTGCAAATTATAAATTGCAACCTCATTTGTAAATAGGCTTTGCAATTTGCAATTTAAATCTTACAATTAATAGAAAATCTCTTCTAAGAGTCAATTGCCGCCAATTATCAATGATCAATTAGCAATTATCAATCAACACCTTTCACCGAATGTAAGATGACCCGAGAAGAAGAACTGAAAAAAGAGGGATGGGAGAAGCGATTTACTACTGATGAACCTCGTCTCTCGGAAATGGTTGAACAATATAAAGAACTCGGATTTGAAGTCCTCCTCGAACCTGTCGATACCAATTCTGAGGAATGCATCTCTTGCATCACCGCTTTCAGCGATCGTTACAAAACCATTTACACCCGCCAAAAATAGCATAGGGCATAGAGCATAGCGAATAGCGTCAAATAGAATCAAAAGGCTATTTTTACCGTCATGACCCAACAGCCACTTTAGAAGACTTGAATCCTTGAACCCTCGAGGCCTCGACTCCTTGTTATGAGCAACTCTTCAAAGGTAAAAAATATGAAGTATAAAGATTGGGTGCAGAAAGAATTGAGAGAATTGGGCATATCCCTTGGTTTCAGGTACCTCCCGCTTGAAGAGATAGAGGACCGGCTGACCAGGGTCAGAACGGGTATGAAAAAGCAAGGGATAGAGGCGTTGCTGGTCGTTCAGAAAATGGACTTTTACTATCTTTCCGGGACCACCCAGGATGGAATTCTCTTCGTACCTTTAGAGGAAAAGCCTCTACTCATGATCAGGAGGGAACTGGAGCGAGCCCAAGTCGAGTCCCCTACCTGGAGGCCAGAGAGATTCTCGAAGAGGGAATGACCGAGATTTAGTTTGGCGGCCTTTTAGAAGCGACTGCAAAGAGACATGGCCACGAAGGGCTTCTCAGGGTCAGGTCACTCAACTACGAAGCTTACAGTTGGCATGTGCTGAGCGGGCCCTGCGGCGGAATCGTTAGCCAGTTGGATTCTCCCATGGGCGGGCTCGGTCTTTCACCAGCCTTTCCCGTAGGTGCGAGCCTCAGGGTCATCAGAGCCCATGAGCCTATCCTGGTGGACTTTGGAACATGCTATCATGGCTATCAGGTGGACGAGACCCGCATGTTCTCCATCGGCAAGATGGATCAAAAATTCATTGACGCTTACAAAGCCTGCCGAGAGATTCACGATGCAGTCCTCGAAGAAATCCGGCCAGGCGCAGACTGTGAGGCCATCTTTATTTTTGACCCTATCGTCTTCCCTGGAGAAGGCTCAGTGGGACTTGAAAACACTGTGTTTGCCACCCGGAGCGGTTACGAAATTCTGACGGGCGTTAGCCAAGACATCTTCGAGGTGGGAGGTTTACGGGAATGAAGAGGGATTACATTGATCGATCCTTTATTGCTTTCAATATCACCTCATGCCTCTGACAAAATTCAAATTGACCATTCATCTGGGCATGGAGAACCTCTTCCTGCCAATGGCTATTGAAGAGGCGGCAATCCGGATCTTCACAGAAAGGGTCACCGAAGATATGGAAAAAGAGGGCTTGCATGGCGTAACCTTTCAATACTTCCGTCATTCTCAGATCCCCATGATCAAGAAACCGATCTTGATATTCCTCCTTTAACATCTCCACCGGCAGACCCATCTGCCTCTTCAGATAGTACTCTTTCGGTTTTGCAGGTGCTTCCACAAGCCCTGTAACCGATATGAGATTTGGAAAACCATAAAGGCTAACCCTGGCATGATATCTTCGGTCGTCCCTGTCCCATGTCCCAAAGAGTTGATTGGTGAAAAAGATAATGCAACGTTTAAAAACCACCCCTCCTTTGAAGATCAAGCCTGAAACAATTTTTTGATATAAGACCCCTTCATACAAAATACCAAAAATCTTCCAATTGGGATCCCTAATCCTTCGTTTTTCGTAATCAACTTCAGCTTGAAAAGGAACGCTCGAAACAAATCTTTTCCCGGGATCTCTCACTCTGATCCTTGCTATCTCTTTCGCTACTTCCTCCAATTTTTTCTTGGAACATTTTTTATAGAGATTCCCTCGTATATGGAAAGGGATGTGAGTTTTTTCTTCGAGGTATTGACCCAATTCCGTAATATTCAGGCCTTCTAAATTCCCTTCTTCATAGAGTTCAATGGCCGAAGGAATCGTACGAACGAAATCGTTCACTTCTTCTTCAATTTCTCAAGGACGACCTGAGCTCCCCTCCGACCAGAAAGCAACATCGCGCCAAAAGTAGGCCCCATTCTTGGCAAACCATAGGTGGTCGCCACAGCCATCCCTGTCACGATCAGACCTGGATGGGCCTCTCCGGTATGTTCGACCACCAGATCCTCAGACCGTTCCACCCACATCGCACCGAAACCTTCGGTCTTCAGAATTCCCCTTTCTTCCAGTTTCTTCACCACACAGGCATCGTGGCCCGTAGAGTCGACCACAAACTTAGCTTCCAAGGCAATGGGGTCCACACACGTGATCTCTCGAGGGAGGGCCTGAACGGGTGTCCAGTTCACCACAACACCGCAGACCCTGTTTCCTTTTCTCAATACCACATCGTCAAAGATCGTCATATTGGCAAATTTTACTCCGGCATCACAGGCGGCTGCAATCAGCTTCGAACAGGCATGAGGTCCATCGGCCACGTAGAGGCCTTTGACTGCCCTTTCAAAAGGGATTCCTAACTCTTCCAGGATCTTCTGTCCCGGTTCCCTGACGGTCACCTTATTCATCAGATAGCCTCCGATCCAGAAGCCTCCTCCGATGTAGTTATTCCGTTCCACGATCAGGGTCTTCACCCCCTTCAAGGCAACATCCCTTCCAGCCATGAGCCCGCTGGGTCCCCCTCCGACGATGAGGCAGTCACTCTCCACGTATTCAATAAACTGCCTTGCGAAGCCGTCCACAATGGCCCGGGTGATCTCCTTCTCACTCACCGGTGTAAAGATTTGTTTTTTTCCAGCCATATTATTTATCTTTACCTCCCTTTCTCCCCCCTTTATTTTTTCTTCATTCATTGATCATGAATCTCTCAATTTCTCCTCTCGAAACAGGTAAAACAAAAATAGACTGACGGCAGTCTTCATCCACTCCTTTATAGGTTACCTCTATCTTCCCTAAACCCTTTGCCTTGCTATAATGAGCCGTGATGGCAGCCACCTTCTCAATATCTCCTTCATCAGTCTTTCCTCTCAGGAGGGAAAGAGGACCTGGGAATTTGGACACTTTTAATAAAATGTCTTCCTCCTGAGCAAAAGTCTGGATCTTCCTATTATCCTCTTCATTTCTCCCCACCACCAGTTTCAAATGAGGGGAAAGCCGAAAATGCCTCCCGAACTTCAGAAGGTGGACATCATTGAGGGAGAAATCGGGTTTGTGTTCTATCAGATCCTTCATCCGCTTTGCAAATTGGGGATCTGTTAGGAGACATCCACCTGCAGGACAGGGATAGTCACGAATACCATAATGGTCCGCTAATTTGATCTGTGGCTTTCTTGAACGTCCCTGAATCCCCAGAAGGTTTTCTCGATTTATACAGCCCTCCTTTTCCGGGATCGTGGCCGGAAGGAACTTTGCAGAGAGAGGCCGAACGATATAGCCCTCGAGCCCTGCCTCCTTTTCGATCAACCGCATGGCATCTCGTCGCTGGGACATTGGCCTTTGCCCCAACACTTCACCCGTTACAATGAAAGAGGCTCCTGTTTCCTCCATATAAGCCTTTGCCTTTTTCAGCATGAAGATCCGGCAGTCGATGCACGGATTCATATTGCTTCCGTAACCATGTTTAGGATGTTTCACCACATCCAAGTATTCCTCAGAGACATTGAACACCCTTAAGGGAATCCCAAGACTATCTACGGCCTTCTGGGAGGCTAAACAGGTTTCTCCACGGTTGGTACAGGTGCAGAAGACCGTCAGGAAGTTGAGGGCCTCCAATTCAACCCCCTGCTCCATCACAACCTTAGCTGCGAGCGTACTATCGAGACCCCCAGAGAGGAGGGCAATCGCTTTCATCATAATACCTCGTTCATCGATCCTGATCGAAAACCCTGGAGATCCACTGTAATATAATGATAACCAATTTTTTTCAGGTGGTTCACCACCTTCTCTCTCAATGATCCATCCATCAAACGTTCTATTTCTTCCGGATAGATTTCAATCCTGGCTAAGTTTCCGTGATGGCGGACCCGAACCTGTTTAAATCCCAGCCCAAAAAGGAAGTCCTCTGCCTCATCGACCATCTTCAACCTCTCTATGGTAATCTCTTCCCCATAAGGAAACCGTGAGGCAAGACAAGCAAAAGAGGGCTTATCCCATGTGGTTAAACCTAAGGCATTGGACAATTCCCTCACCTCCGCTTTTGTGAACATTGCCTCTTTGAGAGGACTTCGAATCCCCAACTCTTGGATCGCTCTTCTCCCTGGCCGGTGATCCTTTTCGTCATCCAATGTCGAACCTTCGACGATAAAGGGAATCTCCTCTTTTTGAGCCAGGTTCTGTAATTCTACGAAAAGTTCTTTTTTACAATAGTAACATCGGTTTGGAGGATTTTTTGAAAACCCCTCAATCTCCAATTCATTCGATTTGATCAGAAGGTGTCGTACGCCCATTCCCTGAGTGAGCTTCTTGGCTCCGGTCAGCTCCCGCTCAGGATAAAGAGGAGAAAAAACAGTCACGGCAAGAACGTTTTCATCTCCGAGGGTATCTTTGGCCGCTTTTAGAAGGAGCGTACTGTCGACCCCTCCTGAATAGGCAACAAGAACATGTCCCATCGGCTGAAATATCTCTTTTAAATGTTCGAACTTTTCTTTGACTGACCTATCCATAATATAATTTAGATTGCTTCGTCGCTAACGCTCCTCGTAAAGACAGGAAAGCGGCGTGATGTGTTTTGTCATTGCGAGCGGAGTGAAGCAATCTCTAAAAATTTGCCCTTTAAAATAAGGAGGCTAAAGCCTCCCCTACCCTCTTCTATTAGCTATTAGCCATCAGCTATCAGCCATTAACTCTTCAGGACTTCCTTGATCCACCCTCCTCCCAGAACTGTTTCTCCATCATAGAAAACAGCGGCCTGTCCGGGTGTGATGGCCTTCTGCGGGGATTTAAATCTCACTTCCAGTTCATCCTCCCCTTTCATAGAAAGGACAGCCTCTGAACCGGAGTGGTTATATCGGATCTTTACTTTGGCAGAAAAGGGTAAGGTCATTACCCGGGAGGTAATCCAACTCAAAGAGTCGACGATGAAGGTATCACCATAAACCTCCTTCTCCTCTCCAACAACAAGAACGTTCTTCTCACGATCGATTCCAATCACATAGAGGGGTTTCCCTTTTGCCAGGTTGAGACCTCTTCGCTGCCCAATGGTATAAAAAGGGATCCCTTTATGTTTTCCTAGTACAACTCCTTTCTTATCAACGATCGGCCCAGGTTTGATCGATTCCCCTAACCTCTCCTTTAAAAAGGAATGGTAAGATGGTTCGTGAATGAAACAGACCTCTTGACTCTCAGGTTTATCATGTACCCGAAGACCAAGTTGAAGGGCCTTTCGTCTAATTTCCTCTTTTTGATATTCTCCCAATGGGAAAAGGGTGTGGTGGAGTTGATCTTGGGTTAGGGAGAAGAGAACATAGGATTGATCTTTTTTTTGATCGATCCCTCTCTTTAGAATATAGCGATCTGTCTCATCGTCAAATTCTAATCTTGCATAGTGGCCAGTAGAAATAATATCAGCTTCAAATGCCTTAGCCTTTTCCCAGAATGAACCAAACTTGATCCTCTCATTACAGAGAATGCATGGGTTGGGTGTTCTCCCCTTTCTGTATTCTTCACAAAAGTACTGGATGACTTCCTTTTCAAACTCATCTTTAAGATAGAAGACGTAAAAAGGAATCTCAAGCTGAAGAGCAACACGCCTGGCATCCTCGATATCGGCAAGACCACAACATCGTGCTGGACCTCCCTGGGTTCTATCCATCACCCCGATGCACATCGTAGCTCCGATCACTTCATAACCCTTCTCCTTGAGAAGCCAGGCAGTGGTGCTCGAATCAACCCCTCCACTCATCGCAACAACTACCCTTTGCTTCATCTCCGCCCTTCTTCTCATATCGGCATAGCGCAAAGGGCTTGGCGCATAGCGTTTATTTTTATTATTAGCCCTATGCTCCATGCTCTATGCGCTATGCGCATTAAAACAGGATTTCCATTGCCTGGTAAGGACAGACCGGAATACATAGTTCACAGGCAATGCAACGGTCCCGTTTAAAGGATACTTCCATCGTCTTCCTATCAACATCCAATGCCTTAGGTGGACAGATAGAGATGCATGCAGTACAATGGGTACATTGATCTTCATGCCATTTGACATCCTGAGCCAATGGTTGGACATTCACGCCTATTTCGCTGAGGTATTTGAACCCTGCTTCTAAGCCGGCCCTCTTTCCAGTAATCTCTAAGACAAGTCTCCCCTCCTCCTTAGGCGTTATCCGTGCCCTCGAGATATTAACCATCAGATCGAAATCCTTAACCAGTCTGGATATGATCGGTTGATCGACAAGATGAGTAGGATAATTGAGTACAACTCTTTTTTTCTGCATGGGGCACCCCCTTTCTAATAGGCAAAGGGCAGAGAACATAGAGTTTTTTCTCCCTATGCGCTATGCGCTTTGCTCTATGCTACTTCTTCTTAATGGGTCTTTCTTTTAAAGTTTTAAAAACGATCCCTGAATCGACAGATGGAAGAGATTCGACAGATTTGGTCAAAAAGAACTTTCCCGCCTCAATCCATTCCTTTAAGATTTGAGCGATCTCTCTGGCCTTAAGATAACTCGAGAGGCCAGAGGAAGGAATTTCCTTTTCTTGGACAACAATTTTTCCGCTTTTGAGTTGCTTGTAATTTACCTCTCCCAAACTCCCTGGAATGAGTTGTGGATAGGCTTCGCTGTAGTCCACGACTTGAGCCCAGATCGCCTCATCTTTGACCATGGTGTATTGAAGGATCTCCTCATCTAATATGGGAATAGGGATTCCAATCCCGACGGTGAGAGTCACTCCATAACCGGTGAAAGAAGTTCCTCTGAGCCATTTAGGGCTCATCATCTTGAGATCCCCGGTGACGGCAAGTGTACCTGCCGTCGTTTTTGGAACGCCTTTCTCTGTCCTCTTCACATTAGGGTTATGCTGAGTTCCATTTCCCACTACATACCCTATCCCTCCACCCAGGAAGATCCTTGTGCCAATGCCTATCGTTTTGTAATAGGGATCATTAAGAAGGGGACTTAACTGACCCGCACTGCAGTAGTTGGCATTACCCATCTTGGGTTGAAGGACTCCCATGTAGGTGTAGATGACCCTATCAGATAAATTGACAGCAACATTATAGTTCTGATAGGCATTTCTCATATTAAAGAGGACGGCCTCATTCATATCTTTAAGTGAAATATAAGTTTCCAAAGACTTTCGGGGGTAGCAATCCGTTCCGTAGGCGGTTGCAGTGAGCCTTACATCTTTCCCAGCAACCAGTTCTTCAATGACATAGGCCCCCCCATAGGCGAACTTCCCAGGAAATATCTTATTTCTGGGATCGTCATCGGCCATCGCAGTCGCTCCTAAAAAGAAATCAACCGCTGCTAAACCCACATAGACCGGAACATCGTTGAGATAAGTCTTTCCTCCTCCAAGTTTGATCCGGGGCTTTGTATGACCCACATTGAAATAAGCACCTGATGAACACATGGGACCAAAAGTCCCTGTGGTAACGACATCAACTTCTTGAGCTGCCTTTTTCACTCCTTTTTCAGTGGCATATTCAATAATCTCTTCGGCCGTAAAGACAACAGCTTTCCCTTTCCTGATCTTTTCGTTTATTTCCTCAATGGTCTTAGCCATTTTTTACCTCCTTAAATTGGCTTATGGCTCATGGCTTATGGCTCATAGCGAATGACTTATTTTTTTATCTTGATTTTTGCTTTTCGCCATTTGCTATTTGCTATCCGCTATCGGCAAATTACAATTTCCCCCTTTCGGGTTGATACATGATCCATAACATATCACCACCCCCTTTTTAAGTAACCAGTAGGCAGTATGCAGTAAGCAGTTACCAGTGATGATTAAGCACTAAACTTTTCACCTCTCACTTTTAACCTTTCACCTTTAATCTATTTCAGTTCACTAAACAACCATGTGCTGATATATCGCTCTCCGGTATCCGGCAGAATAACCACGATCATTTTGCCTTCGTTCTCCTGCCTCTTGGCCACTTCAATCGCTGCCCATGTGGCCGCGCCGGAGGAGATCCCTGCTAAAATTCCTTCCTCTGTCGCCAATCTCCTTGCTAACAATCTTGCATCTTCATTCGATACCTTAATCACCTCATCGATCAAATCCATCTGAAGCACCTCTGGGACGAAACCTGCACCGATCCCCTGTATTTTGTGAGGACCTGGTCTCCCTCCGGAGAGTACAGGGGAACTCTCTGGTTCTACAGCGATCGCTTTGAATTCTGGTCTTTTCTTTTTAATGACCTCTGAAACCCCGGTAATGGTTCCTCCCGTACCGACACCTGCCACTAAAATATCCACTTTCCCATCAGTGTCTTCCCAGATTTCAAGAGCGGTTGTCTTTCGGTGGATCTCTGGATTGGCAGGGTTTTTAAACTGCTGAGGAATGAAATACCGGCGGTCTTTGGCAGCCATTTCCTCTACCTTCCTCACCGAACCTGTCATTCCTTCATTGCCAGGCGTCAGGACTACCTCTGCTCCAAACATTCGGAGGAGATGAACCCTTTCGACAGACATCGTATCTGGCATTGTCAAAACCAATGGGTAACCTTTCTCCGCACAGACAAATGCCAGAGCAATTCCTGTGTTCCCACTGGTGGGCTCTAAAATAATCGTATCCTTATTGATCAATCCCTCTTTCTCCGCTGCTTCAATCATTGCAACACCAATTCGGTCTTTGATGCTCCCGCAGGGGTTGAAAGACTCAAGTTTTGCCACCACCTCTCCCTTACAACTCTCTGTGACTCGATTCAACCTTAATAAAGGTGTATTTCCGATCAACTCTGAAATAAAGTTGGCAATTCTCGCCATCTCTTATCTCCCTGCAGCAGACGCTATGCGCAAAGCGCTAAGCGCATGGCGGAAAACTAGATTTGGTACATCGGAGGAATTATTCCTTCTTTCTCTCTTTTCCGATTCACCATCTCTTCTAAAGTAACCGAATGAAAAATTCGATATATTGCTTCCGAGACCTCCTTCCAAATATCTCGTGTCACACAGAATGAGGATTTTTGACAGGCCTTTGGATCTCTTAAACATTCAACCAAATCGACTGGGCCTTCCAAAATTTCTACGAGATCATTTAAACAGATTTCCGGAGGGGATTTAGCTAATGAATATCCCCCCTTGGAACCACGAACCGATTTAACTAAACCAGCTGAACGAAGAGGGATAATGACCTGTTCGAGATATTTTAAAGAAATATTTTCTTTCTTCGCAATCTCTTTTAATTCAATGGGACCCTCTCCATAGTGAGAGGCAAGTTCCAACATTGCTCTTGTTCCATATCTAATTTTCGTTGATATTTTCATAGGTTACAAAATCATACTTTTTCTATAGGAATTAAATTTTATTAACCTAATCCACCACTGATTGTCAAGAATAAGTAAAAGAATTTTATGGGATTGGTTAGCGTAGAATTTTGGAGCTTTAGTAGTTCGAAATAGACCTTCTCTTCCAATTTACAAAAAAGATCCCCATTGAGACCATGGGGAGGCCCACCTTTAAGGAAAAAGTGAATTCCTCGCCAAGGAAGAGAATACTGAAGAGGACGCCGAAGATGGGGGTAAAGAAGGTAAAGGCAGAAAGCCTGCTGACAGAATAGTTATGTATCAGTTTAAACCATATGAAATAGCTAATAAAGGCGACGATGACTGATTGATATAAGATGATTCCGGCGATACAAGGGTCAATCCTGTAAATCCACTTTGGCTCGAGGATGAAGCTCACAACAAAGAGGATGGGGATCGAGAAAAAAAGCTGATAAAGAAAGGTATTGATTGGATGGACTTTTTCAGCCATAAACTTCTTGATATAGAGGGTTGTGGCGCCCCAAAAGAAGGCTGCCATGATCTCCAGGACATCGCCGATGAGTATGGTCGGTTTGGCTGTCCTGGGTCTTCCACCAAAGACCAAAACAATGCCTGTAAAAGCCAAGGCAAGGCCAAGGATCTTTAAAGAGGTCAATCGATCTCCCTTCAGAAAGAAATGTGCCCCTACAGCAACCACAAAAGGACTCAGGTAGACGAAGATCACGGAGCGGGCGGCATCTGTGTAGAGCATCCCAAAATATATACAAGCAAACTCCAGACCAAATAAGAGACCCACCATGAACCCATGAAAAAGCATTATATCGGTATGGAATAACCTCTCCTTTTTCCTCATACAATAGATAATCCCGCAGATCGAAGCAATCACAGAACGTAGGGCAGAAGTAAAGACTGGGGATACTCCTTGGTTGGAGTATTTGATGGCAGGGGTGTTAAAACCCCAAATTAGGGTCAAGATGATGAGGGTGAGGATAGCCTTGAAGTCTAAAAAATCCTTACTCCCTGAATTGACCATTTCTCCTCTTTAAGCCCTCATCGAGTAAAACACTTCTTACCTAATTTTTCATTACGTACACGTCACCGACGCATGCGTGCCGTAACGCACTTCGGCGTGCAGGCACGAACCCTTAAAAGGGTCTCTGGGTTAAGGTTACGAAGCGTTACGAAGCCCGTTTCGTATATCGTCAAAGGGTTACGGTTAGATTTTAAAGACGAACAACGTAACCATTTAACGAAACGAGCATCTTTACCGTTACCTTTTGACTATTGACTTTTATTTTCTAGGTGATAAAAGTTCTTCTACATTACCTTTACTTTTAAAACCTTTTGGGTATTCTCGGTGATTTTTACTCGTTCATCGATTCTATAGCCAACGACCCATGCGATCATCTCTCCTGAGATGAGCAGGGGGATTCTTGGTCTTTCAAACTTTGGGATCTTATGATCAATAAAGAACTCCTTTAACTTTTGTGTCCCTTTTACCCCCAAGGGTTGAAATCGATCGCCTGGTCTAAAATTCCGTATCTTCAATGGAAATTGGAGATTTTGGTAATCCAGAAGAACCACATTGGGGAGCCCATAAAGATCTTTAAACTTATCATTCCTGCTGGTCTCCTCAATCATCACCTCTTTCTCAATCTCTTCGATATAGGTCCGGCCAGGCGAAATAAGTTCGACCTCAAAAGGTGGGATCTGTTTCACCCATTCTTTCTTCATCAAAACCAAATCGTATCGTTTTTCCAAACAGACCCCGTGAGGCAATTCCAGAAGAAAGCTTGGAGAGGGTTGCTCCAATTTCTTATAAATTTGACTAACCTCTAACCATTCCCTTTCTTCCAAGATCATCTCCCCAGTATAAATCCTTCTCAACATCTTCTGAATGATCCTCCATTGAATTGCTGGATGAAGGGATTGGTATTCCGAGAATCTGAAGGAGAGAGTCTCTTTCCCCTCACGGACGATCTTTTGGTAAGATTCTTCTGTCTCTCTCTCCAGATAATCATTCTCTTCTCTGAGGATGGTCGAGGTTTTCAAAACAATTTTTTTGAAGTTGGGCTGATACTCCTTTTCGATGAGAGGGATGAGGCTCAGACGAAGCTGGTTCCGAAGGTAATTCTTTTTAAGATTTGAAGAGTCCAAAAGATAAGGAATCTTCATTTCTTCTGCGAAAGATTCGATCTCCCTTCTCCACACTTCAAGAAGGGGCCGGATCACCCTTCCCTCTCGAATAGGGAGCATCCCCTTCAGGCCCTTCAGCCCAGATCCTCTCATCAGTCTTAAGAGAACGGTCTCCACTTGATCATCTGCATGATGGCCCAGTGCAATCTTGTTGGCATTATATTTTTGGAGGAGGACGTTAAAGAAATGGAAACGAATCCGCCTGGCAGCATCTTGTAGAGAGATACCTCCTACCTTCTGGAACTCCTTTACATTGAATTGCCCATATTCAAAGGTGAAGCCGAGCCGTTCTGATTCTTTTTTTACGAGTTCCATCTCTTTTTCTGACTCTTCTGGTCGAAGACCGTGGTTGACATGCGCGACAATGAGAGAAAGATCGAATTCTTGACGGTAGGCGCTTAACAAATGGAGGAGGACCATTGAATCTACCCCCGCAGATACACCTATGACCAATCGGTCGCCTTTATCCAATAGACGGTAGCGGTCAATGGTCCGTCTGACTTGTTCCAATAACATACCGAACACTCACATCTTCTTCTCTCCCAATGGTCCGACTCTGATCTCTACCTCTGTTGTGCCATACCATTTTTCACTAATCTTGATGGTGCAGGTTTTATCGGGTTTCGAAAAATTGAGAACAGACTCTTTCCCTCTAAAACTGTTTACCAGTTTCCAATTATCTTTTTCCATGTGATAGGTAAAGAAATCGAACAAAGATCCAACATCCAGCCACCATTTTGAAAAAACCATTACACCCGTTTTGACTCGGGGAGTCTCGTAGATGAAGGATTTATTCTGCTTATACTTCAATTCCCCTGGAACGAGGACGTCGTCAAAATGGTGATATTTGCCAGAACCCCTCCATTCGCCTTTGACCGGTTCCTCTCGCCTCTCCTTTAACGTGCTCGAACATCCCATCCACGTCATACCCAAAAGGATAACCACCAGTAGAGCGATAATAGACCTTTTTTGAAAAATATTTTTGTCCATAATTCTCTCCTCCTTTTAAAATGATAAAAAATTTTTACCACCTTGTGGCAATAAAAGCAAGGAAAAATAAAAAGAGCCCGTCCGAGATGGGCTCTTCAGAATTCAATGATTTTTGCTAAATTGAAGGAATATCTTAATCGTTTTGAGTACCTTGGTCTGCCATCCTATGAGGCTCAAAAAGATCGATATGGACATAACCCAATCTTGGCAGATCTCCTTGATCGAAAGGGGCAGGTAATTTGTATTTGTATTGATCCTTAACCCCTGACTCAAATGTAAATGGGAAAACGACCTCGTTGCTCTCATTTCCAGCCTTATCCAAAATAGAAACCTTCAAGGTAATATTTGTCCACTCCTCTAAATAGGATGCTCTTGAACTAAAGGTGTTCCATTGAATGTACCCTTTCAGGTGCTTCCGGTATTCTGGTTTGATATATATCCAATCCGTTGGGTAATGACCGTAACCCGATTGTTCCACTACCGAGGCAATTCTGAGCATATCACCATCCGGGTCTTCTGCCTCGATATAAATTTTCCAGATATACCCATAATACCCCTTCTCTACAGCAAAAGAGTGGGTAATGACAGGGGCTTTTGTCTCTGGTTTGGTTTGTGTCCATCCCTTAGAAGTGAAGAATAAGGTAAAGGCTAAGGCCAGGCCTATTAACCAAAAAATCTTTTTAGTTTTCATATCTCATACCTCCTTACAACTTAAATATAAATCCTGAAGTTCTAAATTTCAAGTAGAATTGGGGGAAAAATGGGGGGGGGCCGGAAGATCACAGGAGCTGAAGGAGCCACATCATCAATCAAAACCGAGACCTTGCCTTTTCTAAAAAGGCCATTGCCTTCTTTTTTGCTTCATCAAAGACATCCTTAAGAGGGATCCCTTTTTTCAATGCCAATCGCTTGCAATCCTCATATTCTGGAGAAAGGTTGACCACACTTCCTTCCCATCGAGCTATTTTGAAACGAATCTTTCCATATCTCGTCTGGAAGGGTATGATTTCTCGATCGGTACGGCTCCTCTCTTCCTCACGCCATCTCAACCCAAGGGTGGTTGTTTCTCTGAGAAGAAACGCTGTAACGGAAGGTAGTTTTTCAGGAGGGCAGATCACGGTAAGGAGGGTGGCTGGCCGATTCTTCTTCATCAAAACAGGAGTGACAAAAACTTCCAGAACACCTATCGCCAAGAGTTTCTCCATAATATAGTCATAGAACTGGGGGT
>Ga0315282_10009628_pt1 | contig 15331 bp, 10 predicted proteins | sample YL17G07_20_MG_FD_203693 | JGI IMG/M metagenome (GOLD analysis project Ga0315282, IMG submission 203693) | Sediment microbial communities from Yellowstone Lake, YNP, Wyoming, USA - YL17G07_20 | ecosystem: Environmental > Aquatic > Freshwater > Lake > Sediment | place: USA: Wyoming | collected... | reverse complement strand
TCAGCGCGTTCAACGACTTCCGCTTGATCCAGAAAAAGACCTACACGCTCGAGGCCGTGAACGCCAACCATCCGCTTGAGCTGCCGTCCAACATGAAAGGAATGCTGACCTACAAGGGCTTCTTCAACGAGCAGTTCCGGCTGGAGCTCCATATCGAGAAGGCCCAGGGGAGCGCCCTGTCGACCGACATCAACGCGAGCGCCGGCAAGCCGTTCTTCATCGCAGGTTTCACCCTCCCGGACGGGGGCACCCTGGTTCTGGGATTCATCTGCAATAAGCGATAATCAGCGACAGGACCGCGATCGTTAGCAGGAGGACGGCGCCGACACCGAGGTAGTATCTCAGGCCGCGGCCGATGGGCGGGATGATTTCGTCGCTCCGGCGCTCCTTGTCGTCGAAGGATTCGATGGACGGAAGGACCACGGAAAGCGCCCTTTCCCGTTCCCTTCGCCTGGCGATGAGATCCTCTCCGAAGTTCTCTTTCAGGAACTGCGCGAACCGGATCTGGGAGGGAAGGAGCCTCGCCACATGGATGTAATCGTCCATGGCATGAAGGAACTCCGCAGCGCTCGCAAAACGCTTCCGGGGATCATGGGACAGGGCCTTCCTGACGATGGCTCGGATCCGGTCGAACTCGGGGATCCCCCGGTTCTCCAGCTCCGGTATCTTGGCCTCGAGCGCGAGCCGGTACGTCTCATCCACCGACGGCCGCTTGTAAAGCCGCCGGCCGGCCAAGAGCTCCCACAGCAGGATGCCGGCGGCGAACAGGTCGGAGCGCTGGTCCGCCTCCTCCCCCCTCACCTGCTCCGGCGACATGTAGGCGAACTTCCCCTTGATCGCCTCGTCGGGGGTTGCGCCGGGATGGACATCGAGGAGGGTGGCCCTCGCAATGCCGAAGTCGCACAGCCTCACCTCCCCCTCGGTCGATATCAGGATGTTGGATGGGGACACGTCACGGTGGATCAAACCGATGGGCCGGCCGTTCTCGTCCACGGACCGGTGGGCATAATCCAGGGCCCGGATCGCCTCCCGGAGGATGAAGAAGACGAACTCGGCCGGAATGGCCAGCCCGGCCCGGGTGCAAAGCCCCAGAAGCTCGTTCAGGTCGAAGCCCTCCACGTACTCCATGGCGATATAAAGCTGATCCTGGGCCTCTCCCAGGTCGAAGATCTGCACCACGTTCGCGTTCCGGAGCTTGGCCGAGAGCTTGGCCTCCTGAATGAACATCTCTGCGAAATCCCTGTTCCGTGAGAGGTGCGGCCGGATCCGCTTGATGACGCACAGCCGCTCGTGGCCCAGTGACGTGAAGGTCTTGGCGAGGAAGATGTCCGCCATCCCGCCTTTCCCGATCAGGTCGAAAAGGTAGAAGTCCCCGAATCGACACGGAAGGCTCTCCTCTTTCCTCTCCTCCAAGGCCTCCTCCTCTATTTCGGGGTTATGGAAAGCCCTTGGTCCTCGTCCGGGCCGATGAGGGCAGTGTCCCCTCGTTCCAGGGCACCCGAGAGAATCATGCTCGCGAGCGGCGCCTCGACATGGTGCTGGATCGTGCGTCGCATGGGCCTCGCGCCCAACGACTCGTCATAGCCCCCTACGCGGAGGAGCCGCTCGAGGGTTCCGGGCAGGATGTCCATCGTCACATTCTGCTCGATCCGGAGCCGCTCCGCCACCTCGCCGAGAAGCCTCGACCCCACGGTCATGGCATCCTCGGTGGTCAAGCGGTCGAACACGAGCGGCTCGTCGATCCGGTTCCAGAGTTCCACGGGCAGGTCGGAGCGGGCGCTCCGAAGCACCGCCTCTCTCGCCGCGAAGCTCTCCTCGGCCGGGGAAACGGCGCCGAACCCCATGGTCCGGCCCCGGCCTCTCTCGCCGTCCCCCAGGTTGCTGGTCATGATGATGACCGAGTTCGTGAAATCGACCGTTTTCCCCCGGCCGTCGGTGAGCCGGCCGTCCTCGAGCACTCCCAGGAGAAGCTGCAGCACATCCCGATGCGCCTTCTCGATCTCGTCCAGGAGGATCAGGGAATAGGGCCGCTTCCGAACCGCTTCGGTGAGCTGCCCACCCTCCTCGTGGCCGATGTACCCGGGCGGCGAGCCCACGAACCTTGCGGTGGCATGCGATTCGCTCATGTCGAAGCGGATCAGCCCGCCCGGCCCGGGGAAAAGAACCTCGGCCAGGACCTTGGCCGTCTCGGTCTTGCCCACGCCGGTGGGGCCCAGAAACAGGAAGGAACCGATGGGGCGCCGGGCTCGGAAGCCGACCGCGTTCCGGCGGAGCACCTCGCTCACGGATCGGAGCACGTGCTTCTGTCCTACGATGCGCTTTTCCAGGACCCCCTCCAGGTCCATGAGGCGCTTCTGTTGCGAAGCCAGGAGACGCTCGGCCGGAACCCCCATCTCCTTGGCGAGGGTCCGGCCGACGTCCTCGGGATCGACCCGGCTCCGGCCGTCCCTGCGGCAGCCGGCGGCCACAAGATCGATGAGGCTCAGCGCCTTGTCCGGCAGGGCACGGTCCGTCACGTACCTCGCCGTGAGCGACACGGCGGCCCTCACGCTCTCCTCCGGGATGGAGACCCCATGGTGCGCCTCGTACTCCCCTTTGACGCCGAGGATGATCCCTTCGGCCTCGGCCTCCGAGGGCTCCGGGATCTCGATCACCGAAAACCGTCGGAGCAAGGCCGGGTCCCGCTCGAGGTGCTGTTTCATTTCGGCCGGCGTCGTGGTTCCGATGAGAGGGGACTTGCCCTGGGCCAGCGAAGACTTCAGCTCCTGGACGATGTCTCCGGACGCATCAGCGCCGCTCAAGAGCCCGTGGATCTCGTCGATGAACAGGATCACCCGGCCCCCGGATTGCTCCACCTCTTTGCGGAGCCCGCCGATCTTCTCGGCCAGCGCGCCCCGGAGTTGGGTCCCGGTCAGGAGATCCCCGGCGGAGATCTGGATGATGATCCTCCCCTGGAGCGCAGGGATCTCTCCGCGGCTGGAGAGCAGCGCCAGGCCCTCGACGATGGCGGTCTTTCCCACGCCGGGCGGCCCCACGAGAAGCGGGTTGTTCGCCCTTCGTTTCAGAAGGATGTCCGTGAGAAGACCGATCTCTTCCTGCCTTCCGATGAGAGGGTCGATGTCCCCCCTCGATGCAGCCGCCATCAGGTTCCTGCCAAGCGACGTGAGAAGGGGGAATGTCTTCGGATCGAGATCGAAATCGCCGATCTTCGCCGGCGTGTGATCCTTCACCGGCGGTTCCGCCTTCGGTGCCGGTCTCGCCTCGCTCTTCACGGGAAGCTTCAAGAGCGGAGGACGGATCTCCTTCCGCTCGCTCTTTCTGGTCTCATTCTTCCGGCCCAGCGGCCTGGACAACGGCCGCTCCCGGCGCTTGGTCTCCTGGACGGGAAGGTGGGGAGACGCTGTACAGGCCGCCGCTCGCCGCGCCTCGATCGAAGGGCTGGGCGGACCCCCGTCCATGGAGGCATGGGACGCATGGCCCCCTTTCCGAACCTCCTCCTCCCGATTCACCAGCCTGAGGCCCCCCACGGTGAGCGAGCCGAAGGCCGCGTTCCGGAGAAACAGGGGGTCGCACTCGAGATCCTCGAATACCCGAACCGCTGCGGAATCGGCCGTGAAGGTCAGAGCTGCGAGCAGATGGACCCCGGCCACCTCGCGGCTCTTGAGCTGACTTGCGATCTGGGAGGCCTGGTGCGTGATCTCGGTGAGCACATAGCCCGGCTCGCCGCCGGCGCCGCGCGCCGCCTTCCGGAGGGCCTGCTCGTTGAGGCCCCGGTTGGTCAGAACCAGCCTGGCGGTGCCTGGCACGGCGGCCATGGCGAGAAGCAGATCCGCCGTGGTGAGGGGCTCTCCGCGGCTCTCGGCGCTGCGCGCCGCGGTCTCGAAAAGCATTCGGGCCTCTCGTCCCAGGGGAAGTGCGGGTGATTTCATCTGGTATCAGTATCCCTTGCGCAGCTCGACGGGGTTGCCCACCTCAAGCTCGCGGACGGTCCGGGTGACCAGGCAGGTCGCGGTATGGGGCCGCACCTCGATGACTCGGATCTCGGCGATCACCTCGGTCGGATAGCCTTTATCGCTGTCTTCCTTCCCGGACTGCTCCCTGAGCTGATCCCGCTGCTTCACCACGAAGATCCGGTTCCCGATCTCGACGCCGTCGTCCTTGCCGATGTCCACGAAGATGACCTGCCATTCGCCGGCCAGGACGGTCGGGTTCAGGAAAGCGATGACGGCCCCTTTCTTGTCGGTCTTGTTGCGGACCGGCGGTACGAGCTTGAAATCCTGATCGATGACGCCGACCTTCTCGCCGCGCTCGATCGGCTGGTTGGCCTCGATGATGAGCCCCCGTGCAATGCCGGTCTTGGGCTCATAAGAGATGATCCTCACCCGCCCGAACACCTCTACGAGATAGCCGATCTCGGTATCGATGTCCCTCACCGGCTCCACCTCGCGGATGATGTGGTACACGGCGTACTCCTGCCCCACGGAAACGTTCTTGTTCTCCGGGAACTTGATATAGGCCTCGTCGAACTGGGAGAGCAGCATGGCCTCCTTGAACGCACCCGAGATGTACCCGCTCGAACGAAGCTGGAAGTTGTCGATGAACCCCTTGTTTCTCAGGATGGAGATCACGGCCGATCGGCTGAGCCCGGTATTCCCGCTCTCGGACATGGCCTCGGGCGAAGGCCCGTTCGACGCCAAGGGCTGCAGAAGCTCGCCGGCCGCCGGAGCGAGCCTCACCTGGTCGCCCGGGTATATCCAGTGGGGGTTCGTGATGGTCGGGTTGTAGGACCAGATCTTGGGCCAGAGATAGCTGTCGCCGAGGGAACGGTCGCAGATGTCCCAGAGGGTGTCCCCGTCCTGGACCGTGTAGACATCCGTGGTTTCAGGCGCCACGGAGAGGGTCTTGCTGGGCGCATGCTGCAGCGCCACGGACTTCCGCTCCCGCCGGGCCTGTTCGAGCTTGGAGCCGGAGCCGGAATCCCGGATGACGAGCCCGGGTCCTAAAGGCTCGTTGAAGTCATCATCCGACTCATACTCTGTGCTCCCGCCTCCCGAGACATTGTTGCTCCCTGCAGCCGCGCCTCCGCTCTCGCCAATCACATCCGTCGTGACCGGCACCTCATCCGGAGCCTCCTGTCCCCAAACGGAAGCCCCGGAGAGCAGGAGGGCCGCCACCAGGGCGGAGAAGATAGGTTTTCGCGTGATTCCCATGGCATTCACCTCATTCGCCTGGTGTCGAAACCGACGCCTGCCGGTTCACCTCCATGCCTTTGGCCTTCAGCCTGGACACTGCGCGCTGCGCCGCCGGACTGTCCTGGTACTTCTCCACCACGGAAAAGTAGTAGTGCTTGGCCCGTTCCATGTCGCCGAGCTGCTCATACAGCCATCCCAGCCGATAGAGCGCCGAGGGGACCTCTTCGCTCGCCGGGTATCTTTTCAGGAGCCTCTCGTTCTCTCCGATGGCGCCCACGTAATCCTTCTGGCCGATAAGGCATTCGCCCCGCCAGTAGAAAGCTCTTGCTCCCTCTTCCGGACTTTTCGCGTCGGCCAGGACCTTGCCGAACAATCTGAGCGCTTCGGAATAGCTCTTCTGAGTGTAGAGCTGGTAGGCCTTCTCGAAGTCGGACCGGACCACGGGGTCTGTCGCTTTCCCTTCCGAGAGCCCGGCTCCGGCCGGCTCCGAGAGGGGGGGCAGCGTGCTGACCCCGAGGTTCTGCCGGTCCTTGTCCCCAAGACCGATATCCGTGTCCGTGAGACGGAAGGGCCTGGATTCCGCTTCATTCAACCTCAAGACCGGCCTCGGCGTGTTGTCGATCACCGGCTCGTCCTCTTTGAAACTGATGACATTCATTCCGGCGCTCGTTCCGGCCGGGTCCACTGCGCCAGGCTCCTCACCCTGTATCTTGACCACCGGAAGCCTGGATGTGAGGGACCCATCCCGGTTCAGGACCTCCTGATGGCGCTGGATTTTGTCCTTCACCACCACCATCTCATCCCGGGTCTCCTCGGCCATCGCCCTGAGCCTGGACTGCTCTTCCTTGACCCGAATCACCTCTTTCTCCAGTTGCGAAACCTGGGATTGCAAGGCATCTTTTTCGGAAGAGCATCCTGCAATCAGCAAAAAGGATAGGATCATCGGGAGGAAATGGAGAATCATTTTTTTCATGGTATGAAGACTCCTGTTCTTTGCTCATGGAGATCTTAGTCTAGTCGCGTCTAACTGGTCAAAAAATCGACAGTTTTAGGGAATCTCGACCTTAAAATATCATGAATTCGCGTAGTTAGGTATGCCCTTGTGGCATAATGTAGTAGAGAAAGAACCAAGCGCTTAAAAACGATGTTGTCTCAACAGGGGTCCAGATCAGCAAGGATTGTTGTAAAGGACTCGGAAATGCTTTCGGCATCGTCAGCCTTGAAATACGTGTCAAAAGAGGTCCCGCCGTTCCTGGCCACCGCGTTCAGGTACTGGGGGGTCGTCACCCCCTGGCCGAAGCCGATGACATAGACCCGGATTCCGTCGCTCACGAGATCCCGGGTCGCGTTGACCAGGTGGTTCTCGATATCCACGGCATAGCAATCGCTGTCGCCGTCCGCCACCAGGATGACCACCCGCTGGAACTCGGCCGAGTCCAGCCCGGCCGGCCGATGGTCATGCACGTATTGCAGGGCCTCCCATTGGGGGGTGTTGCCGTCGGGCTCCCTCGTCGACATGAGATTGTTGATATACACGTCATTATCGAAACCGATCGGGACATCCGGATCGCCCACGCCGCACGCGGTCGCATCGACCGGATAGATGGAGATCCCGAACGCGAGCTGCGCATTGGCCTGGAGCATGTAGGCGATGGCCATGCCTGCGTTCGCCCACTTGTTGTCGCTCGTCATGGATCCGGACCCGTCGACCAGGAGGAGAACCCTGGTCTTGCATGAATCCGCATCGGCGTCCGCATCGGCATCGGCATCCGCATCGGCGTCTGCGTCCGCATCGGCGTCTGCGTCCGCATCGGCGTCTGCGTCCGCATCGGCGTCTGCGTCGGCGTCCGCGTCCGAGCCGCCGTCCGTGTGGCCGTCGTCCGAACACCGCCCGAACGGGTCACAGATCCCATCAGGCGCACAATCGAGGTCCGAGACACAGTCGAAGACACACCCCGTAAAGCCACAGTACATGCCGTAGGGGCATTCGAGATCAGTCCCGCATTCCCGTGAATCCTGGGCTCGATAGCATCCTGACCCCAGGACAATCCCGGCAAGGGCTGTTTCGAAAACCCAATATTTGATTTCTCCCATGGTCCCCTCCTTTTCGGTCTTTATTGATTTTACCCTCTTTCCCCCCAATTGCTTAAAAACGGGGAAACGGGTGTCGGCCCGAATATTTGAATCTTTTCAACCAGAACGTATCTATTCTTATAGGGTTGTCTGGTGACGTTTGTTGCCCCGGTCAGGGCGATGGGCTAACTTTTGAAATGGACCCGATGAAACGAAAGAGAACATACCGGTGGGAAGCGGCCATGGTCTTGGCCGCGACGGCTCTGGCCTTGCTCACGGTCGCCGCGACATCCGAGAAGCGCGTTGTGCATCGGTCCACGGTCCGGCCGCTCGACTCCAAGGTTCTGGCCCGCCTCTTCAAGGAGCGGGGGTTCGTGCCGGGACCGAACTTCAAGGCTCTCGTCATCGAGATCGTGCCCGACGAAAGGGGCGGATTCGTCTATCACCCGTTCGATTACAAGGGCACGTCCAAGGACCGGGACGACTGGTGGCCCGCGTCGGCCGTGAAGATTTTCGCGGCGGTCGCAGCGCTCGAGAAGATCAAAGGCATGGGGTTCTCGCCTAATGCGGAGCTCACCTTCGAGTACGAGGACGGGCCGGTCACGGTCCCGCTCAAGCGGCTCGTCCAGCAGGCCATCACGCCGAGCAACAACGCGGCATTCGACCGCCTGGTCGAGCTCGTAGGGTTCGACGACCTGAACGGCAGTTTCCTTTCGAGAAAGAACGGCCTCCGGCATACGGTGCTGCTCCGCGCCTACACCTACCGATACAAGGATCCGGCCACGGGACGGGGCAGCAACCTCATCTCGTCGCGCATCACGGTCAGCGAGGGGGGCCAGCATAAGGTGATCCCGGCGCGGCAGGGAAAGCCGAGGTCGAACTGCCCGGAGCAGGGAAACTGCACCACGCTCCGCGACCTCTCCGAGACGTTGCGGCGCGTCATGATGCACGAGGAGCTGCCGGAGCATCAGCGGTTCAAGCTGGGCAAGAAGGAGCTCCAGGTGCTACGCGACGCGCTCGAGAAGGAGCGCGAGCAGGAAGGGGGCGTGGCCATCACGCTCCGGGAGCTGCTCCAGGGCAGGGCGTTCCGGATCTTCCACAAGGCCGGTTACTCCTACCGCTGGTACAGTGAGAATCTGTTCCTCCGCATCCTCGACACGGACGAGCAATGGATCATCACCATGGCGAACTACCCGGGCCGGGACGCGCTCAACGAGGCGGCCCGCCACATCGGCGAGCTCATCCTATCGGGCCGGATCTCCGAGGAGCGCGCGAAGCTCGAGGGCAAACCCTACGTGAAGAAGATCCCGCGCCCCATGCCGGCCGTGGACGGCGGCCTCGCCCCGGCCGACGCAGGCGCGCCTCCACCCGCCCCAGCTTCCACCTCTCCCGCTCCAGGCTCCGACGCCGGCCCGGGCCGCGAAGCGCCCGTTTCTGCATCATCGCTGGCGCCAATTTCCTCAGCACAGCCGCCCCGGTAACCGAGTGCAACATCAGCTTTTCTAGTCTTTGCCAGATAGGTATTGTATAATCTCACTTGATACAGGTAGGACCTTCAAGGAAAGACAGCTTATGGAAAATACCCTGAATGTTCATCCAATCTCGGCCAAGATTCTGAAGGAGGATCCCGATTTGGCCGAGATCGTACGCCGATTGATTGAAGCCTTTTCCCCTGAACGTATCTATCTCTTCGGCTCGCGGGCGCGAGGCGAGCACAACGAGAACAGCGACTATGATCTGTTGCTGGTTGTCCCGGATGGCGCATCGCCGGAGAAGAAGAGGAGCAAGCTAGCCTACCAAGTCTTGCGGGGCACCGGAAAGGCGGCCGACGTGCTCATTTGGACTTCCAGCGCTTTCGGGCGACGGCTGCATCTCAAGGCGTCACTTCCGAGCACGGTGCTCAAAGAAGGAAAACTTCTCCATGCCGCATGATCCCATCCTCATGGAGGACACGCGCGCTTGGCTCAGGAAAGCGAGCAGCGATCTACGGGGCGCGGAGCTGGATCTGGCGGCCTCCCCACCGCTCATCGATGACGCCCTGTTCCACTGCCAGCAGGCTGTGGAGAAGACCTTCAAGGCCTTCCTCTCTTGGCATGATGTTCCATTTCGGAAGACGCACAGCATCGAGGAAGTAGGAGAATCGTGCTTGAAGCTCGATGCGACGCTCGCATCCTTGATCGAGAAAGCGGCCCCGCTCACCGAATATGCCTGGGCATTCCGGTACCCTGGAGAGCCTGAAATCCCAGATGTGTCCGAGGCGAACGAAGCATTCTCCTTGGCCAAGGAAGTCTTTCTCGCCATCTGTTCCCGTCTTCCAGCCGAGGTCGGACGCCTCTGAAAAGCAGCTCCGGGGAGGAACTCATGAAAACGTCAGATATCGCAGTGCCAGTGGTTGCGCTTATGGCTGTTTCGCTCTGCTTGGGGGGTTGCCAGAAAAGCCAGGAAGCCATCGCTGACAGCGGGCCAAGCCTGGACGCGGCCAGCGAAGAGGACGCGTCAGGAGAGACAGGCACGGACGGCGACGCGGATTCTGATTCTGACACGGATGTCGACACGGATTCGGACAATGACTCGGATACCGACGCGGACACTGACGCGGACGCCGACTCGGACGCAGGTTCCGATGCGGCCTCTGGCGGAGCGTATGCGTGGCACACGTTCCATGGATCGGACGACACGGGCCATGACATTGCCGTCGACGCCCAAGGAAATCTTTATATCGCTGGACAATCCTGGGCAGGCTGGAACGGACCCTCGGGAGAGAACCCTCTCCATCCCTACAGCGGAGACTCGGACATCGTCGTGTTGAAGCTCTCCAGAACCGGCGATTACCTGTGGCACGCCTTTTACGGTACAGGCGATTTCGAAGCCGGCGTCGGAATCACACTCGACAATGGTGGGAACATCTACGTGACCGGGTTCAGCAAGCAAAGCTGGACAGGCCCGGACGGCCAGAGCCCGCTTCATGCCCACAGCGGCGGCTACGATATCGTCGTCCTCAAGCTTTCGCCAACCGGCGATTACCAGTGGCATACGTTCTATGGGGCCAGCGGCGATGACGATCTCTCGAGCGGTATTGCCGTGGATCAAAGCGGGAATACCTATATCACCGGATCCAGCTATCTCACGTGGAACGGACCAACAGGGAAGACCCCGCTCCATCCCCATAGCGGAGGCGCCGACCTCTTTGCCCTGAAGCTGTCGAGCGACGGCGACTATCAATGGCACACCTTTTATGGATCAGGACCACTCATTTCAGACTCTGGACAAGGAATTGCGGTTGATGGACAGGGAAACGCCTATATCACGGGACAATCCTGGGGAAGCTGGAACGGGCCTCTCGATGAGGCGCCGCTCCACACCCATTCTGGAAGTGTGGATCTATTCGTGCTAAAGCTCTCGACCGACGGCGACTACCGGTGGCATACCTTCTACGGGTCGAGCAGCGGTGATTTCGGCGTCGGCATTGCCACGGATCTTGGGGGGAGCCTCTACGTCATTGGAGGCAGCGAAGCTTCCTGGATCGGACCGGATGGTCAGAATCCGCTGCAGGCCTATCAGGGGGATCTCCTCCTCCTGAAGCTCTCGACCGATGGCGACTACCAGTGGCATACCTTCTATGGTTCCGGCGAACATAATCTTGCGGAAAGCTCCCATGACCTCGGCGTGGATCTCCAAGGAAACATTCATGTAACGGGAACAAGCTCTACAAGCTGGACAGGGCCGGACGGGGAGAACCCGCTTAACGCCCATTCCGGACCATTGGACGGCGGCGTACCCAACGGCGACATCTTTGTCCTCAAGATTGCCGGAAATGGAGCCTATCAGTGGCACACATTCCACGGATCCATCGACAGTGATTATGGAGAAGGCATTGCCCTGGACAGCAACGGGACTGTCTATATCACGGGAAACAGCTATTCCAACTGGCTCGGGCCGAGTGGCCAAAGCCCGCTCCATGCATTCTCAGGGTCCAACGACATTGCCGTTCTGAGATTGAAGTAGCCGGGCGTCCCAGGATCTCGGCCAGGAGAAAATACCCATGCTGACGCAGGAAACGCGTACGTCTTTTTCGATGTGTCTACGATCGCTGCTGTTCGTACTGGGACTGGTTCTCAGCGGAGCTCTTCAAGGATGCAAGGCCGAGGAGCCGGCCGCGCCGAAGGCGGCCATGGCGAAACCGGTCGAGCCGGCCGCCGCCCCGTCCATTGCTCCACCCTTGCAACCGGCCGCGGAGACCGGAGCGCCTGCAGCCCAAGTCCCGGACCCCGCATCGACGCTCAAGGCCCTCGTCGCCGAGATGACCCAGGCCGGCCGGACCGGGCTCGACAAGCTGACCGAGGTCATCCGTCGGGTCGACCCGACGTTCGACCCGGCCGTCGAGCGGGGCAACACCTTGTGGGATGGAAGCAGGCAGATCCAGGCGCCGTTCGCGGCGGCAGAGATCTTCACGGGCCAGATGGACTCGGACCCGGATCTCGAGGCGGCGATCGTGGTCCGGCACCATGCGGCCGAGGCGCAGAACTACGAGCGAAGCGAGGCGTTCTGGGTGGGGGTCTTCGACCTCTCGGCCGGAGTGCCCCGCTTCGTGGGCGCGATCCACGAGGCCGTATTGCACTGCACCTGGGACAACGCCAGGCTGGGACTGGTGGCGGGCTTTACCGAAAAACAGCCCGGCCCCACCGCAGCCCTGTGGATCCGCACGCAGGTCTCCGAGTCATGCGGCACGTTCGTCTCCTACAAATACAAGAAACGCGAATACCGCGTGGGGCCGGCCGGGCTCGAGGCCCGCGACGTGAAGCCTCCGGACGGTGCGACCCTGGACCGCGGAGGGAATCCGGCACCGTAATCCTTTCAGCAGTACTCGGACCAGCTCTTGACCTTGAGGTCGCGGGGACGCTTGGCGGCCAGGGCCTCGACGAGGCGCATGGCCAGCTGCAGGTTCGTGACGAGCGGCACGCCGTGGTCCACGGCGGCGCGGCGGATGATGTAGTCGTTCGTGAGCTCCTCTTCCTGCGTGTTCTTGGGGATGTTGATGACGAGATCCACCCGGCGCCCGCGGATGACCTCGAGCGTGTTCGGGCTCTTCTCCTCGAGCGGCCAGTGAAGCACCTCGGCGTCGAGGCCGTGTTTCCGGAGGAAGTCGGCCGTACCGCCCGTGGCGAAAAAGCGGATCCCCATCCCGGCCATCATGCGCGAGCTCTCGAGGAACTGCATCTTGGACTCGGGCGTGCCCGTGGAGAGCAGCACCGACTTCACGGGCAGCTTGTACCCCACCGAGAGGAACGCCTTCAGGAACGCCTCCTCGAAGTCGTCGCCGATGCACGCCACCTCGCCGGTGGAGCTCATCTCCACGCCGAGCGTCGGGTCCGCGCCGTGGAGCCTGGTGAACGAGAACTGCGGCGCCTTGACCCCCACGTAGTCGAGCGAGAAGAACGTGGTCTTGGTGTCGGCCACCCGGTACCCCATGATGGCCCGCACCGCCGTGTCGATGAAGTTGTGCTTCAGGATCTTGGAGACGAACGGGAACGAGCGCGACGCGCGGAGGTTGCACTCGATCCCCTTGACCTCGTTCCGCTTGGCGAGGAACTGGATGTTGAAGGGGCCGTTGATCCGGAGCGCCTTGGCGATGCTCGCCGTAAGCTGCCGCACCTTTCGCGCGGTCTCGAGGTAGGTGCGCTGCGGCGGAAGCACCAGGGTCGCGTCGCCCGAGTGGACTCCCGCGTTCTCCACATGCTCGGAGATGGCGTACACCACCACCCTCCCCTCCTGGGCCACCGCGTCGATTTCGATCTCCTTCGCGTTCTCGATGAACTTCGAGAGCACGATCGGGTGCTCGGGCGAGACCTCGGCCGCCCGGTCGAGGTACCTCATGAGCTCGCCGTCGTTGGACGCTACGCTCATGGCCGCGCCCGAGAGCACGTAGGAGGGGCGCACCAGCACCGGGTAGCCGGTCTTGTTCGCAAAGACCCTGGCCTCATCGAGCGAGGTGAGCTCCTCCCACTCGGGCTGGTCCACGCCGAGCCCGTCCAGCAGCCGGGAGAACTTGTGCCGGTCCTCGGCCGTGTCGATGCTCTCGGCCGACGTGCCGAGGATGTGCACCCCCTCGCTCGAGAGCCTGAGGGCCAGGTTGTTCGGGATCTGGCCGCCCACCGACACGATGACGCCCAGGGGCCGTTCGCGCTCGCAGATCTCGAGCACGGTCTCCAGCGAGAGCTCGTCGAAATAGAGCCGGTCGCACTCGTCGTAGTCGGTGCTCACGGTCTCTGGGTTGCAGTTCAGGAGAACGGACTTGTAGCCGAGGCCTCTCAAGGCGCGGACCGCGTTCACGCAGCACCAGTCGAACTCGACCGAGCTGCCGATCCGGTACGCGCCCGATCCGAGCACCACCACGGGCCGGCTCGCGTCGAACGCCACGTCGTCCTCGTCGCCGTTGTATGTGAGGTAGAGGTAGTTCGTCTTGGCCGGGTACTCGCCCGCCAACGTGTCGATCTTCTTCACGCACGGCCTGAGCCTGAGCGCGTGCCGCCGGCTCCGCACCTCCTCCGGGGACGCACCGACGAGCGATGCGATCTGGATATCCGAGAAGCCGAGCCGCTTGGACTCCTTGAGCAGAGGGGCCGGAATCTCCCTGCCTTTTCCCGCCTCCAGCTCCCCGGCCGTCCGGACGAGGTTCGCGATCTTGTGGAGGAACCAGGGGTCGATGCTCGAGAGGCCGTGCACCTTTTCAATCGCAAACCCGCGCCGGAGCGCCTCGTAGACCCCGAAGATCCGGTTCTCGGTGGGGTGCGAAAGCTCCTCCTCGATCTCGTGGTCCGCGAGATGCGCGACCGGCCCGGAGACCAGGCCCGGAACGCCGATCTCGAGCATGCGGAGCGCCTTCTGGAGCGCCTCCTCGAATTTCCGCCCGATGGCCATGACCTCGCCCACGGACTTCATGCCGCTGCCGATCCGCCGCGAGACGCGCCGGAATTTCTTGAGATCCCATCGCGGCGCCTTGACCACGATGTAGTCCAGCGCCGGCTCGAAGCAGGCCTTGGTGACGCGCGTGACCGAGTTCTCGATCTCGTGGAGGCCGTACCCGAGCGCGAGCTTGGCCGCCACGAACGCGAGCGGGTAACCCGTGGCCTTGGACGCGAGCGCCGAGCTCCGGGAGAGCCGGGCGTTCACCTCGATGATCCGGTACTCCTGCGAGTCGGGCGAGAGCGCGTACTGGATGTTGCACTCCCCCACGATGCCGAGGTGCCGGATCACGTCGATCGCGACCTTCCGGAGCATGTGGTACTCGGCGTTCGTGAGGGTCTGGCTCGGCGCCACCACGATGCTCTCGCCGGTGTGGATGCCCATGGGGTCGAGGTTCTCCATGTTGCACACGGTGATGCAGTTGTCGTGCACGTCGCGCACCACCTCGTACTCGATCTCCTTCCACCCCCTCAAGCACTCCTCGACGAGGACCTGCGGCGCGTGCGACAGGGCCTTGGCCGAAAGCTCCCGGAGCTCAGCCTCGTCCGCGCACACGCCGGAGCCCAGCCCGCCGAGCGAGAACGCGGTCCGGATCATGACCGGATAGCCGAGCTCCAGGGCGGCGGCGCAGGCGTGGTCGACCGTGGAAACGGGCCTGCTCTTCGGGGTCCTGGCGCCGATCTCCTCGAGCCGCTCGACGAAAAGCCCCCGGTCCTCCGTGTCCCGGATGGCGCGGATCGGGGTGCCCAGCACCCGGACGCCGTGCTTCTCGAGCGCGGGCTCGAGCTCGAGGCCGCAGTTCAGGGCGGTCTGGCCGCCGAACCCGAGCAGGATGCCGTCGGGCCGCTCCTTCTCGATGATCCGCTCCACGAAGTACGGGCTCACGGGCAGGAAGTAGACCTCGTCGGCCATGTTCTCCGAGGTCTGGATGGTCGCGATGTTGGGGTTCACGAGGATCGTCTTGATCCCCTCTTCCTTGAGCGCCTTGATGGCCTGGCTGCCCGAGTAGTCGAACTCGCCGGCCTCGCCGATCTTGAGGGCGCTCGAGCCGAGGATGATGACCTTCTTGATCGTCTTCCTCATGGTCGCGCCTCCGCCATCAG
>Ga0315282_10009627_pt1 | contig 15331 bp, 12 predicted proteins | sample YL17G07_20_MG_FD_203693 | JGI IMG/M metagenome (GOLD analysis project Ga0315282, IMG submission 203693) | Sediment microbial communities from Yellowstone Lake, YNP, Wyoming, USA - YL17G07_20 | ecosystem: Environmental > Aquatic > Freshwater > Lake > Sediment | place: USA: Wyoming | collected... | reverse complement strand
ATGACCCTACACCGGATATTTGGTCTTGGAGAGGCACACTTTACTGGGAGTATCGTTACCCGGAGCCAGCCCTATTGGAAGCGGTGCTTTCCTCTGTAACCGGAATAGACCCTTCGTATACATTTATCCTTCCTATTTTGGCTTCGAATATCATCTTTCCATTCGTATGGGCGCGGATACTTGGTCGGAAAAATGGTTTCGCTTTGGGCTATGCTGCCATGCTCGCTGTCGAACACTTTGCTGGAGTCACTACAATCTCAAGACACACATTTGGTGAGTACTTGCTCTACGCGCTGCTTGTCCCGGTTTTCATGTTAATGAGTGGGAAGACAAAGAGAGTGCGTGAGCTTCTTGCGGTCATCACCATTTTTCTTATAGCAATCTCGTTCTCGCATGAGGGGTTCCTAGGGTTCGCTACTGGTGGACTGTTAGGCATATTTCTGCTCTCAACGCTTTCCGCGTTGCGAAAAAAGTCAGACAGCAGACTGAGGGTTTTCTCTGGTGTATGCTTCTTTTCGATTTTTCTCTTCTTCTTCGTGAATCCGTTTATTGAACACGTCGGTGGATGGGCTTTTGTACCGAGATCTCTTGAAGAGCTCGTACTCCAATTGCAGACGGCCTTCTCAGCGGTCATAAAACACAACATTTTGCAGGTACCGTATGAAGGAGGCTCTCTTTTGCTGAACCCGCCGAGACCCGAACAATACAACTGGGTGAGCCATTACATTGTCGCCACGAATACACTGTTTGCCCTTGGTGCCATCGTCATTGCTGCTGCGTGTGTAGGGCGAATTGCACATGGAAAATCTGATCGAGCGCTCCTGACGACGCCAGCATACATTGCCTTCTTTACAGTCGGGACAATGGTCTTCGACGCCCTAACATACTCGCTCGTATTCCTGACCATACCTCTGGGATTGGCATCCATTGTCGGTCCATTGCTACTTCCTACAGCTCCTTCTATTAGGCAGGAAATAAAAGACGCCTCCAATTTGAAATTGAGCAGAGCAAGTCTCCGGAGAGGGTTTTCAGTTCTCGTTCTATGCTCTCTAACGATATCCGGCGCGTTCATGATTTCTGGAGTCTTCATTTTTGGATCTGGAGCTTCTTATCCCTTTGAGGCCTTCGCTACGGTTCCGGTTTCGCACTTTCTGGCAACTCATGCAAATTCACTCAAATTGATGGGGACAGCAGATTCCACGTCAAAGATATTCCTCAACCTCCCATTGGACAAGATCTCAGAAGTAGATACCATTCGATATGGGACCCAAGTCTACTTGCTCCGGCTTGGTATAAGTCAGAACCAATCGGATCTGAATCAGGTCTTCTCAGAGACTGGAGCCGATTCATGGCTTCTTACGAGATCTGAATTCCACCATGTCGTGTGGGGAGAAGTGGCCGGGCAACCCGTTGCCCCATTCCCACGGTACGACACGATCAGCAATGACACAAAGTTGAACCTAGTCTATGATTCATATGACGTGAGTCTCTTCTTGCTTCTCCCGTGACAATACGCTGGCACGGGTACCTTCAAGAAAAAACGGGACTTAACGAACAGCATGTGCCGTTGCCGAGACTTTTCCGAACCCAAGGTATTGAAAGCCAGCTGCTTCGACCTTTTTGAAGTCGAATATGTTTCTGGTATCAAACAGTACACATCTTTCAGCAACGACTTTGTTCAAGTTCGAAAGATCCAGCTTCTTGAAGTCCGGATGATCAACAAGAAAAAGCAAGCAGTCAGCACTAGCCGATGCTTGCGTCACTGATGCTCGGGTGCGCATTACTTTGCCATCTATCCTAATTGAGGAGACATATGGGTCGTATAATCTCAGTTTCACCCGATCATGAAGCAGTCGTGGAATCACTTTGATGGCGGGACTGTTCAGAGTCACAGAGCTTCCAGCCTTGTAGGCGAGACCAAGGATTGCCACCTTAGGTGACCTCAAGCCGAGGGCTTTTAGTTCTCTGCGCAGCTGCGAAACGACCTTCAGCGGCATCATTCGGTTAATATCAGCACTGGCCTCGACAAGCCTTAATGGCATGCCAACTTTCTTGGCCAAGTAGTCCAAATAGTACGGATCCTTGGGAATACATGGTCCACCCACTCCCGGACCAGGATAATGTGGGTGAAAGCCAAAGGGCTTCGAAGAGGCCGCGGAGATCACCTCGAAGACATCGACTCCGATCTTTGGGCATAGCAGGGCAAGTTCATTGACTAGTGCGATATTGACGAATCTGTAGACATTCTCAAACAGCTTGGTGCATTCCGCCGTTCTAGCATTTGAAACCTGCACAACGCCATTTTTCAGAAGTCGCTCGTAGAGAAGAGAAGTGAGCTGAGCGCTCGTTTCATCGACTCCTCCAACGATCTTTGGAATATCTCTCAGTTCATATCGCTGATTACCTGGGTCTAATCTCTCAGGTGAGCACGCCAAGGCAAACTCTTTTCCACACTTCAGACCTTTCCTTTGCAGTAGGTGTCTTGCAACCGATTCGGTGAAACCTGGATAAACTGTACTTTCAATAATCACGAGCTTTCCTGACTTAAGATGGTTGCCGACGGTTCTCAGGACATCAGAAATTATCGATGTGTCAGGTTTGTTTCGCGCATCTAATGGAGTAGGTACACAGACCTCAACGCAATCTGCTTCCTCTACTGCTCCTCTGGTATCAGTCGTGACGCGAAGTTTCCCTGATCGGATAAGTTTGGGAAGACTTCTTTCGACTGATTTATTTCGTAAGTACGACTTTCCGCGCGCAAGACATTCCAATCGTTGCTTGTCGTTGTCAACGCCTATGGTCTGATAACCTGCTTCCGCAAAACTCACTGCCAGAGGCAAGCCTACATGACCAAGACCGATCACCGCTATTTTGACAGACCTCGATCGAATACGTTTCGCGAGGCGCTCATACAAATCTGCGGGCAATCAAACTCCTCCCGAGTGGGACGCATTCTTTGACGCTAGCGTCTTTTCTGCGTTTGCGTTTCTGCAACTCACTTATTAGGATGCTCATCACGACGGAACTCTCGAACCTATTGGGGGGTGCTCGGACTGTGAGGCGCGCGATTACTACAGACCCGGGTAAGCCGAGAACAACGCGAGGTTGATGCAATGCTAGATCCGCTCCTTTTGCTCGAGGTTCTCGTTTTTCTTTGTACGTTTATTGTGGTGCCACATCTTCTCTACTACCATTACATTCGAAGCCATTTGGCAACACCTAGTCCCGTTTCACGATTAGAGAGGAGGGACACCAAAGTGTCAGTGGTCATTTGTACTCTTAATGCAGCCGATGTCATCGAGAATAAACTGGAACAGATCCTCCGTCAGGATTACCCGCATAGTAGTCTTGAGTTGATTGTCGTGGACGGAGGCTCAACTGATGGGACTGTCGACATTCTCAGGAAGATTGGAGATAGGTTCTCGACTGGCATGACATTCAGATTCATAGAGAATCTTGCCCTAAAGGGCAAGGCGAGCCAGATCAATGAAGGCTTTCGCAGCGCCAACGGGGAGATTGTAGTGACCACAGACGCGGATGTTGAGATACATGAATCAGCAATTAGCTCGCTGGTCGATTCTCTGTCGTCAGATCAGGTTGGTGCTGTGTGTTCTCGTCAAGTGCTCGTCAACCCCCAGACAAATGCTGCAACAAAAACCGAGGCCAGATATCGACAGTATTACGAAAGCCTACGGATAGGTGAATCAAATCTTCACTCAACGCCGATCTTTCACGGCGGATTGAGTGGATACCGCAAAGATGCGGTTCGCGTTATAGATGAGGATGTCAATGCAGATGACACTCAGTTAGCATTGGCAGCGTTACGAAACGGTTTCAGAGCGATTTACGTGCCACATATTGTATTCCAAAATGTGAGCCCAGTAAGCATGTCTGACGCTTGGAGGCAGCGTGTTCGCAGAGGACAGGGACTTCAACGAGTCTTCTGGCGAAACCGCGACATGCTATTCAACAGAAAACTTGGTACCTTCGGCTCAATTGTGTTTCCGGCAGAATTCTGCCTACACCTAATCGCTCCGCTAATATTCGTTAGTGGAACTGTCTCTTTAATCGCACTCGCTGCCACCCTGCTGTCATCATCTCCCCTCGCAGCCATTCTTGGAGTATCGACGGTGCCTCCACTCATCACATCCCTTTATGTCTCGAGAAAATGGTCCCCTGTTGAGCTTCTTTTGACATTCACGTTGTACCAAGCAGCATTACTTTGGGCTATGATACTTCACATGTTTGGCCACAATTATAGCCGTTGGTCACGAATGAGACGCGTGTGATCTCAGTTTCCCTAGAAGCCGGCTACTTTCTGCCACTGGGCTGGCCAAGTTCCTTCTTTGTCAACCATCCAGAAGAGAGTATCTACTTGTCTCTGCTTTACGTACGTTAACCAATCGTCCAAGTGCGTAGAGCAGTCAAAGCTCTCTGAGCCCCCCGCGAAGATAAGCCAGGCAGCCGGTTTCTTTCCATAGGTCCGGGAAAGTTGGATTCCTAAGTCTATGATCGTCTTATCGTAATAGTGATCAGTTGCGATCCTCACGAAAGGATACTTGGCTGTCCATTCGTAGGCGTTTCGCACTTGATCGGATGCAGGTTCGTTCAAAATGAATTGGAGTTTAGAGTTCACGCTGAGGGATGCATTGATTATTGTTTGCAACTGAATTTGGGACATGTGATAGTAGGTCAGAAACTCATCAAAGGCCAGGATGTCTGCTCCTGTTGAAGCAGCGCGCTTCGCCATATCAACAGCCAGGTTTGCATCTGCCCAGAAGTCGATGAAGGTTACGAAGCCCGCGTCGCGTGCGGACTTGATCCATTTAGTGGCTTGATTCCAATCTTTTGTTTTCCAATCCAAGTAGGCGATTGTTCCAACGAAGGTAAAGCCAGCCTTCTTCAGCTCGGAGAACGTGGGGGCGCCGCCCATGCCTTTTACCACGTAACTAGCGCTGTACACTATTCCTTTCTCAACGCCAGGAACACTCATGCTCGCATAGGCTGAGTATAGAGTTGGCATGCTCAGACCAATAATGAGCAATGTGACAAAGAATAGCCCTGTGCGGATTCTTTTCTGAGATTCCTTTTCTACCATGTCGATGTGTCCTCTCGGTCGGTTTCTCCCCGGTTGTCGCCCGCGGAACGTCGGATTCGACTGGGTCTAATCCGACGAGGAACACATGATCACGTGTTCACATCAAGGTGCTGTCACCCCAGAATTGGCACGAAGGTTACAACGCGTAGACTCCTGCGGAACAACAGTGGCAGTCCTGTCTTGACCATCACGCCGCAGAAACTGGAGAGCTAGGGACCTTCTACGACGACGGCTTGCTCGAACTGCGCTTGTTTTATTACACTCTAGCAGAGTACTGGGAAAAACAGCTGGCCCACCCTCTCGGTCGGTTCACTCCTCGGTTGTCGCCCGCGGATGTTCTGATCCTAGAGACGGGCCAGCTGCTACCGTACGAATGCTTGTGCCGACGATACCCGAACCTTACGGATCGGCAACTTAGACGCGAAAACCACTCTGTTAGATGGTTATGCTATAGACCAGCTAGGGGCAGGGAGTTCAGCAGAAGTTGGCTTTGTCGGAAACGGTCACCGTCACTTCGAAGGGTCAGATAACCATCCCTTCGAGGCTGAGGAGAGAACTGAGAATCGCGGAAGGCGAGCGAATACTGTTGATCCGTGAGGGAAACGCGATCAAGATTGTTCCCATTCCCAAACTGTCGAAGTTGGCTGGTGTGGATGAAGAAGTGTTCAAGGGTAGAGTGGCTTCGAAGGAGATCGAGGCCATGAGAAAGGAGTGGACAAAGGAGTTTGAGCAACAGTCCGGAAGGCCTAGGGTAGTTATAGATACGAAGCCCCTGATCAAACTGTTCGCAAAGGAGGATGGCTGGAAATCGTTCAGAAGATTTCATCCATGATAGAAGTCGCTCACCATCAACCTTTCGGTTCTAGCAGAGGCTTTCCAGTCAATCCTCCGGAAATCGTCAAGAAAACTCGCAGGTCTACTTCCTAGGAATTCCGTTCCGGTTCCCCGCAGTCTGCGGTCAACCGCAAGATCCTGTATCTCCCTAATCCCCGTGAGAATGACCGTTTGCTCCGCTCGAGGTCTCGAAATCAGTTCAAACTGACCGGGCAGTGTAGCCGTCTGGTTGAACAGGCGGTTCTTCTTCTCGACCGAGACTGCGTACTGATAACTCTTGTATCTTGCAGCGGACGTAGACTGCAGAATAGACCTGATGCGTTGTTTCGCGTTTGCCGCTAGAATCAGCGAGTCACCTGTTTTCTTTTCCAGTATTGAGGCGGAGAGAGAGCTGCGAAACTTAACCCCAAAATCTTTCGAGGATTGATTCGTGAGTATAGCATCAATTGCGAGATGTTCGCCGTTTATCGATTCCGCACTTCGCGGGCTCGATACGAACTCCAGGTTAATGATTGGGCGTTGACCTCCTAGTCCTATGAAGCCCAACACGAAGACTTCACATCCGTGTGTATCTGCTAACCGCCTAAACAGAAAGTGGTGCCTCATAGGATTAGGATGAGTCATCCAGTTGTTGGAGGGAACTACCAGCACTCGCATATATCCGACCCACTCGGCAAGGCCAAGAGTCGCGAAGCCAAGGTACGAAGAATCGATCTACGAACCATAAACCGAGCGTTGGCTTCGCAAGTAGCAAGAGAACTCATTTCTGCCGAGTCGCATCGATCGGAATAGTTCTACTATGGCTCAATTTGAGAATCTCAGCATTAATCGCTCTCAGAAGCTCTTCAGGACGGCATCTCAAAATCCCCAGGCCCTGGCCTTCAAGATTTGACAATATCTCAATTCGCTTTCTTGGCTCGGGTGCTGCGAGGATTGCCAGGACGACCTGATGATTTAGGATCCTTGCGTTCTTCGCCCCTTCGGCAAGGCCATCAAGATTAGTCTCGCCATGCGAAATCACGATCACGAGCACAGGTTCGGGAAAGGTGCAGATTATCTCGAAGGCCTTGAATGCGCCTTGTCCTCTTAGACGTTCAAAATACTTGGACTCAGCTCTCTGATAGAACGGCAGGATAAAGCTCGCGAACGTGGATAATCGTTCCCAATACCCTCTGGTCTTAGCAGCGAAGGCCGATTCCCTCATCAATGCTCTTGTCTCTCTGGCTAAATCAGCGTAGGATCGAATTGCCCGTCGCTCAAGCGGCGCCGGAGCAGAAGCGGGTTTCGCGCTTTCGAGAAGTGTGCGCAAAATTCTCTCCCTACTGTTCACACCTTGCCTAGGCTCAATGTTCGCGACAACCTCTCGCCTGTCATACAAGATAAGTCCCACAGGACTCGCAGGTGGAATGGCCGCCAGAAGATTCCCAGCTTCATTGAGGAACGCTTCCAAAATAGACGATCCATCTCTGGTATTCATTGAAGAGGAAACGTCTACCATCAAGACGATCGTAGGATCTCTTTCCAGGTACGATTCCCTTGTCATCAACTTTCCTGTTCGCGCAGTAGCCTTCCAGTCGATTCTGTGGAAATTATCCAGAATGTTGTAAGGCCGGATGCCCGCTAGGTCAGTGCCACTTCCTCGACGCAGATGATCAACAGCGAGATCCGCCAAAACGCCTGCCTCGATCGGGCTTACTGATCGGCTGACCAAGGGCCGCGCGATTATGATGACCTTGTCAGGAAATGCTACTGCCTGACTGAACAGATGTGCGCGCCTCTCTAGGAGGGTCGTTGATCTAGTGATCTCAAATCTTCCCGGAATCTTGGTTTCAAGGAGCGTTTCGATATGCTGCTTTCCGTGGGATTGGAGTGTTAGTGTCGGAGGGGTATGGACTTCTTCATCGATTTGGGGTGGAAGGTTGTGGCTAAACCGGACAATCGAAAATTTGGAATGAGAGGCATTCGTGACAACAGTTTCTACTCTGAAGGGCCGTCCCACCGTTGTCTCGACTGTTGATGGACGGCTTTCAAGTTTGATCGAGTCTTTGACAAGGTTTACAGCACGGTGGAATGAGACTCCTTCAAACAGAAAATACAGGAACAAGAGGGCTGCAGATAGAAGAATGAGTGTGTTAGAGAGGAAGATGCCAACTATCAGCAGGCTCACTCCGAGCCAGGCGATGAGGCGCCCAGTTGGGGCGAGTTCCAAGATTCACAGCCCTTGTCTAAAGTGGTCTTTGAGGGATGGGCGTGTTTTCCAGAACACTACCAACAACAGCTTCCGTAGAAAGTTCCTGACTCCTTCCGGAAGCTGATAGGACTATCCTGTGCCTTAGAACCCGGGGTGCAAGGTACTTTACGTCATCCGGCAACACGTAAGGCCTCTCTTTGATCAGGGCTCTAGCACGCGAGGCCTTTGACAATGCGATTGAGGCCCGCGGACTCGCTCCTAGTGAAATTCCATCCATGTTTCTTGTTCTGTGAACCAGATCGACGATGTAGGATCGAACTTGTGGAGCTACATAGACATCTCTAGCTACTTTGGCTAGGTAGGAGATCTGTTCACTCGTGATAACCTGCTTGGTTACTCCAGCTTCTATCGAGTAAATCCGGTCGGTTATCTCTATCTCCTCTTGGGCGCTGGGATAGCCCACCTTCACGCTGAGAAGGAATCTGTCAATAAGTACCTCCGGTAAAGGGAAAATTCCGTGAAAATCAATAGGGCTCTGAGTTGCGATAACCATGAAGGGGTAAGGAAGCCGCTGTGTCTCACTTTCTATCGTAACCTGCCGCTCCTGCATTGCTTCAAGCACGGCGCTGTTGGTCTTCGGAGTATTCCGGTTTATCTCATCGATCAGAAGAATGTTGGAGAAGACTGGTCCTTTTTCCAGTCTGAAGGATCCTGTTTTGGAATCAAAAACATGTGTACCAACGATATCGGCAGGAAGTATGTCTGGACTTCCTTGGATCCTCTTGAAGTCTAAACCAAGGGCATGTGAGAACGTCTTGCCAATAGTGGTCTTCGCCACTCCAGGTACGCCCTCCAATAGAAAGTGCCCTTCGGACAGTAGCGCCACAAGCAGATCTTCGATCAGCTCAGTCTTGCCAACCACGATCTTCTGGCATTCGGAGACCACGTTTCGAACCATCTTTCGTGCTTGATCGGGCACGTTCTTGGGCGCATCCATCACTGTAGATCACTGGCTCAATGTATGGTTGAAGGTTCCAAACCGGAAGCCGACTATAAAGGTTGATTGTCACTTTGCTACCTTTCGGCTCCTCGCTAATCTCAATAACTGAAATGAAAAGCTGAACACCAGTACCATCACAACGAGCAACGGAATGTACATGCTTTCTTTCCCGAGACGGAGTGAGTTGAATCCATCCTTCAGCATGATCCTCCAGTTGGTCAGAGGCGCTCTTGCTAGGTGTGCGGTATCGAAGATCACCGAACCGCCCCCCATCTTTAGCACATTTTGGAACAGCCGCATATTGTCATAAAGACCGATCATATCGTTGATGAACATGCTCGGGTCGGCCACCAAGAGGAGTAGTCCTCTCCCGATCTTCACGCTGACCAATACGGGGTAGGAATCTACAGTCTCGTTCGCCAAGGATTTGCCCTCACCACTGAAGTCTATGAACGAGAATGGGGATGACGACCCGATCTTGGTCACCAGACTTGAATTTCCTATCTCGATATAGGAGGGGCGATTTAGAACGAGCGCCGTAAGGTTGTCGGTCGCTGGGCTTGGCGAAAAGTCAGTTATGAGTGGAAAGCTATGGTCTCTGCTATAGTAGTACAAATCCGCCAAGGGTTTCTTAGAGAATAGGGCGCTTACGTTAAGGGCCCCTAAGAGACTGTTTCCTGTTCCGAAGTCATCTGCGAGAAGCACAACGCCGCCGCCCTCTAGGAATTTGCCTATCTTGAAGCTCTCGTCTCTCGTGAAATCTATGCTTGGGCCGACGATAGCCAGAAGGGATGTGGCGTTCGGGAGTGGTCTGTCATAGGAAAGGAGCAATGTCGCATTCTGAGTTGTGTTGGCAATTCTGCTGCAGCCGTTCCAGTCGAGGTTGAGTGGATGGTATGCCTCTTGTATCGGCCAGTAGAAGGCAACGGAAAGTACTAGGAGCGCGGATAGAACCGCCGCAAATGCCAGGCTTCTAGCACGTCTCAGCTTCACCTGCTATTTCACGGCCTCGATTTCTTCTCGAAGCTCTAGCAAGATCTCTGTTGCTTGTCGGCTTTGAGCCGGCTCAGTCGGATATGGGCTATATTCCACCAACTCATAAAGTTCCACAAGACGCTTGAGCGTGTCGCTGATCTTTGGCACTGTCTTCGTTACGCGGAAGTAGTATTCCCAGTGTGTTTCGCCAGTTCGAGAGGATTCGCTTATCTTCTGGTTTATGATAGCTTGGGCGAGGCTGTAGGATTTTCTAATTCTGGCAGCATGAATGTTCTCAGCTTTGATCGCAGAGATTAAGCCTTCAGGAGAAAACTTCTCTCTTGTCGGCCTTTCGACGACAACTGGCTGAGGCAAGGTAGTAGGTGTCAGTACAACAGCGCGTCTGCTTCTTCTGATTAGGTAGAATCCAAGGGAGGAGGCCGCTGGGATCGCTGTCGCGGCCAATATGATTAAGGGCGTATTGTAAATGAACACGCGGGCCACAGACTCAGAGCGCTGAACCCAAGGCCTATCTGGAACATACTCGGCTCTGATGGAATGTGAGCCGAAGTTGGTCCATATGGGCAGTTGGATGATTGAGAGAAACGATCCGTCTTTTCTGATAGTCGCGTTGGTGTACACCACACCGTCAAGAGATATTGTTACGTTTGTACCGGTCGGAGCTGTGCCGTTGGCATATGTAACTTTCCCATTAACGACAAGGTTCATTCCCGAGAAAAGCGAACTACGATCGACTGAGATCAGGCTTTGCGTTCCAAGCATCTCAACGATAAATGGCAAGGTTGCATTGGACGGAGCAAATGGTTCGCCAGTCGCAGGAAAAGCTACTGTTGCAACGTGGGTACCGTTGTTGAGTGTTTGCGGAACCGAGAACGTAAAGTTAAACCAGCCGGTACTGTTTGTGGTGGCGTTTCCGAGAAGTGTTTCATCCAACTGAATTACTATTGCCTTGAATTCGAGAGGCATGCCCTCTGCGGTTGAAAGGTTGCCTTTCACAGCCGCGTAGTCCGATGGTCTAACGCTCGCAGGGGAGATCTCAGCTGTAATCCTGGTAGGTCGATACGCGACTTTGATATCAAGCAGCGCCGTCGAAGGCAGGTATTCTTTGGTATCGTTCCCCTCAGGCGCGAAGTCAGCTTCTATTCTTGTTAACCCAGCCGAAAAGCCGATGGGGAAGAGGATATTTGCCTCGAATCTGCCTCTGAAATCTGTTTGTTTCAGAACAGTCTGGTTGACGTCCCAAGTAATCGTAACATTCCTGTCGCGCAAAGCGGTTCCGTTCTGGTCCTTAAGAAATCCGTAGACAGAGATGCTTTCATTAATGAACACCTCCAGCTTTGATGCATTGAGGCTTAAGGTGGTCGGAATGGATCCTTGTTGTGCCTTAAGTTCAGCATTAAGTCGATTGATCTCTTCCGAATAGGTTTGGAAAAGCGTACCCAATTCCTTTACCTTTTGTTGTTGAGCGGTCGTATCAGTTCCGTATTCAGCGGTCAAGCGGTCGAGCAGTACGGTTAGAGATTGCAGAAGCGATTTGACTTGGTCTCTCAGCTTCATGAGTTGTTCAAGGTCTGCGGCTGCTTGTCTCGTGTTTCCTGAAGCGACGGACAAGCGTGCGTCCTGCAATTTCGCATCAATTTCAACCATGTTACCTGAAAAAGTGGAAAGATCTCCAATATATTCTCCAAGAGGATCGCTTTGGCCGGGAAACTGGGCCATCCCCCTCAGTCTGCTGTGAAGAAGGGTCAACTCATCGGGATTCAGAGTCTGCGCGAGCGACGTGAGCACTGCTTGGATCGCGGCGATGTCGACTGGCGATTCCTTTGTATTCGAATACTGATACTCTCTCAACGGGCTTGCGAGAGTCCATCTTGCCAGCGATGAAATCGTTATGTAGAACGCTGGCAGAATCAGGCCTATCAATATCAGTGCGAGCACCGCCCTACTAAGACCTCTTGACAATCCTAAGCCACCTTATCCGGTAACCGTCTATCCCAGTATCTCCACCATTCTCTCCAGTATTATTCCAGTGAAGATTGCAAGCAACAAGATCCCGATAATAGTCTTCCTGCGTGACTCGGTGTGACCGAAAGGTGATGTAAGCTCAGACGCCACGAAGAATTCGATCACAAACAAAGCCACGTAAACGTCTATCCTTTCCACGCTCAGAAAACTCAGAATAACCACGGTTGAGAAGATAAGTGCTGCGTACATTACGAGGAAGATGTCTGTGTTCTCCATTCGAGTGACGGCTCCGCTTTCTTGCTTATGCACTGATTTTCAGGTTTATGCTGATCTTTCTATCTGAGGGATCGAGAACTGAACTCTTAAACGTGACATATTTCCCTGTCGCCTTTGACACGGCCGCGGCAACTGCGCTTGCGACGGGTGTGCCGACTTGCGCGACAAGTCGTGGAGCCACGTTTCGGAGTTTTGTTTCCAAGTCGAGAAGCCCAGTTAACTCCATCTGAATCCTGACTATGGTAGCTTGACGTTCAAAATTCGTGAGTTTCGCAATTCCCAGCGCCTTGAATCCGGAATTGAGGTCAGCGCCAAGATCGTCCAACTTCGTTTTTGCGAGATCAATACGCAATGATCGTTCAAGAGTTGCCAAGATCTGGCTTCCAGGAGCATCAAGAAGGACGCCTCTATCTTCAGGATTCTTCCCTACAGTTACGAAGATTCTGCGGCTGCTGATCAATCCCACCGGGGGCTGTCTGGTGGCTTGCGTCTGCGCAAGCGGGATAAATACCCGGGGGCACACACCTAGCCCAGATGCGGGTATGTAGATTCCTCTTTCGTCAAGATCCAAGTCTTCCAGTAGATTCTCAATATTGAGAAGAGAAGGAAGGCTTGAGTCCGTGGCTAGCCTGCTCGCAATAGATCCTCTTCTTTCAGGTAAGTACAGAACCAAGACTCCGACCAGGAAAGATGCCAGACCAAAGGCTACCATCGGAACTATTCCCATCAAGTAGCTGAGGAATCCGACTAGGGCACCCGTCGCGGTTAGGAAGATGCCGATTGATACTTGGCGATCCGTGTCCCAATATCTTGAGCTAGTCTTGTACCCTATTTCAGAGCGAATCAGTCCAACTCCGCAGCTACGACAGAAATTATCCTCACCTAGAATGTCTGACCCACAAACCCAACATCTGTCTTGAACCAAATCAGCACTCACTCATGAATGAGCAGACGCCAATGGAAGCTTATCACATGCTGGAAGCTCCGCTAGGTTTCCCGTCCTGCGTCCGTGGTTCGTCTACTTTTACTTCTTGCCGCGCCCTCGAAGCAAGAACAGGAAGAGTCCAATGGCCAACAGTAAAACTACGACGAGCGGAACGAGGTAGTTTACAGGCTGAGTGATCGCGGTTGAGGTTGTTGAGGTTGATGTTGATGTTGGACTGCTTATTGCCAGATTTGAGTTGTCACTGGGCGTAAGTGTCAGGTCAGAGGCCACTAAACTTACAGGGCCGCGGTTTCCTCCCCCATCCGAGCAAGAACAGGCCACAGCCCATATCGTGACCTTACCTTGTCCTGTGGCTTGTATCAAATCAGAAGTTATCATTTGAGTGTAGGTGTAGAACCCTGGTGTACCCGTATACACAACCGGCACGTTATCGAACTGCTTCTGACCATTGCTACCTATCCAGACAAATGACACTAACTCGGGCGATAGGGTTACTGGTGTACCATCCTGATAGACTACGTGGATCTTGGTAACGATAGTGTCCCCAACCATCGCGTTGATAGGACTTGAATCAACTAGGTCAACCAACAAGTTCACTTGATAAATAGGACACCCCGGTGGCGCTTGTTGGATAGATGGCCTTGCGAATACGAGAAGCGTGTAACTCGAGCCTACGATGAGTAGCAGCAAAACCATGAGAATGGTGACTTTGTTCAAGCTCAATCCCCGATTTGTTGCAAGAACAGAAGGAACTCTGCTACATAATATGCCTTGCCCAAGCGAATAAACGCAGGCGCACCGATGATAGCATATCGGTGTTCATTGGAGTTACAGCCTAGCATTGTGCGGGTCGATCAGTAGCTGGGAAAGCGATCGAACCGTGCTGTTGAAAGCAACCAAAACGAATGTCGCCATGATAATGTCTGATAGGAATTGGTGCTCCTTCCCTCTGCATCTCAAGAGGAAGAACGCGGTTGAGAGTGGAAGAGAGGCTAGAAGGAGTAATGGTCTGCCCCAGATAGGTAACCAAGCCAGTAGGATCCCTAGCCCGAACAGCGTTCCCAGCCACAGTAGGCGATCTGTCTTACCAGCGTCTTCTTCGTTCAATTTGCCGCCGAGAGCCGACCGAAAATGGGAAGGAAGCTGAGCCAGCCAAGCTATCCCGAAGGGAGCGGTAAGATAGAAGGGTGTTAGGAAGAAGAGTCGCCAGAGTTGGCTCTCGGTTTCGGTGGGCCGAGCTGGATCAAAACCGATTGGGGCCACTAGGATCGAACCTAAAGCCGATATGCAGAGCCAACCGAGGATTAGGTTGCGACGCCACGGAGTCAGATTTGATGCTTTGAGGCGTAGTACTCCGAGGATACTGATTACAATGTAGAGAGGGCTGAAGAACGGAGACCAGATTTCAGTCAGCCGCTTTACAGCATCCCAGAAGAAGAATATGCTCGATGGGTTTCTGATCACACGGGTATATAGGTCAAGAGCCTCAACCTCCCTCCATCCTTGGCTTCCGGCAAGAAGTGTGACACTCAGAAAAGCGAACACCGCGTCCAGAAGGATGACGAGGAGCAATATTGCAGCAGACCGTCGCAGTCTGTGCTCTTGCTCACGGAAAGTAAGAGCAGCGGCTAGGATGACTGCTGCAGCAAACACACCCCAAGTCCATGGGTGAAGCAAAAGCACGAGGGTTGAGATCACCAGTAAAACGAGAAAATCGCGAACCCTAAACTTCTCATCACCTCTAATGCTAACGTAAGCAAAGAAAAGCATCCAGCAAACAAGTGCCATCCAATTCGCAAGTATGCTTGAATAGAAGCCAACTATGGTCGTGACAGAGAGAGTTGAGAGTAAGAAGACAATCAGACCCAAATTCATCTTCTTCCGTCGGGCGAGAAACAGCCAGGTGAAGGAGGCTAAAGTGATGATAAGGAAGATGGGAGTATACTTCACGACGTCGAAGGCGGTGGTGTGGAAGATCAACTGGGCCACGTAAAGCAGCGCGAGCGGAACCGGATGTCGCTCAGC
>Ga0315282_10009626_pt1 | contig 15331 bp, 9 predicted proteins | sample YL17G07_20_MG_FD_203693 | JGI IMG/M metagenome (GOLD analysis project Ga0315282, IMG submission 203693) | Sediment microbial communities from Yellowstone Lake, YNP, Wyoming, USA - YL17G07_20 | ecosystem: Environmental > Aquatic > Freshwater > Lake > Sediment | place: USA: Wyoming | collected... | reverse complement strand
CCAGCAACGTCCCTGTCGCCGTAGTATCCATGTTCATCTCATCGGCCTGCGGACTCCTCCAACTTCAGCAAACGTAACAGTAGAAGTAAGGCGGTTCTTAAGGAAGCCCCTTACGGGGCCACTACAAGCGGGACTAATCCCGCGCGGCCCCGGCCGCGGCGAAACGGCGGACGAGTGCGGCGTCTTCGGCGGGCTGGTCGCTGTAGCGGTCGTACATGCCGACGATCACCGCGTCTATAGGCTTGATCGACGCCAGCGCCTGCGCGAAGGCCGCCTCGACCGTCTGAGGCCGGTCGGACAGTCGCCCGGCCGCGAGGATCTTGAACGCCATGCACGGCTTTGGCGTCCGGCGAATGGCGCGGTACATGCGAGGCGGGTCGTCGGACAGGTACACCTCGCCGACGGGGATCGGCACGTGCCCGAGAAGCTTCTGCAATTGCTCGGCTGAGCGGTGGCGCTCGTATAGGCAGGTCATGAAGAAGTCGACGTCCCATCCGGCGGACTCGACGGCGTCGACGACGTCGGGCATGTGTGTTGACAGGCCGACCTGCAAGCCGGCGTCTCGGACCTTCTTGAGGTAGTCCCGCACCTCGTCGAGTTTGCCGGCCTTGAAGAGTTGGTCGGTCGTCTCGCCGTGGTGGGCAATGGCGATGCAGCCGCCCTCGGCCAGGGCGGCGACGGAATCGCCCGAAGCGTCGTCGAGCGCGATGAAGTGCATTGCGCCGCCCTCGTCGAGGAATCGCCGGTAGAGCGCGAGGTTGTTCGGCACGGCCTGCCAGCAGTTGATCCCGACGGCCTGGCAGTGCCGCAGCGTCCGCAGCACCTGCTGCGGCGTGAAGTACGCCCGCATCTCGGCGTTGAGAAACGCCGACATGTGCGATCCGGCGTTGAACGTATTGGCCCCGCAGATGAGCCGGCTGATCGAGTGCGGGCCGAGCTTGGTCCGCGGGAGCTGAGCCTCGCTCGCGGCTGGGGCGGCGCCGGCGATGTCGGCTGCGTTAGCGGCGCTGGGGGCGTTGGCGGCGTTGGCGGCGTTTGTGGTGTTGGCGGGCATTCACGCTCTCCTTTACTGACGCCAGCTTGTCATATCGGCTGGGGCCGCGTCAAGGGGCTCTGCCGTGCCTGGCGGGCCATGCCCGGCGGGCCATGCCCGAGGCGACACGTGGCCTGTTGGTGGAATAACACTGGCGAAGGCGACGATTGCGGCGTAATCTGCGATGCGGGTCCGGTCTGGCGGCTTGCCAGGTGAAAGGAGCTACCCAATGCGTGGACTTGCGATCGGGTTTATGGCGGTGATGGTGGTGGCGGCGTTGTCGTACGTGACGATGGCCCAGCCCGGCGGCGGCCGGGCGGCGCCCGGCGCGAGGCGCGAGCCGGCCAAGTTCACCAGCCCCCTTATGCCGAAGGATGACGCGGAAAAGAAGATCCTCGACGTCCTGGAGGAGATGAACAAGAACGAGCGGCGCGGCATGATGAACGTGCCGATGGAGGACGGGCGCATCCTGCGCCTGCTGGCGGAGTCCACGGGCGCCAAGCAGGTCTTCGAGATCGGCACGTCCAACGGCTTCTCGGGCATCTGGTGGTGCACGGCGCTTCGCAAGACCGGCGGCAAGCTGACGACCTTCGAGATCGATGCCGCTCGGGCGGCCCTGGCGCGCAAGAACTTCAAGCGGGCCGGCGTGGATGAACTGGTCACGCTCGTCGAGGGCGACGCGCACGTCGAGGCCCCCAAGTTCAAGGACAAGGACGTCTCGATCGACATCCTGTTCCTCGACGCCGACAAGGAAGGCTATGTCTCCTACCTGGAAAAGCTGCTGCCGCTGGTTCGGCCCGGCGGGCTGATCGTCGCCCACAACATGACGGCAAGCATAGCCGACCCGCGGTACGTCAAGGCCATAACGACCAACCCGGACCTGGAGACGCTCTTCATCAACATGCAGGCCTCCGGCATCGGCATCACGATGAAGAAGCGATAGGGCGCCCGGGGATCGCCGCGCGCCCCTAATACGCCTTGCTGTTGATTCTCGCGCGGATTTCACGTTCTGCCGGGCGGCGAGCCGGGCCAAGGGGACTGGCTCCGAAGGTCCCGACCCCGATGGACATCGGGATCGGGTCGAAGGTGCCTGTCCCCGCAGTTCGGCCATTGTGCGTGGGGCAACAGCGGGGATCCCGGCGCGCCGGGACCGCCGAACAGCACGGCGGAGCCAGTCCCCTTCGCCGTCGCCCCAAGGCGCGAGAATTAACAGCAACGCGTATAATGGGTCCCTTGGCTTCGGGCACGGGCGAAAGCCGGCCGCACCGGCCCTACGGCGCCTGGGTCAGCGAGAAGTCGTCCAGCAGGGCCGTGCCGGAGTGGCTTATGAAGCTCACGCGGAGATAGGTGTCGTACTGGGGTGTGGCCACTTCGAGCGTCACCTTCTGCCAGGCCGGGTTGTCGGCCTTGGTGACGGTGGACTTGTGCCGGCTGACCGGCGCGGGTCCGCCGTCCGGGGAGGCGTGGAGTTCCGCCTCAACGTAGGCCTCGGCGTGGGGCACCAGCGGCTCGAAGTCGGGCGGCGTCTTGCCCTCGGTGGTCATCTTGCCGGCCATGCTGTCGTATGCCTGTCGATAGCCCGTGCGTTCTTTGGCCGTCAGGTCCTCGGCCTTCATCATCGCCTCGATGGTGTACTTGGTGTCCGGGCGGAGGCGGACCCTCTGGACGTCCGGCGAGACGGAGAACCACGGCACGTTGGGCTGGGCCTTTCCTTCGATCAGCAGGCACTTCTTGCCGGATGCCCCGCGGTCGGTCAGCAGTTTCGGCGGGGTCTGCGAGGCCGACCACGCCAGGCCCCGCACCGGCTGGGAAAACGCGATGGGCTGGTCCTCGAAGTCCTCTGTCCGCCCGATTCGCAGCACGAGGCCCGCGCCGGCCGGCAAGGCTGGCTTCGCCTGCTGCCTGAGATACGCGGCAAGCTCCGGCGGCAGGGCGAACATGCGCTCGGTGAGCTTCCAGACCTGGCGGGCGCCGCGGGGGTCCTCGCGGATCTCCGGCGGGATGGGGATTCTCAGGTGAAGCGTGTTGGACCGCGGATCGAGCGTCATGTTCGCGTCCGGGCCGATGCCCGAAAACGTGCGGCAGGGGCTCCAGGAGTTCTGGCTGTCCAGCCAGGCCACGAACCCGCCGTCACGCAGCGTCAGCGGACCCGACGACCCAAGCTGAACCATCCCGGCCGTGTTGTTGGCGTAGCCCTGAACGTCGGCAGTCCCCGACGGGGTAAGGACGGTCTTGTCGTACGCCCACTGGCTGGGCCAGGGCTGGAACGAACCGCTGCACGCGATGTCCGCGGTGAACTCCTTCGTCTTCGGGTCGGGCCGGCGGAAGGTCACCACGGTGGTGCCCTCGACCATGTAGCCGAGCTGCGGGTGAACGCCGATGGCGTACTTCTTGACGACTTCCACCGGGTAGCGCGAACTGAAGCGAGTGAGAATCAGCGTCGATCCGCCGGCTCCGAAGCTGTCGGACCGCGATATGTTGCTGGCGCCGCTGTCATCGTAGGTGACGAAGCGTGGAAGCAGGCACTGCGTGGGCAGCACCGGGCCGCGGAAGCTGTCCATGAGGTAGCGCGTCGGCGGCGTGTAGCTCGTCGGGGCCGTGCCGACCGTGAAGCCCAGCAACTGGATGTGGTCGTCCGGGATAAGGGCGATGTATCTTGGCCCGTCCATGACCAGGCGCCACGTCCGCTTTGTCGGCCCGCCCGGTTCGCTGAAGGTATAGGTCTGCTGAGTGTGATGGAAGTCCGGCTTGTAGCCGTGCCACCGGGCCTTGAGGGCCAGCCTGGCCGCGAGGTCGTCGATCTCGTCGGCCCAGGCCGGGCCGGGCATCGCCGACGCGACAACCGCCAAGGCGACAAGGCATGTCAGGCGTTTCATGTTGCGTGCGTCCTTCCGAAACAGATACAAGCACCAAATCTCAATCGCCAGAATACAGACAAGCACCAATACTCAAGCACCACATCTCAAACAAGAACCAAACAACAAGAACGAGATTCCAGAGACGAGGTCATCTGTTTGTGATTTGGAGTTTGTCGTTTGGAGCTTGTTTGTCATTTGGTGCTTGTAGTTTGGGACTTACTCATTGCCTGCGGGCGGCTGCCGCGAGTCCGCCGCCTTATCGGACGGTGTCGTCGCGGGCTGCTCGGCGGGCTCGGGGAAAGTCACGGTAACGTGCTCGCCCGCGAGCCGGGCCGAGGAGTTGGGCAACTCCACGCGGACCTCGAGGGTCTCGCTGGCCGGGTCGGCCACGCGGGAAACGTGGATGACCTTGCCCGCGGCCGGGGCCGCCAGGCCGGGAAGTTGGACCAGGGCCTTGCACCCGGCCGAAAGCCGCCGCCCGATGTCCAGCGGGACCGGCGTGTCGATCCACAACGGATCGACGTTGACCAGCCGAAGCACCGAGGCCAGGGCGTTGACGGACTCGCCGGCCTTGGCCGTGACCCGCTCGATCTCGCCGTCGGCGGGGCTGGTCAGGCGCATTCGGTCGAGGTCCAGCGCGGCCTGTTCGCACTTGCCGACGTCCTGCTCGTGTTCGAGCCGCGCCGAAGCGAGGTCGTTTTCCGCCGTAGCGGCCTCGATCTGGGCGTCCTCGAGTTCGCGCTGCGGGGCGGCCTTGCTCGCGTAGGCGCTCTGCACCTTTTCCAGCACGGCCTTGGCCCGCTGGCACTTGATCTGGGCGGCGCGGATGGCGGTGGTGTTGTCCGCCCTGGCCTTTAGCAGGGCCAACTGCTTCCGCTCGACGGAGTCATCGAGTTGTGCCAGCACTTCACCCGTGCGGACCTTCTGGCCCTGGCTAACGAGGACCTTCGCCAGCCTTCCGGCGCGTGTGAACGAGAGGGTCAGGTCCTTGCTTGGTGCGGTGATGGCCTTGATGGCCTCGGCGGCGCAGGCGGCGCAGGGCCGGCCCGTCAGTGCGCCCAGGGCCAGCGCCAGGAATAGGGCGAACCGGCTGTGCGTCATGGCGAGTGCCTTTCCCCGGCCGGTGCCGGCGTGTGCGGTCCGGCCGAAAACGCCGAGAGTCTCCGACTGGGCGGAGACTCCCGGACCTTCTTATATCTTATACAGTTGTCACCGCGCGGTTGTCGGCGGCGGCTGCTTACTCGTTTGCGTTTGCCAACCGGTCAGTCGGCTTTCCGGCATCGGCTTTGGCGGCGGCCGGGCTGCCAGGTGCAAAGGCCGTGGGCTTGGCCGGGGCAACAGTCATGTCCTTGTAAGGCGAAGCGGGGGCCGTCTTGCCGGCCGGGGCCGCGGGCTTGGCCGAAGCAGTTGGTGCGGCCGGGACAGCGGGCTTGGCCGCGCTGGCCGGCGTGGGCTTGTAGACCGGCGCGCCCGGGCTGGCCGGTGCGGCCGGGGCCGGGGGCGTCGCCGGCGCGACGCTATTGCCTACCTTCTTGCTGATGTTGACCACGGGCAGGCCGGCGTTGTCCTCCGTCCTGTTGATCTCCATGTCCTCGTACTTCAGCAGCGTGCCCTGCGCCCTCTGGAGGGCGATGGTCGCCACGTTGTAAAGGACGGCGCTTCGGGCGAACTGGGCCTCGGCGTCGGCGCGGCGGTCCTGGGCGTCGACCAGCAGTTGCAGGTAGCCGGAGGCCGGCTTCTCGGACCCGCCGGAGGAATCCCACCGCTTGGCCAGGACGCGGGAGTCTTCCTCGGCGGCCTGGAGGGCCTCGTACCTGGTGGCCATCTCACGATAGGCCGTCATGACCTCGCGAGCGGAGATCTTGACCTCCAGCAGCACTGTGTCCACCGTGGTCTGGAGGTCTGCCAGTTGCTGGCGGATTTCCAGGCGGCGCCGCAGATAGACTGCCTTGGCGCTGTTGTTCTCGACGGGGTAGTCGAGCCTCAGCCCGACCAGGAAGCCCGGGTGGGCGTGGTTCTTGAACTGATCGTCGAAGCCGTCGGCGAACCCGCCGGCCTTGTCCAGGCCCATCAGTGACGCCGCCAGGATGAGGTCCAACTGGGGCAGCAGTTCGTTCTTGGATACGTCCTTCCTGATGGCGGAGGCCTTGAGCTGGAGGAACGCCTGGAGGATCTCCGGGCGGTTTTCCAGCGCGGTTGCGGCGGCCTGTTTCATGTCGATGTTGATCGGCCTAAGGGACGGGGTGTTGGCCGGCAGCAGTTCGGCCTGGGTGCTCGGAAGCAGCGTCGGGTCGTCCAGGAGGGCCTTGATGCGGTCCTCGGCGTTCTTGACGGCGACTTCCGCCCGGACGAGGTCCGCCCGCCGCTTTGACAGCGCGGCCTTGGCTCGCATCTGGTCGCTCTCGATCGAGTCGATGCCCGTTCGCCCCTCGAGCTTGCCGACCACGTCGGCGGTGTCCTTTACAAGCTTCTGCGTCTGGACGCAGGTGGCGCGGGCGAAATAGAGGTTCCAGTACGCCTGGTTGATCGCCAGCAGGTGCCCCTCGGCCTGGCGGACGAACTCGTTGCGGGCGATCTCCGTGTCGAGCTTGGCGATGCGGATGTGGGCGCGGTTGTACTGGCAGCCCGCCCCGCGAAGCAGCGGCTGGGTGATCGTCAGGGCGAGGTCGGCCGTCGCCTGGCGATGGGGGTCGAAGAACAGCGAGTTGTTCGTCGTGCGGCGGAGTTCCTCGGAGAACGTCACTTCGGCGCCGCTCTCGAATTTCTTGCGGACGCCCGCCTCGGCGCGCACTTCCCACTGCTTGAATCGCTCGGGCCCGCCGGTCTTGAGCAGCGTGCTGACAGGCTCGTTGACGTGCTCGTAGGCGGTCTCGGCGAACAGGTGAGTGTCGAACTCGCCCTTGGCCTCCTGGATGCCCGTCTCCCGGATCAGGGGAATGTCGCTGAAGACCCTGATCTGAGATGAATGTTCCAGGGCCCTGACGTAGAGGTTATCCAACGTGTATGCCGCGGGCCTGGAGCCATCGAAGAGCTTGGCGCAAACAGGCTCGGTCCACCACGGGGTGAAGTCGGCCGGCATCTTCGGCGCCGCCCCGGTGGCCGGAAGGCTCTTCTCCGCCTGCGAGAGTTCGGCGATCTGCTGGTGGAAGCTGCTGGACAGGCGCTGCTGCGTGGCGTGCCCGAAGGCCTGTTCGTCCTTATCGAAGTGAGCCTGGCATGACGCCATCATCAGGCCGCCCGCCGCGAGCAGGCAGGACAGAATGTATGTCTTGGTGTCCCGGAATCGTGTCATTTTGCAAGCTCTCCTTAGCAGCTTTCAGCCTATGCCCCGCGTCGCCCGGTACAAGGCCGGGCCGACCGGGCCTCAATTGCCCTTGTTCCAAGCGTTAGTGAAGCCCCTGCGGCGAAGCCGGCATGGGCAGCGTTTCGTAAGCGTAAAGCGTCGGGCCCAGCGCGATCGGATTGGCGCTGGCGGAATAAAGCGCCGCCATCGACACGTCCGCGGCGCGATTGCCCAGCACGTTCTCCACCGTCAGATGCTCCGAGGCGTACGCGCCGCCCAGTATCGCCGGGGAGAAATACCGCCGCAGGTTGTAGCCGGCGCCCGTCAGCGGGGTGTAGCCCGCGTAGGACTGGCGGATGGAAACCGTGTGAGGCTCACCCGTCATGCCCAGGTCGTGGAAACTCGCCCCCCAGTTGCCGCCGGCGTCGACGATCGTGGAAGTCGAGCCCAGAACCTCGCCGCCGAGACCCAGGACGTCGACCGCCAGCGTGGCGCCCGGCTGGGCCGTGCCGCTGTAGAACGGCTGGAACACCGCGGCGGGAAGCTTCTTGAACTCGTGTTTGGACCCGGCGTAGTAGTCCTCGTCCGTCGTCAGCGTGATGTATTGGTAGATCACCTGGCCGACCATGTCATACTTGATGAGCGGAAATGTCCGCGTGCGGGCGACGATCCCGGTGGTAACCAGCGTTACGGAAGATTGGCTGGTGGCCACGAACATGATGGTCGAGTCGCCTGGTGAGCTGATGAAGTCGTTCAACTGGGCGGACGGATATGAAACCGTCTCCTGCTGAGTGCCCGATCCCTGTCCGGCCAGCGTCACCGAGACCATGTCGTCCAGTTCGCCGGGAAGGTGATTCGGCACCCAGTCCAGGGTGGCCGATGGGCCTATGTTGTCCGTCGTGGGTGCCGGCAGCGAGGCCGACACGTCGATCGGCCCGAAGGTGAACGTCGGAGCCTGGTTGAAGGGGACACTGGTGTCCGGCCGCGGAACGCCGGTGGGGAACGGCCTGACCACGAAGACGTCGCTCTCGGCGCCGAGCGTCAGAATCAGCGTGTTCACCTGCCCGGCAAACATGCTCTGGTTCTCCACCTGCCGCGTGCCGTCTGTTATCGTGGTGGCGCTCGTTAGCGTGGCTTGAACGAGCATCCGCGTGCCGCCGTGATCGTCGAACTTCGGCAGGAAGAACGGCGGGCCGTCCACGCCGGCCAGAACGCCCGTGACGCCGCCGCTGTGGGTCTCGGTGACGCGAGGCAGACTCGCGATCAAGGCCGCCGGAATCCCGCTCAGCAGGATTCGGTCCTCCAAACCCTCGAACAGAAGTCGTGAAGCGTTCACGTTCAGACCTTTCCTCGTGAGCAATTCGCCAGACCGAGCCCGCAGTCCCGCTCGCTGGTCGCACGCGGCCGCACTCATCTCAAACCCCGTGCGACTGCCTCTTTGGGACTTGTCAGCCGGTCCAACGAGGTTTGCAGTATGATCCTCAACTCTGCCGGATAACGCAAAGCTTTTTTTCAATACTTTTTCGATGAATGAAGGATCTCACAGGACGGGCAAGTTCGACCGAATAATCGCAATAGTCGTGCGGTTCGCCTGTCGGTCCCGGCCGGAAGTGGCGCATAAAAGCGGCGTGCCGATCCAGTCGGACCGGCACGCCGGGCAGTTCATGTCATTCTCGCGGGTGATTGATCAGGACAGAGGCGATTGTCTCTTTCGCATCCGCCGGGCCAGGACCGGAACGAAGGCGGCGGCCAGCAGGCCCATCGAGGCCGGCTCGGGGACGGCCGCGTACAGGTAAACCACCCGTGCCTCGATGTCGAATGTCGGCGGAATGGCCCACTCGATCACGTCCTGGTTGCCGGCGAAGTGGGACGTGGTGGGCTGGCTGACGTATCCGAAGGTGATCTTGCCCGTGCCTGAGGGCTGTTTGACGAACGCCGCCAGGGCGGTAGCATTGGTTAGGTCCGTATAGATCGGCTGTTCCACGTGCGAATTGGCCAAATCGCCGGGGTCGATAATGGCGGCGAGTTTGTCGGGGCCCGTGCTGGCGGCGTCGATCTGCGCCTGGGTCATGTGCGCCAAATCCGGGAAGCCGTCAGGGGTCAGGTCGCCCGCCAGGCTGCCGCTCTTGGTCACGCGCGGGTTGGTCAGGAACTGGATTCCGACAGCCGGGTCAGTGCTCCAGGCGCTGAGGCTCGTGCCTATCTGAACGATGGCTGCCGAGACCGTCTGGGTCGACTCGTTGTCGAACACCAGCCGGCCGCTCTTGAGATGTATCGTGAAATAAAGCAGCACGCCCTGGAGTTTGCCGACCGGAGTTACCCCGTCATTGTTCAGGAAGCGGTTGGGGTTGAACTGGTCAAGCGAGAAAAAGCCGGTGGCGCCGGCCTGAAGGTTGGAGAAGACCTTCGTGTGCGAATCGGCGTAGAAGTCGGCAGGGGTTGGAGGATGGGTGTCCCCCGAGTGGGCGCCAACCACCGTGGCTGTGGTGGCTTGTATCTGGCCGGTAAGCGCAGCCTCAGCGGTCCCTTGAGTTGCGGGATGGAAAAGAACGTCGGCTGTCGGGTCGATCGTGGCCTGGCATGGCGAGACCAGGCAGATCGCGCCGACTACCAAACCCAATACAAATATTCTACTGAGCATTGAGCACTCTCCTCTCTTGTTCACGTTCCTCGGAAATGAAACGGGCTGAGCGGCCCGCCCTTGCTTCCAAGGCCTATTTAAGCGAGTACATTGTACCTCGATTTCGGAATTCGTCAAGTGGAAATTGGCCACAAACGTAAGCGAATTGTATATTTTTTTCTCAGAAAAGCCCAAGCCGCCTCTGGGCCATCTGGCGAATCGACCGCCACCACTGCACGAGCAGCGGTCTGGGAGGGAGGTCGAAGCGGACCATAACTGACTGCCCCGGCATTAGTTGCGATGCGCCAGGCCCGGACGGCGTCACCACCACCAGTTCAAAGGCGGCGCCTTCTCGGGGGCCTTGCGTTTCCGCACCGGGGTCTACCGACGACGCCCGGACCGGCGCGTCATTTTCGCCCCTTGTTCCGGCCGGACGAATCTTCCATGTCCCGGCCAGTTTCGTCGCGGGCTGACCGGCGATGCGGATCTCGGCCGTCGGCAGGGCCTCCGCCAAGAGCATCCCGGCAAGGCGATGGGGGCAGTCGGCGACGATCATCACCCGGTCCAGTGCCACCACCTTGCCGACCTTCCGGCCCTTGCTCACATACGAGCCGCGGAGGAAGTCGGCATCGGGCGACACCCACCGCCCCCCAAGGGGCGAGCGGACTCTCAGCCCGGCCAGTTCCTGCCTGGCCAGCCGATGCTGTTGATCGAGGCTCTCCAGGCTTGCGTCGAGTATCTGCACGAGGGCAAGGTCGTGGGGGTCGGCGGCGCTGTTGAGCTGCGCCACGCGCCGCCTGGTGGCCATGATTTCCTTCGCGATTTCCAGGTCGTTGGCGTCCTGGGCGAGTTGGCGGTTGACGGCCGAGATCAGCACGGTCGCGCCGCTGCCGCCGGCGTCGGGGCCTTGCACCGTCCTGTCCTCCGGCAGGGCGGCGGTGACGAACCCGTCCGCCCCGGCGTGGATGTACGCGACGCTGACCGGCTCGACCGTGCCCTCGACGAGCCAGCGGTCCGCCACGTCGGGCAGCGCCAGCGCCGCCGCAACGCTCAGCAAGGCCGCGGCCGTGACCGCCAAGGCCCGCGCCCGCGTGCGGGCGAGTTCGGCGTCGGCGGCGAGGTACTTGAGGAAGCGGCCCAGCGGCAGCACCAGCCAGGCCACGGCCATGACGGCCCCGACCGCCATGCCGACCTCGAAGTACCGCTCGGTGAGGATCAGGACTATCTGCACGGAGACGTAGAGCTTGAACGCCGTCGACGCCAGGCCGTAGCCCAGCAGCCAGGCCCTCTCGCCTGCCCCCTGGGCGGCCTTGAGGGCCCCGCGCACGCCGTATGCGTACCGCTTGACGAGGTACTGCACGTACTGTCGCGACCTCTCGGAGAGGTTGGGAATCTCCAGCAGGTCCGAAAGGATGTAGTAGCCGTCGAACCGCAGCAGCGGGTTGGCGTTGAACACGATCGTCGCGGCGCTGGACACGAACATCACGTAGAAGCATGCCGCGTGCAAGCCCTGCTGCCAGGGGTCCGCCGCGCCGGCGGTCCACACCCACGCCACGGCCGCGACGGCCGCCAGCGCCAACTCCGCCATCATCCCCGCCGCGCCGACCACGCAGCGGTAAAGCTTGCTCCGCAGTGCCCACGCGCTGGAGGCGTCTACGTATGGCATTGGCGTGAAGATGAGAAACATCACGCCCATGACGTGCACCTCTCCGCCGCCGCGCGACAGGCGCCCGAAACGCTTGCACGCCAGGCCGTGACCAAGCTCGTGTACGACCTTAGTCAGCACCATCGCGCCGTACAGGGCCGGCAGGAACCGCAGTATCCGCTCGGAATCCAGGAGCTGCCGGGTCCGCCCCGCCAGTTCGTCCCACGCCCCGGCCGCAAAGTACGCGCCAACGCCCAGCAGCGCAAGCCACAGCACTAGCCCCGCCGGCGTGAAAACCCAGCCCGCGGCGGCGGCCAAAGCGCCCAACATGCGGTCGGGGTCCAACAGCGGCACGCGGAGGAAAAGGATGTTGGTCAGCCAGGTTCGGACCTCCCGGCCGCGGCGTTTCTGATGGCGGCGAAAGAGCCCTTCGGCGTCGGGCGGCAGTTCGGCCTGGATAAGGTTGGCGGAGTAAAGCTGGCCGAGGACCCCGACGGCTTCGGTCTGCGTCAGGGCCTCGTCGCCCAGCGCCGCCGCACAGGCCCGCCAAGCCTCCGCGACGCTGCGCCGGCCGTCGAGCATGGCCACAAACCTGTACGCGGCCGGGTGAAGCCGGAAGTAGCTGTTGTTCGCCGGGTCCTGCACGATGTGCCAGATCTGCCCGCGGAAGTGCTGGCGGCGGGTCTGGACGGTGGCTCGCAGCCGCGGGCGAAGCTGAGCCACGCGATACCACGATTCGCTGAATGTCGGGTTCGCACCGGCCATCGTGTCTTGCTAAGGTTCGTTTCCGAGAAATTCTTCTCTCGCGGAGGCCGCAAAGGCCGCGCAGAAAGATAAACGGGAGCTTCCCTTTTTTCTTCTTCTTACTCTCTGTGCCTCTGTTCTGAAAAGAAGGCCTTAGCTCATAGCTCTTAGGTCTTAGGGCGGCAGAGCCTTAACTCTGGATCTGTATATCCTTAAGCTCACTTGCTTGAGCGCCCTAAGAGCCAGGCCCTAAGACCTATGACCTTCTTTTCGTCGTTTCGGGTGAACCGAAGGTTCATGTTGGACTGTGGTAGTCCTTCCTGTTTCTTCTTCCTCTTACATCCACATCCAAAGCCGCAGGTGGTTGATCACGCGGCGGGACCATATCCACGCCAGGTTTCGCCGGCCGAGCGAGACGTGGGCGGCCCCTTCCATTCCAGGCCGCAGCCACTGCCGGGCCTCCATCTGGCCTTTGGGACCCGCGGCCAGACGGGCGCGGGCTCGGAAGACCACCTTGCCGTCTATCTTCTCCGCCAGCGGCAGGACCCTTTCCATCACGGCCTCGATGGGCCTGTCGGGGTACGCCCCGGCCGCGAGAACCGCGCGGACCTCGCCGGCCCGCATTGCGGCCTGGAGGTCGGCCACCTGGTCCTCGGGGATGAGCAACTCTGCCCGCAGGTCCTCCAGCGTGGCGATCTCGAAGAGGACCTGCCCCTTCTCGACCGATGATCCGACGAACCGGTCCAGCCCGCCGCGGATCACCGTGCCGTCGATCCTCGCCTTTACCGCCGCCTGCTCGATCTGCTCGGTCAGAAGGGCGATCTGCTCCTGGAACTGGCGCGCCTGTGCGGCGGCCATCTGGGCGTCCGCCCATTTCTTGTCCGACCTGGCCGCGTCGGCCTGCTTGAGGTGCTCGAACAGCCCCGCCCGGGCCTGGTCGAGCTTCCGCTGGAGCGGCAGGGTCTTGAGCGTCGCCAGCACAGCCCCGGCGCGGACCTTGTCGCCGAGCTTCGCCTCCACCGAATCGACCTCGCCGTCGAACGGCGCCGGGACGACCTGCTTGGTGGCGGCCTGGAAAGCGAACGGCGCATCGACGCGGTAGTCGCCCGAGGCGGCGCCGACGTATACCCCCGCCGCGATCAGCAGCACGGCGGCGACCTTTGCCCACGTGTGCTTTGGCCCGACTATGGCGGCCAGGCCCGCGCGAACGCCCGACGCGGCCTTGCCGCCGATCCACCGGTCGCGCCGCCGCAGGTCCAGCAGCCGCGCCGTGCAAAGGTCGCACGCCAGCCGGAGCGCCTCGACCTCCGCCGGGGCGAAGGGCATCTCGCCGGCACGCTCGACGCAAACCGCGCCGAGCACTTTGCCGTCGCGCCGCAGCGGCAGCGACAGCACGGCCAGTCGCGGCGCGCCGCGGTCGGACAGCTCGCGGGCGCTTCGGCAGACGAACTCAGCCGACGGCGGCGGCGGGACGAGAACCTCAATGTCCTGGTCGAGACATTCCTCCATGACCGCCTCGATGAGCTGGACCATCTGCATCTTGCGGCTGAACTTCTCGGTATGGCTCATGGCGGCCAGGCGGATGTATCGCCCGGCAAGCAGGCCGATGCTCACGCGTTCGCAGGCGAAGCGCGCGGCCAACTCGTTGCACATCGCCATTGCGGCGGCGACGAACCGCTCTTGGTCGTTGACGGCGGATGTCAGGGCCAGTGCGGACATTACGGCCGGGGTTGGCGCCGCCGCGGCCGCGGCTGCACTCGCGCGGTCGCCAGGGGACTGGCCGGGGGTCGCGCGGTCGGCGGTAAGCGCGCGGTCGGCAGCCAGTTGCAGCGCGTACAACTGCCCAGCCGGCACGCGAACTCCCATGCCTACGACCTTCTCCGCCAGCTTGCCCCGCTCGCTGGCCTCAAGGGCGGGCTCGTCGCCGGCCAGCGCCATCGCCAGCACCGCCCGGCCGAAAAAGGTTCCTGACACCTTTTCCTTTTCCTTTTCTCCCGCCGGCGGCAGGGGGATGAGTACGACGTGCCTGCCGGCCGAGGCGCCGTAGAGGGCGCCGGCCTCGTGAAGCCCAAGGGTGGTCGCCGTGCCTCCTTCGACCCCGGCCGCCGCCGGCGCCGCCCGCAGCGCCGCCGTCAGCCAGTCCGGCGGCTCGTCGTCGCCCTTGGGCCTCGGCCAGACCGCGGAGATGCCTACCAGCCCGTCGGTTCCGACGGTAATCACGGCCCCGCCTTCGGCGCCCAGGCGGGCGCAGTGCTCAGCCAGCAGGGCCGACAGCCCGGCCACCGGCGCCGCTGCACCGTCGGCTGGCGCCGCCATTGGGGGCCCAAGGCCCGATCCGCCTGCCGCCGCCGCGCCGAGCGTCTCGGGCGCGTTGCCGGCCTCGAGCACGCCGTCCGTCTCGGACGGATTGCCGGCATCGAGCGTGCCGTTTGTCTCGGTCGAAATCCTCGTCCTGTCAGCCGGCCTTGGCGTCATTGGTGCAAAGCTCTCCCATGCCCGGCAGCCGTGGGCTGCCACGGCCCTTCAGCTTACCCGTCCGACCCGCCCGCGCAAAGCGAAAACGCCAGGCCGCACCGGGGCCGGACTATGGCGGGACTCATTTTGAAGCACCCAATCAAGTTGGAGCACTACTGCAGCCTGAAGTGACAGTCCACCTCAAACGAGCAGCCCTTCGATCCTGGTCGGAAGGAGTCAGTTTGGCGGCGCTTAATGCTGCTGACGTCGTGATAGGCTAGGAGGGCCTTTCTCTTGCTGAATGCACTAGTAACGACCAAACCATTCACCAAGTGTTCGGGCGTAACCCCCTTGCCACCAATACGGATCACGATGTCAGCTTTTGGGCTGAGAACACACCCCAACACGCGCCACAAGTCCGCAATCAGTCCCCAATAGGAAGCCAAGTCCTCATGTCGATCATCGCGAGACACTTGCCTGTAAGTCGGATGCGGCGGGCCTCCAAGGAACCACAGACGAAGCCATTGGTCTTCCTCGAAACTTGTCACGTCGAGATAAGGAGGTGACGTGATGACGCATCGGATGGGCGTGCGGGAATCCCGCAGCAGTCTTGGCAACTCTCGCATGTCAGCGTTGAAGACATGCGCTGTGGATTCAGGCGGGGTGCTCTCGTATCTATAGTCGGTCATCTTTC
>Ga0315282_10009625_pt1 | contig 15332 bp, 18 predicted proteins | sample YL17G07_20_MG_FD_203693 | JGI IMG/M metagenome (GOLD analysis project Ga0315282, IMG submission 203693) | Sediment microbial communities from Yellowstone Lake, YNP, Wyoming, USA - YL17G07_20 | ecosystem: Environmental > Aquatic > Freshwater > Lake > Sediment | place: USA: Wyoming | collected... | reverse complement strand
TTTCCCTTTCTCCTACCTCTTTTGATAATCTTTTTGCTTTTACATCCTGGGCATTTCGTGTATTTCATGTTTTTCTTATTATATTTAAACTATAATACATATAAATCTGTTTCCCATATATCTACCGAGCCAATACTCTACTTGTTTCTAGAATCTGTGGCTTGACTTTTGTCCGAAATCCAAGGCTTACTTCTCCCCTCTCAGACAATCCAGGCATGAACCACCATGAAAACCAAGGGCTATAAAAAAAGAATCGCAACAAAAAACAATAACTCTTGTATCGAAAAAACAGAATCACCAGGAGGACTCTACAAGGACGTGATGGAATAAGGACAGTTTTCTCAGAGAGAAATCATATAATAACATCATATGAAATAATGTGGGATAAAGCCAACTTTTGTATTTTCTATTTGTTTTACACCAAATTCTTTTTCTGTGAAAACTAACGCTCTTTTTGGTTTGTACGATTTAAGAAAACTATGAAAGCTTTTCCCTGGTTTTTTCTGACTTTTTACTTCTACAGGTACTACGCGTGTATCAACGTGTAAAATAAAATCAACTTCTGCTCTTCCTGTTGTACGCCAGTAATTGATTTTTCCCTCGAGGTTCCTTGCCAGTTCATTAAAAATAAAATTTTCTAGTATGATTCCCTTGTCCATTCTGCTTTCCAAAGGCAGAAAATTGTTAAGTATAGAATTTCTCAAACCAAGATCATTGAAATAGATTTTTCTTGCCTTTTTTAACTCCGTTGTCAGATTTTTATAATATGGTGAAAGAAGAGAAATGATAGACGTATTTGATAAAATCGATAAGTAATTTTCAATTGTTTTAAAATCCATGTGCAGCTCACTCATAATTGAGGAAATTTCAAGTAAGGAACCATTATTGAAACTGAGATAATTAAGGACGTTTTTGAATTTTTCCAGATGCATGATATTGAAAAAAAAGAACACGTCTTTTTCAAGATAGGTTCGGGTAAGATTTTTAAGTAATTCTATTTTTACTGCAGTATCTTCTTCTTTTACAATAGCAGGGTATCCTCCAAAGAGGAGATATTCCTGCAGCAGGGATTTGAATTCTTGTTGAAATACAGGCTCTGTTTCAATAGTTTCTTCGTTTTCCAATAGAAAGTCTTGTACTGATTTTTTATAATCTGTAAAGACTTTGTGGAGATCCTTTGCTCTCCATAGTAAAAATTCTTCGAAGTCAAGCGGTGGGAGTTCAAAGTACACTGCTCTTCCCACGAGGTGTTTCCCGATTTCAACTTTTATATCAAAGGATCCGGAGCCAGTGACAAAGAGTTTTATTGTATCGGAAAAAAGATCGTAAATAAGTTTTATGTTTTTCCCAGCATTCTTGCTGTATTGTGCTTCATCAATAAAAAGAATGGATTTTTCGTTTTCAATATATCTTTTTACAAACTCTTTGGGATTTTTTTCAAAGCCTTGGAGCATTTCCTCGTCTTCAAGTGTTACGTAGTGCCCTCCAAGTTTTTCTTGTAGATGTAAAAATACTGTTGTTTTTCCGCTTTGCCTTGGTCCTTTTATGAGTATGGTTTCTTTTCTTTTTACCCATTTTTCCAGGTTTTCGTCTATTTTTCTGGGATAGTACTCCATGAATAATAGAATTATCTATGGGGTTTATAACCTTTTCTCACCTAGTGTTAAAAAAACCTCCGTATTTGAACGTAACACTGAAAATGTTTAGACGGACTTGATGGAAGCCGAGCCTCTCCCCCATTAAACGCGAACCAGTTCGCAATTCTCTATTCTCATTTTGATTTTGAGAACGTTCGCTTACTCAACATAAATAAAAACGAGCTTATAAAAACAATAGAAACACAGTTCTAGAACAATGTTCTATTTGATTACAAGAAACATTTTCTCAATGCACCAATAGGGCAAAAACTCTTAATTTTTCTATCTCTGTTCAGTTTTCGTGGCTTTCAAATGCAAACAATTCAAAGTCCAAACCCCACACTCTGAATATTTTTATCTCTGTTCAAAACCCGTGGCTTTTGTCTCCTTGTAACTCCGTTCAGTTTCCGAGGCTTGGCAACTACTTTTTCCTTCTGTAAATCCCTTCTTTTTAGCATCCTTTAGCGTCGTTCAAAATCCAGGTCTTACCAACCCCCTCTGATTCCATCCAATTTTCAGGGCTCAACCACCCCCCATATTTAAAACCTTGTTCAGTTTTCGTGGCTTGGCTTTTGTTCAAAATCTATGGCTTATCCTTGACCAATACCCGGGAACTATACGTGGTTCGAAACTCAGTGGTTTGGACTCTTCAAAATTTGAGGCCGGGTAAGCTTCAGCGATGCATTCCAGCCCTCGACATCCAAGAATAGGCAGAAGGTTACGTTGATTAACCCCGTTGGATGGAAGATATTTAAACCCAAATCATATGTATGAAAATATGATACAGTTGTATCAAAAAAGCAAAAACAAAAGTAGATCAGCTCTTTAACTGTATCCTTAACGTTATACCCGCGTATCGCACCAGTAAAGCAATTCAGTGGTAATATCCTCGCCTCTTAAAGAAAAAAGATATTTTTGCCATGCATTTTGATTTTATAGATCAGCATTTCAAAATCCTGTGGGTATTTATTTATATTGAAAGACATATTTAGAAGATGCTAAATGTCATTATTTCCAACAAAGTATATGAGTGAGGTAAACATATGAAAACGAAAAAGGAAATCGAAGAGACCCTTAAAAAATATAAGCCAATTTTGAGGGAAAAATTCAGTGTAAAAGAAATAGGAATCTTCGGTTCTTATGTGCGCGGAGAAGAATCCGAACACAGTGATATCGATATTCTTGTGAAGTTTTCTAGCCCCATAGGATGGGAGTTTATTGATTTAAAAGAATTTTTAGAAAAAATTTTAGGGAAAAAGGTAGACTTAGTTACTGTGCAGGCTTTGAAACCTCAGCTGAAAGACAGTATTCTGAGGGAGGTTGTATACGCGTGAAGCGATCCTATAAATTGTTTGTTGAAGATATACTAGACGCCATGGAAAAGATTGAGCGTTACATCAAGAGTTTATCATATGATGAGTTTACTCAAAATGAAATCGTCATCGATGCGGTGATACGAAATCTTGAAGTCATCGGTGAAGCATCAACAAATATCCCCGAGGATGTAAGAAAGAAATATCCTGCTGTTCCCTGGAAGAGAATGATTGGGTTAAGAAACATCATGATCCATGGGTATTTTGGTATTGACCTTGGAATTATTTGGGAGATTATTACAAGAAATCTTCCTGAGACAAAGCCATTGGTTAAGAATATGTCGAAAGAAATCAAATAAAACTACAAGCCATCGATCTTCGTCCGAATCCTAGAAATAAGAATATCATCCACTTGCAGTCAATATCTATCTCACCCACAACACTCATGCCCCCACGGAAAACTCAGGAACCTGAATTTTTCCATCTGTATCCAAAATCCAGTTTGAAATATGTAACAAAAAAAGGATTAGAGCCGTTTTTGTTAAAATGTTACAGAAATCTGAAGAAGGATAAATAAATTTACTAAAAACTTATTTTTTGAACCTTAAGAGTTAAATAAACTTTTACTGACAGAAGCGAAATTTATATAAGAAGTATTTAAATATTAAAAAGGAATATAATATATATTTGGTGGAAAAATGTGGAACGATTTATCTAAAAAAAGCCTAGTTGTTGGAATTGTGCTCTGTATCGTTTTTAGTGGTGTTTCTACTGTTAATCTTATTGGCGCAGATAGCAAAAGCAATTTTGCAATAGTTGATGGGGTAACTGGTTTTTTAACTTCGAGTTATAATTTAAGTAAGTATTGGGGTAATAAAGATATGAAACTTACTAATGGCACTGGTTTTTTTGATACATATAAGGATGAAAACGGTGTATGGTGGTTTGTTGATCCGGAGGGTTATGCCTTTTATTCAGCTGGGGTAGATGTTGTTTATGCTGGAGCGGATGAGGATTATAATGCTACCATACTTAAAAAATACGGCAGTTATTCTGCATGGGCCAACAGCACAAAGCAGAGGCTTAAAGACTGGAATTATAACACACTGGGTGCTTGGAGTGATTACGAATTTTTTCCAGAAATGCCATACACTTATAAATTTAAGTCTGGCAGAAAATTGGGAAGAATTGGTTGGGAAATATATGTACTAAAAAATGGAAGTGGAAAACTTGTTCCTGATGTTTTTGATTCCTATTGGTGGGATATTGTAAAAGATAATATCTCTGAACATATAGAAAAGTATAAATCAAAAGAGGATCCCTGGCTCATCGGCTATTGGTTGGATAATGAAATTTCTTGGGAATCTGATCCTTACCCTTTTGATCAAAATACACTTCTTGAAACATATCTATCAGTTCCTTATGAATTTAATCAACCAGGGAAAATGAAGGTAGTCGAGTTTCTTATAGATAGATACAAGGATGATGGTATTGAAGTTTTCAATAAAGTATGGAATATGAATCTTAAAAGTTTTGATGAACTCTATAACATAACAAAGCTTGGCAGAACAGGATGGAAGGCACAGCATTTTATTCCAAGAATTAAAGACGATATTCAAGATTTCACTCAACTTGTTGCCCATACTTATTTTAAAAACATTACCAATATAGTTAGAAGCTATGATCCAAATCACCTGATTTTAGGAGTTCGTTTTCATTTGCTTGGAGCACCAGAAGAAGTCATAAATGAAAGTGGAAAATACTGTGATGTAGTAAGTATCAATTACTATCGTGATCGCTTAGTTACCTATGATCCAATAAAATATCTGACGAACATACTTAGAGGTACGGTGCCGCTAGATAAATGGATGCAGAGGTATTATAAATTAACTGATAAACCATTAATCGTTGGTGAGTTTTGCTGTGCTGCTATGCCTTTCCCTCTATTGCTAGACCTTTTATCAGGAGGAAAAACTGTCCGTACTCAAAAAGATAGGGCAGGTTATTTCGAGTGGTATGCACGAAACTGTTTAGGAGCTCCATATGTTATTGGATATCACTGGTTTGGTTACTTTTATTACAAGGGACTTGTTGATATAAATGATAATCCATATAGTGTTCTTGTTGATCGCATGGCTTATATCAACAATATGATCTATAAACTTCATAAGAGTTGTATTAACTAAATGTTGAAGAATTGTCAATCTGAGGAAGATCTAAAGAAAATATATAATAAGGTGATGGACGAGTGTTGATAGTAATGTAAGGTATACTAGAATAGGAATGGGAAAATAGATGTTATAGGAGGATATATAGTAAATGGATCTATCTTATGGTACCTTACCTTGTTTTGGAAATGAAATCAGTCTAAAAACATATTATCTCTTTCCTTTCTTCTTAACAGGCGTAATATTTGCCTCGGATGGACTATACTCGTAATATGACTCTTCATCAAACCATGCACAACGGATATTCTTCAAAGGCACCCTTGTCCTGAATGAGAGAGCAGAGGCATAATGATAAAGCTGCCACGGCGCCTTCTTATCCCTTGAAGCACCTGGTTTATAATCCAAGACGTATACGAGATCGTTTCTCACTTGTAAAATATCTATATGACCTGTAATACCAGTATCAATGCTTTTTTCCCAATACCATACGGGAATCTCACAAGCTATAGTTGCTTTATCATTTATCAACATAAACCTTTCAACTAACTTGTGTTTCTCTCGATTACTCGTAGCAGCCTGCACAGCAAAACCTGCCATCCTGCATGCAAGGTTACTGGTCTTTCTTGCCCTAGCTTCTGTTTCAAAACTCGGTTTAGAACACCGTTCTCCAACCTCAAAGAACACATCTGGGCATCCCTTCTCAAAACGAGTTATATAATCTGCCAAACCAGGAAATTTCTTTCTAACAAGAACATCCAGCTTGTACTTGTGATACATAAACTCATAGTCAAGATTCTCATGTTCAAATCTCTTGGTAAACAAAACATCTCCGTAACTGGAAAAACCATCTCTCGCAGTGAAAATCGGACAAAGATCCTGGAACTCATTTACCCAGGAATAAATAGTACTTCCACCTGTTTTTACCTTGTACTTTTTATTCACCAGCCTACTACTCTCATCAAAGGTATAACCAAGGTTATAGTAGTTGAGAGCATTATAAATAACACGAGCGGGGTACATCTTGTGTTCCAAAGACCTGCCCGCAAACCTCCTACCACAATCCTTACAATAATATAGCTGCTCACTGCCAAACTTTCCCTTTCTCCTACCTCTTTTGATAATCTTTTTGCTTTTACATCCTGGGCATTTCGTGTATTTCATGTTTTTCTTATTATATTTAAACTATAATACATATAAATCTGTTTCCCATATATCGGCTTTGTCCGTAAAGTAGGGAGATGAACCGACTTTACAGGCAAGTTGTTGATTTTACGGGCAAAATAGATGTTACTGAATATAAAAAAGCTGAATTTTTTCTTTTATTTCTTCTCTTTTGATTTCTCCGCCTTGTTTAATCATATCAGCAACAAAATCACATACAAATTTTGGGTTCTCGTCTAGCATTTTTTCTATTGTTGACCATAGCACTTCAGTATCTTGTGATATGACCATTTTTAATAATGCCTCCAAACCCTTGGATATTATCATATTTAAATAACCATTTTGTTCTGTTTTTTCTTCTAAAACTGTATCTACGATTTTCTTAAAAGCTTCTAATTTTTTATTCAAATCAGCAGATACTTCGATTTCAATTTCTGTCATAGAATCTCCTAAATTAGTATCTGGTTACTCTATATCACTTTTTTTATATCATTAAGTTTTAAGAAATCGGGAGTGATGCCGAACTCAAACATGGCGTTAATCAATACCGTGATATTGTAGGCGATGATTTTGCAGAGCATCTCATTTTCCTGGGCTACTCGCTTCCGTGATTTCAATGTCTCACCGAATTTCTTTTTTATCGCCGAGAACGTACTTTCAGCATTGCTCCGTTGGTGATAATGCTCCTCAAATTCCTCTTTGTGCATCTGGAAAAAAAGGAATGCTTTTCGCCATAGCTTTGAGCCTCTTGAATTTCCAGTGGCATTTTCCTTAAATGGAATGAATGCCTTTCCACCAAGACCTTTGACAATCTCGTGGTTTTTCCGTGATGAATATGCCTTGTCTGCCACGATTTCGTCAATGTCGAATCCTTCTGCTGTTCGTTTGACGAGTTTTTCAAACTGTGGGCTGTCGTTTGCATGTTCCTCAGTGATTACAACATCGGTGACGATGTTTGTCCGAACACCTGTTGCGATGTGGACCTTGAGCCAGTTACGCATCCGTTTGTTCCCGTGTTTTTGTTCGCAATACATGCCGAATGAAGAGCACCGAAAACCGGAGGAATCAACTGCAAAATTCGTTTCAATCCCTGCCAATGGGACTGCCGACAATAGAACGAGCCTGTGAAGCATCGGCGTTATTTCTGGTTTCAATAATATGCTTGATACTGCATTGTAATGTGGATTATGGGAGATTTGTGAGCGTTGCAAAGCCTGGTGATACAGGCAATGGGCACGCCGAAGCGATAACTGGCTGTAGACCTTCATTATGCAACAAAAAAGCTCGTCGTTTAACTTAAGCCTCGGTCTGCCCATGTGCTGCTCTGATTCATCAATAGTGGAGACAAGCTGAGACAGGAACATGTCAAACAACTCGATTTCCTGGCTCTGAGCCTGATTATAGTTCGCCCAGTCCTGGGAATACGTCACGGGAGCTATCGTAGGCTCCTGCCCCTCGATGGTGACGTAGCCTACCTCCAAATGGAGCTTCAACGCCAGGACATGCTTGCAGGGCCTCAATGTACCGTTTTTGATATAATCAGGGCAGTTGCAGACCCATTTCTCGCCGTTCCATTCCACACGGTAGCTTCCTATCCCGGTCTGTGATTGGACGGTAAACAGACCTTCTTTTATCTTGGTTATAGCAGCTTCTTTTGAAAGGATAATCTTTGCCCTTTCTTCTCGGAGTTTTTCGTATTTTGACAACTCTTTCACCAATACTATATTTGTCTCTGGAAGTATATAAAGGTTCGAAGGGGGTCACCGAAAGTAATCATATATGGTATTGTTTAGAAATCGTTATATAATTCATATATCATTATCGATTGCAAAAGAGGATTGGAATGCTTAAGACTTGGGAGATGAAAAAGAAGGAAATTCAGAAGATGATTGACCATAACGGCATTATTGACGTTTATGAGAGAGAAGTCAACAGCAATGGAAGTGTTTTTGTCTCGGCTTCTAAAAAAAGGGATGTTCGTGGCTGTCCCGTTTTCGTTATCGTTTTGAACAAAGATATGGGGGGCGAGGCTTAAATTGGCAACTCTTTCACCAGATTTGTCAATGCCGAACCCCTCACACTTTGCCTTGCTCCATTGGAAACAATGGGGGGAGTGCTAGAAAATAATGGTGTATAAAAATGAGAAAAAGAAAAAAGGAAGGATAAAATGGCAGAGGATAGTTCAGTTGACCTTCAAAGATGGGCGGATGCTCAGGAAACCTCATTGGAGTTAGATGTTCATGGAAAAATAATTGATTTTCTTGAACCAAATATATCCCGACCAGATGCTCCTGAAGAGAGAATCAGGCAACTCCTTGCATATTCTCTGCATTTTGAATACGGTTACCCAAAAGAAATAATGAGTTTTGAAGTGTCTATCAAAGATGGAACAAAAGAAGTGAAAGATATTCACAGTGGAAAACCGATTCGGGCGGATATTGTTATTTACAAATCGAAGGAGGCGAAATTATCTTGCGACCAAGGGAACATCTTTGCTATCTTTGAAACTAAAAAAAAAGACAGAGACGATGGATACAATCAACTTGTATCCTACATAGAAAAAACATCTGCTGAAGGCGGTGGGTGGAGCAACGGGAAACGCATAGAATTTTATCGTAGAATACTAAAAAGACCTACGGGACAGGAATTTAAAAAATGGCCCGGTTTCCCAAAATACAAACAAGCCTGGGATGCAGTTGGTGCATACAAAAAAAGTGAACTGGTTATTCCCCATAATTTAAAACCAGTGTTTTTAGCAGCACATAACGCCATATATAAAAGTGGAATAAATTCTGAAGATGTGGCCTTGGATATGGTTAGAATTATTTTAGCAAAACAGCGAGATGAATTGGACCCAGGAGATGATTGTAAATTTTATTGCACTCCAGAAGAATTTGAAACTGAAGAAGGTAGAAAAACAGTTGCCAATAGAGTGAAAAGCATTTTTATAAAAGTGAGAGACGATAATCTGGATGTATTTGATGAGAACGAAAAAATCACAGCAAACGAAGATGAAATCGCAACAATCGCTTCCTATCTCTCAATGTATTCTCTTACAAAAGCAGATGTTGACGTGATTGGAACGGCGTATGAAGTTTATGTGGCATCTCATTTAAAAGGGGAGCGAGGGCAATATTTTACCAATAGATTATTGATTAAACTTATAGTAAATATTTTAGGTCCAACAGAAGATGATATTGTCCTTGACCCCGCATGTGGTTCTGCTGGATTCCTTCTATCCGCTCTTAATTTTGTGAAGCGCAGGATAAACAATTCCATTAGAACATCTGAGGCAAAAATAGAAACCATCAACCGTTTTAGAGGCAATTTGTTTGGTATAGATATTAGTCCAAAATTGGTAAAAGTAGCTCAAGCAAACATGTTAATAGGAAAAGATGGTCACACTGGAATTATCAAAACAGACAGTTTAAATTCTGTTGAAAAACAAGTTCCTAAACCATATTGGAAAAAAGCTGGATTCGGGAAACCAACAGTAGTTATGACAAATCCTCCTTTTGGCTCATCATCGGAACACAAAATAAAGGTCAGAAATAAGTTAGAGCAATTTGAGATTGGTTATATCTGGGATACAGATGAGAATGGAAATTTAGTGAAAACAGATAAATTGGCTGAATCATCAGGACGACCTCCCGAACTACTTTTTCTGGAACGGTGCATTCAATGGATTCAACCAGGAGGTAGAATCGGGATTGTAATGGCAAGAGGTCAACTTGACAGTAAGGAAGCACTTCCATCAAGATATTTAGCGATGAAAGAATGCAAGATAATTGCTATTATAAATGCTCACGATGATAGTTTTCAACCATTTTGTGCTTCCAAGGCATCATTGATAATGTTGCAGAAATGGCGAGAGGATGAAGATAGAACTAAAGATTACAAAATTTTTATGGGTATTTCAAAAAAAATCGGTCAAAATTCACGTGGGGAACCTATATTCAAAAGAGACGCTGAAGGAAAACCAATTATAAAAAATGGTTCACCTATCTTGGACCATGATATCGACGAAATTATTGAATCATATATAAATTTCAAGAAGGGAAAACAAATAATTCATAGTTTCTGTTATTCTATAAAGAAAAGTGAAATCGATGATAAAACGTACAGTTGGAATCCTGTCCGTTATCTTCCTAAATTAAATGAGAGTTCTAAAAAAGTTCTTTCATTGGGGGAAGATGAAAAAAAATGGACAATTCAAAGACTTGGCGATATCGCTATAGTTTTTAATGGACCAAGATTCAGAAGACCATATGCTGATGAAGGAGTAACATCGGGAGATGGCATTCATCCGTATTATACTGGAACGGCTATGACACAAACAAAAGGTGAAAATATAAAATATTTAGATAGAAAAAAGGCATCTAAAACGCAAAATAAACAGTTGGATAAATTAACGATACACAAAAACTGGATTCTTATTACCGATTCTGGAACCTTGGGGCGGGTGATATATGCATTGTCTCATCATGATGGCGTTATTGCTACAAACAATTTAATCAGAGTTATCATAGATGAGCCTTATTTGAGAGGATATGTATATGAATTTTTACAATCTCCAACAGGACAAAATCAAATGCTTAAAAATGCCTATGGAACAAACCAAGAACATTTGGACCCAGAGCATGCAGCCGATATTTTGATTCCAATTCCAAAAGATAATGAGATACTGAAAAAAATTGGAGAAAAAGCATTAAAAGGAATTGAATTTATACAAAAAAGCATAGAATCACAGAAGAACGCAACACAGTTATTGGATTCGATAATAGTTTAATCTATATTAAAAACGCACATTCCACAAGGTATAAAAAATGAAACCGACTTGGAAGATGATATAATCTGCCCTCACTGCAACGCCAAAGGTCAGAGAATTATCATCAAGGATTACTCTCCGATGCTCATAACCGAGAAGTCCTGATAGAATGCGGAGCATGTGATAAGCTCTACAAGATTTACAATAAGTTTGATAAGGTTGTAAAATTGAATGAAGAATGATAAAATGACTCAAAACGAATCAACTCTAAATAAGTTAACGTGGGTTTTAGTTTTTTTAACTGCAATACTTGTAATTCTGACCGGAGTTCTATTAAAGGCTACAATACAATATGCGGCAGATTCTCAAAAATACGCTGCTGAATCACAATCTTATGCAAGTGAATCAGCAAATCAATTACAAAATGTTACGCAACTAAATGAAGAAATTATCAACTAGTATAAAAATCCAGAACCAATATTAACGAATTGGACAAACCCTGGAAGTTTCTCTTATCTATATCTTTTAAATTATGAAAATTGGATTAAATTTCACAACCCGTTTCCTTTATCTCAAGAAGCAACAGAGATAACAGTTTATCTTTGGAATTCAGGCAGAGCACCTGCAAGATACTTGACAATTAATTTAGACTTTGAAATAAAAGGATATGACAATCAAAATCCAACATATCCCTATCCTATAAAAATGTACAGTATTGCAACTCCAAATGATTATCTTGGATATGTCGGACTTTTAGATGGTACATATATTAATGCCACTATGCACGGGGACGGTGTTATATTGGTGAACTCTGAAGGGAAAATTGAATTTTTACCTGAAATAGAGAAATCAAAGAATATAATCGAATATCCAGAAGATATTAAACTTGGCAATATAAAACCAAACGACATTACATCATTTTCAATAAAAGTGTTTGCGATGTATGGCGGTGTAGAAGGCAGTATGACAATTCATATTAGAGATTTAGATAATAAAGAATTACAGAAGATTTCCATTCCTTTTATGTCTTTGTAAAAACAAAATAGACTTTTGGGTCAAAGCCTTGGACCGCAAAAATTATATTAAGTATTTAGTATATTTAGTCATTAAATGGTGGAAAGGAAAGATTGTAAATATTTTCAATATGTATCTAAAAGAATTTATGGGATTGATAAACCAACAGCACAAATAATTAGAATGCCTATATGTAAGATTGATAGAATGTCTGCTGGTGGTTGCAAAGAGAATTGTCAATGGTTTGAACAAAAAATCTGATTCTGATATTTCCCTGTCTTCGTCATATATCATCATCCTTTAAATACTATCATTTGTCAAACTTGCCAATTGGCGACCCCCTGGAGCAAAGCCTCCCCGTGGGAAAGCCACACAATTTATTGTATGGAATGGGGACTTGCCAAATCGTGGTGGATTTCATGAAAGAAGAAATCGTAATGAATACATTCAAAGATTTGATATTGGAGATGTACATGGGATTTTCCAAACTAGTGACTCCTGCGACGAATGAGGATTGAATGGCTGAAATACCGCAGAAGTTTTTGCAATACTTAACAGGATACGGGCCTCGGATAATAGACAGTTATTGCGCCGAGACAATCGGATGGGGTCACAGAGTAATAAGACGGATGAGCAAGGAAGATTTCGATGAATTGAGGAATTATGGAGATATGGTCTATCTGAATGGAGATTTGGCCTGTCTGAATGGTTGGTTTCTCATAACGAAATGGCTCACAGTCAATGAAGCAATTCAGAAATATGGGCCGATAACACACGAAACTCTGAGTTCACGAGGCGGTTTTATAACCTTCGGAAAAACAAGGTTCCTTAGCAAACGGATGGACCCCAAAAACGTGTCTAAGGAAAAGTATTGAATAATCGACTTTACAGGCAAAAATTCTACTTTTCAGGCAAAACGGAGTTTACGGGCAAAGCCCCATATATCTACCGAGCCAATACTCTACTTGTTTCTAGAATAATGTTCTATACGGTCACTTCTAATATTATACATCTAGCATGTATGTATTTTATTATATAAAAAAAAATTACAATTATATAGTTAAGAATGTAGTATTATTAGTATTATATAAAAAACCATAATTATATATTTAAGAACTAAAATAAGTAAAACCAACTGAAAACGAATACGTCGAGCTTTCTGATGCCCCAGGTAAAGCAGTGATAGTTATCCTACCGTTAACCGTCTCACCAGCAATAAGATCAACACCAACAGTTATCCCTGATAATGCTATACTCAGTGCAGACGGGTTACCATTATTGATAGTAATATCGCTCACATGGATCTTCCCTCCACCAGTATTTTTAATCGTGAAATCAACATAAGCCTCGTAATCAGGGTAAGCGTCCATCAAAGAACAAACTATACCTCCTGTACCGGTGTCAATACAAGCATTTACAGTCCCAACGTTTTTTCCAACCTCATTATCTGAAGTACTACAACTTATAAAACTAACATCATAAGGTCCATCACCGCTGTAACTTGTTTGAACAGATACCAGAGCTATCACGGCTACAAGGATTAAAACGCACAGTTTACCCTGCGCCCTTCCCTTAGTTCTTTTAATCCTTCTCTTCATCCTATTCCTTCACATTCTAAATCTTTACTTACATATTTATATGTTCTGAAATGTAGGGGACGTCACGCCTATAGAAATCTCCACTCCAAAAAGATAAATAAAAATGAGCTTATTAAAACCATAGAAACAAAGTTCTAGAACAATGTTCTATAGAAAACTAATTTTAAAATCCTTTTTAAAACGTTTACTCTCATTTCCTCCCTAAAATCTACAATTTCAAAACAAACAATGGCTTATAAAATTTCGTGCAATACTGTTTTAGTCATTATTTTTTCTTGATTTGTTTTTCTTTAGACATTCGTTTTCTTTTTTTTGGAGATTCAGTCATATATTTTTTATAACATTTATCATGCATTGCTCTATTATTTTTTTTATCTACCCATGTATATCTTACTGCTAATATACCAATTTTTTTACCACAAATCTCGCATGTTTTCATTTCCTTTCCTCCTTCAAACTACAATTTCATATCCTTTTTTTCTTTTTCATTTTATTATAAATAAGAAACCTTTCATACATTTCTCTTATTACTTTTTCTTTGTGCTTATCAAAAGCTTCATTCATTTTTTTCCCCCAATTGCAATTTAAAAACAATCATTTAGTTATAAAATTATGTCATGGTTTTTTCTTCAATCAAATTTAATTTTATCTGATCTTGTCCCTCTTCTTTGATGGACTTGAAATATATGCATTTTTAGGGATTCGCTAGTTTCAAAATTTTTTTTACAATATCTACACTTAGGCATAATTTTTACTACCACTTCCTTTTCATTTTCCCTCTTTCATTTTCATCTTCTTCTTTTATATTCATCCTCTTCCTCTTCTTCTTTTTCTTCGTCTTCTTCTTCGTCTATGATTTTATCTTTTTGTATTCTTTTCTTTTCTACTTTCTGCGTTTTTTCGTATTTTTCTTCTTCTGTTCTTCGTCTTCTTAGTCGTTTTCTGCTCCTCTCATTTTCGCCTGTGGGATATTTTTCATCTCTCATTTGTCTTCCCTCAAACCATTTAGGCATATCCTTTATTGTGCGCTTTTGTATAATGTATATGTAGTGCCCTTTCACTTTCAAAGAATTTACCACATTCTTTACATTTAGGCGTTTTTTCCTCCCCCAAACTATCGAATCGTTCTTTCACAATATGGGCAGACATTTTCTTCAAAAGTAATAGCACGACCACAACGTGGACAATTTCTATAAGCTTTCTTATGTGATGTTGTATGTTGCAATTCTTTTCTTTGCGTTACTGTGCCCTGTTGCAATTCTTTTTTTTGCATTGCTGCACCCCTTGAAAATATAAAAAATATCATAAACGCAGCAATGAAGCCAAAAAATGCGTATTCCATACGGGCGGGTTCTCCCTTAGATGTTGGATAAAGTGTAGCGATTAATGAAAACATAATGATCATAAAAACAATGGATACAACCATACTGTTTTGTTGTTGCTTTTTTTTCTTTGCTTCTTCTTCCATACTTTTTCTCCCTCAAACTATCAAGATATGGTTATTCACCTTTCTTCTCCTTTTTTTTCTTCAGATAATAACACTCCTTACACAATCCTTTCACTCTGGCTTTATTGTTACACCCAGATGCGCTACAGTATCTCCCTCTATTGGATTGGTGTTTCATTCTTCCTTCTTTTTCCCTTTACCACTATATCGCCAACTATAACCTGGG
>Ga0315282_10009624_pt1 | contig 15333 bp, 13 predicted proteins | sample YL17G07_20_MG_FD_203693 | JGI IMG/M metagenome (GOLD analysis project Ga0315282, IMG submission 203693) | Sediment microbial communities from Yellowstone Lake, YNP, Wyoming, USA - YL17G07_20 | ecosystem: Environmental > Aquatic > Freshwater > Lake > Sediment | place: USA: Wyoming | collected... | reverse complement strand
CTCTGCACATCCAGGCCGGAGGTCGGCTCATCCAGAAACAGTATCTCGGGGTCGCTGATAAGCGCCATTCCCAGAATCAGGCGCTGTTTCATCCCCTTGGAATAGGTCTTGACCAGGCTGTCCTTTCGCTCCAGAAGACCAAGAGCCCTCAACAGGCTTTCACTCCTCTCCTTTGCCTCACCGGAAGCAATACCATAAAGCTCAGCCATGAGCATCAGGTTGTCCCAGCCCGAAAGGTCATTGTAGGCGTTGGCCATCTCCGGCACGACGCCGGCTATCTGTCTGGCCTTCAGGCTACCGGCTCTTGAGCCCATTACCAGGGCAGTGCCATCATCAGCCTTGATGACCCCGGTGAGCATCCGCACCGTGGTCGTCTTACCGGCGCCATTGGGGCCGAGAAAACCAAAGAACTCACCTTTCCTCACTTCAAAGCTGATGCTGTCAACGGCAAGAAGCCCATCATAGCGCTTGGTGAGGTCTCTCACCTCGATTGCCGCGCTGTCAACCGACATGCCTAACCCTCTTTCCTTAGCTCAGCAAGTCTTTCTTCAATACCCTTGGCTTCCGCCTTCAGTTGTTTCAGGTACTCCTCAAGCTCTTCAATGATTTCCTCCCTTGTAGGAAAGCGCCGTGGGGCATACCCGGCACCACAGCAGCAGCCCCATTGGTGATGCCAACCACGATGAGGTGAATGATGGAAATGCTGTTCACAACCATAATCAGGGTGATGATACATCTTCTTCCCTCCTCTCTGGACAGTATTCTTGACACGATTGCTCCTCGCTTAGCCCCTCCATGCTCAGGGCTGCCGAGGTGAGACTGCGGCACTTCTCAAGCACATCCCGGTTAACGAAGTAGTGGATGTGGTAGCCCCGCCTCTCGCCCTTGACCAGCCCGATGGCTCTCAACACCCGCAGGTGCTGGGAAACAGCTGACTGGGTCACCCCCAGAAAACCTGCCAGTGCGTTGACGCAGAGCGCATTGGGGTCATGCTGGCGGCAGAGCAGCTTCACCAGCTTGAGGCGGGTGGGGTCAGCTAGCGCACCGAAGACTGCTGCCTGCTCCCCCGTGTTCTCCTGAATCCTCTCCCGAGTCTCCATAGAGAGTATAAGTCCTCACTAATATACTTATATTATCTTATAAAAGGGCATATGTCAAGCCGGGAATTCCAGTCGCGGTTCACCATGCGATGAGGTCACAACACGCTAGATTGTTATGTTTGCAATGTGCTTAGGCAATCTCAAGGATGCTCTAGAAAGGTTACACCTTGTTGACTTTCATTGAAGAGACCATCTCCCTGCAGATATGCCGGTTATTACGTTGTCGCCTTCGTTAAGGCCGCTCACAATTTCCGTCTGGGTGCTATTGCTCAGGCCAATAACTACAGGCCTGGTGATAACCTGTCGGTTGTCCATTATTTCGACATAACTCTTTCCCTGGTTATCCTTCTTAATAGCATCATTCGGCAGCAATAAAACATTTTTAAGCTCATTGGTGACAATATCCACCCGAGCATTCATACCGACTTTGATTGCCAGACCTTGCGGAATCGCGAAATTAACTTTGGTGATATATATGGTCGCCCCGGTAGCCGCCGCCTGTGCATTAGGAACGGTGCCGACAGAAGTAACCGTGCCGTTTAATGTAGTGCCCGGTAAAGCATCTATGTTGATAATTACCCTTTGACCCGCCTCTACCGAAGGGGCATCCATTTCATCAATGTTAATATCTACTTCCATGCTGGTGGTATCAACCAGGTACATAATTATTTGAGGGCTGGCAAGCGGACTCGGTATTGTGTCCCCCTGTTTGGCATAAAGATTGGCTATTACCCCATCGAAGGGGGCAACGATTGTCGCTTGCGCTAAGTTAGTATTGGTCTGGTCCAAGGCTAACTGGGCTTTTTCCATTGCCAGCTGGGCCGCCCGGAGGGTAAAGAAGTCGGTGGCGCTGATAACTCCGGAGGCAAATAAATCCTCCCCCCGCCCCTCAGCCAGCATCTGTTGGGCATCAATCAACCTTTGCTGGGCATTATTTAGCGCCTGCCATACCTGCCAGTACTGGTCAAAACTCAGCCCCACCTCTAGAGACTTCAGGGCATCGTCTAGCTCCCGTTTGGCGTTAGCAACATCCGCCAGTGCACTGGGGACATCAAGGGCAAAGGTTTCATAGGTATAGGGGTAGGTTAGCCTGACATAGTTATTTGTCGCTGTGTCCAGGTCAACCTTAGCTGATTTGACCGCCAATTCTAAGGAAGTGGTATCAAGGCTCGCCAGCACCTCTCCCTTAGTAACCCTGTCACCCTCCTGCACATTTAAGACGGCTAGCTTACCCCCGATACCGAAGGATAGCTTGGCATCATTCACAATGGCAATCTTACCGCTGCCGCTAATCTTGGTTATCAAATCGCCGCGTACTACCTGGACCTGTTGCGTTTGTGCATATGGCTGGTTACTTGCCGTGCTGCAGGCAACAACAGGCAGGATTAGGACGAGAATCATTAACGGTACCGCAATAATTTTCCAGACTTTCATACATCCTCCTATTGTTATGACCCGAGAAATTAACGGGTGAAAATCTTTACCTCTACTGAACCCCCCGGAATGAGGGGAAGACCTTCAGTATTTTCCAGAGTTATCTTCACCGGCACCACCTGGACAGTTTTGCTGAAACTGCTGGAGCTATTCTGCTGGGGCAAGAGGAAAAAATTGGCCGCGGCCGGTGATATGCCTTCCACCTTGCCCTCTAAGGTTGTCCCCCCCAGGCTGTCCACGGAAATCTCCACAATCTGCCCCGGGCGTACCCGGTTAATCTCGGTTTCATCAATATTGGCGCTAACCCAGATATTGGAAGGGTCAAACAGGGTTATGATAGGTGAGCCAGGACTGACGATTGCCCCGGGATAGGCATAGACAGTCGCCACAAATCCGGAAACAGGGGCTTCGACTGCTGTCCCATTGGGGGGTGCGGGTCGAAAACCCTGCTGGTCGGTGCTATCGGAGAACCGTGGGGCACCCACCTCAGCCACCTGCTGTCCCCGCTCGACCCTGCTTCCCACATCCACATTAAGACTGATTATCTGTCCTGTAGCCAGGGTGGTCACGGGAATAACCGCAGCATTGATATAGGCATTGTCAGTGGTAACATACTGGGAGCTATTATGCCAGGAGATAACACCATAAACCGCCCAGCCTAATAGCAAAATTATTACTACCAAAGCTATTATTTTGTGCCTTAGTATTATCCTCATCTTATTACCTCACCTTCCTTGTTATCTCTTTTTGCCTTAAAGGGGACATTTCCGTCCTCCTATTCTGCCTTGGCATCAAACATCAGGGTGCCGAAGGCAACCCCCACGACGGCTACGGTAAGCAGCACAGCAAGGGACTGCCACAGGTCGGACCAGATGTATCCTCTCTGAACCAAATCACGGACACCGACGATAGTATAGTCCACCGGGTTGAAGTGCCTGGCTGCGTTGAGCCAGCCGGGAAGCAGGCTACCCGGCATCATCATTGACGAGAGAAACATCAGGGGCATGGTAATAAAGTTGATAACAGCCATGACTGTTTCCTGCCGCCTGAGAAGAAGGACCAGCCCGTTTGAGAAGGCGGCAAACCCCGTCCCGAGCAGCGCCACAAGGAGAAAGGCGAAGAGCACTCCGGACAGACCGGTGGCGAAGTGTACCCCCATAATTGCCGCGATGATAAAGACTATTGCCGCCTGAACGATGGACACCGCCACGCTGGCAGCGACGCGCCCCGTTACGACGGCGACCCGGGTCACCGGTGTGGCCAGCATTTTGGATAATCTGCCCGTATCTATGTCCATCAGCATGCCAAAGCCGGCGAAGGCTGAGCCGAAGAGCACTGTCATTACCACCACGCCGGGAGCGAAGAATTGGAGGTAGCTGTTGCCCCCCAGGCCGGGCATATTGCCCAGCGACTTGAATATCTGGGTAAAGAGGACAAGCCACAGTATTGGCTGGAAGAGAGTCATAAAGATAAAGACGGGCATACGAACCCGTGCCCTGAGATCGCGCAGAAATATATACCAGGTATCAGCTAAAGCGTTCATCTTCGCCTCCTGTTTGCCATTCGTCTCAGTTGCATGAAGCTGGTAGCCGTGCCCTGCTGGGCGCGTATGGTGCGGCCGGTATACTTCATGAACACGTCATCCAGCGATGGCCGCGACATGGATATGGTCTTGACCTCGATGCCCTGGCTGGCAAGGAGCTGCATTATAGTGGGTATGGCTGATGCGCCATCTTTCACATAGACCGCAAGCTCGCCGTCCGCCGCCTGTGTCCTGGTGACAAACGGCTTGCCCGACAGCACCGACTGGGTGCGTTTGACGAATTCCTGTCGTTCCTCATCTCTATCCACACGGGGGGAGAGCGTAAGCACGTCGCCGCCTATAGACCTCTTCAGCTCATCGGGGGTACCGGTGGCGATTATCTTGCCCAGGTCAATGATAGCGATGCGGTTGGCCAGCTGGTCGGCTTCATCCATATACTGTGTCGTCAGGAATATGGTCACGCCCATGCTCTTCGCCAGATTGCGGATATAGTCCCAGATGTGGGCCCTGGTCTGTGGGTCGAGCCCTGTCGTCGGCTCATCCAGAAAGAGTATCTGGGGCTGGTGGATTATCCCCATAGCGAGGTCAAGCCGCTTGCGCATACCTCCAGAGTAGGTGGAGACCATCCTGTTCTCGGCGTCGGTCAGGTCAACCCGTTCAAATATCTCCTTCACCCGTTGCTCAATGGTCTTGTTGTCCAGTCTGTAGAGGTGCCCGTAAAACGTCAGGTTCTCTTTGCCGGTGGCGTGCTCATCTACTCCTACGTCCTGGGCTACGTAGCCGATAAGCTTGCGAACTTCCTCCGGGCTCTTTAAGATGTCAAAGCCAGCCACCATAGCGGTTCCTGAGGTGGGGGGGATAAGGGTGTTCAGCATCTTTATGGTGGTGCTCTTGCCAGCGCCATTTGGCCCCAGGAAGCCGAAGACCTCGCCGCTGTCAACCTTGAAGTCGATGCCGTCAACCGCCCTGACATCGCCGGGGAATATCTTGGTGAGACGCTTAGTACTGATAACGCTCATTCCTGCTCCTTTTCAAAGACCTTTTCCCTCTTTCTTTCCAGAATCCTGTTGATAATTTTTTTGTTCAGTTCACAGTATTGCAAAAGCTCCTCATCATCAAAAACATCAAACAGCTTTTCCAGGTTTTTCATCTGCGGTACACCAACTTGCTTTTTGCCCTGGTCAGAAAGCCTGATTTCCAGAGCACGGCGGTCTCCGGGGCTCCTTTCTCTACTCAGGTAACCTTTTTTGACCAGTGCATCTGCCAGTTGTGTTGCCGCACTGCCGGTAATTCCGAGTAAGTCGGCAATCTCCTTTACTTTGATACCATCATGCTCCTTCACAACATGTAGGACCCACATTTGAGAATAGGTGAGGTTTCTCTGCTGAAGATAAGAGTCCCTGTACCTCATTACCACGCGCCTTACTGCTCGGAGGTTCGCCAGAAGCTCTCTAATTTGTTCTTTCCTGTCCAGCATAGGTACCCCCAAATATAATTAAGCTCTAACTAATTAAGGGCTTAGCTATTATACAACCTTCATATTTATCTGTCAACTCCGTAACACTTGCAGAGGCTATATGTTAAGATGCTCCACCATTGGTAATGAGGTAACAAAAGTCAGGTTCGTGTGCTACGATAACCGGGGCTATCCTCTTATCTTACTATCCTTTGGCTTCTCGTGTGGATGTTACTTACATGCTTGCTTCTCTAATAAAGGGGCTGCCAGTGCGCTTTGAGTGTTTTTACCTTGTTGTTATGTTATGAGCAGCCATCATGAACTCGTCTTTTGAAGGCTTAAACTCCACCCGTTTGCTTCGAAAAAGCCAGGTAAATCCAAATGTTTGATGGAGTAATGACTGCACGCATCCGGAAGGCGCCCCGGGATGTTGGTACCCTCAGTACTAACTATGGCAAACTCTTGGAGAGTTGAAAAAAGGCTCGGCGTAGACCTTTGTTCAATTACCAAGGCAATCAGCCAAGGGTCGGCGTCGTCTTTTTCCTTGTTGTAATGTATCAGCGCAGGAAACTTCTGAACAATCTCTGAAACGAGAAGTGCCTGCTGGAGTGAAATGTCTTTGAAAAAAGCTTCTTTGGGTAAAATCCACTTCGTAAGTGAATCTGGCTTTTTGGACCGTGTCGTGATTTCATTAAACACGATTTTATGTGAGATTAACCGGCCACTATTGAATAGCTTGTCCAGTTCTGGGTAGAGTTGTGGGATGAGTCTCGAAAGATGCCGGTGAATGTCAACAAACGCCGAAGTATCGAAACAGAAAATCAGGCTCTTTTTCTGGTTCATGTCTGCAAACCAGATAGGTAGTTTATCTTCAAGCCCAGAATGTCTGCGGCCAGCGAATACGACACTTTTCTCTGGTTCATTGCATCAAGGGTGGAGTTAAAAAGAGCCTCTCCCCTGGAGTTGATACTCTTGGTAATCGGAGACCTGGAATAATGCGGTCTTGCAGGCAGGACAGATTTGCGGATTTCATCAAGAAGCAGGAAGAATTTATTTTCAGACACCAAGCCAAGGGTGAAAAGCCTGCGCAGATACACCTCACTACTGATTTTTAGCCGGCTGGCGTATTTGTAGATGGTATCCTTGTCTTTCGCTGTGACCATCTCTCCTTCGGGTACAAGAAGAGACCCAGCGAAAGCATTGCAGTCATACTCAATAGCCGTATTTTCTCTCCGGAAAACGGTGTCATCAGGTTTGCATAAGCCTGATTCGCTCTTCAGAATATGCGCCAGCTCGTGGAAAAGAGTGAAAGTACGGGAAGTTGCCGGATAGGCGTTATTGATGGTGATACAGTAGGGGAAGGAATCCGAGTACGAAAATCCCTGAACCTCCTCTTTCGGTAAAGAGAACTGGAAAACATGGATACCCAGATTGTGCTCAACGCTGTTGCGCCACCTTTTATAAGATGCCTCGGCGTTGATATCGCCCGCAGTCTGCTCTTCAATAGAATAGTCCAGAAGATTTCTCAGCCAGAGGACACTTTCGTTTGAGTCCAGTTTGCCGGCGAAGGACTCTTTGAACCTGGCAATCCATGAGTATCTGTCCCGATAGTATTCGGCACCGTGCAGCTGCAAGAGGAAGTCCTGGAACCACACCGTATGCCTGATGGCCAGTAATGTTTTTTCAGATAGTCTGGCTGATTCTGGCTCCAGGTTTCTGAAATCGGTGGGCTTCTTGGTCTTTGGCGGAATGCTGGAAAGGAAAAAGAAGGCTATTTGTCTTTTACACGCCTTTGATAGGGCAATCAGGTCATTGAGGCCGAGCCCGGTACCGGTGCTCTCCCACTCCAGGTACTTTTCCTGGTCAACGTGGATTCTACCGGCCATTTCGGCAGTGGTATACCCACACTCTTCACGTGCCCACCTTAGAATTTTCGGATTTATTGTCAATTCGGTATTCATGGTCTGGGGTTTATAGTCTACTTCTTAAACGTTCCCTCCACCACCCCAATCTCCTCCTCCGTCAGCCCGTAAAGCTCATACACCATCCGGTCTATCTGGCTTTGCAGTTCTTTGACCTTACCTTGCTTGGCAGGATTGGAGGGATAATCAGAATCGCTGGTAATTGCTAAGATTCTGCCAACTAACTCTATAAACGGACGTTGCTGCGTTAATGCTATTTTAGGGACTGGGCACTTTTTTAAATATGGGTCATCCATAACCCGTGATGTCTCGGTAATATCACTAAAAACTACTTTGTTCAGATAGAAAGAGCATAACTTAGAATTTAGCAATGCTAGAACATAAAATAAAGAAAAATTACTATCTTTTAGAACTAGGTTTACGAGCTTCTCCGTAGTCAGCATTGTCTTGGGAGCAAAAGCACAGGTCAGTCTATTGCCCCTCATGACTTTAATGATAACTCTATCCCTTGATAGCTTATTGATAATATCCTCATAGTATTCTAGGTGCTCTGATAAATCGATTCTGATAACTTTGTTGATGGCGTACATTGATACGTCTGGTACCTTATTAACGAATAGATACTTACCTTTTCCGCTAATACTTGCCTTAACACTATCTGGGATATACATGCCTCTGAATACTTCTCTAAGGATGTCTTCTAAGAATGCTTGTTTCTGAATAGTACGCAATATGCGTTGGGTCACCTCGTCCATTTCAGATAGAATAAGAACCCCTGATTTAACCATCATATACTGGTCGATTGCCTGCAAACGTTTCAGCTCTTTATACGATGAGAATCGTTTCACCGGCTCGAATCGAACAATTTCCACATTATTCTTGTCCTCAGAATATGCGATTTTCCGAAAAGCTACCACTACAGATTCTAGGTTCACAGCCTCGAATGATATGCCACAATCGCCGAGGCATCTTAGCTGCTTTCCAAGTATCTGATTTCTGGAGAATCTCCAGTCATTCGCAAATATTATTGATTTAGGAACTATATAGGTTAGCACCCCTTTTTCGGTGAGGAAATTACTCCCTACGAATACAAAGGCTTCTGAACTGTCTAATGCCTTATTTACACTCGAGAGTTTACGTATATTACTTAATTCGACCATTCCTAAGTCAATTCCCCAAGGCGGATTGGCAATCACTATGTCAAATCCACCTTCAACTCCAAACATCCACCCCGGGTCAAACCAGCCGCAGGACTCGTAGGAGAACGGGTCCCACTCGGTGAGCTGTTTCACCAGGGTATCCGCCACCGCCCACTGCACGTTTTCCTTAAACAGCTTCTGCTGGGTGGCGCGGAACTCTTTCTCAATCTGCGCCTTCTCCGCCCCGAAGCTGCGCAGGTAGCTTTCCCGGAGCTCCTTGAGCCTCTTAATCGTTTCGGTCACGCCGAAGGCGCTCTGGCTGGCGGTCTTCGGCAGCCCGATGAGGGTATTCGCCGCCACGAACTTGAACTCCAAATTTGGCAGGGGTTCAATGCCGCGGTTTTCTTCGCTATCTATGACAATTTCGTCTACCACCAGGGAAAGGAAGCACCGGAGCTTGGCAATCTCCACGGCGATGGGCTGGATATCCACCCCGTAGATGGAGTCCCGGATAATCATCAGCTTGCGGATATAGACCCAGTTCTCCCGGCGGATGTTTTTCATTACCACCTGACGCACTATCGGGTCGAGGGCATCCAGATACTGCCGGCGCCAAATCTCCAGCCTGGGGTCAACCTTCTCCAGCACGAGCAGCATCCGGTGCAGTATGCCCATTGGAAAGGCGCCGGAGCCGCAGGCGGGGTCAATGACCTTGATTTCCTTCAGCGCAGTGACCACGGCATTGCGTTCGGCATCCGAAAGGTCGATTTCACTATCCTCGTAGGAAAGCAGGGAATCGAGCTTATCTTCGGGCAGGCTGGTCTTGGTGAGCAGGTACTGCTTCAGGGACTGCTCCACCATGTAGTCCACGATGGCGCGCGGGGTATAGTAGCTGCCGGTAGCCTTGCGGGCGGTCTCCCCGGTCTCCGGCACCACCTCTGCCAGCAGGTTTTCAAAGATTCTCCCCAGCATCTCCGGGTCAACCGAGACATCGGCATCGACGGTGCTGTTTTCATCGATGGTGAAGTTGTACTGCTCCAGCACGCCGAAGAAGTCAGCAAACCACCGGTCGGGGATTTTCAACCCCCAATTAGGGGCTTTTTCGTAATAGTCATTGCGGTGCGGCTCGAACAGTCCGCCGTTCAGGAAAGGAATCAGTTCCGCTTGGGGCACGGCGACGGGTTTTCTCTCTTTGACCGGCCGGTTCATCACCTCGAAGAACAGCGGCTCCAAGATGGAATGATAGTAATCCCTGTGGTTTTCTGCCGCGCCGAGGGACAGCACTTCCCGGGGAATAAGCGGGATGCCGCCGCTCGATTTTTTATGCCTTAAAAACCAGCAGAAAATAATCCGGCCGATGAGCCGGACGGCGAACTCCTCATATTTTCTCTCGTCACCCTCTCCAACCGAAGACAATACCAGCTCTTTCTTGTAATCGTTCTTCCCGGTAAGCCGGTAGTAGTACCTGGCAATCTGCTGATAAAACTCCTTGTTGACCTTCTCCACCGAGAAGGCGTCTTTGATGATGTCCAGGCTGGAAAAATCACATTTCCCGACTCTATCGTAAAATGTCTTGTTGGTCTGGTCCCGGCTGACGAAATAGGTGAAGCGGCGGAAGTTGCTGAAGACCCGTTTGGTGCCCTGCGCCTGCCCATAGACGAGGGAGAAGCGAAAACTGCCGGCGGCATCGCTGAACACGAAGATGCCGGCATCGTATTTCATGAAGTCTTTGAGAATCTTCTTCGCTTTTTCATACTGGGCTTTCTTACCGCTGCGCTCGGTCAGGTCGCCCAGCACTCTGGCGGTGACGACCACCAGCTTTTCATTGGGGTTGAAAACAATCTCGCCGATAGCCCGGAAGTCGGCAAACCTTTCATCGTCGTAGGCAGGCAGGTCATCCCCCAGCTCGACATAGCTATTGCTTACATCGCAGAAAAAGCTGTTCAGGTTACCATCAACGCCCTGGTTAACCACTTTCTCCAGAAGCTCATTACCCATCTAAGCCTCCGATGTTTTCCACGGCGATAATGACCTCTTTATCCAGCCTGCCGATTTTCTGCTTTACCCGGTCCAGGTAGTCTTCCCCCAGGTCCTGCCGGAGACTGGCCAATTCTTCTTTGACTTCGGCGATTTTCTTTTCGTCTTTGGCGGTGGTCTCCAGGCTAGTGATGCGCCTCAAGGTGTAATCGGATAGCGTCTTGTAGTCCTCGATATCCTCAATCAAGTTCAGAAGAAAACGCTCAAATTCGCGATAATTGCCGGACTTATCGGCCAGCAGCGTCTTGATATTGTTGTACGCCTTCTTTTCCAGGCTCAGCTCGCTGGACGGAATGCTGGTCTTCTCCCGGAGCTCTTTGATGATGGAGTAGTTGTCCCAGAATTTGTGGCTTAGCGGCAGAGGTTTTTCATCCTTTCCACAGCGTATCAAAGGCAGTGCTTCTTCGAAAAGCATGTCCTCCGGTTCTTTACCATCGCCTGAAATGCTCCGGATGAATAAGCCCAGTCCTTTCTTGATAAAGACCGTGAGCACATACTGGCTGTACTTCTTGGCGACCTTGATTCGGGACGGCAGGTTCCTGATTTTCTGCTTCGTCTCCTCGTCAATGCCGGCGTACATCCGGCGGACGCTGGTCTGGAAGCTCTCCTCCTCGAGGTTATCCGGGTTTTCCTGAATCTTTTCAAACAACCTGGCGGCGGTGGGTTCTTCATCCGGCTCGAATATTTTGGCGTCTTCCCCGAGGGTGTTATGAATCAGGAACATTTTCTCAGTAGCAATCTGCCGGCTCTTGACGTATTCGGCGCCTTGTACTGTCGGGAAGAAGTTGTAGGTATACAGGTTATCAAAGACCTTTTTGCTGATACGGTTGATTCTGCCGACGCGCTGTACGACACGGGTGGGGTTCCAGGGGATATCCACGTTGATTACTGCACCGGCACGGTTCAGGTTAAACCCTTCCGACATCTTGTCCGTGGCAAGCAGTATTTGATATTTATTGCTCTGGTTCTTATAGGTAGTGTCAAAGTTGGCGATTATCTCAGTAGCTTTGCTCTTGCTGAAGTCTCCCTTGACGCTGATTAGCTGGCCGGGGAATTTCTTCTCCAGATACTCTTCAACGTATTTCACCGTGTCTATGTACTCGGAAAAGATAACTACTTTTCTGGCCGGCTCTTTGGGACTATCCTTGGTCTTCATTATTTGTGCCAAATCCTTCGATAGTCTGGCCAACTTGGGGTCATTCTCCACCAGCTTCAACCGGTCCAGCTCCTTGAGGATGTGGTCGAAGAGTTCAAGGTCGCTCTGGATATCAGCCAGAAACTTATCTTTTTCGGCAAATTCGTCAACGTTATAGACCTTGTAGTGCTTAGGGTAAACCCCTGGGACCAGTTTCGCTTCAAACTCTTCAAGCTTTTCCGCTATCTCATCTTCATCCAGCTCGTATATCTGGTCAATCAGCTTCCGGTCGAGGATGTATTTCCCGCCGCTGTTCTTGATGAATTGCTGTACCTTTTCTGTTATGGATTTGAAGTTCCTGATGCTCTGTTCAAACGCTCCGAATGAGCTCTCAAACCTCTTCACCAGAAGCCGGCGCATGAAATCATACAGGTTTTTCTGCATCAGGGCTTCGCGGTTTTCCTCTTCATCCAGTTTATCTTCGGGCAGGTCAATCTTGCCTGCTTCATATACATAAGGTCGGTAAATGGCGCCAGTGAACCGGCCACCTTCACCAAAGAACTCTTTAATCACCCTGTCGTAGAATGCCGATTGTTCCCGAGTCAGTTCATAGAATGCCTCACGCGGATCCTTGACCTCGGACAGCTCGTAGATTTCTTTTGAGTATTCGGGGTCTTTCTTCAGGTCGATTCTGTTCCGACGAATGGTGACCTGGGAGATTACATTGCGGATATCCCTCGAAAGGTATTTGGCTCTTTCGGTCACTTTCTTCAGGTCTATCTTGTCCGACCCGAATAAAGTTTTGTAGTCTACCAGAGCGCTTTCCCTCTTCTTTTTGTCCGATGAACTGTGGTTCTTTTTGATATTGGATAGCCGCTTGAATACCTGGCTGTATTGGCGGAATTTATCATCGAGGTTATTCGATAAGGTAAGATTCGACTTGCCGGGCACGATGAAAAGCTTCAGCATAGAGAAGATATCAGCAGGGGTATTGTTAAACGGGGTGGCGGTAAGCAGAATGACTATCTTATCCCGGCAGATATTGCTGAGGATTTCGTAGGCTTCCGTGTCCTGGTTGCGGAAGCGGTGGGCTTCATCAACGATGATTACCTCGTAGTCCTTTTCATTTTGCACCAGGTTCAGCGTAGCCCTGAGGCTGTCAAGGCCCAGCGAGCGGATTTCCCAGAAGTTCAACTCAAAATCATGCCGGTACTTCTCCCAGCCCGTTCTTTCACCTTTGTCATCAATGCCGCCCATCAGAGCTGGCGGGCAGATAATAATGCCCCGCTTGTTAAGGCATTTTGCCACCATGCCGGCAATGATACTCTTACCCAGACCAACAACGTCGGAGATAATCACGCCGCCGTTCTGCTCGATGATGCTGAGGGCTTGAGCCACGGCATCTATCTGGTACTTGTATTTACGATAACCTTTAGCTTCAAGTAGTTGGAAAACATATTCTTTCAGGCTCACCGGCTTGTGCAGTTCAAGATATGTTTTTAGAACGAAGGCAAAAGCCTCATATGGCGTGACTTCAGCCAGTAAGGTGGCTCTGGTTAACACCTCTATCAATTCACGTTTGAAGACGGCATCTTCTGTAATTTTTACCGAGTTTTCAGGTTTCCAGAGCTCATCGAAATATTGCTCGGCTTCGGCTGTTCCGTAATCGCTGATTTCAACGTTAAATTCGTTTTGCCAGGAAAGTCCAGCCCTGGTGAGATTGCTGCTCCCGGTGATGAAGCAGCACTTTTTCAGGGCTTGCAGCTCATCCTTGATTTTGAAGAAGTACAACTTGGAGTGATTAGGCTCTCTGGTTTTCCTGATGACCAACTTGTCGTCGAGGATAGCCTGAATGAAGAATCTGGCCTGTTCGTAGAAGTCGGGATTATCAAATTCATCCGAGTTGATTGACTTGATAATAGAGTCTCTGAACTGGGCCTGGTGTTTCTTCCCGTCCAGCTTGCCCGTATGACCGTATTCAATAATACTGTAGTTGACTTTGTCTACGTTCAGCCCGACGAGGACATACATTTTTAGACCCGGGTTATTCTTAATGGCTTCATACAGCTCACGAATCCCGGAAAAATAAAAGAAGCCAATCAGGAACTTCAGGGCTTTGCTGAACCCTATCAGTTCCGAGATTCTCTCTTTGAGGACTTTATTCGAGTCGTTAGTAATAAATATTGATTGCATAGCCATGTATTTGTTCGTTCCAATAGATTAACCCAGGCTAATAATACTCAACCTCCATCAACTTAGGCAACACAGTAGGTTAATCAAACAAGCTCCGGGCGATTTTTCTTTAGCCATGCTCTTACTGTTTCACGTAACGACTTTGCCAAAGCCAGCATTTCTCTGGCTTCCTGCTCAGATACCGCACCGGCACGCTCATAGTCGCTAATATTACGCTTCTTGCGGAAGCTATCCAACTGGTCAACTAAATCAGTGCTGGCGCCGATGGTAAAAGCTAGGGATCGGATGGCACGGTAGTGGTGAGCTTCACGTCCGGCACGGTAACCAGTAGCCGCCAGAGCGGCAATAGCCAACTGTAAAGCGGCATTGTGGGCGATGCTGAGTCGTGCGTCAGGGCTGATTTCTTTGACCTCGGCATCGGCGATAGCCCGGTCAGCAATACCCAGTAACTCTGTGACTTCCCGGCGGTCGGGTCGGTGCTTGACCAGCCATCCTTTATCCAGCCAGTCGTTTAAGGTCATCCTCATCTCCAATCACGAATATCTTTGGACCGTTGAGGACATTACGTATGAAATAATGCTCTTCTGAAACTCTGGAGCGGAATTCTTCCACGGGATAGACGGTAGGGTTAATTTCTCTTCCTAACCTCTCCTGTGCACTGCGGAGTGCCTTAACTACTTCTCCAAAAGCGACATCACCGACGACCAGCAAATCTATATCGCTGCGCTGGTTTTCCTCTCCCCTGGCAACCGACCCGTAGACCAGAGCAACTTCAATGCGGTCGTCAAAGGATGACAGGGCAGTACGCAGTGTATCGCCAATACCAACGCTCTTCGTTATCAGGCTCTTGAGTTCCTTGAACACCGGTGATGCGCGGTTAGCCTGGAAGTAGACCTGATGTCCGCTATCCAAACGGCGGATAATGCCGGCATCAGTAAGCAGTATTAGCTCCCTCTGCACGGTACCCAGACCATAGCCAGTCCTACGGACAATCTGGCGCAGGTAGTAAGACTCCTCAGGATGTCCATATAGAAGAGAAAGGATAGCCTTTCTGGTCTTGCCGAAGAGCAGGGAGGAGAGGTCTCGTTTCCCTATATCTGATTTCATGTCGCTTACAATTGTAAGCCTATTTTGGGGCCAAGTCAATAGGTTTCAGTAAATGAAGAGGGTAGAATCTCAATACGTGGTTAAAGCAGGCCCTGGGAGGGGGAAATTCATCGCAATTCCAGATTGCACTTTTCGTCATTTTGTTACAGGAAAGCGTTTGCATGATGACAGCGTATTGTGTAGTATTGTGGCAGAGGGCGAACCCACTTTGGCAGAGACATTAGGAGTTCCCGCATGGAGCAACCGAACAAGGCTCAATGGCAGGAA
>Ga0315282_10009623_pt1 | contig 15338 bp, 15 predicted proteins | sample YL17G07_20_MG_FD_203693 | JGI IMG/M metagenome (GOLD analysis project Ga0315282, IMG submission 203693) | Sediment microbial communities from Yellowstone Lake, YNP, Wyoming, USA - YL17G07_20 | ecosystem: Environmental > Aquatic > Freshwater > Lake > Sediment | place: USA: Wyoming | collected... | reverse complement strand
CGACTCAGGCTCTTAAGTTAGAGGACAGGAAAGACTATCGTAAAAAGGCATTCTAATGAAACAATTGTTGGAATGTCGAAATAATGGAATAATGCCTGCCTGTCGGCAGACAGGGAATATTGGGTTTTTATCCAATGAGATGAGGTAGAAAGGAGTAAAAGATGGAGTTCATCCAAAAGAAGACCGCAGACAGTGCAGTAGAGCGTTTCTTGACCAAAGCAGCAGAAAGTGAAATCTCCTTAGTATGGGACCGTTATGAAGGACAGCTTCCAGAGTGCGGTTTTTGCGAGACCGGTTTGAGCTGCCGGGACTGCCTACAGGGACCCTGTATCAGCCATCCCTTCAAGGATTCAAATAAGTTGGGCATCTGTGGAAAGGATAAAGATATCCTGGCCATCCAATCCTTGCTGAGAATAGTTCTCAAAGGGGCGATGGCTTATCTGGATCAGGTAGGTGATTTTGCAAAAGGGATTGAATCTGGAGAGATCAAGCCCAAAAACAAGGCAAAAACAGATCAGATTCTGAAAGAAATCCAAAGCCTCTTCAGGGATGGAGGAGCTCAGGTCAAAAAGGAATTGCCAAAGTCTTTCACCCGCCTCTGGGATGAAATGGGAATTTCTCCAGAAGGAATTGCAAGGGATATTTTCAAAGCCTCCCAGAAATTGGAGGGAGGGATCACCGATGTGGAAGAAACCTTCCTCTGGGCCTTCAAATCTTCTCTCCTTGGGTGTATGGCCCATTGGCTTCAGGGGAATTTGAAAAAGTCGGTCTTTGGAGAATATACTCCCACAAAGGTGGAAGTAAATCTCGGTGTCCTTAAAAAAGAAATTCCCAACCTACTTCTCTATGGGTATTTCTCTCCTATCCTTAAAAGAAAGATTGCCGAAGAAGCAAAAAAGAAAGGGGTCCATGTGACAGGTGTCTGTACCGATCCTTTGATCCCCCCCTTCTCTTTCCCCCAAGTCACCAATTACGGTTCACAGGAAATTCCTCTGATGACAGGGGCCGTTGACCTGATTGTGGCGGGAGATCAATATGTAAATCCTTCCTTAATGACGGTGGCCAGAGAGTTTGAAGTCCCCATTGTTCCAATAGAGCTGTTAAAGAAAGAGAAAGATACAGACCATTTTGCAAGACAGATTGTTGAGAAGGCCAAAAAATCTTTTGACTTCCGTCGAAACATTCCCAGAGATATTCCGGAGGTAAAAGAATATGCCATAATGGGCTTTTCTCGTGAAAATGTGGATGTCAAGAAGATTGTAGGGGCTCTGAATAAGGGGCAACTCAAAGGAATAGCAATCCTATCCGGAAGCAATAACGTCAAATATACCCAAGATCAAGAGATGCTGACCATGGCACAGGAATTTTTAAAGAATAATGTTCTCTGCATTTCCAAAGGCGAGGCGAGTGTCGCCCTCGCTAAATATGGACTTCTCAATCCTGTTTGGAGAGAAAAAAATTGTGGTAAGGCTCTTTTGAATCTCCTTTCATCCTGGGGAAAAGAAATCCCTTCCATCCTCGATTTTGGAGACGGTAGCATCATCGATTTTCTCTTCGATATAGCCAAAGCCGGGAAAAAAGAACTGAAGGACTACCCGATCGTGGCATGTTTTCCAGAAGCGAATCGGAGTTCTGAGGTGACCGAAGCCATGTGGACGGTCGCCATGGGTATTTCGACATACTTCTGGCCTTCTCTACCTGTAACAGGAAGTTTAAGGGCAATGGAAGCGTTGACCAACTTCTGCAAAGAAAAGTTCGGTTCGAAGTTAAACGTCATCACTGAAAAGAAGATAGACGCCCAGGCCAAAGCGAATCTGGTGCTGAAAGCCCTTAGGGGTGAAGAGGGTTTTGGTCTCAGTGGCAAGCCCTGGAAATAAAAACGGTTTTTGGGTTAAGGCTAAGAAACCGGTTTGGTGTATAGTGAAAAGGTGACGGCTAAAGAATTTTAAAGACCAACAACATAACCCTTTAACGAAACGGGCATCTTAACCCTGACCTCTTAACTCTTGACTTTTTTAAGTGACGAGTACACTTTCATGTCCTACCTAAGTGGCAAACATTTTCTCCAGATTCCAGGACCGACCAATGTGCCAGATCGAGTCCTCCGGGCTATGTCCAGCCCCACGATAGACCACCGAGGGCCGGAATTCTCACAACTTGTCCAAGAGTTGTTCAAGGATTTAAAACATATTTTCAGGACCTCTGGAACCGTAGTCATCTATCCCTCCTCAGGTACTGGAGCATGGGAGGCAGCCCTGGTAAACACCCTTTCGCCGGAGGATAAGGTGTTGATGTTTGAAACCGGGTATTTTGCAACCCTCTGGCGCAATATGGCGGTGAAGTTGGGGCTCGATGTGGATTTTGTTCCGGGAGATTGGCGCCGTGGCGTGGATCCTACGGTGGTCGAGGGAAAACTTTCTGAGGATAAGAACCATCACATCAAGGCGGTGCTGGCCGTGCATAATGAAACCTCCACAGGCGTGACCACCCGCGTTCCCGAGTTACGAAAAGCCATCGACAGCGCTGGACATCCAGCCTTATTAATGGTCGATACGATTTCCTCCCTCGCATCCATTGATTACCGACATGATGAATGGGGGGTAGATGTAACCATTGGTTGCTCTCAGAAGGGTTTGATGCTGCCCCCGGGCCTTGGACTCAATGCCATCAGTGATAAAGCTTTAAAGGCAGCGAGGTCGGCACGACTTTCTAAGTCCTACTGGGATTGGGAGTCAATGATCAGTGATAACAAATCCGGTTTCTTCCCCTACACGCCTGCGACCAATCTTCTTTACGGTCTCCGTGAATCCCTTTGGATGTTGCTTGAAGAAGGTCTTGAAAATGTTTTTGCTCGCCACCATCGCTTGGCTGAGGCCACGCGTCGAGCAGTTAAGGCATGGGGTCTCGAAATACTTTGCTTGAATCCGGAAGAATACAGCAATTCCCTTACCGCAGTACTCATGCCGGATGGATATAATGCTGATGAACTTCGTGGTCTCATCTTGAAAAAGTTTAATATGTCACTTGGTACTGGTTTGGGTAAACTGAAAGGCAAAATCTTTCGTATCGGCCACCTGGGTGACTTCAATGATTTAATGCTTGCTGGAACTTTAAGTGGTATTGAAATGGGCCTTGCCCTCGCCAATGTGCCATTCTCAAAAGGGGGAGTGACCGAGGCACTTGATTATCTTTCAAGGCGATGATATGAAAGCAGGAAGATTAATTGGATTAAATAAGAAAGGAGGAAGACTATGAAAAGGAGATTAGTTCATGCTATCTTGTTTGTCACCATTATCACTTTATCCTTTTCCAGTTTGGTTTGGAGCCAGGCTCCCAAGCCAAAGGACTACCCCACCCGGGCAATCGAAGTGGTTGTCCAATACGGTGCAGGCGGAGGAAGCGACATCTTTGTGAGGAGTCTGATGATGCCTGCAAGAGGCATATTAAAAGTTCCCATTAATGTAACGAACCTGACCGGAGGGGCAGGTGTCAAAGCGTCGACTTATGTCCTCTCTCAACCTGCCGACGGTTACACAATCTATAATTTCAGCCCCGAACAGCTCATCAATACCATCTTTGCCCGTGAGAATTATAAGGAGTTCGTACCCCTCTGCAATGTTCAGCAAGACGAGAGCATGTTCTACGTCAGGGCTGAAAGTCCCTTTAAAACGATTCAAGATGTGATCAAGTACGCCAAAGAAAATCCAGGCAAACTCCAGTTTACAGGAACGACAGCAGCGAGCCCGGATGAAGTCATCATCATGCTCTTTGCTAAGAAGGCAGGGATCAAAGTGAAATATATTCCCTTCGATGCTGCACCTGAAAGCCACGCTGCTGCCCTCGGAGGACATATTGATATCCTTCACGAAGAACCAGGCGTGATTCTCTCTCTTATCGAGGCCAAGAAGTTCAGGCCTCTCATTGTCTTTACCGAGAAGAGGTTGGAAAAATTTCCTGATGTCCCAACGGCGAGGGAGTTAGGCTATGACATCACCATGGGTAGATGGAGAGGCCTTTGCGTGAAGAAAGGGACGTCACAGGAGATTATCAATTATCTTGCCGATGTGTTGAAGAAATGCGCGAACGATCCTTCCTACAAAGCGATTGCTCATGCAAACCTCCTTGACCTCCGTCCGGGCTGGAAAGATCCAGCAGAGTATGGAAAATTCTGGGAAGACGAGTATGCCAGGTATTACGAGATTTTCAAAGAATTGGGATACCTTGACAAGATCAAAAAGTGATTTTTGAAGGATAAACGCTCATGTTTAAGGGTGAGATTACGATCTGCGGGGTTATCTTCTTTGCGTCTCTTTATCTTTACTCAATTGCAGCAAGCTATAAAGGGCACGAAATTTATGGAAAGCTTGGGCCAGGTTTCTGGCCCAAGTTTATCCTGATTGCTATGATGATCCTGAGCCTATGGGTTGCTGTAGACGCCTTTCGTGCCAGAAAAAAGTCAGCCGGAGAAAAGATGTCTGAAGCTGCTAAGAGCGCAGGCGGCCGAATTCGCTTCTTCTCCGCATTAATCCTCATCATCGCTTATCTTATTCTTATAAATATAATCGGGTTTATCGCTCTGACGCCTTTCTTCCTCATCGCTTTTATGATCTTACTGGGCGAGAAGAGCTGGTTCTGGATGATCATCCTCTCTGTGGGGATGACCATTCTGATCATATTAGCTTTTACCCAAGCGATGTATGTTCCTCTGCCCCGAGGTGTAGGGATTTTCCATGATTTCAGTGTGCTTTTCTATTAACCAATAATCCCCTTCCATCCCCCCTGCCTACCGCAGGCAGGCTTTATAAAAGGGGGGATTTATTTCTCACCTCCCTTTATTAAAGGGAGGTCGGGAGGGATTATTAGGAGGCAACTATGTGGGACATCTGGGTAGGCGCTTTTCAAAGCGTTTTTAATTTGACAACCCTTCTCTTCATCTGGGGCGGGGTCCTTTTAGGAGTTGTGTTGGGTGCAATCCCTGGCCTCAACTCAACGATGGGGACTGCTCTTCTAATACCTTTTACGTATGCAATGAATCCCACCAACGGATTGGCTTTACTCGCCGCTGTCTACTGCGGCGGGACCTATGGTGGGTCTATCTCAGCCATCCTCTTCAATGTGCCTGGAGCACCAGAAGCCTCTGCAACTGTCTTTGATGGTTATCAGATGGCAAAGAAAGGACAGGCTGCCCAGGCCCTCGGCTATGCGGTAATGTGTTCTTGTTTGGGAGGGCTGTTCAGTGTCCTTGTGCTTAATCTGGTAGCGCCGGAGTTGGCAAAGGTCGCCCTAACCTTTTCACAACCTGAATATTTTGCCCTGGCTATTACCGCATTAACTCTCATTGCCTCCTTGGGTGCCAGGGGTATGAAGAAGGCAGCCATCTCAGGGGCTTTTGGTCTTCTCGCTGCCACGGTGGGAATTGATCCGATGACCTCCGATGCCCGTTTTACTTTCGGTGGCAAGTCCTTGATCGGTGGAATTAATTTTATCCCTGCCATCATAGGAGCCTTTGCAGTGGGTGAGGTCCTCTCAAGGGCAGAGACAGGGATGAAGAAAGGAGAAGTCTTAACGAAGAAGATTTCAACGATTCTTCCTCGCGTCAAAGATATTTTTAGGATGAAGTGGTTGATGCTCCGCTCAGCCATCATTGGAACCTGGATTGGAATTCTTCCAGGAGTTGGAGCAACTACAGCCGCTTTTGTAGGCTACGCCGAAGCCGTTCGATGGTCAAAAAACCCTGAAAAATTTGGAACAGGAATCCCGGAAGGCATCGCGGGTCCGGAGACAGCAAACAATGCAGCCACAGGTGGTGCGATGGTTCCACTGCTGACACTTGGAATTCCAGGAAGCGCCACAACAGCCGTTATGATCGGGGGGTTTCTAGTCCATGGTCTTCAACCAGGCCCAATGCTCTTTATGAATCAGCCTAAATTGATGTACTCCATTTTTATCGCCATGTATCTTGCCAACATCTTCATGCTCTTTGCAGGGTTGGGCGTTGCAAAGGTTTTCTCCAACTTTGCAAAAGTTCGCTACTCTCTAATCGGTCCCTGTATCTTTCTCTTTGCTGCCATTGGATCATTTGGAATCCGAAATGACATGATGGACCTCTGGATCATGCTCTTTTTCGGTGTGATCGGATACTTCATGAACAAGTACGGTTATCCATTAGCGCCTATGATTATCGGTCTGGTTCTTGGACCTCTTACTGAGATTTCATTGAGAAGGGGGCTCAGGATGACCGACTTTCAACTGGCTCCCTTCTTCTTTAGACCGATCGCCGGAGGAATCCTCATTATCGCTATCATATCAGTTCTTTATGGCTTTCTCAGAAAAAAACCAAAGGTCATGGAAGGAGAGGAAGAATATTCGACGGATTAAAGCCGAAGGAATCAAGAATTCGATCTAAAGGGAATGCTGAAAAAATCTGCTCTGAAAACAAAACCTACCAATAATACAATCCCTGTCAGGGAAAGGGTTTATGAATATCTCAAAACAGCCATTCTTTCCGGCCATCTGAATCCAGGCGAAAGGCTAACAGAAGAGTATCTGGCTGAAACCCTGGGGGTGAGTCGGACCCCAGTAAGAGAGGCTCTCCACAAGTTGGAATCAGAGGGACTGATCAAAATCCGAAAGAAAAGAGGGTTTATCGTTTCCAGGGACTCAAAGGAAGAAGTAGAAGAGCTTTTTGAGCTTCGCTCAATTCTGGAAGGATACGCCCTGCGAGTCATCTCGGAAAGCGTTTCGGAAGAAACCCTTCATCGACTCGAAGAGTTTATCCAAAATGCCGAAGAGGCTTTAAGAAGGAAAAAAATTGAAGATATTTTTAAATGGAATACCCGATTCCATGATACGCTTCATGAATTGGTAGCCAATAAGACCCGCCTCCACCGCCTGATCGTGAACATGAGAAAATACGTTTTAAGACATCGTAAGGATACCCTTCGATATCCTGATGGGGGAAGAAGGTCTGTGGAAGGGCACCGAAAGATTGTGATGGCCTTGCAACTGAAAGACCCTGACCTCTGTGAACGGGTGATGCGAGAACATATCCGGGAGGCCAAGGAGGATGCCTTGCAATCCCTTTTCGGAAATATTAAGGAGGGTACACTTTAGAAGTATATAAATCGAAACGAAGATGACAAAGAGGGTAAAATGGGCATTTCTTCCCCTTACCAACAAAATCAAGAGAGGTTTGAAAAATCTTCTTGACAAAGGCTAAAAGATATTTTATTGGTCTGATCATTATACAAATTTCGTTACAGCCTAGCCTGAGGATTTAACGCTCTAAAACATTTTCAGTCTTTACGCCATGAGGTTCATCTGGATGGTATGTCATGTAACCTGTGATGCTATCCTCAGTAATCCTGTCGCCGAAACTCTCCTCTCAGCAATCCTCTCTACCTCAGGAATTGCGTCGAACAACTTACGGACAAAAGCAATTTTAAATCAGGCAAGCCGCCATGACTGAAAAAAAGGAGAGTGATTTTCTGCGTGTGAAATAGGTGAAAATGAAGTCAAAAAAGTTTAATTAAGCCATTGAAGGAGGTAAGATCATGAAAAAGGCATTTTCACTATCCAGATTGGTTGTGGTTTCTGTTTGTTCTTTGTCATTGGTTTTCCTATCTGCTGTAATGGCAAATGCCTGGCAGCCCAATAAGCCCGTTGAGTTTGTCGTCCCTGCTGGATCAGGAGGGGGTGCTGACCAGATGGCTCGGTTCATTTCTCCGCTCGTTCAGAAGTACAACCTTTCTCCAAAACCTTGGATCGTGATCAATAAGTCGGGGGGCGCTGGCGCAGAAGGCTTTATATATGTCAAGGGGAAAAAGGGTGACCCCAATGAGGTCATTATCACTCTATCCAACCTCTTCACAACCCCATTGGCGACAGGTGTTCCTTTCAACTGGAAAGATCTCACACCCCTCGCTCGTCTTGCCCTTGACTACTTTGTCCTCTGGGTCAATGCCGAAGCTCCTTACAAGACGGTTAAAGAATACCTCGATGCTGTTAAGAAGGAACCGGGAAAATTCTTAATGGGCGGCACTGGAACCGCACAGGAGGACCAGATCATCACCATCATGATGGAACAAGCCTTTGGGGTAAAGTTTACCTATGTTCCCTTTAAGGGCGGCGGAGATGTGGCGGTCGAGCTTGTAGGCAAACATGTCAACTCAACAGTCAACAATCCTGCAGAAGCTGTGAGCCACTGGAAGGCTGGGAGGCTGAGGCCCCTGGCGACCATTGACCACGCACGAATTGCCCTTCCGGAATGGGATAAAATTCCGACCATGAAAGAGGCTACTGGAGTGGATATGAGCTACCTGATGCTTCGCGGAATCTTTGCAGCCCCTGGCATCACAAAAGAACAACAAGATTTCTATGTGGACTGCTTAAAGAAGGTCACCGAAACTCCGGAATGGAAAAAATACATCTCAGACAATGGCCTCAAGGCCTCTTTCCTTTCTGGACCTGACTATGCCAAATGGGTTGGAGAGCAGGAAGCAATTCATAAAGAGCTCATGACAAAAGGAGGGTTAATCAAGTAGGAAGTGGAAAGGTGGCCTCGATAAGGGAGCGGGTGAACCTCTCGTTCCCTTATCTTGTTTTTCATTTTCATTGGCTTTTTCAAAGGAGGCAAGATGCGCAAAGCCGATATTATCGTTGCATTAGGTTTGATGGTGGTTGGGCTCCTTGCCATCGCTGATTCGATCAGACTGGGTTTTGGATGGGGAATGAGTGGCCCAGAAGCTGGGTTTTTCCCTTTCTATATGGGTTTAGGAACGGTCATATGCACTCTCTTCATTGTCTTGAGGACCATAAAAAAGTACAAGAAGGAAGGTTCTGGGAAACCCCTCGTCCAAGAAGGTGGTATGACGCAGATCCTTTGGGTATTACTCCCTGCCATAGGAATGGTTCTATTGACAGAACTGATCGGGCTCCATTTAGCCACTGTCCTCTATCTTGCATTCTATATGGGAGCAGTGGGAAAGATGCACTGGGGCAAGGTGATCGTTTTGAGTATTCTGGTCCCTCTGGCCGTCTATGTCTTATTTGACAGAATATTCTTAATCCCCCTACCCGAAGGTTTGTGGGGGAAAAATATTATGGCTCTTATACCCTAATTTAATCTGTTCAACGGAAGGAGGAGCGCGACCTTGGATATCTTTTCTAATTGGATGATGGGTTTGAGCGTTGCCTTGCAACCCTATAATCTTATGATCGCTGTGGTCGGTCTCATTTTAGGAATCATCGTAGGGGTACTGCCTGGTCTGGGTGGAGCAAATGGAGTTGCTATCCTGATCCCTATTACCTTTACCATGAGTCCTACATCGGCTGTGATTTTGCTGGCATGTATCTACTGGGGGGCGCTTTATGGTGGTGGCATCTGTTCCATCCTGTTTAATATTCCTGGCGAACCCTGGGCTGTAGCGGTTACTTTTGACGGATATCCTATGGCCAAGAGCGGACGGGCAGGAAAGGCCCTGGTACTGTCCTTCTTGTCACACGGTTTTGGAGCGATTGTAGGTGTTGTCCTGCTCACCTTTTTTGCCCCGATCATTGCAGAATTTGCTTTAAAGTTTGGCCCTCCTGAAACGGCTGCTGTCATGGTGCTCACATTTAGCGCGATGACGCGATTAGGTGGAAAATCCGCTTTAAAGTCTTTGGTTGCCATTTTCCTCGGTTTCATCCTGGCAGGTGTCGGGATGGACATCGTGAGCGGAAAACTCCGTATGACCTTTGGCACTGTGCCTCTGATGGGAGGGTTTCACTTCATTGTTGCTGTCATCGGGCTATTTGGTATTGGAGAAATTTTTCTCACCGTGGAAGAAGGCCTCAAGATGGAGGGGGTCAAAGCCAAGGTAACCCTGCAAGACATCTGGGATGGTTTGAGGGATCTCTTACGATTTCGAAAGATACTCATAATGGGTTCTCTGATTGGATGCTGGCTGGGCATTCAACCAGGAGGGGCGACGCCTGCCTCTTTTATGGCCTATGGTTTTGCCAAGAGTTCTGCAGCCGATAAAGATCAATTTGGCAAAGGGGCTTCTTCAGGTATTATTGCACCGGAGGCAGCCGGCCATGGTGCGGGAACTGCTGCAACTCTACCCATGATTACGCTGGGTATTCCGGGTTCACCCACTATGGCTGTCATCATGGGGGGGTTGATGATCATGGGCCTTCAACCCGGGCCAATGCTTTTCAAAGAACACGCTGATTTCGTCTGGGGGTTTATTGGCAGCATCTGGGTGGCTAATTTCTTAGGCCTGATCCTTGTCTTGGCCTTTGCTCCGGCCTTTGCAGCCATCTTGAGAATCAAGTTTAGCATCTTGATGCCTATCATCATCTATGTCTGTGCCATTGGTGCTTTTGCAGTCAATAACAGGATGATCGATATTTACTACATGATCATCTTTGGCATCGTGGGGTATCTCTTCAAGAAACTCGACTATCCCATGGCTCCGATGGTGCTGGCCTTGGTTCTGGGGAATATGGCCGAGTCAGCCGCCAGGCAAGCCCTCATAATGGGTCACGGCAATCCGTTGATCTTCTTCAGGCCTCCGATTGCACTCCCTTTAATGTTGCTGGCACTCATCCTCTTCTTCTTGCCCACCCTCTCCAAGTGGAGAAAAAAGCTCTCTGCGAAAAAGGCAACGGTTCAAACTTGAATGGGGGACTAATAATTCGGAATGGAGAATTCAGATTGCAGGATTGAAAATTTGAAATTAAAGAAAAGAGGTTTGACCAAGTCCTAATTGGGCAAAAGAAAGGAAACGGGTAAATTTCTTCAAAAAAGAAGGAACCACCCCTTTTTATATCTGTAGTGGAAGATTTAGTTTCCCTCGCTCAAAACCTGGTCAATGCAGGTTCGGAGAGCTTCAACAAATAGGGATCGAATCTCTTCGGCTGAATCTTTGGGTTCATAACCCAAATCGTGCTTTGCCTTATCCGTGCTTAAATCCCAAACCTCATTTAGAAAAGCGGGCCCCTTCCACTGATCGGGAGGTACAAGTTGGATTGCAGAATCCGAACGCGTCAGATTCATAATCATTGTCCCTATCTCTTCCCAGGTCAAAAATAGACTGCCCACATTATAAACCTGCCCTGATGCAGTGGGTGCAGCGATCGCTGATGCTACGGCTCTACCCAGATCGGCCATTGTGACAAATGCCCCTCCTGCCCCACGAACCATTTCCAGAGGTTGGTGATTCAAAGATTTTCTGATCAAATCCCGCAAATGACGTCCCCCAATATTTTCCCCAAAGGCCCACCAGAAGCGAAAAATAGTAACCGGCAGACCTCTCTCTTTGTTATAAAGTCTACAGAGTTCTTCCGCCGTGTATTTCCCCAGAGCATAAAGAGGCTTGCGTGCCTCTCCAATCAGACAAGGGTGGGTTTCAGTCACTGGGTGAGATACTGCACGACCATAGATTGTGGCCGTACTCGTATAAATGAAACTCTTTATTCCAAAGGATGAAGCCGCTTCTAAAAGATTAATATGACCTTTGATGTCCTCACCAAAAATAGTATGCGGTTCATCAGCAAAACTCCAGGCTAAATTTATGACCACATCCGTTCCCTGGACAATTCTGTTGACAAGTGCCCGATCAATTAAATTCCCATGAAAATAGGTAACAGCGAGTTTCTCCATCTCCTGAGTCTGGGTGGCTTGGTCCAGTACCACTACTTCATGACCACGAATGGAAAAATCTTTTATCAAATATTTTCCAACCTCGCCTGCACCCCCTGCGATCAAAACCTTCATCCTTTGCTCTCCTCCACCGTGCCAAAAAGGGAATACCCCGTCATGAATGACGGGGTATTCTCATCAGTCACGTATTCATCTCTCCTTAATGCCCAGAATTAGGCCTTGGCCTTCGGTGTTGGAATAGGGGCTTCAACAGCAATCGCCTTAATCCTCTGGATCTTCTCATCCACAAAGGCTTGCATCTTTGCAATATGTTCTTGCTTCAGATGCGTGAAGCGCCCCTGGTATTTCATATATTCGCTTACCTGTTTATAGGTCTTGGGGATATGGGAATATTTGTATTGCCCATTTTCCCACTCATAAAGGGTCCACATCCCCGTTTCCACCGCCAATCGTCCCATCTCCAATGTCAGTTTTTCATCGAACTTCCAACCCTTAGGACACGGAGCCAGCATATGCAGGAAAGTGGGACCATCCACATTGAGGGCCTTGCGCACCTTATTCATCAAATCAAGGGGATAAGAGACACAAGTCGTCGCGACATACTTGACAGCCGGGTGTCCGCCAATGACGAGTTGGGGAGGGTCTTTGGGGAAAAGAGTTTTCCCTTCTGGAATGGCCTTTCCGGGAGGGGTAAAGGTCGTATTCGCCCCGTAAGGGGTAGTCGGTGAGGTCTGAATGCCTGTATTGGCATAGGATTCGTTGTCGTAGCAGATGAAGAGAACATCGTGGCCGCGATACATCAATCCCGACATGGCCTGAAGGCCGATATCCACCGACCCGCCATCCCCTGCCATGCAGATGACGTTTGGAAAAGGTCCGTCATATTTACCCCTACGGGCCATCGTCTTATAGGCAGCCTCAATCCCCGATGCCACAGCCCCGCCATTGGTGATCTGGGAATGGATCCAGGAGACTGCATAGGGAGTACAAAGATAACTCGAATTGGCCACGTACATACAACCGGTTGGCCCAATAAAGATCGTATCCTTGCCAGCAGCCTTTGCGACAAGACGGTAATTTAGTGCCGGACCACAACCCGCACAGGTCCGGTGGCCTGGCACATACATCTCCTCTCTCGGTGCACCTCGGAGAGACTTGATCGGTTCCAGGATCTGCTTCTTATAATCGAATGCTTGCATCATTGAGCACCTCCTTAAGTTATTCAAATGGATCTATTCTTCTTCAAAACCCACCCAGTAGACAAGCTGATGGGTCTTTTTCTCTTTCACCATCTGCATGAGGATCTTGGCCATATAATAGAAATCTTCGAGCAAAATAACATCTCCGCCTAGCCCGGCCATGAAAGATGTAATCAGGGGCCTATTTCCCATATCATAGAGAGTAGCCCGGAGTTCATGGATCAGGTTTCCACCTCGCGTCGCACCACCATAAGAAGTGCTGCTTTCGACGGTGCCTATCGCCTTCACCTGTGAAAAGGCCTCTGCGATCTGAGTTGTAGGCCATGGTCGGATCCACCGAGGCCGTACCATTCCTGCCTTTACTCCTTGATCTCGGAGGTGGCGAATGGCCGCCTTACACGTATTGGCATGGGCCCCCTGGATGAAGAATGCAATTTCTGCATCCCCCATCTTATATTTTTCGAGATACGGATCATAGTTACGGCCGAAGAGACGATTGAAATCGTCCGTGGCCTCTTCGATCACCTTTGGGACTTCGAGAAAGGTCATCGCCCTCTGGGCATCCATCGGTGCTCCCTGATCGGGCCGGATTTGCGGGCCGTGCGAGACCGGGCAGAGAGGGCTCAAAGGATGGGGAGCCTTGTAGGGCGGCAAAAATTCCCTCACCTGAGCAATGTCCGGCAGAATGACTTTATCCGCAATGTGGGAGAGAAAGTAACCATCCTGACATACGAACTGGGGTAGCATCACACGGGGATCCTCTCCCACGCGGTAATTGATCAATGTATTATCGAACACCTCCTGGGGGGTTGCAGCCCAGCCCATGAGCCAACCCTGATCCCTCGCGGACATGGCATCCGTGTGCTCCGAGCCAAAATCACCCGGGGGATCGAGGGTCCGGTCCGCAATGGCCATTTGCAGGGGATAACGACCTCCTGCTGCCGGGCTATAGACCTCAAATGCATAGGTGACCCCAACTCCCGAACTTCCGGTATAAGCACGGGCACCAGCCGCTGATGCCCCTAAAGCTACTGAGACTTGGGCATGTTCTCCCTCACCATGGACAAACTCCGCATCCAGTTCTCCGTTGGCAACCATTCTGGCAAGTTCCATCATGATCGCGGTGTAAGGACGAATAGGAAACGAACAGATGACTTCCACTTCAGCAAATTTTGCTCCCTGGGCAGCCGCAGCGCAGCCGCTGAGCATCTTTTCTTGAGCCATAATCTTTCCTCCTTCTTAAAAAGGTTTTTCCAGACGAACTACCCCATCTTCAAAGTCGAGTTCCGGAACAGCAGTCAGGGCGTCCGCAGGGCATTCATTGATACAGAGCTGACAGCCTTTGCAAAACTTCCAGTTCCACTCCATCTGGTCATCCTTTTCATTATAGGACCAGCATGAATCTGGACAGACGATATAACAGGTGAAGCAGCGGGTGCATTTTTCGTGGTCAATCACGGGACGGACAATCCGCCAGTTTGAAGTCATGAAGAGTTCCTGCTGCCTGACGGGAGCAGGAGTGATCGCTCCGAAAGGGACTTCCCTATCTTTAGGAACCTTTATAGCCATAACCTTCTCCTTTCTTTCTCTTTTTTGTTTCATTCCCTATTCATCATTCCGAATTTCACACTCTGAATTAGCCTCCCCAAAAATACTCGGCACGAGGCTTACGGAACTTCTGAATCTTCACTTCGCTATACCCACGGTCCAGGGCCGCTACATCACTCACAATCTTAGCGAGATTCTCCTTCTTCACCATCCCGGTCACTTTAGCCATGGCTCCAAGGATGGGCGAAGCGATACCCGCTCCCAGACCTGCTGCGTCCACCCCTCCTTCCGAACCCGAGAAGTCGACCGTGCGTATTCCAGAGATTCCGTCGGCATCCACTGTCGCAATCGCACCCAGGACATCCACATTGGGAATGAATTTGACCATATAATCGATCGGACGGTTCGTATTAATGACCAGAAGGCCCCCATCAGGCATTCCCTTCAATACATTGATGCCTTTGATGATCGTGGGTTCGACGATCACCACCACATCGGGATGGTTATTGGTATAGAGGTACTTCATCTCAATCTCTTCATCGCTGATTCTCACATACTTTCGAGTCGTAACGAGCACACGGTCGGGCAGGTCTTCGTAATTATCGAAAGCCTGGACAAACTTACCCTCCATTTTGGCAGCCTGGCCAAAGGCATTGGCGACGTCACGGGCCTCTTTGTCCATGACCACCCCTCGTGTCCAAACAGTTATTTCGGTCACTTTACCCATAACCACATACCTCCTTAGCGTAATGTTGTTCAATCAAACCGATCAGTTAATAATTCGATATCAGGAAAGAGTTTCCTCCGCCTGCACCCTACGGTTTTTATGCACCCCCTTTCTTTTTTTCTTGAGCAATATGTCCTCCACGTTTTCCAAGTGACGACGCATCGCCTGCCGGGCACCGATACTGTTGCCATTTTTTATGGCAGTGAGGATCTCGCGA
>Ga0315282_10009622_pt1 | contig 15339 bp, 9 predicted proteins | sample YL17G07_20_MG_FD_203693 | JGI IMG/M metagenome (GOLD analysis project Ga0315282, IMG submission 203693) | Sediment microbial communities from Yellowstone Lake, YNP, Wyoming, USA - YL17G07_20 | ecosystem: Environmental > Aquatic > Freshwater > Lake > Sediment | place: USA: Wyoming | collected... | reverse complement strand
CCATGGTGGGCGAGTTGGTAGGCCCGGAACCCTTGTCGGTGACGGCGGTGTAATAGATCTTGAACAACTGGATCTCCTGTGGGGTCGGCGCGCACTTGACGTCCACGTTCTTCAGACCGTCCGCGCCGCCCTCGATCCCCAGCTGGAAGGCGATCGTCTCGCCGCGGGCCCCGGCCACGGTGATCGTCTTTTCGGCGCCGTCCCAGATCGAGTTCTTCTTCTTGATTTCCTCCAGTTTCTGCCCTGGGTCCCGCGTGAAGATCTTCTTGCCGAACTTGTCGATCTTGTAGCCTTCGGGCGCGGCCCAGACCTCGGGCGCCGCAGCCGCCCAGGACGACACCACTGCAACCGTCAGCACGGCCAACACTGCAATGGTCATGAAAGCCCTCATGCCATCCTCCCTTCCTCTTTCTCAGAGCGTCCTCATTTACATCTCCCGAAACACGGCCGCGTAACTGTGCGCCACCGCGGGGGAGACTTTGCCCATATAAGGGTCCGCTGCTCCTGTCCTTGTTACGGTATTTCTGGGGAAAGCTCCCCCGGCGGCTCACCGTTTCGCCAGTGCCCGGGCCACGTCGCCCGCGGCCTGGCACAATTGCTCCGAATACTCCTCCCAGGCACGCTTGCTCATCACCCTGAAGTAGTCCTCGCGGTCCCAGGCCGGCACGAACGCGGAGATGTAGCGGAAGCGTCGCGTCCGTGGGGTTATTAGGATAGGCTCCTAATAACGGCCTTCGGTTGCTCGGCAAGTTGTTTCTACGTCACTTCTCCGCCGGCTCAAATGCATCGATGCCACAGTTTATGCTTTCAGAAATCTTGCCTGTCCCCTTATCGAGAACAACAAATTTCCTTTGCACGTAGACCATCCCGTTCGCCACCATGAAAGGCCAACAGCTGCGTATCTGCGATGCGTCGTACCTCCAGAGTTCCTTTCCCGACTCGGGGGCGAGTGCCAACAAGCACTTCCCGCAGTTCCGCGACCAGATTATACCGTTGGACGCTGACGACGGACCGCAATGCGGGTTGCTCGCCTGATGCCACAGGACCTTGCCGGTCAGGGCGTCCCGGGCCGTCAGTCCGCCCCACGAGTTCATAATGACCGCCCGGGGAGTGACGCACAGCACCGAGTTCCCTCCGCCTTCGGCGCTTCTCCATACCTCGGAACCGTCCTCGGCGTTGAGGCAGAGCGTGTTCACGACCTTTACATAGACCATGTTCTCCGAGCGCGCTATCTCCGGGGGAGAGAACTTGGCTTCCTTGACATCGATGGGCTTGCTCCATATGACTTTGCCGGTGGCCGCTTCCAGGGCGTAGAGCCGGTGCGGTTCGCCGGAGACCAGGTGCAGCACCCCCTTGCTGACAACCGGCCCGGTCAGACATCCGCCTTCCGGCTTGTAGCTCCACTTCACTTTCCCGTCCTGGGCATCGAGGGCGACAAGCTCCCCTCCGGACTTCCCATAGAAAGTCCCCTCGGCGTAAACCGGCAATTGACTCACACCGGGGAAATCACGTGCTACCACGTCCTGAGGCGCGTACGTCCACTTCAACGCACCGCTGGCGGCATCCACGCCGACGTACGCGTCGTACTTATACCCCTTGAGACGTATCCCGCAGATTATCTTCCCGTCGGTGGCGAGCGCGCAGACCTTCTCCGGGGAGCGCCACTTGACGGCTCCCGTGCGGCCGTCCAGGGCCACGAGGGGACTGTTGTTGCCGTACGGCAGGTAGACCGTCCCGTTGGCTATTACGGGACATAAGCCGCGCGCTCCACACCCGCCCGAGCGAATTCCGTAGTCATATTTCCAGACGAGCTTGAGCGGAAGTCTCACCTCCTTGCCCGGAGCGGCGAAGGTGTGGCCGGCGTTCTGGCCCCACTGGGGCCATTCGTCGGCGACCGGGGTCTTCTCCGGCGTCCCGACGGGAGCGCTCGGCGTAGGCGCGGCGGCCCTCTCCTCCGCCAGGAGCCGGTGCAGGCCGAAGCCCGCCACGCCGCTCACGGCCACCGCGGATGCGCAGGTCACCGCCGCCACCTTCACCTTGACCCAGAATAGCGCCTTCATGACCCCTCCCTCAAAGCCAGGAAACCTATCGGAGTCTCCCCAGGAGTTCCGTGATCTGCCGGACGTAGTGTTGTTCGGCCGCCGGGTCGAGGTGAGACATCACCGGCTCATATCCCCCTTCGCCGAACGCCGAGCGGGTCGGAAAATACCCGACGCTCCCGTTCGTGCAACAGGCGAGAAACGTGACAGGCGTCGGTGAGGCCCGTTTGACCTCTCGGCCGATCTCGTTGAACATCTCCCCCGGGAAGTTCACCCAAGTCAGGTCGTCGATGCGCACGGCCGTCGTCGGGGCCACGACCGCCGTGTTGCGGAAATCCTTGTACAGGTCGCGGTAGCACCGAGGCAGCAGGATGTCGGCGGAGGCGGCGCGAATGGTGGGAGCGGCGGGGCTCTCAGTCCTGATGCCGTTCCAGACGCGAATGACCTCGCTCGCGAATTCTTCGCCCAGTTCAGCGGTTTTCTCGAAGCTGTCCACGTACCCGTCTAATCCGCCGACGAAGCGCGGATTGACGTCGCCTGCCGCCCCCTGGAGGAATATCGGACTCACCCCGAGACGATCCTCGACGACGGTCATCATGCGCCCCATCCAGTCGCCCGAGATGCTGGCGTTGCGTCCGCCCAGCGACGTCCCGTGGCAGGCGTAGTTGATGAGAACGGCGAGCGACCGGTCGTCGAGCGTGTCGATGCGGAGCACGCCGACTTCCTCGTCGATCGGCCCCGCCGGGTTAGCACCCAAGCGAACCACGCCCTCGAACTCGCGGATCGGCACGGGCCTGTCGGTCTTGTGCTCCCCGAAGGACTGGCTGGCCGCATTCTCGTCGAAGGTGATGACCGACTCCCTATCATGCATCCGTTTGCGACGGTTCATGGCGATCCGCGACGAACCCTTACCCGCCCCTATCTTGACGGGCTGGAGCGTGGCGAGGGCGTCCCGGACCACCTGCACCACGGCCTCATGGAAGTGCTTGAACCACCGCGTGTGGTCGTTGCCGAGATGCCCGGGAGGAGCGTTCTTGGGCCTCGCACTTGAGATGGGCGAGGCGTGGTTGTGAACGTCGCCCGCGTAGACACATTCCGGATCGATCCCGGTGGCTTCGGCAATCCGGGACCGAACGGACTCGCCGTCCATCCCGACCAGGTCCGCCATCATCATGACAAACCGCCGGCGTCCGTCGTCGAAGGCGAGAGCACGGACGAAGATCGGGTCATGAACGTCGGCGGCCGGCTCTTTGCGAAGGCTGTAGCCGCACAGGTACGTCGGCTCATGAGGCGTAATGTCCACCTTCGCGACGCCCGCCTGGAGCACGCCCCGCTCCGTCTTGCGGCCCGTCGAAGACGACTCGCTGCCTTTCTTTCCCGATCTCATCTTGAAAAAACCTCCGGGTCAAAGTTCTCCGGGCGTCCTGAAGCTGCGCGTCGCTGCTCCAGCCGGTATCCTGCCCCATGACAGTCCGCGGCACCGGTAAGCAACTCCCGCACATATTGTCGTCCCATCAGGGCACATTTCAAGTGCCATTCCGCATCTCTTGCTCTCTCATCCGACCATCAAGGAACGCGGAATGGGTCAGGCCAAGGCGCCTTATGCCGAGAAGGTCCTTGTCCAATCCTGGATGAGGAGGTACCATACACTGGGGGAATGTCCGCGAGGCGACAGGTGACTCGGGCTATAGACGGAGGAAGATCATGTTCAGGACGACATTTCAGAGGTGCGGATTCTCCGTGGCACTGGTCGTGGTACTGGCCTTGGTCGGTTTTGGCCTGTGGCAAGAGACCGGCGGGCAGCAACAGGCGACCGGCGGCATGGCCTTCAAGGACGTGATGGACGACGTCGGCACTGCCGACCCCATGCTCACCTGGCATGGCTACCACGACACGGTCATCTGCGCCGACTGGGACAACGACGGCGACGAGGACATCCTCGTCGTGATCAGTCCCCACAGCAAGAGTCCGTTCAAGGGCTCGGGGCGCATGCTCGTCAACCTGCTCGTGGAGACCGGCAAGCTGCGGTTCGAGAACCGCACCGATCAACTCATGCCGGGCGGCATCAGCAAGAGGGTTGTCGCCGACACCTTCCCGTACTTCCTGGACCTCGACGCCGACGGGTGGCTGGACATCGCCTCCATCAGCGACGAGGGCGGCTCCTGCACGTTCCACAACAACGGCAAAGGAGTCTACAGTCTGGAGAACTGGGGGTTCGGCGCATCCTGGCTCGTCATCAAGGACATCAACGGCGACGGAGCCCTTGACGTCGTCAGTCTCGAGACGGGTCTCATCTACGTCAACGACGGGACGGGAAAGTTCTCTCTCAGCAAGGACAACTTCGGGTACCTGTGCGGCCCGGTCCCCGGCGGCGTGCTGCCGCTCCCACCGGGAGTTGAGGGGGTCGACGAGGAGACGAAGAAGAAGGCGGCCGCCCCCCGCGCCACCTGCACCTGGCAGAAAATCGACCTCAACGGCGACGGGATACCCGACTACATGCTCATGCTCAACCAGCCCTACGGCCCCAAGTGGACGCGGTTCTATGCCGGGTCGAAGGACGGCAAGTACCGGGACGTGACCGCCGACACCGGACTCCCCCCGTTCGCGGCCATCGAACTAGCCGACGTGGACGGAAACGGCGTCGACGACGCCTTTGTCCAGTGCACGACGCCGGAGGCCGGCATCTACCTCGGCGACGGCAAGGGACACTTCAGGAAGGTCCCGGACAACGAGGAAGTGGACAAGTGCATGCGCGTCTCGTGCGGATGCTACAAGCACCCGGACGTGCTGGCCGATTTCAACAACGACGGGACCTTGGACCTGGCCTTGATGCGCTACCGTGAGGGGGGTCACAGCGGCCTGTTCCAGGGAGTGGGCGGCGGACGCTTCAAGCTCATCCAGAGGACGAACGCCAGTTGGGGACAGTTCCTGGCCGACCTCGACAACGACGGGCTCTTGGACGTGGTCGCGGCCAACGACCGCCTGCCGGGCGTGCACGTCTGGAAGAACGTTTCCACCGGCACGGGGGCCTATCTGCGCGTTCTCCTGAAGGGGACGGGCAAGAACCCCTTTGCCGCCAATGCCGTGGTCGACGTCTTCCAGGCCGGTTCCCTCGGCAAGAAGGACAAGCGACTGGGAACACGTGTGGCCGGCGCGGATGGCCTGCCGCTCCACCTCGGCTTGGGGAAACACGAGGAAGTGGACCTGAAGGTCACCTTCGCCGGGGGCAAGACCATGGAGAAAAGGGGCGTCAAGACCAACGAGACCCTCAGGGTGGAGGAGAAATAGCCCGAACCCCGTCAGGCCGCACGGAAGCTGCATCTTGCGCCTGACCGCCTCGGACGGAGTGCCCGCTTTCCCGGATCACGGGGAAGCGGCGCAAAGGACCTCGATGCAACGCCACCGTGAAAGGAGTCAGACGATGCTTGCCGCAGTGCTGAAGGACTTCAACCAACTCGTCCTGGAGGACGTCCCGGCGCCGAAACCGGGGCTCAATGAGGTGGTGGTCCGCGTCAAGTCCTGTGGTTTCTGCGCCACGGACTACAAGGCCATCAAGGGCATCCGCCGAAACGTTACGTTCCCCTGCATTCCCGGCCACGAGGCGTCCGGGATCGTCGCCGAGGCGGGAGCGGCGGTCGAGTATTTCCGAGAAGGCGACGAGGTCATTATACACCCGGTCGGCTCCTGCGGGGTGTGCAGGCAGTGTCGCACCGGAAATGCCCACTACTGCGAGCACGGCTTCACCGCCGGGGGCGACGGGTCGGAGGACGTCTGGCCGGGAGCCTTCGCCGAATACATGAAGACGAAGGCATGGTGTCTCTTCCACAAGCCGAAGGGGATCTCCTTCGACGCGGCGGCACTCACGGAACCGCTTGCCGGGGCGTGGAAAGGGGTCATCCAGTATAGCGAGATGAAGGTGGGCGACGACGTGGTGATCATCGGGGTCGGAGGCATCGGCATCCTTGCGGTGATGGTGGCCAGGGCTGCGGGAGCGGCACGGCTCATCGCGATCGATATCAGCGATTTTGCGCTCAGAAACGCCGGGATTCTCGGAGCAACTCACACCGTCAATCCGGAACGTGAGGACGCGAAGAAGCGCGTCTATGAAATCCTTCCCGACGGCCCGGACCTCGTGGTGGAAGCGGCCGGACCCATCGAGGCCGTGAAGCTCATGGTCGCACTGAGACGCCGCGGGACCCGCTGGAACGTCTTCGGCATCACCACCCACGAGACGTTCGAACTGGACGGAGGATTCACGCACTTCCTCGAAGGCCGCATGGACGCCAGCTTCGCCACAACCCCGCTTGCCATGTCCAAGGCGATCCGCCTGATTGAAACGGGTCTCGTCGACCCCGAGAAGATCATATCACACAGGTTCCCGCTGAGGAAGATTCACGAAGCGGTGGACTGGATGGGCCGTGCGGAACGAAACAAGGTGATGATTCATCCGTGAGAGCCGCTCGGACCCGTCTCACGGCTTCGCCTCGGGCAGATACGCTCCGTTGGCCAGGAGACGTCGGCGCAGGAGGCTCGTGTCCGCGGCATGCACGTCCGAATCGCCTGTCGCCGCCAGGGCCGCCGCCGTGCCCGCCGCCTCGCCCACCACCATGCACACCGGCAGCATGCGCGTGCTCCCATGAACGGGCCGGTCGGTCGAAATGCACCGCCCGGCCACGAGAACGTTGCGGAGACCCTTGGGCGTGAGGCACCGGTACGGAATGCCGTAGGATTCCCCCGGACCGAACGCGAGGTCGTCGTAGTCGGCCTGGGCCTTCCGAATGTCTTCCATGTCGGCCGAGGCGTTCTGGATATCCACGCAGTAGGCGCTGCGGGCGATCTCGTCCTGGAACGTCCGGCGGGCCTTGAAGTCGTCGAGGGTGAGGATGTAGTCGCCGATGATGCGTCTCGTCTCGCGAATCCCGAGCATGGAAGCCGTGGCCGCTAGGTACGCGTTGGCGAACGCCCGGGGGAAGAACTCGGCGAAGGCGTCTCGGAACTCCGCCGCGAGTTTGCGACCGTCCATCAGGGCTTTCGAAACGGACGCCGGCTCCGTGCCGTCCACCTGCCACATGTGGCCGACGTTGCACCCGACCGTCCCCGGACCGATGAGCTGGTTGTCGGCGTGGAAATCGACAATGTGCGGGTACTTGCGTGAGGAGACGATCCGGTTGATGATCGCCTCGTGTCGCGCGGTGCGCAGGATGCTTCCGCAGTACTCGTAAGCGTACATGTCCACATTCGTGAGCACGAAGCAGAGGGTGGCGGGCTGAAGCGCCCCCTTCTCGTCACCCTTTTCGAATTTTGCACCGGCCCAGGCGGCCAGGTCGGCGTCCCCGGTGCAGTCGACGTAGACCTTCGCCCGGTATGCGCTGAGTCCGCTCTTGTTGGAGAAGATCAGGGCGGAGACGGCCGAGCCCTCGCCTGTCTTTTCCACTTCCACCGCGGAAAGGACCGTGTTGAAGAGCACGGTCGCCCCGGCGCCGGTGACCATGCCGTCGTAGATCCGCTTGAGCAGTTCCCCATCGATGGACACCCAGTCCAGCCGGTCCTTATCCATGTGAGGCATGCCGGCCTTGGTGGCGGTGAACACCTTCTCGGCCAGACCGCGGTAGATGATCTGTTTCTGGTCGGAGAAGGTGACCCACAGCGGCACGAGCCCGGAGGTGCTCATGCCGCCCAGTGCCCCGCGAGCCTCCACGAGGAGGGTGCGGGCCCCTTCCCTGGCCGCGGCGGTTGCGGCGGTAGAGCCCGCCGACCCGCCTCCCACCACGATCACGTCCCATGAATCATCCAGCGGAATGGAACGCTCTTTCATCCGATAGGTCGCCATGCGAACCCTCCAATTCTCCAGAGGTCTTTCGGAAGCAGCAGGAAAACGGTCCGACACAAGATAACGGCGTCTACTTCGCCGCATCCAGTGCCGCGGCCACTTCGGCCGCCAAGTCGTAGAGTCTGCGCGAGCGCTCTTCCCAGCCGGCCGGGATCACGATACCGTCGGTCCAGTATTCCGAGATGTATCGGAACGCCCGCGTCCTCTCGTCGCACAGTTCCTTGCACCTTCCCGCCAGTCCGGTGCCGAGTTTGGCCCTCGTGACCTCGTTCACGATGGCGTTCTGGACGAAAATGCGCGCCTCGGCCTCCTGACAGGCCTCGCGCAGCATCTGGAAGCGAGCCGTGACAATCGGACCGTCCTTGCCCGGGGCCAGGAGCGTCTGGACCACCGCGTTGAGACTGACCGTGCCCCATCCGCCGTCGGCGTAGCTCTCCCCGTACCGGCCGATGATGTTCTTATTCCCCCTGGCTCCCTTGAGCACCGGCCAGAAATCCGCTCCGAAGGGCCCCAGACCGCGAACGCCCGGGAACTTGTCGTATCCCACTTCGCCGGAGATGTTCCCTCGGCCCCAACTGACGATGGGGTGACGTCGTCCGGAAGTCAGCACGCCCTCCGCGCACAGACGATGCTCCGGCAGACCGGACTCCTGGCCCAGGCGCGTACCGGCGTAGTCGGCGTTCGTGGTGCGCGGGAAGACAATCAGGATCATCGGGTTCTGCCAGCCGTAAATGGGCTTGTCCTCGTCCACGTCCCAGAAGACGCCCAGGACCCCGCCCACCAGGGCGACGCGGCCGAAGTTGGGCCGGCCGGCCCGGGCTTCCGTGTCCCCGAACCAGTAGTGGCTCAGGCGGACCCACCTGGGGGCCCCCCAACGCGATTCAGTGCGTTGGGGGAACCCCCCGGCGGCCGTCGTGACGTCCTTGTAGGACTGCGGCGAACCGCTGGGCCCGTTTCCGCCGCCCGACTCCATGCCCACCATCATCGAGGACTCCATGCCCCGCTTCGCCAGGATCGCACGGATGCCGTCGAAGACAGGCTTGAGGAAATCCACCGCTTCCGGCGTGCCCCACCTGGGACCGACCGCTTCCTTCAGTTCGCCGGTCTTTTCGTCCAATTCCGTGTACATCGGCCCTTGGGCGGCTTCCGTCCCCGTCTCCGTCACATTCAGGCACACCACCGGCACTTTGCCCAAGTGCTTGACGGCCGTGTCGATGTAGCGCTCGACGACGGAGAAGTCGTGCTTGTAGGCGCCGTCGGCCTGCTTGATCCATCGCACCATGCTGTGCTGGTTTCCGAAGTGCGTCCGGCGAATCAGCGGGATGTAGATTTCCTTGGTCCCCACCTGTGCCAGCAGGGAAAACGTCTTGTCCAGCAGCTTCCAGTGCTCCTCCGACCACATCTTGACGTTGTACTCAAGTGCCACCGAATCGGGCGACTGCACGATGCCCATGTAGGTCGTGAAGTCCGTGGGGTCCGGGAGCGTCCAGCCGCTCACGTGCAGGTGGATGGGCACGTCCACGGGTCTGTCGAGTCCCTCGGCCCGCACCGTGACCTTGCCGACGTACTCGCCGGGCCTGGCGTCGCGCGGAATATTGACGGTGATCCACACCGGCAGGATCGCGGGGCCTTTGCCCCCGCGAACCGACAGCCCCGGTACCTCCGTCGGCAGAACCGTTTCGATCGCATCGAGAGAAACCCACCAGCCGTGGGCATTGGGAACCCAACCCGCCCCGCTCTCCCCGGCATATCCGAACCGGACGGCCGAGGCGGGGATGGCCGCCCCGCCCCTCTGCCTGAGGTCTGTCGAGACCACCTTGATGCCGGTGATCGTCCCGGCCGAGCTGATCACCACTTCACCCGAGCAGACGCCGTTGCGGGCCCCGCAGAGACGGACCGGGGAAACCCCCTCGGCGGGGTCGCCGTATTCCCAGAAAGCGACGTTGCACATCACGTCGTGGTTCCAGACCTGCACCCCCTTCGGTCGGGTGGTATTGGGAACAACGCCTGGAGCGCCGGCCGGGGCCGTCAGCTTCACCTCATCGACCGAGGCGCGGTTCCACCACCGGAGCGCCCGGACGTTGCACTCGAAATCGTTCAACTCGTGCGAACGCAACGTGACCTCGCGTATGGTGGTGAACATGGCCGGGACAGCCGGTGCGCGGTGCACCTCGATCGCCAGGACGTTGGTGCCCTTGCGCAGCAAGGACGGCGGGATTTTGAGTTCCAGCTTTCGAATCCGCTGGGTGTAGCGCCTGAGGACTTCGGCGTCCTTGATCCTGCCGGTTGCGTCCTGCTCCGTCATGGGCTGGCCGTAGACGTTGGTCTGGACGATCAGCGACCCGTCGGGATTGGTGAAACTGTCCGTGGGGTAATCCTCGGCCAGCGTGTCGTTCCGGATCTTGCCCTTGGGCAAATGGCTCCGGCCGAGTTCCCGGCCGTTGAGGTACACGACCGCCCCGCCGCGGAAAACCACGCTCAGCGACAGGTCGCCCGCCTCGACCGGATCGACCACCTGGAATTTCCCCCGCAGGCACACCATGGCCAGACTGCGGTAGTGCGTCAATGCCGGCCCGTAGTGTCGCATCCACGTGCTGTCGTCGAACCCCGACGTACGCCAGTCGTCGGGCGGAAAAAAAGAGCCGGTGACCTTGGTGCTCGTGCAAAGGGAATACGTGACCGTCTTTCTGTCACCCTCCGTCGTCTCGATCCTCTGTCGAGGCTTGTACGGATCAACGCGCACGAGCTCGCCGGAATCCAGTCGGGCGACCTCGGTCTCGTGAACCTCGTAATAGCGCCACATCGTCCCGGCGGTGTCCAGAATCGTAAGGGGTGCCTTCGCGTCCCTCGGTTGTGCCTGGAGCTCCACAGACAGCGCCGCCAGCACCAGCGCGATGCACGTCGCCAAAGCCAGTTCACGGGTTGATGACATATCGCACCGGATGGTTCTCTATAAGAATGTCCTTCGTACCGGGCTTGCCGGGAGGGATTCGCCATTTCAGGGTGACCGGGCCGGCGTCGAGAACGCCGACGAAGGCCTCCGTCGTGCCCGCAGTGACGTTCCAGGCGCCGAGGCAGCGGCCGGCCTTGTACCCGGTGACGGTCAACGGACCCGTGCAGTTCCCCCTGACAGCGAGTGCGCCCCGAGCACACAGCGCCGGAAGATCGCCGGTCTCGCGGGGCAGGATCCACCCCTCTCCGTTCTTCAGAATCAGGACTAGGTCCTGTGCTCCGTCGCCGGTGAAATCGCACAGCGTCCCAGCCTGCTGGCCGTCCGAAGCCGCCGGCAGAAGGCTGTTGGTCCCGATGTCCAGGGCGTTCGTGAAGCCGAAGCTTCGAAACCCCCGGTTGAAGAAGGAGCGCGGAAATCCCGCCGCGTAGAAGAGCACGAAATCCTGTCGTCCGTCGTTGTTGAAATCGCCCGTCACCCCGCACAGTCCACCCGCCTCGACCTTGTAAGCCGCCTCACCGGATAGGGCCCGGGTCTCCGTGAACCGCAACTTCCCGTCGTTCTGCCACAACCGGCCGGCGTCCTCGGAAACGGTGAAGACGTCCAGGAGCCCGTCGGCGTCGAAATCTCCCAGGAAAGCGTCGGCATGACCGCTTCCGGCGGCGATAACGCACCGTTCGGGCGGGGCGAATTCACCCGGCGACTTGCCCCTGTAGATCAAGCTCCCCTTGGCGAACACCTGGAGGACGTCCGGGATCACGTCGCCGTCCAGATCGGCTACGAGACACGGCCCCGGAGGCCCGAGCGGCTCACCGGACGGCAACTTCTCGGCAAGGGCTGTCGGGGGCTCCCCAAACGCGATTCGTCGCGTTTGGGGGCCCTTCTTCGCGTCCTTCGGATCAGGAATCCACAGCACCGGGGACTCACCCGTGCTGATCAGGACCCCCGGCCGACCCGGCGTGCCCCAATCCAGCACGGCCAGGCCCAGACACCCGCCGGCAAGTTGGCCCTTGTCCAGCTTCGGACCGACCTGGAAGGTTCGGTCCTCTCCCTGCGTGTAAATCGTGATCGCTTGCCCGTCGTAGCTGACCAGGTCAAGCCGACCGTCACCGTTCGTGTCGCCCCACGCCGCGGCATGGCTCTTCGAGGACAATTTGTGAGACTCGGTGTCCTTCAGTGAGTCGGTCTTGGCGTCGTACTCGAAAAGCCGGTCTCCTCCCTCGCACGCCACGAACAGCGTCCACTTGCCGTCACCGGTCAGGTCGACAGGGATGGCCGCTCGAACGGCGCCGGAGAGCCGGGTGAACCGCTTCGGTTCGGCCCAGTTGACCCCTTCCTTGGCCGGCAGGTATGCGTCGGCGTCCGAGAGAATATACTCGACCGCCCGCAGGAGCATGTCGGTCCCCCCCTGCCAGGTCGTCAACATGAGCGGGGTGGTCTCGTCCATGCCCCAGGCACCCCCGTTGCCTTCGTAGAAGGTCATCCAGTTTCCGTTGACGAAGAGATATGCCTTGCGCTCCGTCTCGCCCTCTTGCTTTTCCCCCGGCGGAGGTCCCGTCTGGCCGCCCCCGCCGACCGTGCCTTCACCGGGCTTTTCCTGGAACTCCCCCACGAAAAATGCCGCCTGGGTGTGCGGCGCGGCGTTAATCCCCTTCACGAGGAGCTCCACGTGCTCCTTGACGGCACAGGTCGAGAAGTCGAACGAGATCGTCCTAGCGTCCAGCTTGCCCTTCAGCACCCGCTTGACCGCGGCCTCGCACTTCGCACCCTTGACCGGCTGGAACTCCAGTTCCGCCACCAGGGAGGACTGCCTAACCAGGTGGACCGGGGTGAAGTTGGGGTTGATCAATCCCGACGCGTCCCCGGCCGCGAGACCCATCAGCCCCGCCACAAGAAGACCTGTGACCCAGCACCTGTGTCTTGCGTGCATTCAGCCATTCCTTCGAGCAACTGGAGGTCCATTGGTATAGTTCAGGGATCAACGCGGCTTATTACGCCGGAAACGCCCCGACGCCGCCCGCGCAGGAAGGTTTGAGGCATGAGGCTTCAGGGTTGCCCTTCGACTTCGCTCAGGGCCATGAGCATGTCGAATGACCGTGCCTCACGCCTCATGCCTCAAGCCTCACTTCCTCACCTCCTCAAGCCCCAAGTCTCGCCGTCTTCGCGGGCAGGGGCGACGGGGCCCTTCAAACGCGATGAATTGCGTCTGGGGCCCCGACGCATGCGTCGCCCCTGCTCAGGATCGCGCAAATGACGATGCCCAGGACGGCGACAGCGGTCGCCAAGGACAACCCTGGAACGAAACTTGCGGTCCGATCGTACAGGAAACCGTTGACCGTCGGGGCGATGGAGGAGATTCCCTGGGCCGCCATGATCAGCGGGTAGACCGACCCCAGCACGTGCGTGCCGTAGAGTCTCGCCGCTGCGGCCGGGTAGATCGCAAAGTTGCTCCCGTAGCAGAACCCGACGCCCGAGACCGCTACGAGGAATATCACGGGGTGGCGTGACCCCAGCAGGATCAGACACAGCATCGAGAGGATCGTGACGAACTGTGCGGAGAGGATGGACCGGCGCGGACCGAAACGGTCGACGACAAATCCCCAGAAGATTCGGCCGCCGGCGTTGCCCGAGGCCATCGTGGAAATGGCCGCAACCGCCGCGGCACCGATGCCAAAGGCAAGTCCGATCGGCTTGACGCTGCCGATGACGGTCAGGTAAGGCAGTGTGCCGCAGAACATGCCCACGAAAAGCGTCCAGAAGCGTCGGTCGGTCAAGAGCTTCCGGCGGCGGAAGGCCGCCACCTCCGCCGCAGCTCCCGGCTGCCCGGGCGGCACAATAAGCAAGAGTCCCGTCGCGAGAATGATCGGGGCGTAGACACACCCGATCAGGCCGAAGATGCTGAGCACGTGCCAGCCGTGCAGGAGAAGGACCTCGGTGACAGTCGAAAGCAGGATCGGTCCGCACGCGAAGCCCGCCGCCATCATCCCGCTGATCAGACCCCGGTGTCGCGGAAACCACTTGATGGCCGTGGCGATCGCACAGACGTAGCCCGCGCCCGCTCCCGTGCCGACCATCACCCCGATCGCCAGCCACAGGAACAGGAAGTTCGCCCCCTTGATCGAGGCCAGGAGCCACGCGGCACCCAGGATGAGGGCGCTTGCGACGGCCACGGGCCGCGGGCCCAGGCGGTCGTGCAATCGGCCGGCGAAGATGATCATGAAGCAGAAGAAGAAGGTGCCCGTGCTGAAGACCAACTGCGTCTGACGCGTCAACAGACCGTGCTCCTTCTCCAGCGGAGCGACGAAGGCACTCCATGCCTGGCCTGTGCCCAGGCAGAGGAGCATGATCATGCATGCGACGAGAACCAGGTACCTCTTCACGTCGCTGGACCTCCGGTCCACCAGTCACAAGTGAACAAGTCGCAAGTCAACAAGTCATAAAGAAGGTGGAGACAACCTCTATGGGGCTCGCGACTCGAGACCTGCACACTCCCCTGTCCGAACTTGTTGACTTGGGACCTGTTGACTTGGGACTTGGGACTTGTGACTTGCAGACCATGCCCGGGCGTCAGGCCTCGTTGTTGTCTTTCGACCCCGGGCCGAGCTCGTTCAGAAGAGTCTCAACCTCCTGCTGAATCTCACGGGTCATCTGCTGAAAGATCTCGCGTCCCCGGTCGGGTGAGGCCTTCCGACGCGGGTCGGCCCAGTCGGGCAGGATATGATCGGGCACCTTCCCGTCGAATCCCCCACCGTTGACCACGGCGAAATCCTTGAACGCGAGACGCGTCGGAATCGGGGGAAGTGCCGACAGGTCGACGGACCGGGTCAGGAACATCATCACGCTGGTTTCATCGGCGTCGGCGTGGCCGCCCGAGCCGGCTTGAATCATCTCGCGGGGCGCGGTGATGCGGACGTGCACTCGCGGCCCGGTACTATTCGTAATCTCCACGGCCAGCCGGTGGAGCGTGGCGATCTGGTTCTCCGCGCCGTGTCCGTTGATGATGACGACTAGGCGCGCCCCGATTCTCCCCGCCTCCCGCACCACCTCGCGGACCATGATGGACAGGACCTCCTCGGGGCAGTAGCAGCTGGGGAGGGGGTTCGCGGGGAAGTCCATGCCCACGATGTAGCGGTCCGGCTCAAAGCCCAGGCTCTGGAGTTGCTCGCCGGGACGCTCGCGCTCCGTCCCCCAGAAGAGGGTCGGCCACAGGACCCCGCCGACCGACCGGCAGACCTCCGCTGCCACGTTCTGCGCGTTCAGACCGTCGGTGCCGTACGGGCAGTGCGGCCCGTGCCACTCCAGGGGACCGATGGGAATGAACGCCACCGGCGTCTGCGCGATCCGCCGACGGATCTCGTCCGGACGCAGATAGACTATGCTCATCTCTTCCACCCTAAGTGCTCCCGTTCATAAATTCTTGTAGGGTTTGAGTGGGCGATGGTCGATAAGAAGGGTAGGCAACCCGGTTTTGTTAGGAGGCGAAGGCCATGCCCGGATGTCTGCCCCACTACCGTCCCATT
>Ga0315282_10009621_pt1 | contig 15339 bp, 9 predicted proteins | sample YL17G07_20_MG_FD_203693 | JGI IMG/M metagenome (GOLD analysis project Ga0315282, IMG submission 203693) | Sediment microbial communities from Yellowstone Lake, YNP, Wyoming, USA - YL17G07_20 | ecosystem: Environmental > Aquatic > Freshwater > Lake > Sediment | place: USA: Wyoming | collected... | reverse complement strand
TCCTCCATCCTGGTCAGCCCCTGAACCTTAAGCTTACCGCCGAAAAAGCCGGAAGCCAGGACTGGGTTATGGTTTTTGAATACCAGTTCACTTCCTGGGCTCAGCTTAAATCTCTACCAGCTATCCGTAACTCCGCCCCACCCCGCCAGCTTTTACTTTTAGAACTCAGCCATTTTGGTCAGCCAGAAAAAGTCCAGATTCAGGTGGAGAGTGGCCGGCTGGAGAAGCAACTTCAGACTGGTTATAATCAGTTCTACCTGGAGGTGCCACCCACTAACTCAGCTAAAGAAATAAAAGCCACAATTAAAAAAGGACCGCAAATTCTTTTTTCCTTAACCGCTGAACAGCATCCGGTAAAACTGATTGAAATCTGGCTTCTCCCCCACTCCCATTTGGACATCGGTTATTCCGACTATCAACCGGTGGTCGAAAAAAAGCACTGGGAAAATTTCGAAAAAGCCATAGAATTAGCCGAAAAGAGCCTGACCTATCCAGAAGAAGCTCGTTTTAAATGGAATGTGGAACAGCTCTGGGCCGTAGAAACCTATCTTCGGCAGGCCAGTCCGGAAAAGAAGCAGGGATTTTTTGAAGCGGTCAAAAAGGGCTGGATTGGTCTTCAGGCCACTTTAGGCAACGAACTGACCGGACTAGGCCATCCAGAAGAACTTTTTGAGCTGACGGCTTTTTCCCGAAAGCTGGAAGCCGAAGGATTACCACCGATAATTTCAGCTATGATTACTGACATCCCCAGTTATAGCTGGTCGTTTGTGCCGGCTCTGGCTCTTTCCGGAGTCAAATATCTTTCCAGTGGACCCAACTATATGCCCACCCTGCCCGACAGCGGAGATAGAATCGGCTGGGCCCTTAAAACCTGGGCTGACCGACCATTCTACTGGGTCTCTCCTTCTGGCCAGGAAAAAATTCTTTTCTGGATGGCCGGTCGAGGCTATTCCTGGTTTCACGGCTTAAACCTCGGGAATTTCTCCCCTGAGAAAAAAAGAGAAATCTTAGAGTATGTCGAAGAACTGGAAAATAAAAATTATCCCTACTCCTTAGTCCAGGTCCGTTACACAATCGGCGGAGATAATGGACCAACAGACCCCAACCTCAGTCAGGCGGTCAAAAGCTGGAACGAAGAATTCATCACCCCTAAGCTGGTTATTGCCACCAGTGAAGAACTCTTCACAGAGCTGGAAAAAAGACATGGTCAGGAAATACCAGCTGTTCGCGGTGATTTTTCACCATACTGGGAAGACGGTGCTGCTTCCACGGCTAAGGAAACGGCTTTAAACCGCAACCTGAGCGACAGACTGATTCAACTGGAGACGCTTTATTCTCTGCTATTCCCCGCCATATTTCCCCAGGCTGATTTTTACCAAGCCTGGAGAAATGTGGTCCAGTTCCATGAACACACCTGGGGTGCAGCCGACAGTATCTCCAATCCGGACGGAGAAAATGCCGTCAAACAATGGGAATACAAAAAAGATTTTGTGAATAAAGCCAAAAGCCTTATCGCTTTACTCGATGATAATCTCAAGAAGAAATACCTGAACGAAAGCCAAGGAAGCCAGTCAGATTCCACCGCCCTTGATATCTTCAACACCACTTCCTGGGAAAGGTCAGAAATAATTTACCTGCCGCCTAATCTGTCTTCAGGAAAAGACCTGGCCGTGGATGAGAACAATCAGGTCTTAAAATCTCAGAGACTGGCTGATGGCTCCTTAGCCGTGGAAATTACTGGTCTTCAGCCCTTCTCTTCGCGCAGAATCTGGCTTCGGCCAGGACAGGCTTTATCTCAGCAGGGGCCGGCTAAGGCCGGACAGGCTTTTCTGGAAAATGAGTTTTTAAGGCTAAGAATTGACCCAAAGACCGGAGCCGTCAGCAGTCTGGTTTTTAAAAAATCAGACCACCTGGAGCTGGTTGATTCTAAAAACTTTTCAGGTTTGAATGCCTATCTCTATGTAGCAGGAACCGACCCGGGAAAGGCTCAACCGGCCAGGTTGATGAAGCTCTCTGTGCTCGAACCTGGGCCACTCGTAGCTTCCTTAGCTTTAGAATTGGAAGCTCCTGGCTGCCGAAAGCTTCAGACAATCATCAGAATAAACAGTCTGGACAGCCGGATCGATTTCCTCAATCAGCTTAATAAAATAAAAGTCAGGGATAAAGAGAGCGTTCATTTCGCCTTTCCTTTCAATTTTCCAGAAGCCGAAGTCAAACTCGACCTGGGCTGGGGCCTGGTCAATCCCTTCTTTGAAGAGGTTCCCGGTGCCTGTAAGGATTTCTTTTCCATTCAGAAAGCAGCTTATCTCGTAAGACCTGACCTGAGTCTGACCTGGGTTTCCCCCGATGTGCCTCTGATGGAAATCGGCGAAATAACTGACGAAAGAAGAGTTGATGGTCATCCCCGAACCTGGAAAAAAGAGCTCCAGCCATCGACCACCTTTATTTCTTACGCTTTAAATAATTACTGGCATACCAATTATAAAGCTGACCAGGAAGGAGAGATTGTCCTGCGTTATTCCCTGCTACTTCAGCAGGGTTTTGAGCTGAGCCAGGCCAAAAGAAAGAGTCTTGAAGTTTGCCAGCCGCCGCTCATTTTAGTTGCCACCAGAAGCAATCCGCCCCTGAAATCGCAACTTCAGGTCAAGCCAGAAAGAGTCATAGTCACCCGGCTGAAACCTTCAGCCGATAGCCGGGGCCTGATACTCAGGCTTTTTAACTCTTCAGGAAAACCAGAAGAGGTGAGCCTGACCGGACCGCTGGTCTCAGGCAAAAACCTCTTTTTTTCAAACTTAAAAGAAGAGAAACTCAGCCAGGTCCTCTGGCCGCTCCGACTTTCACCTTATGCCATCGTAACTTTAAGGCTTGACTGAGAGTTTAAAGTATAATGACCAAGGTAGTGAGGAGGCTACCATGAAGAAAAATAAGCTACTTTTTAGTCAAAGCTGTCTTATTCTGTCTCTGATAGTTTTTCTTTCCGGGCAATTACTGACTCAGCCCTATCGCCCTTCCGAACCTCAGACCGGAAGTAGAATCAAACTCCTTCCTGAAACCACTCTGAACCTGACTGACTGGTTCATTCAATCATCGGCCAGACTTAAGGCCAGGGCTGAGGTCCTCTCTAAACCTGGAGTAATGATGGACCGCTGGTATCCGGCTCAGGTTCCTTCAACTGTCCTGGGAACTCTCGTGGAAAACAACGTTTACGAAGATGTCTTCTTCGGTAAGAACCTGGAAAACATCAAAGCCGACGATTTTAAAGTTTCCTGGTGGTACCGGACAGAATTCATGCTGACCGCTTTCCCGGGCCGAACCACTGCCAGATTGGAGCTTGATGGAGTAAATTACCGGGCAAACATCTGGCTGAACGGCCAGAAAATCGCTGACGCTTCTGAGATTTATGGTGCTTTCAGACGCTTTGACCTGGACATTAGCCAAGCCGTCAAACCCGGTGAGAAGAATGTCCTGGCCATCGAAGTCATCCCGCCGGCTAAGGGTGAACCGACTATCGGTTTTGTTGACTGGAATCCAGCTCCAGCTGATAACAGTCTGGGGTTGTGGCGTCCGGTGCGAATAAGGTTCACCGGCGATGTCAGTATAAAAAATCCTTTTGTCCAGACCCAACTTGATACGGCCACTCTCAAAGAAGCGAAACTGACCATCTCCGCTGAACTCCAGAACAATTCCACCAAACCGGTGATTGGAACCTTAGAAGCGGAGCTGGAAAACATCAAAGTTTCTCAGGAAGTTAAACTCGACCCCGGAGAACTGAAAAAAGTGATCTTTTCCCCGGAAAAATATCAGGAACTTGTCCTGAAGAATCCACGAATCTGGTGGACCCATGACTTAGGAAAACGCGAGCTTTATCTTTTGCTTCTTTCTTTTAAAGCTAAACGATCAGAGCAACCACCTGCCGACAAGACAAAAGACAAAACACTTGCGCCAAAAAAAACAAAGGAAGAAAAGGCAAGGGACAAAGAAAAAGAACAGATGAGAATTCCGCCTCAATTTAAAGCCTTAGAGCCGATTTCCGACCTGCGGGTAGTTCGGTTCGGTATCAGAGAAATCAAGGATTATCTCAACGAGGAAGGTCATCGAGGCTATCTTCTCAACGGCAAAAAAATCCTCATCCGCGGTGGTGGCTGGACAGATGACCTTTATCTCAACAACAAATCTAAGAAACTCCGGGCTGAGATCCTCTATGCCAAACATATGAACCTAAACGCTCTGCGCCTGGAAGGCTTCTGGGGCACAAGCGAGGAGCTTTACGATTTCTGTGACGAACAGGGAATCCTGCTGATGGTTGGCTGGAGCTGTCACTGGGAATGGGAAAATTATCTTGGTAAACCAGCTGATCCCGTTTTCGGAGGAATTCTCAGTCCAGAAGATATGGCTCTTATCGCTCAATCATTCCGAGACCAGGTCAGATGGTTGCGCAATCATCCGAGCATTTACGTCTGGGCTTTAGCCAGCGATTTAGTGCCCAAACCAGAACTGGAAAAGGAATACCATAAAATTCTCCAGGAAGACGACCCAACCAGACCATTTCTCAACTCAACCGGAACCAAGACCAGTCCGGTTTCCGGAAAGTCGGGAGTCAAGATGAACGGACCTTATGACTGGGTCCCGCCCAATTACTGGTATGAAGACAGAAAAAACGGCGGTGCCTTTGGCTTCAACACCGAGACCGGGCCAGGACCCCAGGTACCAGTTCTGGAAAGCCTGAAAAAGATGATCCCGGAAGAAGCCCTCTGGCCGCCGAATGACTACTGGAACTATCATTGCTCGAGGGGAAAATTCAACAACCTGGAGCGTTACAACCAGGCAATGAAAGAACGCTTAGGCTGGCCGGCAAATGTGGCCGAATACTACCAGAAAGCTCAGTATCTTAATTACGAAGGAATGAGAGCCATGTTCGAAGCCTTTATCTCCAAAAGATATTCAGCTACCGGAATCATCCAGTGGATGTCCAATTCAGCCTGGCCTAAACTCTGGTGGCAGCTTTACGATTATTTCTTGATGCCTACTGGCGCTTTTTATGGCGCCCGAAAAGCCTGTCAGCCTGTCCATTTAATCTACGATTATGAAACAAAGGAGATCATCGCTTCCAATCTGTCATCAAACAAAACCGAAAATCTCAAAGCCCTGGTTAGAGTTTTCGATTTCGACCTTAAAGAAAAATACCGCAATGAATTTCCTCTGGGGCTGGATACAGATAGTAAGATGGTTCTGACCAGACTGCCAGAGATAACTGACCTCTCTCCGGTCTATTTTCTGGACCTAAGAATTCTCGGAGATAAAGGGGAAATAAAAGACACCAATTTTTACTGTCTGGCTAGAACTCCGGATATTCTTGATTTTGAAAAGACGACCTGGTTTGTGACACCAGTCAAACAATACGCTGACCTGACCCAGCTGAATTCCCTGCCCGAAGCCCAGATTAAATACCGGTGGAAAGTTGAAGGTAAAGGCCCGACTAAGAATCTGATCATAGAGCTCGACAATCCGTCGCCGAATCTGGCCTTTAATCTGGAAATCCAGGTCCTGAAAAAATTGAGACAGAAATCCCTTTTACCCCTCTTTCTGGAAGACAATTATTTCTCGCTTCTTCCCGGGGAAAAAAGAATCATCAAAGGTTATTTCTTCAGCGATGATTTAGAAGGCGATGAAGTGGAGATCAGAATCAAAGGCTGGAATGTTCAGGCTATCGAGCAAAAGTAAATTCAAATAAGGAAGCTCATCATGAGGTCCGGCAATTAAGATGGCCTTCCCTTGAAATCAGGATGAACTATTAATCTCGTAAATCGTGAACTTTTTTCTGACGACCGGACAGGCACTGCCTTCAGAATTATTATCAATGTTCCCGGGAGCGGAGGTGTGACCGAATTGTTCGAGCTTATACCCGAACGGTCTGGTAAAAGAGCAATCTAAAAAGCCAGCTATATTAGCCGGAGCCGGCTGAAATTTAAACTCAAAACCAGAAGTCAAAGAGACCGGTTTTGTCTTGTCTGCCCGGATTGACTCTAAATCAGAGGCTGAAGTTGAAATAACCAAAAAGGTAAGAATCAGCAGAAATAAAATTGACTCAAAAACCAGATTTTTAGCTGATTTTCCCCTCATCTCCCCTCCTCATTTTTCATTTTCTTTCAGGATAAACCTTTTTCCCCCGAAGATAAGTTTCCACGGTTTGAAAGTTCTGGTCAAAAACAGTTAGGTTAGCCAGCTTGCCTTTTTCCAGGCTGCCAATCTCGGCCTCAAGACCAACACTTTTAGCTGGAGTCAAAGAAGCCATCGATACCACTTCCGGGATTGTAAGTCCGGTCCAGTTCAGAACATTTTTCATCCCCTGATTGAGATGAAGGACCGAACCGGCCAGGACACCCGAATCCTTCAACCTGATTTCATTACCCTTGAGAACTACCTCCAGGCCGCCCCAGGCATAGGTACCATCAGGCAAACCTGTTTCCTTTAAAGAATCAGTAATCAGGCAAACCCGGTCTTTTCCTTTGCGGAATACAGCCAGGCGAATAAAACAGGGATGGACGTGGATGCCATCAGCAATCAGCTCGACAAATACCCGGTCGCTATCCAGGACCGCCCCAATTCCTCCTGGTTCACGATGATGGAATTCCCGCCAGGCATTAAATAGATGAGTGGCATGATTGCTTCCCGCTTCAATAGCTTTCCTGGTTTCATCATAGGTAGCATCTGTATGACCAATAGAAACCACCCAGCCCAGTTCTGTCATTTTTTTTATATAATCCAGGTTCCGGCCGACTTCTGGAGCCATAGTGATTAAGGTTTTTAATCCATTAAGAGACCCGGCCAGTCGCTCCAGTTCAGCCTCATTAATTTCTCTGATGTATTTAGGATCCTGGGCACCTTTTCGCTTGAGACTGACAAAAGGCCCTTCTAAATGGATCCCCAGAATTTCTGACGATAGATTTTCCTTTTTAGCTTCTTTTACCGCTTCAATTGCCTGGGAGATAGCTTCCTGGCTGGCAGTCAGAGTAGTCGGGAAAAATCCAGTCACTCCACAGGCGGCCTGATGGTTGGCTATCTGACGCAGGCTTTCCGCTTTCCCATCCATTACTTCTTTCCCCAGGGCTCCATGGAGATGTACGTCAATAAGCCCTGGAGATATCCACTGGTGGCGACGGTCTATAAGCTCGATTGAATCTAAGGAGGGCAATTCTTCTGGTTGGTAAATGCCTTCGATTTTTTCATCTTTAATGACCAATAGACCATCTTTAATTACTCGATCGGGTAAAATCAAATTTCCTCTGATAGCTCTGACTTTCATCATCCTGTCGACTCTCCTTTGTTTCAAATTTCAGTTTCTACGATGTATATTTTATCACTTTTTAGTTAAACCAGGGGAAAGCAAAAACTGGCTGATTTCGGGCCTCTGGCTTTTTTATTTAAATTTGAAACTACCCTATTTGACTCTGCCCTGTTCTCTCAAATCCCGATAGCTCAAGAGCTTAATATTCCTTCGAGCAATAATTTTTGCGCCGGCACCAGCAGACCGCCGGTTGTCAGAATCCCCTTAGAAAAAGCTATTTCAAAAGCTCCATTGGCCGAGTGAGCCATTCCCATATCGTCCCCGCGGGCAACGAGTTATATAAACAGTTCGTCCTGATTTTCCGGAGGCACCCATCTCCTTCGGGTTGAACGGAGACTGGCTTCAGTAACTTTGCTCAGGCAATTTTTAGAACTAATTAACTTTAGCCCAAAGCAATTTTATTTTTATACTTTATTTTTTCTTGAATCAGCAGCCTTTATATTTATTTTTACCGGAGGAAATTTTATTTCCAGCCCGGTTTCCTCGATTTCCCACCTTCATCAATGGTCTGATCCTGCTATGCAATTGTCTCAATTTCCGGCCCATATTTTTTATTTTTTAATCCGGATTTTAAAAGTCTGCCCGACAGTTTGGAGCAACTCTGACTTCCCGTTATATCTATCGGCAGTAATTTCCCAGATAATCACCCCGGCCGCACCTTTCTCGACTACATAACGGCATTTTCTAAAAACTGACCTGATATCGTCAAAAGAAATCAAGGTTTTTCTATCTGGACTCAAAAGATAAGGAACCTGACTGCAGAAATCCCAGTTATACTTCCAACCCGAAGCCAATAGCTTTTTAATATCAGAATAATTATAGTAATCGCTTTTAGTTGCTTTTTTATAAAGTGCATCGGTGTCAAAAGAACGACCATAAAAAGGAATTCCCAGCAAGAGTTTACTGGCAGGAACCTCCCGGATTACAGCATAAGTAAAGCTCTCATCCATCGAGCCGCAGGGATCATTGTGACAGGAATAAAGAGGAGAGTTGTGACCGGCGTGGTCTGTCCAGGGCCCATGAAAATCGTAGGTCATAAAACTGATATAATCAAAATAAGGATGGAGCTCTTCATAATTAATCCAGCGTCCCCAGTAGGAACCAGCAGGAGCAGCCATAGTCAGAAGAAGCGGCGGAGTCTGGGCTTTTAAGACGCCTGAAAGCTCCTTAACCAGGGCCGAGAAATTTTCTCTCTGCTCTTCATTGGAAACGAATTCCCAGTCGAGATCAACTCCATCATAACCGTTCTGAAGGCAGAAATTCAGGACCTGGCTGATAAAGCGGGCTCGTTTTTCCGGTGAAGCCGCAGTTGGGGCAAACCCATCACAATTTCCCCAGCCGCCGATGCTCATTATCACTTTAACTCCATTGCTGTGAGCTGCAGCAACCAGCTCGGGATAAACATAATTGGGGTCAACCACCAGATTACCATCATTGTCGGGACGGGTAAAAGCATGGGCAAGATGAGTCAGGTTTTTAAAATCAATCAAGGCGAAAGAAAATTCAGATTTTTTCCAGCCCGGATAATAGCCCATAACCACCTTACTCAAAGAAACAGAAGATTGTGCAGCCTTATCCTTAGGAACAAACTCCCGCCCGATCTGCTGACTGACTGCCTGACTGCAGGCCGAAGAAATAATAAAAGCCGCGGCAACCACAATCAAAAAAAACCGAAAACGGAGGCTGAATCGGCCCAACCTGATTTTATTCAATTTATGAACCATTTCTTCTCCTTAATCGTCCGAGCAAAAGGCCAACAGGTTTTATTTTTTTCAGGCAAAAAGGACCCTAAGCTCTTCTACCCGACGTCTGATGTTCACTCCCCGGACACAACGAGCCAGGCAACTCTGACAATCAAGGCAGGCTTGAATTGACCTCTCAGGATTTAGGCTATCAAGCGTTTCCCGGGCTTCATAAAGATTGCCATAAGCGGTGGCATACATATGAGCCCGAAGCACATTGGGAATATCGACACCTTGTGGGCAGCTCGGAACACATTCGCCGCACAACCGGCAGACAGCAGACAGCTGAGTTTTTACCAAACGGTCCTCCAGAAATTTCTTTTCTTCCGGAGTATATTTTAGATTATGAGCAACTGTGATATCTTCGTTCAGCTGATCAAAGGTGGTAAATCCGGGTACTGCACAGGTGATGAATTCATGGCTCAGAACCCATTTGAGCAAAGCAGTATTCAAGAGTTTTCCCTCGTAAAATTTTTTAATTTCAGGTGGATTATTTTCTTTATACCAGGGTTGCTGGCATTGGGTTTTCATAGCTACCAGTCCGATTCCCTGGCTAGCTGCCTTTTTCAAGGTCTCCAGATACTCAGAATAATCGGAGAGAGAATAATTGAAGGTGGTTATAATCACTTCATAGACTTTCATCTCCATCGCCGCTTTTATCACCTCATTCATGTTCTGATGGGTGCTGAGGCCAATAAATCTGACTTTTTTCTGAGCCTTGATTTCCTGAAGAGCTTCAATCAGAGCTGGATTTTTTACCCAGTCCACCTCGGGGACATTATGGCTATACAAGATATCCACATAATTAGTTCTCAGGCGTGTCAGGCAGTCGTCAATTGTTTTGAGATGAATTTCTTTAATTTTTTCGGCGGAAAGCTGATTTCGCTGCTGAGGTGGGATGAAGATTTTGGTGGCAATGACCACCTTATCTCTAACTTTAAGCTCTTCGATTACTCTTCCCACCATTTCCTCATTTCGGCCGCGCTGATAATTGGCAGCGGTATCAAAGTGGCGAATCCCCAGCTCGTAAGCCCGGTAAACCAGTTCGGGATTATCAGCATTCATCACTCCCATACCGACAACAGGAATCTTATAGCCAGTTTTGCCCAGGGTCCTCTGAATAAGGGATTTTTGCTCCTTCTTGCTTTCGGCCGGCTGTAGCCCAAAGACTTTTTTACCCGAAGTCAGAACTCCAGCCACAGCCCCGGCTGAAGTGCTTAAAAAAGTCCTCCGGTTGATTTTTTCCTTCAGGCTCATTTTCCCTCCTGATGTTTATTATTCATCTTATTTATCACTTTTTTACAATTTTATACGGTCCTCAGTCAAGATAAAATTCTTAGCCTGGGTCAGGCTCCCCATCTAATTTAGCTGTTAATTTGCTTGGTTCAAAGTTCATAAACTCTAAACTATTCTGCCCCTTTCATATTGCTCTCTCTCAGGAATAAGATTAAAATTTAGTTGCCTTAGAGAGAGAGGAAAAAGATGAAATTAACAAGACCGGTTTGGAGACAGGGTTTTAGTTATTTTTTACTTATTTCAATTTTACCCTTGCTGGTAAATCTTGCCCTATCTGATGAGCCGGCTTCCCGGCCGGGGGAAGAAAGAGTAGAAAAAGCCATTGAAGTTATCAAGGACTTAGCCAGCCTTAAAGATGAGGGCATTCCGGCTAAACTGCTGCAAAAAGCTCAGGGATTGGCAATTATTCCCGGTGTGGTCAAAGCAGCCTGGGGAATTGGCGGGCAATATGGCCGGGGAATTATTCTGATTAAAAAAGAGGATGGCCACTGGAGCAATCCCGTTTTCATTCAATTAATCGGCGGAAGCTTTGGCTGGCAGATTGGCGTTCAGAAAGCAGACATAGTTCTGGTTTTCAAAAATCGCCAGGGGGTAGAAAACATCGCCTCTAATAAAATTACCCTCGGAGCTGACATGAGTGTTTCTGCCGGCCCTGTTGGCCGAAGTGCTGAAGCCAGTACTGATATCCAGATGGAAGCGGAAATTTATTCCTATTCCAAAAGCAAGGGATTGTTTGCCGGGGTGGCCATAAAAGGTGGGACGCTCAGAGTCGATAAGGAAGCCAATGCCGCTTTTTACGGAAAGAGCCTGGATGCAGCCAAAATTCTCTATGACGAAATCAAGGCTCTAGCCATCGTTCAGAAACTCCATCAGACTTTAAATGAATTAGCCAGGTAATTGAATCTTCAAATCTATTAAAACTTCAATAAGCTGATAGAGCCATTGGTGGTTTGAAGATCAACCCGGGGTCCCTGACCGTTGCCCAGCCGTCCCTCAATTCTTCTTCGCGATATCTGACCTTCAACCGTCAGCGGGTACTCAACTCTGATGCTGCCGTTGGTCGTCCGGGCAGTGAGGTAGCCATTGGGCTGCTCTCTGAGGGCAATCCTGATACTGCCGTTGGTAGTGCGGGCGCTGAAATCAGCCGTAAGTTCATTCAAATCGGCTTTGATGCTACCGTTAGTAGTTCTCAGGTCAATTCTGCCTTTGATCTGAGCTACTTCTAAGCTGCCATTGGTGGCGGAGGCTTCCAGCCAGCCAAATTCGCCCCGGGCTTCGATGTGCCCGTTGGTGGTTTTAAGCTCAGCCCGGTCGAACCTGCCGGAGACTATTACCCGGCCGTTTACGGTTTTGACGAGTTCCAGGGCAATACCTTCAGGCACAACAATTTCGTAATCCACTTTGGCCCCGAGGTTTCTTTTTTCGTAGATGGTGTCAACTTTGACCGATTTTTCGCCGGCCGCCACCTCAATCCTGACCTTATTCAGGTCTTCTTTCCGCCAGCGGGCGTACTTGGTGGCTTTGATGGAAACTTCCAGAGCTGGAGAGGTGTTAATGGTGATGGAGCCGTTGATGTTCTCGAGAGAAAAAGAGCCAGCTTCTTTGAGTGTAACCGTTTTAGAAAAAGGTTCTTCAAAGCGATAGCCGGAATCGATGAACTCTTCGCAGGCCGCGGCGAAAACCGCCAGAATGAAGACAATAAATAAGATTCCCGGAACTTTTTCCAATTTAAGGTTCAAAAGCATATTTTTTCCCGACATATCTCCTCCAGATAATCAGAAATTCAAGCAGAAAGCCTACTCCTCATAATTAGATTCTCATCATCATAGACGAAAAACAAGCTAAAAAGGTTCAGCATGATTAAAAATACGTAAAAAAACCAGGGACCGCATTATCAGGCCATCTGGATTAGTTGAGAAATTCATTATAAGCAGGCTAATTTTACTGAACTTTAGGATTGAAAAATCCGTATAATTAAAATAAGGTTAAACTGCAGGCTTAAATAAAACTTCGGAAAATGAGCCTTCATGGAGGAAACATGAAAACCAGAAATTTTTTGAACAGGGCATTAATATCATTTTTTGCTTTATTGGCTTTGCTATTGATTGGTTCATCATTTACCTCTACCTATGCGACCCCGGCCCAGACTCAAAGTGCCGACATCAGCCAAAAATATGCCGGCCACTGGGAAGGGGCCATAGAGCTTCCCGGGATGAAGCTGGAAGTTCTGGTTGATTTCAAGCTTACGGCCGAAAAGAAATTAGAAGGCGTAATTTCTATCCCGATTCAGAAAGCCAAGGATCTGCCACTAACCGATATTGTCATAGCTGATAATGACATCAGCTTTGCCATCGCTGGTGTTCCGGGAAATCCGGTCTTTAAAGGAAAGCTGGACGAAAACGGACAGAAAATCTCCGGCAATTTCACCCAGTCCGGCCAGACTTTTCCCTTCACTCTGAGCAAAGGCGAAGACCCGGTAGCTAAAGCCAAAAAAATCCTGGAAGGAATGGATTCAACCATCAATAAAGCTATGGCTGACCTCAAAGTCCCGGGCCTGGCTCTGGCTGTGGTCAAGGATAAAGAAGTGATTTTCTCTAAAGGCTTCGGTCTTCGCGACCTAGAAAACAAACTGCCGATGACGCCCGATACTTTGCTGGCAATCGGTTCGACCAGCAAAGCCTTCACCACCTTTGCTCTGGCTCGCCTCACCGATGAAGGCAAAATGAGCTGGGACCAGCCGGTGCGCACTTATATTCCCTGGTTTAAATTATCCGACCCGCTGATTACCGAGCGAATTACCCCCCGCGATTTAGTCACTCATCGCTCCGGTCTTCCCCGTCATGACCTTCTCTGGTACAACAATTATCAGGCAACACGGGAGGAGCTGGTTCGGCGTTTAGCTTATCTTCAGTTTACGGCTGATTTGAGGCAGAAATTCCAGTACAACAACCTGATGTTCCTGACCGCCGGCTACCTGCTCGAAGTTTTGAGCGGCAAGACGTGGGAAGAAGCAGTGCGGGAGCTGGTGCTGAACCCGCTTCAGATGAAGAGGACTAACTTTTCTATCTTTGATTCGCAGAAAGACCAGGATTTTGCTCAGCCCTATCTTTACCGCGACGGCCAAATCCAGAAAATTCCTTTCCGCAACATCACCAACATGGGTCCGGCCGGCTCCATCAACTCCAGCGTGCGGGAAATGAGCAACTGGGTAATAGTCCATCTGAACTCTGGCAAATTTGGCGACAAGCAGCTTCTAAACCCGGCCACCATGGAAGACCTGCACCTTCCGCATATGCCCATCGAGCAGACACCGGCAACTCCCTACCTGAGCCCGGCTAGCTATGCCATGGGCTGGCTTGTTGATTATTACCGCGGCCACCAGCGGGTCTATCATGGCGGAAATATTGACGGCTTTTCCGCGCTGGTCAGCATGCTGCCGCAGGATGGCTACGGCTTCGTCATTCTGACTAATAGAAATGGCAGCGTCCTGCCCGAACTTCTGGTTCGCACCTTGACTGATAAACTATTCAGTCTGGAGCCGGTGGATTGGATTGGCGAAGCCGTCCGCAATCAGGCTCAGGGTGAAGAGCTGGGCAAAAAAGCCGAGCAGAAAGCAGCAGCCAGGAAAAAGCCGGGAACCAAGCCCGCGCACGCCCTCAATGAATACGCCGGCACTTATTTTCATCCAGGCTACGGCGAGCTTAAAGTCAATTTCAAAGACGGAAAACTTTCCTTTATTTATAACGGCATCACCACTCCGCTCGAGCACTGGCATTATGAAACCTTTAACGGACTGAAGGGCGACGACCCGACTTTTGAAGATATGAAGCTCACCTTCCAGACTGACGTCAACGGCAATGTGGCCGCGGTGGCCGCACCGTTTGAACCGACCGCCGATGAGATTGTTTTCAAGAAAAAGCCCGATGAGCGCTATTACGACCCGAAGTTCCTGCAAAAGCTCGTCGGAAAATACGTGATTATGAACCAGATTACCACGGTTGAACTTAAGGGCAACACCCTGACTCTTTTCGTGCCAGGGCAGCCGGTGTATGATCTGGTGCCAGACCTCGGCGATGAATTTTGCCTCAAGCAAGTGCCAGTAATCCGCGTTCGTTTTATTTTAGATGCTAAGGGTGAAGTCACTGGCCTTGAGTCCATCCAGCCCGGCGGCGTCTTCGAGTTGAAGAAGATTAGTGATAAAGAGGAAGCTCCCAAAGAAAAACCCGCACAGAAAAAGTAGCATTGCTAAAATTATCTGACTGTTCCAGGCGTTGGTAAATAGAGGAAAAAATAAGTTTAATGGAGTTTAATGGGTCGGACCATAATAATTCTTTTATTTTCAATAAATTACCATAAAATCCAAGCCCTTTATCCATTTTATATGCCATTTTTTGGGTAATCAAAAACCGTTTTAACCGAAAATCTCAACAAATTATCTCTCTTTAGAAGCCCTTTTACCCCTATCGAAATTAATTCTAAGGCTTTATTTAGCCCTAAAAAATCATGTCAATTTATTTATATTAAACAAGTTGCCATGGTCCGACCCCCACCCTTCCCAAACCGACCCCCACCCTTCCCCCACCCTTTTCTTTTCAAAAACAATATTGCTTCCATCCCCAATTTTAAATTCGAAGTATAGAATCGGTAATGATATTCTTCTTTTATTATAATCTTCAAAGGCGGATATGTAATGACCCCCGAAAATCAAGACACATTTTCTCCATTTGAGAGTTAGAGCTCAATCCAGAAAAAACACCTTCACCATTTGACCTACAGGCGACGATCTCGACTCGATCCATGTCTCAGCATCCCCCCGAAACAGCTTCCTTAGATTGAGCCCACTGTTGCCGAAATTCTTCCGGACTCCGATACCCCAGCGCCGAGTGGACATAAAGTCGATTGTAATCTTCTCTGATCCACGGGCCGATTGCCGCTCGGGCTTCTTCAAAGGACCCG